>Ga0070698_100007806_pt1 | contig 11578 bp, 9 predicted proteins | sample KBSK1502metaG_FD_65477 | JGI IMG/M metagenome (GOLD analysis project Ga0070698, IMG submission 65477) | Corn, switchgrass and miscanthus rhizosphere microbial communities from Kellogg Biological Station, Michigan, USA - KBS K1-50-2 metaG | ecosystem: Host-associated > Plants > Roots >...
TTGAAGGCTTGGCCGAACTGGTTGAGCACCGGTACCGCGAGATGGCACGCGGAGCATTTCATGCCGTATTTCCGGGCGAAGGCGGGGATCTCCCGGTGCGCCTCGAGGTAACGGCGTAGGGCGGCGTACATCCGCTGCCGCTCGGCCGTCCACCGACCAGCCGTGGAAAGCACGTACGCATCACCAGCCGGAGCCCGACCGGTGTCGGCCTTCGCCCTGGCAGGCCCGGTGAGGGCGGCGGCCACGAGGGCCGCGCCAGCCAACATCCTGCGCGCCGGGCTCACCGAGACCTGGCCGGCACGGGACCAGACAAGAAGCGCGGGAGCTCCACGAGGCCGGCGGTGACTTGGGCCATCACATAGTCAGCGAGCAGCGTGACGATGCCCCCGCGGTGGCTGGTGACATCGGCGAGCGCGGCGCGTTCCGGCGTCGTATAATCCGGCGCCCACTCACTGAGGACAGCCCACAGACTCATCGGCTTGGCGCCGGCTTGCGTCATCCGCGCCTTGGCGTCTTCGTGCGCCTCTGTCGTAATGCCGCCGGAGCAATCGCTCACGAAGTAGACGTCGAACCCGTCCTTGAGCGCCGCGAGGACCGACTGCGCGAGGCACACCTCGGTCACAAGGCCGGCCATGATCACCTTCTTGCGGCTCGTCGCGTTGATGGCGCTCCGGACCTTCGGATGCGACCAGGCATGCGTCGATGTGCGATCGATGGGCGTGACGCCGGGAAAAAGATCGCCGATCTCCTTGAAGATGGGATCGACGAGCACGCTTCCCCGCGCCCCGACCGTGGTCAGCACCGTCGGCACGCCCAAGTCGCGCGCCGCCTGTGCGAGTGCAGCTACGTTGTTGATCAAGAGACCGGGGTCGATGGACTGGACAGAGAAAGCAACCCAGGGCTGATGATCGATGAGCATCAGCACCGAGTTATCGATCGTCAGCTCGTTCGGATTCGGCGTCATGAGTGTGCTCTCCCGTGGACGGCGTGGTTCGGTCTTCGATGGTGACGACGACGTTGGCGAACTTGGCCCTCACGCCCTGGCCGAACAGGCGCTCTCGGAGGGGGACGGAGACGTTCAACGCCGGCGCGTCCGGATGCTGGAACGGGAACGCGTCGAGCAGGCTGAAGAGGCCGTGGGCGATGGCCACCGAGTTGATCCTGTCCCGCAAGAGCTCCCCGGGTCCGAGGGACGGGTAGATCCCGGAGTACTTGACCCCCTGCGCGTCGAGCGGAATGCCGACTCTCTCGACCTGGGATACTCGCCTGCCGTCGAGCAGGTACTCGACGCGCGAGCGCCGCCGGTCGCGGGAATAGCGGATCGCCACGGTGTGAGGGACGCCCGCCGCGATCGGTACCTCGCGCGTGATCTGCGTGTACATCTTGTCGGTCGAGACATGCTCGGCCGACCCGCTCACGATGGATGGCAACCGCTCGTACAGCGGGAACGCGGTGTTCCCCGACACGAACCAGTCGAAGAGCTGCCCGGTGGCGAAGTCGATCATATGGAGCGTGACGGCGGCCTGCTGGCCCTGAAGCACCGTCGCGGCGTACGGCGCACCCGATTGGGCGTAAGTGCCGTGCACTACGTGGCCCTCGACGGTGCCAGGTGTCTCGGCGACGATGTCCATTGAGACGGTGATGGAGCCGATCTCCGGTACTGCGAAGACCTGCTTGCTCAGGGCGGTGTACTTGGCGTGATCGGAGACGCTGGAGTCCTTTCCTGTCCGAAACGGCGTCGCGGAAATCGAGAGCGTGTGGTTGTCGAACTGGCGCGTATCCTCGATGGCCATCTCGCCGAGCGTGAGCGTGAACCATTTCGCGTTGTAATCGGCCAGCGTGTAGCCGCCGGCCTTGTGGAAGTCGTCATAGACGATGACGGTCGTACCGGGTCGTTTGGAATTCGGGTTCTGAGCGAGACTGGGTCCGACGACGGTGGCGCTGGGACCGTCAAGAGCGCTCGAGACCGTGTGTTCGCCGCAGGCTGCGACCAGCGCCGTCAGTGCTGTGATAAGGATCAACGGGCGTTGCATTGGTGGCTCCTTTGAAGACTGCGACAGACGTTAGTCCCAGCCGATGTTTCCGCCTATTGGGTCTTTCTATTAATCAGCCGATTGACGCGCCTCCCGAGTGGCGCGCCGAGGGCGCGCTGCGCGGCCGGCCATAACAGTTTTCTATTATTGTTCGCACGCCCGGCGTCGCCACTTTAGTACGATGCCGGCGTGGGCAGGCCACAACCTGGATGGCACTCCGATGACTCTCCCTCTGAGCGCACCGACCGACGAGCCCCCCGCGCACACCGACCGCGAGGCTCGGTTGATCCTCGAGAACATGCCGGGATTCGCCTGGTCGGCAGGGCAGGATGGGAAGGTGAGGTTCGTGAATCCGCGGTTTCTGGAGTACACCGGCCAACGCATCGAGGACGTGGCGCGGACTGAAGTGCTGCATCCCGAGGACGTCGATTACACGGTTAAAGCCTGGTCGCATGCCGTCGCAACAGGCGACCCGTATGCGGTCGAGCACCGGGTTCGTCGAATCGATGGCACCTATCGCTGGTTTCGTGTCTCCGCCGTACGCGTTCGCGATCCCAACAGCCAGGAGATGCGCTGGTATGGTGTGGACATCGACATTGATGACAAAAAGCAGACCGACGACGCGGTGCGTGAGAGCGAGCAGCGGCTCACCCGGCTGATCGAAACCCTGCCGGCGATGGTGTGGCGAGCCACACCCGACGGTGAACCCGATTACATCAATCCCCGCCTGGCGAACTATACGGGTCGAGGGCTGGACGGCGTCGGAAGAGGCCCGGAGGACCTCGGGAGGACCCTCGACGACCTCGTGAAACTCAAGGTGCAGAACGCCATGGTCCATCAGGACGACCTCGACGCGGCCGCCCAGGCGTGGGCTCGCGCCCACGAGACGGGGGCACTCGACCTGACCGCCCGCCTCCGGGGAGCGGACGGCTCCTACCGCTGGTTCCAGGCGCGCGCGGAGCCGATGCGCGACGAGGCAGGCCGCATCGTCCATTGGTATGGCGTGGCCGTCGACATCGACGACCGCAAGCAGGCGGAAGACGCGCTGCGGAAGAGCGAGGAGGAGCTGCGGGGCATCGTCGACGCCCTACCGCAGAGCATCAGCGTCCTCGGCCCGGACGGGACTGGCCTGTACGTGAACCGACCCCTGCTCGACTACACAGGCCTCACCATGGAACAGCTGATGACCCCGGACGCCAGGGGCAATCCGGTCTTGTTCCATCCCGACGACTGGGCCCGACTGAAGGATGAGCGCGCGCGCGGGCTGACCCGTGCGATGCCATTCGAAATCGAGTGGCGCGTGCGGCGCAAGGATGGCCAGTACCGGTGGTTCCTGGTCCGCTACAATCCGCTGCGCGACGAACACGGACGGATCCTCCGGTGGTACGCGGGCGGAACCGACATCGACGATCGCAAGCGGGCCGAGGAGGCGTTACGGAAGAGCGAACAGGAGCTTCGCCTGCTCATCGAGACCCTGCCGGCGATGGTGTGGCGCACCACCGCGGACGGCGAGCCCGACTACATCAATCAACGCTTCGCGGATTACCTGGGCAGGCCACTGACCGCATTGGCGCAAGAAACGTGGCGAGAAATCGTTCACCCCGATGACGTCGCGACCGCTTCACGAAAGTGGTCCTGGGCCCGCGAGACCGAAACGCCGGTCGATACGACGTGCAGATTTCGCAAGGCTGGCGGAGAGTACCGTTGGTTCCACGTACACGCCGAACCGCTGCGCGATGGCGATGGCCGCGTGGTCCGTTGGTACGGCGTGAATGTCGACATCGACGACCGGAAAAAGGCGGAGGAGGCTCTGCGAGCGACACAGGCGCAGCTGTCCCGTGCCTCAAAGATTGCCGCGGTTTCCGGAGTCGCCGCCTCCATCGCCCACGAGATCAGCCAACCCCTGGCGGCAATGGTCGCCAACGGTCACGCCTGCCAGCGCTGGTTGGCCGCCGACCCTCCGAACCTCGACCGGGCGCAGGTCGCCGCGGAACGGATCGTGCGCGACGGAACCTCCGCCGCCGAAGTCGTGAGTCGCATCCGCGCCCTGTTCAAGCGGACAGAGTTGACCAGGACTCTGGTGAACCTCAACGAGGTCGTTGGCGAAGTGAGCCGACTGATGACCGACGAAATCGCCCACCGGAACGTCCGCATTGACACCGCTTTGGCGGACGACCTGCCGGCGGTGTGGGCCGACCCGGTGCAGATGCAACAAGTCATCGCCAACCTGGCGCGCAACGGCGTCGACGCCATGGAGTCGGAAGCAGGCCACCCGAAGGTCTTGGCTATTCGATCCCTACGCGATGGGCCAAACAGCGTGTTGATCGAGATCCGCGATCAGGGCAGCGGGCTGGACGATGTAGAGAAAGTATTCGAGCCCTTTTTCACCACAAAGACGGAGGGCATGGGCATGGGCCTCGCGATCTGCCGCTGGATCGTCGAGGCGCACGAAGGGCGGCTCTGGGCCGCACACAACAGCCCGCGAGGCGCGGTTTTCAGCTTCACGCTGCCCACCTCCTCGAGGGAGTCGTGATGAGCGGGAAGGATCATATCGTGTTCGTCGTGGACGACGATTTCCGGATGCGCGAAGCACTGCACGAGCTCCTGACGTCGGCCGAGTTGAACGCCGTCACCTTCGGATCCGCTGCCGCCTACCTGGAGTACGCCAAGCCCGACCTGCCGGCGTGCCTGATCCTGGACGTCGACCTTCCGGACATCAACGGCCTGGATCTGCAACGTCAGATTGCCGGCCAACCGCACCCGCAAATTGTTTTCATTACGGGATATGGTGACGTGCCGAGCTCGGTGCGCGCCCTCAAGGAGGGGGCGGTGGATTTCTTAACCAAGCCCTTCAGCGAGGCGGATTTGCTGGGGGCGATCCATACGGCGCTGGGGCGGGACCGGGAGGCTCGTCAGCAACGTTGCACGCTGGCCATCCTGCAGCAGCGCTTCTCGACCCTGACGCCTCGGGAGCGAGAGGTCCTGCCCCTCGTCGTGAGTGGCCTGCTGAACAAGCAGGCCGCGGCGGAGCTCGGCATCAGCGAAGTCACCCTCCAGGTTCATCGCGGCAAGATCATGCACAAGATGGAGGCCGGGTCGTTCGCCGAACTCGTGCGAATGGCCGGCGCGCTGGGAATTCCGGTGGTCCAGGAACGGCGTGCCCATAGATAGACCCGAGCCCGTCGTCGTCGATCGAATCTCACAGAAACCTGTGATGGTGGCGCGACCGACCGCTTGCTAGTCTCACGCATGCGGTTCTTCGCGAGTCTGCACCAGCGGTGTCACTTGCTTCATCCCGACCTTCTACGTCCCGCAATCATCGTGAGTCTTGCCCTGCTCGTGTGGCAGTTGTCCACGAGGCGGGGCGAAGGAGTCTTCGATCCATGAAATGGCAGCGTATCGCCGGCACTGTGCTGATCGCCTTGTGCGGACTCGCGCTGATCGGCAGCGCCAGCGCCAAGTTCGCCCAGGTGCCGAGCGTCGTCACCCTGCTGAACGCATTCGGCTTTCAGGGAAAGGTGTTGTTGATCGCGACCGGAGAGGCCCTCAGCGCGGTGCTCTTTCTGGTCCCGCGGACGCGATCGATCGGGCTGCTGCTCGTGTCCGGCCTCCTCGGGGGCGCTATTGCGACGCACATGCAGCACGGTCAGCCGTACGTGGGCCCGGCCGTCCTCCTCCTGCTCGTCTGGCTGGGCGCCTGGCTGCGCCATCCCGAGGCCCTGTGGAGCCTCACATACCGCCGAGGCGTGCCTCAATTCAGTACGCACAAGGAGGACTGATGGGTAGCACGGAAAGCTCGGGAGACCGCGTCGTGATACATCCGCTCGACCCTGAAGATGCGTCGACGATCAGTCGGATTGAAGCGGCGGCGCGCCCATACAAAGGCGCGCCTTGGAGGATCGAGGCGCGACCACAGTACGACGCCCTGATGGAGGGCGTGTCGCCCCGTGGCGAGGTGACATTCAAGTCGGACACTGTCGGCGGCGTCCCGGGCCTCTGGGTTCATCCTGCGTCAAGTCGACCTGACGAGGCGCTGCTGCATTTGCACGGCGGATGGTTCAACGCGGGAAGCGCCAGGGCCTATCGCCACCTGGTCGGACACATCGCCGCGCGGGCGGGCACAAGGGCGTTTGTGCCGGACTATCGCCTTGCTCCCGAGCATCCTTTTCCGGCGGCCATTGACGATGTGGTGGCGACCTACCAAGGGATGGGCGATCGCGGAATACGCCGGATGGCCATCACCGGCGACTCCGCCGGAGGAAATCTGGCGCTGGTGCTTGCCTCGTGCGTCGCCGGCAAGGAGGTGTCCGCCAAGGCCGTTCTTGTCGGAGCGGCTGTCTTGTCGCCCGCCACCGATCTGACGCTCTCGGGCGCTTCGTACGAGACACGCGCGGAGGCCGATCCGTTTTTTACGAAGCAGCAAGTGGCCGAACTGGTGCATTCCTATCTCGGGAGCGCCGACGCGAACGACCCACTGGCGTCGCCGCTCCAGGGCCGTTTGTCGCGGTTGCCTCCCATTCGCATTCACGTCGGCGACGACGAAGTGCTGCTCGATGACTCACGACGCTACGTCGAGCGGGCCATTGCCGCCGGAGTCGATGCTCGGCTCGATGTGTGGACCGGCATGCCACATGGGTTCGTCGCGAGCATCGGAACGCTCAAGGCGTCCGCACTGGCGCTGGATGCGATCGGAATGTTTCTCACGGAGCGGCTGCGAGCCGGTATGGCCAATAATCACTTCAGCAGAAGGAAATAGATCATGCAGACGTTCACGAAGGTCGGCCTCGACACGCCGCTCGGTCGCAACACAGTAGCGCGAGTTGGGCAGACTCCAGGAGAGCTCGCATGAAGGTCGTCAGATTGTTGGAATACGGTGGGCAGTTGGTGTTCAACGATGTAGCGACGCCGACGATCGCACGCGACGAGATCTTGGTGCAGGTCAAGAGTACCGCCGTCAATCATCTGGATCTGGTTGAGGCCTCCGGCACGGCAAGACAGATACTCCCGATCGACCTGCCGTGGATACCCGGTCACGAGTTTTCCGGGCTCGTCGAACAGATCGGCAGCGACGTTGCGGCATATGCGCCAGGTGATGCCGTGTTCGGTACCAGTGGAATGGGCGCGTACGCGGAGTATCTGGCTGTCAAGCCGGCGGTCATCGCAAGGAAACCATCCAACCTCTCCTTTGAGGAGGCGGCATCAGTGCCGGTGGCCTCCCAGACTGCGTGGCAGGGGATCTTCACCCACGGTCACCTGGAAAAGGGACAAACGATCCTGATCCATGGTGGTGCCGGCGCCGTGGGTGCCTATGCGGTGCAATTGGCATCACATGCCGGTGCCACCGTCATTGCCACGGCAAGCGGCGACGATGAGGCGTACCTCACCTCCATCGGAGCCAGCCGCGTTATCGATTATCGAGCGGCGCAGTTCGAGAAGGTGCTGCGCGAGAAGGTCGATGTGGTCTTCGACTTGATCGGTGGCGATACACAGCAGCGGTCCTTCCTCGTCTTGAAGGAAGGCGGCCACCTTGTCGCTGCCACCCAGCCCGTATCGCAGGAAGAGACCGCGAGGCACCGTGTGTCGGGCGCGATGATGAGGCTCGCGCCATCAGCGGACGGGCTCGGCAGAATCGCGCGACTGCTGGAAGAGGGGACGATACGACCAGACGTCGCGACCGTGTACGCGCTCCGGGATGCGGCCCGGGCCTGGAAGGACATCGCCGGGAACCGACGCAGGCCACACGGCAAGATCGTGCTTCGTGTGGCCTAGACATCTCCAAACGTACGCCATGATTGATGAGGTTTCAGCCATGACGAGCGATCGAACGATTCTCATCACCGGAGTGACAGGCCACCAGGGCGGCGCGGTCGCGCAGGCGCTGCAGGGCACCGCGTTCCTTCTGCGCGGCATGACGCGCAAGCCGGAGAGCGAGCGGGCGGCGGCAGTGGCGCGCCGCGGCGTCGACGTCGTCAAGGGCGATCTCGATGACGAGGCGACGCTGCGCCGTGCGTTGGCCGGCGCGTGGGGCGTCTTCGGCGTGCAGAACACGTGGGAGGCGGGTGTCGAGCGGGAAGAAGCGCAGGGCAAGCGTCTGGCGACGCTGGCGCGCGAGGCCGGTGTCGCACACTACGTCTACACATCCGTGGGGTCGGCCAACCGGCGGACGGGTGTCCCGCACTTCGACAACAAGTGGCGCATCGAGGAAACCGTGCGCGGCCTCCGCTTCCCCTCGCATGTGATCCTGCGTCCGGTGTTCTTCATGGAGAACCTGGTAGCGCCCTACAGTCTCCAGGGCTCCACGCTGGCCTCGGCACTCGGGCCCGGCACGCAGGTACAGATGATTGCGGTGGACGACATCGGCTGGTTCGGCGCGCGCGCGTTCACCGACGCCGCCGCCTTGAACCGCCGCGAGATCGATCTCGCCGGTGACCTACGAACGATGCCGGAGGCAGCGGAGATACTGACGGAGGCGTTGGGTCGGCCGATTGCGTTCGCGCAGACGCCAATTGAACAGGTCCGGCAGTACAGCAACGATACGGCGTTGATGCTGCAATGGTTCGAGCGCGTCGGCTACAGCGCCGACATCGCTGGCCTGGAGCGCGAGTTCGGCCGCGCGCTCACGAAGCTCCCCGCCTGGGCGCGCCGCCACGCGCGACCCGATGCGCGCTGAAACGAGAGACCCTATGGTCGACCCCGATCGCCGCCGGGAACGTTTTCGACTCAATAGTTCATTGCTGCGCCAAGCATTGCTGGTCCACCGTCTCCTGGGAGTGGACCGCGATCTAACCGCGTGACTCCTGGGCACGAAGCGATAATGCGCTCCGTCGTGGTGCTTGCGACCGGCCGGGCGTAGACGTATTTCCCAGAGGAGAACGTATGACGCTGACCACCACCCAACGGAAGCATCTGGAGGCTCGCCTGCTCGAGGAGCGAGCACGCGTCGTGGACGCGCTCGCGCGCTACAGTCGCGCAAACCGCGATACGCTCCAACAAGAGCCTGGTGACCGCTCGGCGTTTCACGTGAATGAGACCGATCAGGGGACGGAAGCCGCGGACGAAGAGGTGGATGACCTGAACGCCGCGCGCCAGTCGGCGGAGCTCCCCGAGATCGACGCCCGCTCGAGCGTTTTTACAAAAGGCCGGCCGAGTACGGGCGGTGCGAGCGCACCGGGAAGCCGATCCCGTTCGCGCGTCTCGACCAGGTGCCATGGGCCCAGACCTGTGACTAGCGCGACGCGGGTGTTCGCCGGTATTGCCGTGCTGCTGGGAGGCTGGGCGTGCCGCCGGCCCGCCCCGGCGACGCCTCCTCCACCCGAAGTCTCCGTTCTAACCGTCGCTCCGGAGACGGTCTCGGCGCGTTACGAGTTTGTGGGAGAAGCTGCGGCGTCGCGTCGCGTCGAGGTGCGCGCGCAGGTCACCGGGGTCATCCTCGCCCGCCCGTACGCCGAGGGCACGGACGTCGCGAAGGGAACGCTGTTGTTCCGGATCGATCCGACTACATACGAGGCCGCCTACCGCAGCGCCCAGGCGCGGCTCGCCAACGCCGATCGCAACCTGGCGCGTCTCAAGTCGCTGCTCGCGTCGCGCGCAATAGCACAGAAGGACGTGGACGACGCGCAGCAGGCGTTCGACCAGGCACAGGCCACCGCCGACCAGACCAAGAAGGACTACGAGGACACGTTCGTGCGCGCCGAGATCTCGGGGCGCGCCGGCCGGGCGCTGCTGGAGCTCGGCGCGCGGGTGACGGGTCCGAGCGACCTGCTGACGACGGTGGAGCAGGTGGACCCCATCTACGTGAACTTCAGCCCGTCCGACCAGGACGTGCTGCGTTGGCGGCGGGACATCGCGGCACGCCGGCTGCTCGTGCCGTCCCGCGTGCTCGCGGTGCAGGTGACGCTCGCGGATGGCACCATCTTTCCCGGCACTGGCCAGCTCAATTTCGTCGACCTCGCGCTGCAGCCGGCGACCGGCACCATCTCGCTCCGCGCGGAGTTAAGGAACCAACAGCACGTGCTGCTGCCGGGCCAGTTCGTGCGGATCCGGCTCCTGGGGCTGAAGCGGCCGGACGCGATTCTCGTGCCCCAGCGGGCGGTCCAGCGGAGCCTCGGCGGCGCCTTCGTCTACGTGGTGGGCGACAGCAACAAGGTGGGCGCGCGAGACGTGGTGGCGACCTCCTGGGACCGCGGGTCCTGGCTCATCGACCAGGGCCTGAGGGCGGGTGACCGCGTGGTCGTGGATGGCGTTCAGAAGATCGCGCCTGGACAGCATGCCGCGCCGGTGGCGTACCGGCCCGAGGCGGACCCGAGTGCGGCGGGCGTGGGGGATAGCGCCGTGATGGCCGCGCCGTCAGCGCCGCCCAAGATCAAGACTGGCCCCCCATGAGCCCCACGCCTGAGATCCGCAATCTCTTCATCCGGCGCCCGATCTTCTCCGCCGTCATCTCGATCGTGATCGTGCTGCTCGGCCTCTTCTCTCTCTCCCGGCTCGCGGTCGAGAGCTATCCACCTCTCACGCCGCCTGAGATCCAGGTGCAGGCCGTCTACCCGGGCGCGACGGCCCAGGACGTGGCTGACGCCGTGGCCGCCCCGATCGAGCAGCAGCTCTCCGGCATGCAGGGGCTGCTGTACTTCAAGTCGGCGAATTCGAGCGACGGGGTCATGAACCTGTCGGTGTACTTCGATGTCTCACGCGACCCGGATTTGGCGGCGGTAGACGTGCAGAACCAGATCGCGCGCGCCCAGCCGCAGCTTCCCCAGGAGGTAGTCCGCAACGGGATCATCGTGCAGAAGCGCCAGACCGCCTTCCTGGTGGTGCTCGCGCTTTCGTCCGACGATCCGCGATACGACACCGAGTATCTGAACAACTACGCGAAGATTTATATCGACGACGAGCTCAAACGGCTTCCCGGCGTCGGCGATGCAAGCACGTTCGGCCAACTCGACTTCTCGATGCTCTTGAGCCTCGATCCCGACCGCATGGCGCAGCTGGGCCTGACCGTGCCGGACGTCGCCGCGGCGGTCCAGGAGCAGAACGCGACGAACCCCGCCGGTCGCATCGGGCGGGAGCCCGCTCCGCCCGGCACACAGCTCACCATTCCGGTCATCACGGGCGGGCGTCTCAAAGAAGCGAGCGACTTCGAGCATATCATCGTCCGGGGACGGCCCGACGGCTCACTCGTGCACCTCTCGGACATCGGGGAGGCTCACCTCGGCGCGCGGAACTACGACCTCGCCGGCCGGTTCGACGGCGCGCCCACGGCCCTGACACCGGTATTCCTGCGTCCCGGTGCGAATGCCCTCCAGGTGAAGCGCGAGGTCGTCGCCCGCATGACCGAGCTCGCCAAGAACTTTCCTGAGGGCGTCCGGTGGTCGATCGCGTTCGATACGACGCCGTACGTCACTGAGTCGATCAAGGAGGTCGTGAAGACGCTGTTCGAGGCGCTGCTACTCGTGACCCTCGTGGTCTTCATCTTCCTGCAGAGCTGGCGGGCGACCCTGATCCCGGTGGTCGCGGTGCCGGTCTCGGTCATCGGCGCGTTTTTCGGA
>Ga0070698_100007807_pt1 | contig 11578 bp, 9 predicted proteins | sample KBSK1502metaG_FD_65477 | JGI IMG/M metagenome (GOLD analysis project Ga0070698, IMG submission 65477) | Corn, switchgrass and miscanthus rhizosphere microbial communities from Kellogg Biological Station, Michigan, USA - KBS K1-50-2 metaG | ecosystem: Host-associated > Plants > Roots >...
AAACAAATTTTGTTGATCAGATAAGGATCTTTTCAGTCCGCCCGGGGTCTTGCCCATAAACTTTCATAACGAAGGAAACATTGCGGGAAAGGGAATAATAATGATATACATTTATGAATGATCAACCGGATATCTACTCACAAAGTGCCACCACACATTCAGGTGGCAATGTTTATGGGGCAATATTCAATCTTGTCTTCAGCCTGTATTATTATGTTGTGTATCACCTACTGCATGACCAGGTACATATTGTAGTTGATTACAAATGGAGATCACCTATTCACATTCCATTACCATTAGCTATTGTTATTTTAATAATGCTTTTAGCCGAGCCATTTGCGGTATGGTATAAGATAGCCTATGAAAATTATAAAAGCAATCATAAAATTGAATTTCGTTTGCCGGGTCTCTATGCTTTCATAGTTGTTGTATGCCGCATACTGGTCAGGATAATTTTGATAATGGCTGCGCTTGAAGCTTGCGGCATTTTGCCGCAAGATGGAAGTGTGATGGCTTATATTATTTTAATTTTCGTTTTCCTTGAAGAAGTATTCCTGGTCTTTATGTTGAATGATACAACCGGTGTCATCTTAAAACCATCAAAAAGTAAGGAAATAATGATACGGCTCGTGCTGATCAATATCCTTGCCTTATTTACTTTTATGTTTCATGAAATGTTCGTAAAAGAATTTGTCATCATTAAAGATGTATATACGCAAAAAGATATTTTAATGAACTGTCTCGTTTGCAGCTTATTGTTCTTTTTTGTTTACCTGCCAAATGTAATTATTGAATTCTACTCAGACTGGATTGATCAAAAGACATGGAGGTACAAAATACTATATATCGCTTCAGTGATATTTGTATATCTGACAATAATATTTGTATAAGATCATTCGCTGCAATGTCTCCTTCAATTGATACTGTGCGGTGCGAGGGACATTGCAGCAATTAGCATTACAAAAGAGCGGCTTTGTCCGCTCGGGGTCTTGCCCATAAACTCATTGCATATTATTTGAAATGATTCGGGCAGACCCCCGGCTACGGCAAGATTGCTTCGGCCTTAGGTTATTAAACTGAAAATTAATCAGGCTGTCGGCCTCGCAATGACGAATCACCAACTCAAGAACTCTTACTTTTGCCGCCACAATATTCACAGTGGAGAAAACAAATTTCGTTGACCAGATAAGGATCTTTTGCAGAAGCGGTCATGGCGGCGCCGGCAGTAAACATTTTGCCCGTACAAAATTCAATCCGTTGGCCGGACCAGATGGTGGCAATGGTGGTCGTGGTGGTCATATCATTTTAAAAGGCAATCGCAATCTCTGGACACTTCTTCATCTTCGTTACTTCAAAAATGTTTTGGCGGAAAATGGTGAAGGCGGAATGAAGAATAATATGAGTGGCCGTGATGGAAAAGATATTTATATAGAAGTGCCGCTTGGTACAATTGTAAAAGATGAAACCACCGGTGAAAAAGAAGCCGAGATCATGGAAGATGGACAAGAACTGGTCTGGATAAAAGGTGGTAAAGGTGGTTTAGGTAATGCAAATTTTGCAACGGCAACCAACCAGGCTCCCGAATATGCTCAACCCGGCTTACCCGGAGTAGAAGGTTGGAAGGTTTTGGAATTAAAAGTGCTTGCTGATGTTGGATTAGTTGGTTTTCCCAATGCAGGTAAATCAACATTGCTGTCGGTTATCACTGCAGCAAAACCCAAGATCGCAGATTATGCCTTCACTACTATCAATCCACAATTAGGTATTGTTGAATACCGTGATGGAAAAAGTTTTTGTGTTGCCGATCTGCCGGGGATCATTGAAGGAGCAGCAGAAGGAAAAGGTTTGGGACATCGTTTTCTTCGTCACATCGAACGTAATCCCGTTCTTCTTTTTTTAATTCCTGCAGATAGTAATGATCATAAAAAAGAATTTGAAATACTCGTAAGCGAGTTAGAAAAATATAACCCCGAGCTTTTACATAAGCAATTCATCATCGCCATCAGTAAAAGTGAAATGCTGGATGATGAACTAAAAGATGCAATAGAAAAAGAATTACCAAAGAACCTCCCGCATGTTTTCATTTCTTCTTTCACTCAAAAAGGACTGATCGAATTAAAAGACCTGCTGTGGAAAACATTGAACCAGCAGCCTGCTTAATATACCCTCGTCTTTGCGGTTTATACATTAATTTCAATCTGAGATATTACCAGTATTGATATAAATTCATGTCATCATTATCTTTATAAAAACTTCTTAATGCGAGCCAATCCCTATAAACACCAGGTCTTATTTAAAGAAATATTTACCAGGACAAGAACCTTAGAAAATTTTTTAATGTTCCTGCGGGTGCTGCTCAAAGCCATCTGGCTTTTCTTTCCCTCTATACTTTTTTTGATATTAGCCTTATTTGCTACCTGGTACCTTACACAGGGCAAGGACATCATGCAAAGAACACTGGAGCAGCCACGCATCTTTTACACCTTTGTTATTGCAACTATCTTTTGGGTTTACATCACCTGGTACACCAGCCGCATCATTGGTAAAGTAACTTATGCATCACTATCACGAAGACCGGATAAGGAAGAACGTTTCTGGGGACGATTCCTCATCCAAATGCCGAGATTCCTTTCTTTTTCCTGTCTCACTGTTATCGTTCTTGCTTTTGTAAAACTTGAATACGATAAGGAAAATAATTACGACAAACTTTTTTTTGTATTGTTATTGCTTAGCTCATTTTATTATTTCGGTTTGTACAGGTTCTGGTGCAGGCGGGCAGATGCAGCAGATAAGCTTACCAGCTTAAGAAGTAAAAAATTATTCCTGAACCGGCTTTGCATTATTGTAAGTGCATTTCTTTTTGCGGCTTTACTTTTGATCGTTTTCTTTCCATTCTTTCAATCACCGTTATTCCTTATCATTCTTCTTGCCGCATTCCAGGCCGGGCTTGTATTGTTACTGGTATTCCGTAGAAAATCAATCTATGTAAAATATCCTGAAAAGGACCCCGAGTTATATGCTAACCAGGATTTTTTTAAACGTGTAAGAAAATTTGTTTTTGATGAAGAAGACAAAACTTTTTCATGGGTGTTCCTTAGCGTATTAGTAGTTGGGCTTTTCTTTTACCTTACGGCGATCTTCTCTATAAAATTCTCCATTTATATCGGCTCTTTATCATTTATACTTTTTGCGTTTGGCACATTACTTATTCTTGGTAATGGTGTAGCGCTGATCTCTGTGCTGTATCGTATCAATGTTCATATACTTGTTTTCTTCATCGCATTTATTATGGGGTTGCTATTCGAGCCACATGATGTTCATCTTTCAACAAAAAAATCATCGTCAGACTTTGGCAATCGTCAACCATTAAATGAATATTTCAGACATTGGGTAACACAGCGTCAATCTGCACTGGATAGTAATGATGGAAAAGAATACCCGATGTTCTTTGTGATGTCAGATGGCGGCGCATCACGTTCTGGTTATTGGGTGGCTTCGGTACTGGCAAAAATGAATGAGGAAACAGGGGGTAAATTCAACCAGCATTTATTTTGTCTTTCGGGTGCATCCGGAGGCAGTGTGGGTAATGCTGCTTACTTTAATTTATTAAGAGTAAAACAAACAAATGATACAATAAAACATGACAGGCTCATAGTACAGGAATATCTCGAAACAGATTTTCTCACGTTCACATTAGCAAGAATGCTCGGTCCGGATGTTTTCCGTCATATTCTCCCTTTTCAATTTGTTGATGATCGCGGCGCTGCACTTGCAAGGGTATTGGAACAGGGTCCTTCAACAAAATGTTTGCTCTACGACAGCATGTCTACAAAATTCTCTGAGCTCATTACCCAGAAGGATCATCCATCTTCCTTACCTATACTTTGCATCAACACTACGAGAATGCAGGATGGATTGCCAACCGTGATCTCAACTATCGATCTTTCTGATCCACGTTTCGACCAGCGACTTGATTTTTTAGATCTTCTTGATGAAAAGAAAGACATCAAGCTTAGCACTGCTGTTGTGCTCGGTGCAAGTTTTCCTTATGTAAGTCCTGCAGGAAGAGTTGACTCTGCCGGCAAAAAAGATAAAGCAAATTATTTTGTTGACGGCGCTTATTTTGATAATTCAGGATCGGGTGTCATCAGCGAAATGATCAATATACTTTTACGGGATACGCTGTTTTTGAGATATCAAAACAAATTAAAAATGTATGTGCTTCATATTGCCAACAGTCCGAATGAAGGAGTAGAATTAAAAAAAGTAAACCCATTGATCAATGACCTTGCTGCGCCGGCAAAAACTTTACTTGGCGCTTATGGTACACAAACAACTGTAAATGATAACCGGTTAAGGAACCTGATGAAATATCATTTTCCAAACGATACACTTTATAGAAAGATAAATTTGTATGATGATGGAAAAAGCCTGAACTATTCTATGAACTGGGTCATTTCGCAAAAATTATTGAATGCAATGAAAGAGAGTCTTGATAGTAATAAAGAAGTAAAAAGAATAATAAAAAAACTAATTGCTAATTAAAATTTTGCTGCGTCCGATAATATCAAATCGCAAATTTCAGATCTCAAATTAATTAACCCTTACAGCTGTCCCGGTCGCAACAACCATCAGCATGCTTCCATTAGAACCTACGGTTTCAAAATCAAGATCAATACCAACTACAGCATTGGCTCCATAAGCTTGTGCTTTTTGAATCAGCTCCTGCATTGCATTTTGTTTTGCTTCATCAAGCACTCTTTCATAAGTGCCGCTGCGACCCCCAAAAATATCACGAAGACCGCCAAGAATATCTTTAAAAAAGTTTGCTCCAATAATAACTTCGGCAGAAACTACACCATAGTATTGCTCAATATTTCTTCCTTCAATGTTCGGTGTTGTGGTGGTTATCATTTGATTTATAATTTATCTGTAAAAATATAAGATTTCTGATCGCCATCAATTGTGCACGGGGTTTTTTCACTTAGGTTTGTCATGTCAAATCGCTACAGGATGAAAAAACTACTATTTACTTTTTTTCTTTCAACCACTTTTATTTTAAAGGCTTTAGCCGATGAAGGAATGTGGCTGCCTCTTTTACTCGGTCAGCAGGTGTATAATGATATGGTGAAAAGAGGACTAAAACTTTCAAAAGAACAATTATACAATATCAACCAACCATCAATAAAGGATGCGGTTGTTCTTTTCGGAAGCGGTTGTACCGGTGAGATCGTAAGTGCCCAGGGTTTGCTTTTTACAAATCACCATTGCGGTTATGATGCTATAGTTTCAGCAAGCACAGTTGATCACGATTATCTTCATGATGGCTTTTATGCAAAAACGAAAGCGGAAGAAATTCCATCGGGCATATCGGTTCAGTTTCTTTTAAGAATTGAAGATGTTACTCAAATGGTGATGGATTCATTAAAAGGGCTTAGCGGCGCTGAAAGGATACAAAGACAAAGCAGGGTTCTTACAAATTTGAATGCAAAATTTTCTGATGTATCCCAAAGTATCGAAGCAAGGATCAGCAGTCTTTTTAAAGGCAATCAGTATTTGCTTTTTGTTTACCAGCGTTACAAAGATGTACGTCTTGTCGGTGCTCCACCGGAAAGCGTAGGAAAATTTGGCGGCGATACCGATAATTGGGAATGGCCCCGTCATACAGGTGATTATTCAGTGTTTCGTGTTTATATGAGTAAAGATGGCCAGCCTGCTGAATATAATGAAGAGAATATTCCTTTAAAACCAAAATGGTTTTTACCTGTATCGATAAAAGGTTTTAAAGACGGCGACTATACAATGACCTATGGTTATCCCGGCAGCACCAATCGTTATGAAACTTCTTACGGTGTAAAATTGAAAACGGATATTGATAATCCAACATTAGTAAAGCTGCGTGATGTAAGATTGAAATACATGCTTGAAGAGATGAAGCAGGATCCGGCTGTTAAATTACAATTAGCATCCAGTTTCGCAACTATAGCCAATTATTGGAAATTTTATGATGGAGAAACCAAACAACTATTAAAATACGATGTGCTTGGGCAAAAGAAAAAAGCAGAAGAAATATTTATCAATTGGGCAAAAGACAAACAAAGCTACTCTGTAATTTTTGAAGAATGGGGAAAGGCTTACGATGCATGGAGGCCCTACGCAAAACACAGGATGTATATTAATGAAGGTATTTTAGGTTCGCCCCTTATGATGTTTGCATCTTCATTGCAACAAATTGAAATTGCCCTGGTGCAACAAGGAAAATCTGCAGCTGATATCAGAAAAGCTCTTGACCAGGCAGCAAAAGCAAGAGAAGAATTTCTCAAAAATGAAAATAAAACATCTGATGAAAGAATAGTAGCTGATGTGACAATGATGTTCTATAATGATGTAGACAAACAACAGCACCCGATTGATTTTTATCGGACACAGGTGGAAGCATGGGGCAAATTAAATGATGAACAGACCTATAAAAAATACGCAAAACATATTTTTGAAAAGACAATGATCTTTGATGATGATAAGTGGAAAGCATTTATTAAAACCCCGGATGGCAACGTATTGCAGGATGATCCTGCTTATGCACATGTAAGTGCATTTATGATTAATTATCAAAGTAAATACTCTGCGAAATTTCAACAGTTTACTACCAGGAATACTGAATATGGGAGATTGTACCTGAAAGGAATAATGGAAATGGATACAGTAAAAGCGAAAAAGATGTATCCTGATGCCACATTAACGATGAGGGTAAGTTTTGGAAATGTAAAAAGCTACCGGCCAAAAGATGCTACCTTTTACGATTATGTATGTACAATGAAAGGAGTTCTTCAAAAATATATACCCGGGGATTATGAATTTGATCTGCCGGCAAAAGAAATTGAACTCGCTAAGAAAAAAGATTTCGGTCAGTACATTGATAAAACAAAAAAAGATCTTGTCGTTTGTTTTATTACAACCAATGATATTACCGGCGGAAACTCAGGCTCACCGGTGATAGATGCAAATGGCAATCTTCTTGGTCTTGCTTTTGATGGTAACTATGAAGCATTAAGTCATAAAATTGCATTTGACAAAGATCTGAACCGGACTATTTGCGTTGATGTACGATATATACTTTGGTGCATTGATAAATTAGGTGGCGCTTCTCATCTAATTAATGAATTAAAACTGGTGAAATAATTTTTCTCGGCTAAAGCCAGTGTAAGAGTCCGGTTATTTAGCAAAGGGCTTTAGCCCCTGAGAATATGATAAACAATATTTACTTAACATTGCATTATCGCTTTTCCAATGAGGTCATTTCGAAATATTTTCATTTTTGTTTTTTTGTTCTGCACTAATTGCCTGCAGGCACAGATAAAGTTCAGCGTGGCCTCAGATATCTCAGTACTACACAATTTTGATGGAAAGCAAAAGTTTACCGTAGCTGGGCAGAGTTTGATCCCACAGTGGCATTTTGATCAAAAAAATACTTTATACGCCTGGTTTACCTATCACAGCAATGGAAAATATAAAAGTAATCTTGTAGCCTCTGCTAAATCTTCTTCTACCCAACCTCAAACAATCTCTTTTAATAACCAATCAGAAATGCGTCTGCGGCAATTTTCTTTGGGAATAAAAAAATATATATTCGGTTCATATGATAAGCTGGAGAACTTCAGTTTATATGTTGCCGGCGGATTTGGACTGATCATCGGATCGGCATCCAATACTTTTTCAAGTTATATTGATACTGCACTTTACACAATACAAAATAACGTAACCAATGGCGCAGGTGATTTTAAAAGATTGACCCTTGATATAACAGGTGGCGTGGATTTCCCGGTAGCCTATGAAATTTTCATCTACACAGAAATAAGAATGCATATTCCAACCACCAACTATCCGAATAGTTATCTTTTGAAAAATTCAAATGCACCATTTCTTGGCGGCATCAATCTTGGTATCCGGGTCTTATTTAATGCTGATCCTTAAAAATTAACTTCATGGCCGATCAACAAATCATTTCTCAGGTTGAAATTTATAAGCTTCGCATTCCATTGATTGAACCATTCATTACCTCTCTTGCTTACGAAACACATGTAGAAAATGTGATCGTAGTGATCAGAACGGAAAAAGGCATCACAGGTTTTGGAGAATGCAGTCCTTATATGCCGGTGAATGGGGAAAGCATAGATACTTGTTTTATAGTAGGTCAGTACTTCGCAAAACTGCTAAAAGGAAAAAATGCTTTGGAGCTGAAAGAAAAACTTTCAGCAATGGATAGATTGATCTATGCTAATACAAGTATTAAAAGCGCATTTGATATTGCCTTGCATGATATTATCGGTCAACATAAAGGGGTTCCGATCTATAACTTATATGGTGGTAAAAACAATAAAGAGCTGGTAACCGATTATACTGTAAGCCTCGACAATGCGGAGAAGATGGCAGCAGATGCATTGAAAATAAAAAACCAGGGCTATCCTGCTATTAAAGTAAAGTTGGGTGAATCAAGAAAAAAAGATGTGGAAAGAATAAGAATGATACGTGAAGCAGTGGGTGATGATATTCCTGTACGTATTGATGCTAACCAGGGATGGAACGTAAAAGAAGCAATTGAAACATTAAAAGAGCTTGATGAATACGATATCGAACATTGCGAAGAGCCCATTGCCAAATGGAATTTTATGCGAATGAGAAAAGTGAAAAAGCAAAGCCCGATACCAATAATGGCAGATGAAAGTTGTGGAGATGCACATGATGCAGAAAGGTTATTAAAGCTAAAAGCCTGTGATATGTTTAATATAAAAATTGGAAAGGCCGGTGGCATTTTTAATGCTTATGAAATTGTAAAGCTGGGTGATAAAGCAAAAATGCATATGCAGGTTGGGGCATTTCTTGAATCAAGATTAGGAATGACTGCTTCTGCTCATCTTGCACTATGCAGTGATAATATTGTTCATTGTGATTTTGATACACCATTAATGTTTTCTGAAGATATTGTCAGCGGCGGATTAACGTATCATTCAAATGGTGTGATGAAAGTACCTGATTCGCCAGGGTTGGGTGCTAGTATTGAGCAATCGCAATTGGATAAATTGGAAAAAGTTATTATTTGATTTAGTAACTTTTAGTAATGAAACCAATAATAAGCTTAAAACCGTTTTTGCACCGGGGCAGTGAACATATTGGAATTTATTTTCAAAATAATTTATCTCTTAACATTCTTATTAAAAATAAAGCTGGTGGCAAATGGAGCCAGACAGGTAAATGCTGGTATATTCCTCTTAATCGTGAAACTTATGACAAACTAAAAACGGTATTAAAAGGACACGCCACACTGGAAAATGGCGAACTGAAAAAATATCTTGAGAAAAAAAACAACCCTGCAATAAAAGCTGGCTCTTCCGAATCAAATCATACTTTATCAGAAAAAACGAGCTCCATGAAACCGGTAGCTGGGATCTCAAATTTAAATAAGCATGTAATCTCTGAAATGATAAAGCATCTGCAACTGAAAGGATACAGTTCCTCCACTACTAAAACCTATACAAATGAAATGGCTGTTTTTTTAAAAACAATAAAAGATCATGCAGCAGATGAGTTTTCTACAAAACGATTAAAGGATTATCTGAGTTATTGTGCAGCTACACTAAAGCTATCAGAAAATACTTTACATAGCCGGATGAATGCTTTAAAGTTCTACTATGAGCAGGTATTGAGTCGCCCTCGTTTTTTTTGGGAAATACCCCGGCCAAAAAAACCGGTTCAATTACCCAGGGTGCTGAGTAAAGAAGAGATCGCCTTGTTGTTAAGAGCCATCGAAAACCTCAAACATAAAACGATGCTTATGCTGGCGTACAGTTGTGGGTTACGTGTAAGTGAAATAACAGCTTTGAAGCTAACTGATGTGGATGAAGACAGGAGATTATTGATTATAAGAAAAGGAAAAGGAAAAAAAGACAGGGTGATAAGCCTGAGCCCTGTTATGTTGGTTATGCTGAGAGATTACAAAGAAAAGTACCAACCGGCCGATTATCTTTTTGAAGGGCAAAGAGCAGGTTCTTCATATAGTGTTCGCAGCCTTGAATCAATAATACATGTTGCAAAAGAGAAAGCGGGCATTAAGAAGGCAGGCAGTATGCATATGCTCAGACATAGCTTTGCCACTCACTTGCTTGACAAAGGAACTGACGTGGTATTTATTCAAAAACTTTTAGGACATAATGATATCAAAACCACATTGAGGTATTTGCATGTTACCAACAAGGATATTCTGAATATATTAAGTCCGTTAGAGGATATAAAAGACCTGATATGATAGTTGTATTGTCGCAAGTTTTAAAATCTTGCAAAAAACAATTGATCTCCTTGAAAATCAGGCCGACAATTTTTTAAACATGCCAAAAAAGGTTTCGTAAATTGCGATAATACATACGTTGGCGGTCATGTTATTAGACACTGATAAACACACTGTAGATAATGTATTTCTACACATACATGTTGACTTTAAAATCTTAAAATATGATTTTAAAAGAATTTCTTCCTCACCCTGCATTTAGAGAGTTTGTACAATGGTATAGGATCGTCCATTTTGAATTCGATAAATTCATTCAAATTCCTTTCAAAGTGTACTCTCCAAAACCGGAAGAATGTCTTTATTTTATTCTTCAGGATAGTTTAATGTTTGAATTAAATAATTCTACAAAAAAAGATAGTCAACTTCCGATTGTTATAGGTCAACAGACCATAGTTAACCGGCGGTATTTCCATAAAAAATTTTTAAATCTACAGGTTGTTTTTCAACCTACAGGGTTGTTCCGGTTAACGGGTATACCTGCTTTTGAACTTACGAATCAAATTGTTGATGCAGAATATATATTTTCAAAAAATATTTTATTTATTCATGAACAGTTACTACATGCGAAAAGTTATTCAGAAATGCTTTTGATAGCGGATAAATTTGTAGCTGACCTGATTAATCATGCACGAAAAGATGTTCATCCACTAGATTCAGTAAGTAAAGTAATGATGCAACGTCATGGCAATATTTCACTTGATTGGTTGGCAAAGGAATCTTGTCTGTGCATAAAACAGTTCAAACGAAAATTCAATGAGAGGGCAGGTGTTAATCCAAAAACATACGAAAGAATTATACGATTCAACAAAGCCTTTAATATAAAGAACGCTTATCCAACGAGGGATTGGCTAAGAATAGCTATTGAATGTGATTATTTTGATTATCAACACCTGGTAAAAGATTACAAGAGTTTTACCGCGTTAACTCCAAATGAACTTCATATGTTTGAAAACAATTCCCCTGAACACAGGCTTGGGCTTACGGATGAACTTTATCAAAGCCGCATTTAGATGATATTACCATCATTTTAAGAATGTCCTTTTTTTACCACTTCGCAATATCGAATATGTTTCAATTTTGTACTGATACAAATCTTTATCATGAAACGTATTTATTTTTTCATACTTATCAGTTTAATTATGTCAACAAATATATTTTCGCAAACTTCTGACAAAACATACATTTTAGTACATGGTGCGGGACATGGAGCATGGTGTTGGGAAAAAGTAGTTCCTATTT
>Ga0070698_100007809_pt1 | contig 11578 bp, 5 predicted proteins | sample KBSK1502metaG_FD_65477 | JGI IMG/M metagenome (GOLD analysis project Ga0070698, IMG submission 65477) | Corn, switchgrass and miscanthus rhizosphere microbial communities from Kellogg Biological Station, Michigan, USA - KBS K1-50-2 metaG | ecosystem: Host-associated > Plants > Roots >...
GCCCGCAGTTGTACCGAGCGGTTCAAAAGAAACTCACGTGGCACCATTTATTGAAGCGGCCGCCATCGAGTCGGCAGCAACCGCCCGCCGTGACGATGCAAAAGTGTTTCTCCGCGAATTCACACGCGAGCTTGTCCGCGAGATTAATCCAAGTACAAAACTGATTACGCTGGCTATCGCGATCGCCCTGGTTGGAGGCATGCTCTACATCGGCTTCGCGATGTATAAAGAACTTCAACGAAGCAGGCGACTGATAGGCGACTTAGGCGCACAGCTAGATCAAACTAAGCAACAGTCAGCAAAGTTGAATGACCAACTGACTGATCTCGGAAGAGCCAACAAGGAGATTCGCGACAGCCTGTCGCTTGCTGTCAAACTTCGCAGTGAGTACGGCCGCGGCGTTTGTCTGATCGCCGGCTCGTTCTACTTCGTCGAATCCGGTACTGGTAGACCACTTCGTTATCCCGAGGCACAAACAAACGAAAGCGGAGCAGCGGTCCAGAGTAGTGATCAACCTTCGGCATTAACTCCCGAAGGTCATGCCGCGATTGCTGAATATGAGTTCGTCGGTACAGGCTTTTATGTTGGGAATGGGTTTGTTCTCACAAACCGCCATATTGCCCAGCCCTGGCTCGCTGATGATCGGGCACAGAGTCTCACGGGAGTTAAGAGTCAGCCACGTCTCAAAAAACTAACCGCCTACTTTCCCGACTATCCACAACCGATTCCCTTGAAGTTTCTCGCAGCTGGCCAAAGAGACGATCTGTCAGTCTGTTCACTCGATATTGTCGAAGTGCCACCGACGATCCCGTTGCTGCCACTCGAAACCGATCCTGACGCCGTGGCGGTAGGGAAAACTGTGGTGATGATGGGGTACCCTTCAGGCCCTGATCGTTTGTTGGCACTCTTGGACGATGCCGAGTCGCGCGGAATACAACAGCGCTATGGATCGCTCGATGCGCTGCTCGGGTACCTCGCGGAAACAAAACGTATTCAACCGCTAACCACTCAAGGAAACATTACCGATCTGGACGTACGAAGAATCGCATATGACGCCCGAACTGCTGAAGGTGGCTCTGGTGCACCACTCTTTGGTCCATCGGGTCGGGTCATCGGCGTGAACTTTGCCGTCTTCACCGAAAACCAAGCCTCAAACTTTGCGGTTCCAATTCGTTTCAGCCTTCCTCTTCTGGAGCGAACGGGATGGCAATCACCACTACCGAAAGAAGCCAAAGAGGGTGAACAACCCTGACAATAGATGACTTATCCTGCCCTGGCAGACGCCAAGTACGCTTCCGTACATAACTAGTAACACTGACAGGCTTCTGTTAACGCCAAAACTGCTAAAAACGTCTCAAGTAAAGACTCCAGTCGTCAACTAGGTGGTCCTACGTCGGCATCGGAAGCGCATTGTTACAATGCAAAGGCTGTCACAGGTGAGACTAAATTTCGATCTCCATGAACCTAAACTGATGATATATTTGACTGCACCTTCGATGGGGCATAGCTCTTGCTGATTGAATCAACACGGTGCGTCACGCAGAAGAATTCGGATGCACCGAAGCATCAGGAGCAGCGCAAACTCCCCATTCGCCAAATTTTGTTGCGTATTGCCGATTGACGAACCGACAAATATGACGACTCAAACTCGAAGGCCCCACTACCCGACGTGGAGTTTGCTCTTTTCACTCCTCCTCGTCGTCTCACCTATATTCCGGGCCATTGGTCTATCTCAAACAGCTGTTACTGAGAAGCCTGTCGAACAAATACCGGCTGACCTGTCGCAGATTCTTCGACTGGATCGAATTGAAGTTGCGGGCGGCGCCGAATTGTTGACCGTTCAAGCAAAGCTCGCCGGTCTTGAGGCCGGCAAAGAAGACCAATGGGTACCGCTCGTGTCTATTCTGCGCGACACGCTTGGTGATCCAAATCGAGAGAATGATCGGCTACGTTATGTTTGGCCGCTTACTTACACTCGACCAACCGTCAAACAACGGCTTGCCGCGGCGATCCCATTCCTCTACGCAAGAGTCGGAAACAAAGAGCACCTGTCACAGAAGCCCCCGCCACCGGCTTTTGATCTGGCCGCGCCTGAAAAGGAAGTGTGGGACAAACTCTTCTGGACGGCGCTGCAGAATATGCTCCTTGATCCATACGGAACTCCAATCAAGGCTTCAACGAGTTCCTATCGAAAGAACACATCCGATTATCGTAAATCGCACATCATGCGTGCGCTGTCAGTCCTGGCGTTGTATGAGGCAGTCAAAGGCGAGTCTGCTTTCACGCAGGCTGAGATGGCCGAGATCCAGGCACGGCTTCTCCTAACTGATAAGACTTTTGGCGGACTTGTCGACGATACAAGGTTGCAGGGTTATTACGAGAAGAAAACGACTCAAACACGAGACGAGCGAGGTCACAATTGGGAGTTGCTAAGACAAAGAGCTGAAGCAGAGTCTCTTTATTTCGAGCCCTTGTTAATGCCGGACGGTAGCGCAACTCATGCAATGCTCTGGGTGTCAAAAAAGGATCTCGCGCAGAAGCAAGGAGCGCCTTACAGTGGCCGCTTCCTGAATATCGCGAATCCCTGGACCGATAAGAAATTGCAGAATTGGCAGGGATATGTGGAAACGCGTTATTTCGATTCTGACGGCCAGGCCGTTGAGAGCGACTCGCCCGGAGCGCAAGCCGTCGAGATGCTGCCGCTAGGTTTGTATGGGCTCGATTATCCCAAGATTCCAACGCTACTCGTCGATTTTCGTGATACGTACAACCCGAAGAAGCGAGAGATGTCTCGTCGCGTGCTTAACGACGTGAGCCGGAACATTCTTTCAATTTCGAAGTTTGGCAATCTTCCTTTCTTTCTTGGTCGCACTATTTTCGATTTCGTCACTGGCCGGCGGGGAATGGATATCAACCAGCCCTCGCGCCTGAAAGCTTATTCACAGCTGAAACTTCTCCTTGCATTGAATGACTCAATCGAGCCTAAACTGCGAGCAGAAGTAAATGGACGTCTCGAAACCATTTCACTCAATCCATTTGAAAATGATTTGGCAGCTGAGGCCAAGGTGGCGCGCGAACAATACGCCGCGCTTGTCGACTTTGCAAAACAGCCCGACGGACTCGCTGCACGGCTTGAACGCGATCGCCGTGCTGAACTGACCCCACTTGAGCACGGACGAAACGCTCAAATCGCGTTTCGGATCGCCAACGTGCTTACGTTTGGTAAGTATATCCACCGCGAAGAGCTGACGAGCGATATGGAGAACCGGTTGGATATCGCGCGCAGGCTCGATTACCACACGACCTTTCTCCGTGAGGTTGCCAAGTCGAGTGCCGAAGTAGAAGTCGCCTGGAATCAGGACTCCATTCGCAGATCGCTCAACTTCATTGCAGATCACGGCGACAAAGCCGGTGCGAATGCTGCTTCCGTGACTGCGAAGATCTTTTCTCGCACTCGAGACGACGAAATCCGCCGCGCTTGTCTCGAGAGTCTCTCAAGGATTAACAACACCAAGGCGAAAAATGAACTCCTGAAAATCTCCCAGAACCAAGCCCTCGATCAGATGTGGCGTGACATTGCAGACGCAAGCCTGCGCCGGCTCAACGAACGAGCCCAGCCGATCGCCGCCACTGTCAACGGCTCTTCGGTTAAGGCCGGTCAACCTTAAAAATGAATCGCGCTCGACTCTATCAGAACGGCAGCGACGTTAGCCGCTCGGATCGTTACGTCTGTGGGCTTCGTTTAATTCTGATACTAACGGTATTTGCTGCCGGCGCTCTACAGGGTGTCTCGCAAACGAAGCGTTTGGTGCTCATCAAGTGTGATGGGCTACCTCAAGATCTAATCGATCGCTTTGTGAAACAGCGCGATCCGGTGACGGGGAAAAGCGCCCTTCCGTGGATTGACCACATCTTCTATCAACGCGGGACCAGGCTAAAGAACTTCTACGTTCGCGGAATGAGTCTGTCAGCACCCTCCTGGTCGTTGTTAGATACAGGTCAGCACCTCCAGCTCAAGGGTAACGTCGAATTTGACCGTTACACTCTTCATTCGTACGACTATCTCAATTTCCTTCCGGTCTACTTCAACCGCATCATCGGTGCGCGAATAGACATGCCGGGCGTTGAAGTTCTCGACTCTCTTGGCGTTCCGATGCTGATTGATGCTTATCCGAACGATGAACGGTACATTACGTTATCACTGTTTGTTCGTGGCGCTCGCTACTCAACGTTACAGGGTAGCTTGCAGAATCGATTTCTCAAGTCGCCAAAAGATTTATTTGACGAATGGACGATGGGATTTGAACTGAGAAGCGCTTTGACCGACCAGCTCGTGCGAGAGTTGATTGGCAAACTCGCGGATCCAAAAGTTCGATATCTCGATCTCTACATGACGGACTACGATCACGTCGCCCATCACAACAACGACACCCAATCTCAGCTGTTCGTACTGAAACAAATGGATGCGGTCATCGGACACGTCTGGACAGCCATCAGTAACAGTCAATTGGCGAATCAAACCGCCCTGGTGTTGGTTTCTGATCACGGATTCAACACTGATGAGAGGATTTATAGTCAGGGATTCAACCTGGTTAAGTTATTAGGCAGCCGGGCGGGTGGCGGCCACCATGTAATTACCAAGCGCCGCTTGATGATGGATTATGCAATAAAAGGTATCGACCCGTTGGTTCCCCGGATTACCACGACTACCGATGACTCGTATTATCTGAAAGGCCAAAGTACCGAATATCCAACGGCAATGCTCGATTTTGACGGTAATGAGCGCGCCTCAATGCAGCTGCGAGATAGTGATCTGAATGAATTACATATTCTGCTCCAGCAATTGCAACGAAAAGACCTCCCGCTCACTGTTCGCAAAGCGGCAACCAAAGAATTCTTTGCCACGCTTGATCGTCGCCGACCAGGCTGGGCAATCACTCTTGAAAACCTAAAGAACGAACTGGTTGCACTCCGGAAAAGCATCGAAAACCAACGACAGCTCTGGGAAGCACAGCCTAAAAAATTCTCGAAAGAAGAACTTCAAGCAGGACGCGACGATGTAGCCAAAAGAATCTTTGTCACCCTCGATCGGTGGGAACGGGACGAACGGGACTACAGCGCATATGTTGTCGTGTTGCAGAATCTGCTCTCTCTTTCTGACCAGTCATTTGATCCAACAACACTGAAGATCGATGAATTTATTCCGAAGACCTCAATGGGTGATCGCAACACGATCTATCAACTCCAACACTACATTGTCGGCATTGCTGCAGAAGGTTTGGTGCTCAATGTCGATGGCTCACTCAGTGTGCAACGTAGCTTTGTGCGAGTGGACTACTTCGAAATGCTTCATGCCGTGAGTGTGAGAAATGTCCAGCGGGGCGTGTCAAACCGGCCTGTCGATCTGATTGCAACCCGGCTGGACTCGAACTTGGTGGCGCCGCTCCTGAATGAAACAGACCTATCGCCCGATACCGTTTGGGTAGATGGTGGTGGAAACAAACAGGCGCTGTTGCTATTTCGGACAAGTGCAGCGGGCGAGCTGAGTATCCGTTATCAACCGATCGCCAACCTAAAACAGGATGCAAACGGGTTGTTAACCTTTGACGCTATAGAATGGCAGCCGGGCTTGCCGCTACACCTGTTCGAAGATCCAAATCTTGTTATACCAACAACGAACAGAGCCGAATGGTTGAGTCGGTGGCACACGGAAAAGGATTGGTTCCTAGCCGTGCACCGAACCGAGTATTCGAACGGACTCATCGGGTTGAACGAAGAACTAACGCGTCATCCACTTGAGAGTCTTTCGACAAGTGGCAACGACCTCACTCCGGACCAACGGACTATGCGACAATTTTTGAAGCGCCAGCGCGATTTATGCGAACCGGAAATGTTGCTTGTGGCAAACAATCATTGGAACTTCGATGTGCGTGGCTTTAACCCTGGCGGCAACCACGGATCGTTTTTCCGCATTTCTACTCACTCGGTGCTGATGATCGCAGGGGGAAAGAGTACTGGAATTGGCCAGGCTCAAACGATAGATGAGCCTTACGATAGCTTGAGCTTCGTGCCTACCCTGTTGGCTTTAATCGGAGATTTACGCGATGATAGCACTCCGGTTCCAATCTTGTGGGAAAAGGGATTCAGGCATTTTCCGGGTCGTGTAATCAAAGAGCTATTGCCCGCTCGGGATGATCGAAAAACTGCTGCTACTGGAGTAAGCGCATCGCCTTGATTGAATCTGAACAGTTCGGGGAAGACTGGCAAGCCGAGGAGACTGAAGAACTCTCCGAAGAACCCGAAACTTCTACTACATCAACCTCACGCCGTTCGTTCGCTTGGCTGCAAACGCTGGCCTTCCTTTTGGGTCTGGCCCTACTTATCTACGTTATAAGGCGGGTGGGCCTGCAACCATTGTTCGATGCTCTGCTGCGCATCGGCTTCGGTTTCTTTGTCATTCTTGGATTAAGTGGTTTACGCCACGTGCTGCGCACCATTGCGATGCGTGCGGCCGTGCCGCCCGAACATCGGCGCATCACATTCCGCCAGGCATTTGCCGCTCGACTTGGTGGCGAGGCAATCAGCTTTCTCACGTTCACGGGCCCGCTGCTTGGTGAGGCCACAAAGGTCGCCCTGCTTAGGAAGCGAGTGCCTCTGACTTATGGGGTGCCGGCGCTCGTTGTAGACAATCTCCTCTATAACCTCTCCGTTGTCTTCTTTATTCTCAGCGGCGCTTGCGTGATGCTATTGACCTACCGGTTACCTACGCCGGTTTATACCGTACTCATCATTATCGCCAGCATTGCAGCGTTAGGAATCATTGCGGCGGCACTAGCAGCAAAACGCCGAGTCATGCTGTTGACGTGGGTAATCGATCGACTTGGCGAGCTGCGTCTTAGTCCCAAGGTGATTCTCAAACGAAGACATCACGTCTATCACCTCGAGTTGAAGGTCTATGATTTCTACAAACATCACCCCGGCGCATTCTTCGGTATGATCGCTTGCAATTTGCTTGCGCACGCAACAAGCGTAGTTGAAGTCTACACCGCACTGCATATGCTTGGTTTTAACCCACAAGTCTCTCAAGCATACATAATCGAATCGCTAACGAAAGTTATCAATTTCGCCTTCGCTTTTGTTCCCGGCACGATCGGCGTTTATGAAGGTGGCACCGAAGTGATTCTGCAAAAGGGACTCGGGTTTACACCGGCGGCGGGACTCGCGCTCGCACTTGTTCGGAAAGCGGCAATCGTCTGCTGGACTTCCGTCGGTTTACTGGTGCTCACTTCGCGCACGCTTCCAAATGCGTGGCGTCGACTTTTGGATCGCAGCCCTCGCCTACAACGACTTATGGATAGCCTTGTATTCTCTAACATAGCGCATAGACCAGCTCGCACCGCAGTCAGCATTCTCGGGACTGGCATCGGAGTTTTGCTGATCGTTTTCACCGTTGGTTTGGCTCATGGAGTGTTACACGAACGTGGGCGTCGTGAGTCAAACATTGGCGCCGAGATAATGATTCGCGCATCCGGCGCACTTGGGCTCGGAGGTTCGTCCCCATTCAAACTGCAAGCAACTCATGCGGCTGAAATTGCCACGATACCAGGTGTGCGCGCGGCAACACCGATTGGTCAGACACTCGACAGCACTGATACAGGCTTCGGCTCAAGATTGATCGACGGCATCGATTACGATCAATATGCGAACCTTACGCATATCACCATTCGTGAGGGTCGAAAACTAAACTCGGGTGACGAAGCGATCGTGGATCCGGAGTGGAAAGAGAGACGCCGAGCGCAGATTGGCGACTCCGTCCAGCTTTTCAAGCGACCTTTCAAGATTGTTGGCGTCTATGAACCACCAGGCGGAGGCCGCGTCAAGATTCCGCTGTCGACGATGCAAGAACAAGAGGGCGCGGAGGGACGCGCCACTGCTATCCTGGTTGCCTGCGATGAGGCTTCTAAACAGGAGGAAGTGGCCAAGCGAATACAGGAACGCTTTCCCGAGGACCAGCTCATCTTTACTCGAGATCTGCCCGAAATCTACGCGAGTGGCGTTCCGGCTCTGAACATCTTCATCAAAGTCGTCGTCGGAATTGCAGCTTCGATTAGCATGTTGGTCATCCTGCTCGCAATGTACACGACTGTAACCGAACGAACCCGGCAGATCGGGATCCTCAAGTCGCTCGGCATGTCAAAATCCTCGATTGCCTGGGTGATCGAACAAGAAGCCATCGTCGTGAGTTTTCTTGGCGTAGGTGTTGGTGTCTTGCTCACCCTCGCGGCCCGCTTTGCGGTTATGCGGGTGACCAGTTTGACGATTGAAATCGAAACGCGGTGGATTCTCGTAGCACTGGCAGTTGGTTTGTTAGGTGGTAGTCTTGGTGCACTTTATCCCGCGCTTCGCGCAGCGCGCCAGGACGCCGTTGAAGCGTTGAGTTACGAATAGTGTCGCAGGAGGTTCACCTATGAGCGAAGCAGCCCACGCCGCGGCACATGCCGCCGCCATAGCGAACGCAATTAAGGCCAGCGGCGCCATAGTGACGGTTAGTCATGAAGACTTCGAAAACATCCTGCGTAAGATCGAGAAGCCTCTGGTCATCGCTGCGACGGGGGGCTTTATCACCACGAATTATCAATACTTGACGAGTTACAAAGGCTTTGTGTTTTTCGTGAAATGTCCGGCTCCGCTAATGTTTTCCTCCAAAGTCGAAATAATTGTCGCCGAGAAGATCTGGTTGCCAGGCTAGTAGTATCAGGATAGAGCACAAACGCGAATCTGACGGAACCTAGGAGTGGCGGGAGGCGTTTCCATAGTTGACGGGCCATGATTAACCCGTTTTTCACATAAACGAATAAAAGAAGCGGCTCAAATGTATTGTCCTCAATGCGGAACTGATTCGACCTCAGGTGTTCAGTACTGCCGTTCCTGTGGCGCAAACCTAAAGGTTATCGGCAAAGCTGTAGCGTTGAGTGAAGCGATCGCCAGAAGTGACCGCGGTCCTTTGCCTAAGATTCGCGAAATGGTCAAGGGTCTAAAGGTTGACCACGTGACGGAAGAGGTCTCTGGTGCACTCGAACGGATGAACAACGAGATCGCACGGATCTCTCCACCGAAACACCTCTCGGAAGGGCGACCGTGGATTAGCTTCCGTAAACAGAAAACCCCGGCCGAGCGGCGTGAACAACATATCACTAAAGGCATCGTTTCTATGTTTTCCGGCGCGGGTTTGACTGTATTCCTTTACTACTTGTCTACCGCATTAGTTCTGAAGCTTCCGCCGCATATCGTGGCGCAGATACCGTTTGAGATCGATCCGGTGGTGCGAGTTATTTGGCTTCTCGGATTGTTACCAACCTTGAGTGGACTTGGCCACATTCTCGCTGGGCTGTTGATTCGACCTCAACGTTATCAACTGCCACCGACCGAGCAACCTCATCTCGAACAAGTCGAATTCCCGCAAAGGTCAGCGTCAGCGAGTCCGGGCAGTTCCATTCCCCAAAGTGTGACAGAACACACTACTTCGCTGTTGGAAGAGAAATCGGTGCAGTAGTGTTTATAAGGTCTGGACTTCATAACAAAACGGGAACTGAGCCCTTAAGCTCGTTCCCGTTTTCTCTTCCGCTTTAGGATCGATCTACTGCTTGCGTGGACGAATACGAACTGCGTAATCAGGCCAGCAGTCGCTAAAGTTAAAGTCCTCCAATGACGATGAGCTAAACCTAAACTCGTCATCAAATCCAAACGGACTCGTGGGAGTTGTGGGCGCAGGAGCAGCGAACTTCGGATCAAGCGCCTTGGCAATTTGATCTCGAGCATCTGCCAAATGCGCTCTGGTCTCACGGTCAACCGCACGTGCTGCTGCGACTCCTATCGCCGTGTTGAGATCGCGCAGTTCGGCACGAATCATTGCGCGATACTCATTATCAACCGCTGGCCTGCCGTTCAACTTCAGCGACAGCAAATCGATGTAAGAGTTCTGCAGGTTACGACGATAGACATCGATGCGAACTGGACCTCCTTCGATCTCGCTCCAGATGCCCCTTCTTACATCTGCCATAAATTCACCAGGCCGATAGGAAACGCCACCATCAATTGCTTCCTGCTCCACCAAACGATCGAAACGAGTATTGCTCAGCAGCGAATTCAAAACCCTCAATTGAGCAGCATTGACTCGGGCAATGGCCCCGGTCGGTTCTATGCGTCTCAAGATTTCCGCTTTGAGCGCCCAGGTCGGTGTAGCAAAAGCATTGTCATTTAAGAAACGCACCGCAGCGGCCTGTTTGTCTCGAGGAACCATCGTGAAACGTACGCCATCCTGACCACCGTGTTTCTGCTGCGAGTTGTAACCTCCCACAATACCCGTGACGTGATTCAACTCCGTAGCCCATTGACCAAGCAGACGGCCGTAAAGTTCTTCCAGATCATCATAAGGCTCACCCGGATGTGAAGTCGCTGGTAACAACATATCAGCGACGCGTTTCAGATTCTTGATGCCATAACCCGTGGCTACGACAGCATCCGCATCGCCTACAGCTTCCGTGTTTTCACCCGGGTCTGATCCGCGAGCGTCAGCTGTTGAGAAACGCAGATATGGCTTAGTGTCTTGCTCACGAGCCCATGCATCAAGCGTCGGTTTTTCTGCGTCCGGTGTCTTTGCATTTGGAATTGGCTTATATCCCCACATCGTGGCCCACTTGTCGTAGGGTCCAATACGCGGAATCAAATCTTCCGGTGGAATATTGTCTTCCGGCTGAGCGACATAATCAAAGCGTGAGTAGTCCATCAAAGTTGGTGTGTGACTCATCGTGTGCAGCCACTGCGGATCACGAGCTTTATCAACCGCATATGTTGCACTTGCTTTCATATTGTGCTGGAACCCTAGTGTGTGACCAACTTCGTGAGCAATGACGTACTCGACCAAACGTCCCATCAGATCATCAGGCAATGGAAGCTTCTTGGCTCTGGGATCAAGCGGTCCAACTTGCAGGAAGTACCAGTCGCGCTGAAGGTTCATGACGTTGTGATAATACTGAATGTCCGACTCGAGAATTTCCCCTGTGCGAGGGTCTGATACGTGCGGACCAGATGCGTTTTCGATTGTTGACGGCAGGTATCGGATGCAGGAGTATCGCGCATCTTCTGGATCCCAATTAGGATCTTCCTGCTTCGAGGGAGCTTCCTTTGCGATTATCGCGTTCTTGAAACCGGCCGCCTCGAAAGCTGGCTGCCAATCTTCAATTCCCTTCTTGATCCACGCAACCCATTTCGTCGGCGTCGCTGGATCTACGTAGTACACAATTGGCTTTACGGGCTCAGAGATTTCCGCGTTGGGATCTTTCTTCTCAAGACGCCAGCGCGTGATGTAAGTGCGTTGTGGTGCACGTTGTTCATCCACGCCGTAGTCTGTTTGTCGAATCGTGAAGTAACCAACGCGCTCGTCAAATAAACGTGGCATCATTGGTTTCTCAGGAAGTTTCACCATGCTGTAATGCATGACGACAGTGGCGTTCGTACCGGCGCGCATTCCCTGGGCAAATGGATTCGGAATAGGCTGCGGTCCACCCCCACCTGCCGC
>Ga0070698_100007810_pt1 | contig 11577 bp, 8 predicted proteins | sample KBSK1502metaG_FD_65477 | JGI IMG/M metagenome (GOLD analysis project Ga0070698, IMG submission 65477) | Corn, switchgrass and miscanthus rhizosphere microbial communities from Kellogg Biological Station, Michigan, USA - KBS K1-50-2 metaG | ecosystem: Host-associated > Plants > Roots >...
CGGCCATCAGACGTTGATCGACGAAACCTGCTGGCCACCAATTTCTTGCCATTGGGTGTTTCGTAGATGCCACATTCCCTTAGCTCTTTCACTACAACCCCCTTTACCTTCCCAGGCACGAACCGCTTCAATCCATTGCTCGTTTTCGTTCTACACGATTGCGAAATGCTTGCCGTCGGTTGCTCTTCGACCCAGGTCTAATTAACGTGATGTTCGTAGCCATTTAAACGAATTGTGTCGGCATCCGGAACCGACATCGTAGTCTTCGCAGAGTTATCAATCGTAAACTGTCCAACCACACTCTTGAGCATATCTGACTGATGATGAAGACTCTCAGCAGAGTGCTGCAGTTCGCCGGCCATCTGAACTGATTGGCTGACAACCCCGCGTAACTGTTCCATTGCGCGAACCACTTCCGCAGTACCGGTCGACTGCTCTTCCGTCGCCGCAGATATTTCCTGAGTCAGTTGCGACAGATCTTGCGTCGCACGACTAATCTGCTCAGCTCCTGCTGATTGTTCAGTTGTGGCCGCCTCGATCTCTTGAGTTGCCGCAACAATCATGTCGATGGAGGTCGTGATAGTCTCCAGCGATTGTTTCACTGAACTGTCGTTGATGTACTCACGAACTGTCTTGTTTGAATCCTCCATCTGCTCAACCGCAGCGCGTGATTCACGTTGAATTGCCTCAATGAGTTCACTGATTTCTTTCGTTGAGCGAGCACTGCGCTCGGCAAGCTTTCGTACTTCGTCAGCAACGACTGCGAAACCCAGACCATGTTCACCGGCCCGGGCAGCTTCAATCGCGGCATTGAGCGCCAGTAAGTTAGTCTGGTCGGCGATGTCCTCGATCGTCTCAACTATCTTGCCGATTGACTCGGCACGTGAACCGAGCGAGTTGATCGTTTGACCTGCGGACTCCACCGACGAACCGATACGTTGCATGCTTCTATCGGCATTTTGCAGCGTCTGCTGGCCCGTCTTGGCAGCTTCATCCGCTGCAGCCGTCAAACTGGCCAACCGTTTTGTATTCTCAGCAATGCCCTGAAGGCTGGCGACCATTTCGGTAACTGAGGCCGAGGTCTCAGTTGCTGCGGCGCTCTGAGTGTTTGCATTTGAAGCGACCTGTCTAACGGAAGCCGCCATCTCGTGAATGGTGGCCGTAATCTCTTCGGAAGAGCTGGCCAGCACTTGTGAAGCCTTCTTCGATTGCTCACTGGCTGCGGCGATTTGTGACGAAGCGCTGGAGACCTGGTTCGATCCACCACCGATTCGAATGATCGATTCGCGAAGACCAAGAACCATTTGCCGGAACGACGTACCGAAGCGATCTTGCTCCGAACGTGGTTGGATTTCCATTGAGAGGTTGCCGCCGGCGATGCTCTGTGAAACCACAGCCATCTCATTCAGATAGGCTGTCATTTCGCTCATGGCCTGGAGCAATTGCCCAGTTTCGTCACGGCTGAAAACCGAATCCTCATCATCAGTCAACTCACCGATAGCAAGCTGTTTGGCGACCGACACTGCCTTTCCGATCGGGCGAGTGACACTGCGACTTAATGCGATGCTGATGGAGATCGCGATAATGAGGGCGAGCGAAACGATGATGGCAATGATCAGGCTTGTGCGATTAGCCTGCTGTTCGATAATTGTCGTCCGGCTCGCCATTCTCTCCGATGCTGCTTTTGAATGTTTCTCCGCCAGATCCTCCAGCTGATGGATCGTCTCTTTGTAGGCAGACATTGCCTTATTTCCATCCCGCGAGTTTCGGATGGTCCCATCATTCACAGACGCGACGATCTTATTGAATCCCTGCGTATATGCAGCGAGGCTCGACTGCATCGTCTTAACTGCATCCTGGTCTTCTTTGAGTTCGGTGATTGCGGCTAGATCGGAGAGACGCCCTTCCAACTTTCCACGCTGCTCGTTCCATTTGTCTAAATATTCTTTTTGCTTTTCCGCGTTGCCTAGATTGAGAAAGAAATCCTTTTCGAAGCGACGCAGACCAAGTGTGTTCGCACGGGCGCGCCCGGCGTGTTCGGAAATCTTGGCATCCCCTTCAAGAATAGAATAGGTGGTTTGTGAGGTCGACCTGACGCCCCAATAGCCTACGACGGCGACGGCAAGCAATAAAAGCAGGATGATGCCGAAGGCGACGCCAAACCGCTTTCCTATTTTTAGATTGTTGAGCATGTTTCTAGTCTCTCCCGACTGGACTAATTTAGACTTGACCGCTACGCAGAAGGCGAGAAAGGCGCCACGTGGTCTTCCTTCTTATCGGCAAACTGCAGAGTGACTTGATAGTTGTTTTAGTTTTTTGAGTTGCAGGCTTACGAGCCGCACGCTACCGCGTAGTGGTACTGACCTCTGCCCAAGTGAGTGGGCTTGCCTCAATAATCAGAACCTGACTTCGACCGGGGTCAGTACCACCTCGCGGTAGCGGGTGGGTAAACAGTTGAGGGCTCGATTTACTAAGGTTTTCTAAACCTGATCGTTGACCCACCCGCTACCGCGAGGTGGTACTGACCCGGTCCAATTACATTCCCTGACTTTTAGGGCAAAGCCCCTCCAGACTGCTAAACGCTTTTGATTTTGGTAGTCACGCTGCATACCAGAGCACGGCGAGGAAATGACAGGTCGTCCCGGCAATTACAAACAAGTGCCAGATGAAATGGTTGTAGCGCAGACGATGTGCGGCAAAAAATGAGAGACCGCCTGTGTAAGCAATACCTCCGGCCAGGATCAAAAGGATGCCGGGTACAGGCACCAGCAGCAAGATCGGTTTGATCGCAACGACAGCCAGCCAACCCATAACAAGGTATAGAACAATCGAAACCCAGGAGTAGCGGGTACCGACGATGGCTTTCATCATTACGCCGATAAGAGCGAGGCTCCAAACAATTACTAAAAGTGTAGACCCCCACGGTCCACGCAGGACACCTAAACCGAATGGTGTGTAGGTGCCCGCGATGAGCAGGAAGATCGCACTGTGATCGAACAGACGAAAGAACTGCTTCGCACGTTCGTGAGTTACTGAGTGATAAAGCGTCGAGGCGAGATAAAGCAGTACCAGAGTTGCGCCAAATACACTCGCGCCCACAATGAAACTAATGCTGCCGATCCGCATCGCGGAACCCACCAGTATCGGCACCGCCACGATCGCCAGCACCAAACCCAGACCATGACTAATGATATTCGCAATTTCCTCACCAACAGAGATTGCCCGTTGGTCATTTACAGACGAATTGAGTGTGAGCTCATTCTCCATGCTTTGAATATTACGCGACTTCGGGGTGTTGTGGTTCAGAATTTCTTGCTAACTGTAGAGAAGTCAGTGCAACTCGGCGGTAGGACGGTCTGGAAACTCCTCTCATTCTCACGCGGTCTCTACTGGGTGGTACTGGTCCGCCGCCGCCTTCCCAACCGTTTCAATGTTAATCTTGTTTGACAAGCGAGGAACAGGAGTCTCGGATCGAGTGCTAAACAGGAATTCATAAACCCGCGGGCGTCTCCGGCGAATGGCCATTCTTTGCTTTGGAGAGAGGAGATGTCCGATAAACTTTAGTTTGTCGTCGTGTTGGTTTGACGGCCTCTAGAATCTAAGAACTGTTCACTGCAATCCGAAATGCAAATTTGACACCTTCTTTTCTCGTCAATATCATCCTCCCCGGCATGGGGACGGACCAGTCACTCTTAACCCGAGACAGGAAAACCACGAGCTCATTCATTCTCACAATCTCGGCTATCCTGGTTTTAGCTGTCAGCTGTAAAACTGTCATAGAGCGTCAAGATGTGAGACCTCGAATCTTGCGCGACGTGCCGGCGCAGAATCTCGCCTATCGTTTCGACCCTGACGTCTCACCTCCAGCGGATTTGAAGTCCGACGATGCGAGCGATAAATCTGCAGCGGTGCAAAACGACTTCAATACCAAACAGCGTCAGAACGACGCGTTACTCCGCACCGTGGAGTCGCCTGATGGTCGTCGTGTCCTCGCCTTGTATGGAACTGCAGACGAACCAAGTTCTGCGTTTCGTATAGATCTCTACAACTCGGAAGGCCAGTTTCTTCGCAATGTGATTCCGCCAACTATCTCTTGCGTATTTCCCGAAACAGTGACCTGGTCCCCAGATGGTTCGCTAATCAACTTCATTGCCCACAAACGAGCGCTACCTTCTCCAAGTCCTACCCCCATCGAAGATACCTTGCCCGAGACGGGCGGTTCGCCGGTTCCTTCACCTTCAGTGGCGCCTGCGTTCGCTCCCGTTGCCAGTTTCGACACTGAACAGATCTACATAGCTAATCGCGATGGTTATGATCTGAAGCCACTTACTTCACGAGAGGGTTTGATCTATTTCTATTTTGCCTGGGCACCGGATGGTCATGCGATGGTGGCTTTGGCGTGCAAGGAAGATGAGTGGAACGCACGTGAAAGACAATATAGGTCGCCGGCAGGTCGGCCGCGTTTGATCCAACCTGATGGAACAGAACGGCTGCTTGACGACGGGTTAACGGATGCGCTGCCGGTTTGGTCACCGGACTCTTCGAAAGTGGCCACAGCGTTCGACACTGACGTTGCCATCTACGATGCGGTGAACAACAAGCCCACTCAAGCTCGCTTACCGCTGGGTGATCGTTTGCTTAGCGCGTCGGTAACTTATGAAGAGAAAACTGTCATCAAGAAAGCGGAGCCCTCCAAGAATCCAACGCAGAATACAACGAAGAATACAAACAGCAAGTCGGCCACCGCTTCCCCGACACCAACCCCGACACAACCGACAACGCCGGCTTCATTCAATCCCATCGTTCGCGTCGAGTGGCCTGCTCCCGAGCGTCTCTACTTCCAAACCGCCTACGTGAGATTGATGCCGAGTGAGGCGATCAATACGTTTCAGCGTTGGCATCTGCTGACTCTGAGTCCGCAGGCGGCTGTGTTGAAGTGAACTCCCGTTGGCTTTACACAAAAAGTCGAAATACCGCCCACGGCAGTGGGTGGATGGTTCAGATCCTTTCTACAAAATCCTTCCGGTAAGGAACTTCTAGAATCCCCCACACGGCAGTGTGGGGATGGTTCAAGTCCAAACTATTCATCCGACCTTAAGACCTTCTCTCACGCCAACTTTTTGCAGTTTCAGCGCAGGAGTGACTCGCATAAATAGGTCGGACTTGAACCATCCACCCACTGCCGTGGGTGGGATTTTTGAGTTTTTAATGCAACGATTTTGTAGAAAGGATCTGAACCATCCACCCACTGCCGTGGGTGGGATTTCGACTTTTTGTGCAAAGCCCATCTCGTTTAGTAAAGCGATTCATGGTTTAAGAGGCGGGCATTGGTTACCACCATCACAACTTAACGCGATTGCTGAGATCGAGTAGAGCCGCAACATTCTTTTCTCTTAGCTGAAATCTACTTTTACCTACCAGCATTTCGACAGTCTCAGCATTGGCAATCTTCTTGTACATCTCATAGGGCACGTCAATTTCCAGGATTTCTGTCATCGGTACATTCTTCAGACTGACCAGTCGCATGCGTCCAAATCGGAGTGTAGTGTTGTCGGCGACAACCGTCAGTTCTCTCTGCTCCCATGGGTGACGCTCGCCCCAGTCCTTAGTCTCGAAGATCAGCTGCAGATTAACGTGCCTGACATAATCAAGCTGAATGCCGGGGCAATGAAGCGAGGCAGCCAGGTATACACACGCATCCGTGAAATTGCCTTTAACACCTGCGCAACTCACGCTCATCTTCCTTAGCGATACCACAGTTTCTTTAGTGAAGCCATCGTACCTCATCTCAATGACGCCGCCGTGGTCGGGAGTTTGCGGCAGGGTCGCAGCTAACGACTTCCCGAGGGTTGTCCTCTTGAAGGATGTTCCGTGTGCGGTCTGAAGAGACAGGACAAGCGCGAAGTTTAGAATCAAAAACAAAGTCTTCATGAGACTCGGCTCCGTGAAAAAGATTGTCAATTGTTAGAACTAGTGAGTCGCAGGCAAGAAGTGTCAGAGGGTTTACGTCGGGGTAGTTGAAACATAGCGAAGATGAACGGGCGATGTCAATAAACTATTTCGTAACCGTACTTCCGCTGCTCTTTATCACGGTTGGAGTCGTATACGGCTAATTCGGTCACTGTTGAAATTAACTACGTAGAGTGTTTGATCGTCTGCTAAAGCGATGCCCGAGGGCCCGTCAAACGCCTCGGGAGGTGTTGCTGTTAGACGCAACAACCTTCGACCGCTCAAGTCAAAAACGATCACGTCATTAGTGACTGTACTCGAGGCATAGAGTCGTTTCGTCTTCTGATCGACAATTAAGTCTGGATATTGCCAGATACTTTTCTGCCATTCAGGTACGTCCCACTTGTTCAGAAATCTGCCACTAGTGTCGAAAACCTGAATACGTCCATTTTGAGCGTCGGCTACGTAAACAGTTTCACCGAAGACTGCAACGGCCGTGGGCTCAAGGAACTCCCCATCACCACTTCCACGGCTTCCCCACTGCGAACTCTGGCCGTCGGCCCTTAACTTAACTATCCTCGACCTTCCCTGATCGACAACATAGACTTCGTCATGCAATCCCAGCGTCGCGCCACGTGGCCCAAAAAACCCAGGTGCCGGACCGTTCCACTCCTGTTCGAAAGTCCCGTCACTTCGAAACTTAATTAGTCGATGTTTGCCTGCGTCCGAAACGTAGAGATTGCCCGTACTATCAACCGCAACACCGTTGGGCTCAAGGAACTCACCACTCTCACCAACGAGGCCAAGAAACTCACCGTTGGACGAAAACTTCTGAACGCGCCCGTTGCCACTGTCTGTGACGTAAAAGTTTCCTTTTTGGTCGATTGCGATCCCACGCGGACGCTCAAACTGCCCGAACCCGTGACCGTGTCCACCCACAAAGGCCGACACCCTAAATGAATAAGTCGTGGAATTGCTCGCAGACTTCAGGGCTGAAACCTTATAAATCGATAGTGCGTCATATTCTTTTTGGTTATCTTCAAAGACTCTTTCGAAGGTCCGCTCGTAAACAGCTTCATTTAGTCTTTTGATTGCGCCCGACTGTCGCACTCCATTGTCGATAGCAACGTACGCAATATTGTTTTCTTTGAGGAGCTGAATCAGCTTAGTCGGATCGCGTTCTTCAAACATTTGCCTGTAGGCGGTCTCTCGAGGACCAACAGCATAACCAGCGGACCAGGCAAACAAAGTGTTTCCCAAAAAAATCCTTCGTCCGCTAAACAGTATTGGATGTGAAAGCAATGTTTGGCTGAGGAATAGATCGGATGACTGAGTGTTATCCAGAAGCCAGGTGGTCAGCCGATCATTCTTGTAAGGCACCGTCAGCATAGTATCGTTGTGAATGGGAAACAGATCGATCACGCCGCCGAGAGTCGTTAAGACCACGAGAACGACCGACAACGCCACTCCTGCGATTCCAATCTTCGCAACACGCCACAACCCAAACCCTGCATACATGCCAGCGAAGCTCGTCCAAATGTTTAGTAACTTGTGATTGTTGAAATTATCTACGCTCAGTTGAAATAAAAAGACCACTGCGAGCAAGCTGGAAAATGCGAGGAACAACCTGCGATGCCAGTCCTTCAAAAAGACCAGCGCTACCGCAATCAGCACCCACTTGAATCCAAACGACCATCCCAGATACTTAAGCACTTGGAATATCGTCGGGTGATCCAACGTGTACCCCCAATGAAGTAAAGCTTGACCCGATGGTCGCGTCCTAAGCATGAGCACCTGAGGAAGCCCAAGGACAAGCGCAACCAGAATGAGTGCACCGATGTAAACGCGGTAGGGAAAAAGCAGAAAGAGGCAACCGAGAATAACCACTGAAGCCACGAAAGCTGGGCTGTTCCAGAAAGGCAAAAGCCCGATGAGTGCTCCTGAAAAAACGGATGCATAAAGGAAGGAGCGATGAATTCCGACTTTCCGCTGGACGTAATGATTGTCAGGACTTTTGTCGGCAATTTCCTCAAGTTCAGTTGACACAAGGTTGGACTGCTCTTTATGTCGCGATCGATATTTGTCGATTAGAAAGATGATTACTACGAGCAGAATTCCCATGCCACTGATCAGATGTCGCTGGTAACCAAGAACGCTAATCGTCAACACGCCCCAATTTTCGCCGCGCCATGGATACCCAGAAGGCAAATAATCCATCCGTTGTGTCAGCGTCCCAAGATTCTCAGTACGCAAAAAGGGAAGGTAGTAGAGTGAACTCGAGAGTAGGAACAAAACTCCTGCAAGACGCCCTACTACTCGCGAGTCAAAAAGTAACTCGGCGCAGCTCATGATTATGACAAGCAACGCGCACAACGAAACGATGCTGAGAACGTTGACGCTCCAAACAGGATTGAGACCAAGGTAAGACAAGTTGGCGGCTTGAAACCAAAACATGAAGTGGTAATGAATCGGCTCTCCGGGAAAGAAAGGATGAGTTGTCGGAAAGTTTTGTCCCAATGCGAAGCTTTGGACGAGAGACAGGTTCGCGCCGAAGTCACTCCAACCTTTGAACGCAAGCAGAAATTTTCCATTGCGAAAGCTCAGAGTGGCGAACATCAACCAACAAGCGAATAAGAAAAACACTCCAAAGAAAAGCGAATCCCACTTCGTGAAGCTGCTCAACTTCACTCTGCTATCGCGATGGGGAGCGCGCCAATTCAGCCAGTAAATGAGAGCCGCCGCTAACACAAAGTAGAGAACATTGGCCCAAAACAATGGCCTCACGGTCCGCGCATACATCAGCGCGGCAAGATAGGTAAACGTTGAACTGATGACTAGACCAACCAGGAAGGAAGTGGCGAAACGATGAGGCCAATTTACAAAACGATAAAAGCGACGACTAATAACATCGCCCAGCGCAAGCATGATCGTTAGATACAAAACGGCAAACATTCTTGTTTCCCGCCTCACAGCGATTGTTGGTGGGTCTCCGCTGTGAAAGCGTGCGTGCTGTTAAACTACGCGCTTGGAATCAAACTAGGCTGGGATGTCCCTAAATTCGTAGCAGCGCCCGTGGCCGCCCGGATCAGTGAAGGATGATTGCGGTGCTAGTTGGGGCCGCCGAGGGCCGCCCTCAAAAATTAGGATTTCCGCGAGCCTGTTGATAAGACGAAAAGTCGATTCCTATAGTAACATGCTGGCAACGCGGTCCTTCTTCGGAGCTAAAGTCTCACGTCAGACCGTCCGGACGTAATTGTGCCCCTGTAGCTCAACGGTTAGAGCAGCAGACTCATAATCTGTTGGTTCGGGGTTCGAATCCCTGCGGGGGCACTAATCAACTAGCGAGTGTTCTTACATTTACAGATTCGTGATGCTGGTCCGATAGCGGATCAATCTCACAATGGCGCGAAGATGGCGCGATTTGGTTGGTGCTACGATCGCCCTTCTTCTTTTGGAGTCTCACCACCTTGCCCAGCTTAGTCTGTCCAAGCGTATTCACTGCCTTACACAGATTAGTCGGCGTCTGATGAGTGTAAACACTCGTCATCCTTTCCGACGCGTGACCAAGTAGATCTCGAATATCCCACTCGTGAGCTCTTCTAACTTCTCATCTATATGCGGGATGAAGATCAGATCAAACAACGACTCAGGCCAAAGTGGAGTGATCATCTATTCCTCCGAGAGCAACAATGGGCCGCTGAGTATCATGAAGATCGCTATCGGTTATTGAACACAAAGAAGAAAACGAGCTCCCCGAAAAGTTACTGGCGGAGCTAGCTTGGGTTAACTTGATACGGTCACCTCGCAGACCTAATTTTTTATTTCAGAAAAACTATACATGCACACTTGCGAAACCGAACGGTTGCCCTTATACTTGCAACTGATCGGTTTCATAACCAATACGGACAAAAAATGAGAAGAGATATCTTTCAAGCCATCGCCGACCCGACAAGAAGGGCAATCATAGCTCTGATTGCTCTGCAGGCTATGACGCCAAATGCACTTGCCGAGCATTTCGATACCTCGAGACAGGCCATTTCCAAACATCTGCGAATACTGACGGAATGCGAGCTTGTAACACAGGAACAAAAGGGACGAGAAATTTTCTATTCGCTGGAGATCGAAAAAATGAAAGAGATCGACAAATGGTTAGAGCAGTACAGAAAGATCTGGGAAACCCGGCTTAACCAGCTCGAGGACCTGCTGGCAACAATTAAAAAAACAGGAAAGGAAAAATAAAATGAAAATGGATTTTATTGTCGACAAACGGACGAAGACGGTCTCCATAACCAAAGAATTTGCGGCCGAGCTTTCATTGGTTTGGGACGCATATACGCAGGCCGAACTTCTTGACCAGTGGTGGGCGCCAAAACCCATGACCTCACGTACGAAGGCCATGGACTTCGAGGTAGGCGGCCGGAGATTTTACGCGATGGTCAGCCCGGATGGGGACGAGCGTTGGGCCGTTCAAAAATATACCTCGATCACGCCGAAAACCAATTTCAAGTTTTTTAACGCATTTGCCGACAAAGACGAAAACCTGGAATTGCCGGGCTCCGATTGGGACCTGAATTTCAGCGAGCAGGACGGGAAGACCAAGGTTAGTATCTCGATCTATAACGAGTCGCTGGAACGTATGGAGAGAGTTATCGCAATGGGCTTCCAGCAAGGTATCGAGGCGCTGCTGCAGAACCTGGAAGATCTATTGGGAAAATTAACGCAGGGGAAGGCGTCAAAATAATGAGAAGAATCATGAATTGGAATCCAAATTCGAAGACGACGGTTTTTTTCCTGTCGATGCTTATGACAACGCTCCTGTCCGGTGTCGTATCGGGGCAGCAAAAACCGGCTACGGGCTACGCGCCGGTTAACGGGCTAAAAATGTATTACGAGATCCGTGGGCAGGGTGAGCCCGTGGTGCTGCTCCACGGCGCGTTCATGGCAATTTCAAACAACTTCCACTGGGCCGAGTGGATCGATGAACTTTCCAAAACGCGGAAAGTGATCGCCATCGAAATGCAAGGTCACGGTCGGACGGCTGACACGGGCCGTGACTTCACCTACGACAACCTCGCCGATGATGTGGCCGCGCTGCTCGACTACCTGAAGATCCCAAGCGCGGATATCCTCGGCTACAGCCTCGGCGGCGGTGTCGCGCTGAATTGCGCGATCCGCCATCCGGACAAGGTGCGCAAGGTCGTCAGTATTTCGGCCGTGTTCCGCCAAAATGGCTGGACCCAAGAGGGGCTGGACGCATTCCCGAACCTCACCGCCGAAGTGTTCAAAGGCACGCCCATCGAAGCCGACTATAAAAGACTCAGCCCGACGCCCAACGAATTCCCGAACTTCGTCAAGCGCGTCCTCTCGGTCGATCTGAAGCCGCACGATTTCGGCGCCGACAAGCTCAAGGCCACCAAGGCGCCGATCTTTTTCATCTATGGCGATGCAGACGGCGTGCGGCTCGATTACATCGCGGAAACGTTTCGCCTGAAGGGCGGCGAGGTCCATGGCGACATGCGGCCGCGCTCAGCGTCGAGATTAGCCATTTTACCCGACACAACCCACGTCACGTTGATGAACCGTAGGCAAACGATCGTCCCGATGGTGAACGACTTTCTCGATGCCAAG
>Ga0070698_100007811_pt1 | contig 11577 bp, 13 predicted proteins | sample KBSK1502metaG_FD_65477 | JGI IMG/M metagenome (GOLD analysis project Ga0070698, IMG submission 65477) | Corn, switchgrass and miscanthus rhizosphere microbial communities from Kellogg Biological Station, Michigan, USA - KBS K1-50-2 metaG | ecosystem: Host-associated > Plants > Roots >...
CCCCACCGCAGGACATCCTCCACCGGGATGTCGACGAGCGCTGCCGCTGCCCGCTGCAACACCGGAGTCGCGGCGGCGTGCCCGTCGATGCTCAGCAGGGCGAGCCCGTCGAGCAGCAGATTGAGCGGACGCGGAGCACCCGGCCTCGGCGGGAGCGCCCGGACAGCGCGGCAGATCTCCAGCAGGACGCCACTTCCCGCCGGATGCCGAGCGGCGACGAACGCCGCGCCCCAGGCTGTCAGGTAGGTCTCGCGCGCGAGCTCCAAGTCGAACGGCTCCAGCCGCCTCGCTGCCTTCAGCAGCAACGACGGAGCATCGCTGGCAAGACCCGAGGCGAAGGCGATCTGGCCGCGCACCAGGTCCACCCGGGCGCGCTGGAACTCATCAAGTGCTCCGGCCTCCGCCGTGGCCAGGAGCGCGAGTGCCGCCTCGAACGCGCCGGCCTGGAAACTCGCCCGCGCCGCGGCTAGCGCGCGCTCGGCTCGTCGCGCCGGGTCGACCGTGAGCTCCACAGAGCGTTGCAGGAACGCGGCCGCCGCGGCCACGCCGCCGCGGGCCTGCGCCCGGCCGGCCGAGCGTTCGAGCTCGGCGGCGACCTCCTCATCGGGCCCGGGGTGGCGCGGGCGCGGTGCCAGGCCCGCCGGTCCGGGTTGGTCTCGGCGACGGTGGCATCGGCCAGGGCACGATGCACGCGGTGCCGGTCGGCTGCGGCGGCTGAGCGGTAGGCGGCGGACCGGACGAGCGGGTGCGAGAACTCGACGCGGCCGCCCAGCTTGAGCAGCCCGCCGTCTTGTGCCGGGCCGGCCGCCGCGAGGTCGATCCCGAGCGTCCCCGCGGCCCGGTGCAGCAGCACAAGGTCGCCGAGAGGCTCCGCGGCAGCCGTGAGGACGAGCAGCCGCGTGTCCGAAGGGAGCAGCTGGAGGCGCCGGATATAGCTTTGTTCGATCTTGCCGGCGACCGGATGTCCGCCGGGAAGACCGAACCCGCCGGCGAGGCCGGCGGCGTTCCACGTGCGTGGCAGCTCGAGCAAGGCGAGCGGGTTGCCGTGACTCTCCTTGATGATCTGGTCGCAGACGGCTGCGTCCAGGGGGCCGGGCACGTTGGCCAGCAGCAGCGCGCGGGCATCGCTGTCGCCGAGTGCGGGGACCGGCAACTCGGGCAGCTCGGCGAGAACGTCATCGCCGGCCCCCGTCCGCGCGGCGCACACGACCGCGATCGGTTCGGCGAGCAGGCGGCGGGCCACGAACCCCAGGACCTGCGCCGAGGCGCGGTCGAGCCATTGCCCGTCGTCGACGAGACAGGCCAGCGGCTGCTGCTCGGCGACCTCGGCGACCAGCGTCAGCGTGGCCAGCCCCACCTGGAACCGGCCGGGCACCGGGCCGGCGCTGCGGCCGAACACCGTCGCGAGCGCGTCGCGCTGCGGGGCGGGCAGCCGGTCCAGGCGGTCTAGCATGGGCGCGCAGAGCTGGTGCAGGCCGGCGTAGGCCAGTTCCATCTCCGATTCGACGCCGGCGGCCCTCGCGACGTGCCAGCCGGCGACCCGGCCGGACAGGTAGCCCAGCAGCGCGCTCTTGCCCACGCCCGCCTCGCCCCGCAGCACGGTGACCCGGCTCCGGCCGGCGAGCGCGTCGGCGACGAGCCGGTCGAGCGCCTCGCACTCGCTGCGGCGTCCGAGGAGCTTCGGGGGCGGGCGGGGATCCTGACTCGTCGGCGGCCTCCCCTGCGTCGTCCCGCGACTGCTCGCAGCCGGTATCAGCCGAGCGTACGTCTCCGGCCGGGCCCGCGGAACCCCGCAGGCCCAGGGGCCGCCCCAAGGGTGTCTCCCTGGGGCGATGCAGCTCTCGAAGCGCAAGGGTGATTCCCGACCCGGCCAGCGCGACGCGCACTGGCCAGCTGGCCCGCCACGCACATGACAGCGGAGCAGGCCGGGATGGAACTGTCGGCGTAAGCGACGACGACGTTTGGAGGAACCATGGCCGCCTCGATCAACTCCTCGCCCGTGCACCGCGAGCCGGACCTGATCGGGCAGACCGTCCTGGTGATCGGGGGCAGCTCCGGCATCGGGCTCGAGACAGCCCGGCTCGCCCGCGCCCAGGGAGCAGGCATCATCCTCACCGCCCGCGACCCGGACCGCCTGCACCGCGCCGGCCTCGAGCTCGGAGCCAGCATCGCCGCCTTCGATGCCACCGACTTCGGCCGGCTCGAGCGGTTCTTCGCCGCGCTGCCCGCCCCCATCGACCACCTGCTGGTCACCGGCCCCGGGCCCTCCTACGCGCCGCTGGCCGAGTTCGACCTCGACGCGGCCCGCCGCCACGTCGACGCCCACCTCCTGCTGCCGCTGCAGGTCGCCCGGGACGCCGCGGCCAAGATCCGCCCGGGAGGCACCCTGCTGTTCATGGGCGGCACCGGCGGCCGCCGCACGGCAGCGGGCCGCTCGTTCATCGCGGCGCTCACGGCCGCGCTTGCCGCCCTGACCAAGAGCCTTGCGCTCGAGGTCGCGCCCGTCCGGGTCAACCTGATCGCGGCAGGCTTTGTCGACACGCCGTTGGCATCCTCATTGCTCGGCGACCGGGTCGACGAACGCCGAGCGCAGCTCCGTGCCACGCTGCCGATCGGCCGTGTCGTCGGCCCGGCCGACATCGCCGCACTGGCCGTCCACCTCATGACGAACACCGCGGTCACCGGCGCGACCTTCGACATCGACGGCGGCCAGCAACTCGTCGAAGGATGAGCGTGGGATACCGCGACGAAAACGACGCTCAGCTCACTGGCAGCGACCGCACTCCGGTGGCGGCGCGGATGTCACCGCCACGAGGGTCGCCTCGTCCAAGACCATCGACACTCCACGCGCAGAATGACAATTCGGAGCCATCAGCACGATCACTCAGCGCACTGGGGCCGCCGCCCAGAACGGTGATTATCTGAAGTCGTCCCTGTCTACGCCGCGCCTGACCAGGACGTCTGCGGCGTTGACATGTCGCTGAACAGCGTTCACGTAGTAGCCACTTGGTTCTAAAAATAGCAGTGACAAAGGGGTTTGCACCGGACCCACGGCGGAGACACTGTTCAGGTAATGCACCCACCACGCCGGGAAACCCACACAAAACACCCGCGGCGGTTACAGCGAAGACACCCGAATTCGGGCTGGAGATTACGGCGGCTCCGCGCGCGGCGGTTGTTACCAGCGATCGTCACGCAGCGCGACTGGCGTTCCAGAGCGTGAGCGTCCTGATCGCGGACTCGGGGTGGTCGACGGCAGCCTCAGTGAGGCAGGTGGCCGCGTCCAGATCACGCAGTTCCGGGCGTGGCTGGGAACCGGTCAGGTGCTTGCGGCCGCATCTGCGGCCGCTGCTGCTCCAGGCGGGCAGTCCGCGGTATCAGTCCGGGGCTCAGCGCCCGCCGAGCGCGGTGTACCGGGCGGGATCGTACAGCAGTTTGATCGAGGCGATCTGCCCGCCGTCGAAGCGGAAGAACTCGGCGAACCGGAGCGTGCCGCCCGGCAGGTCCGCGTCGTAGAGCACGGCAGCCGCGTCGTGCGTCACCACCTGCTGCAGGAAGCGGATGCCGTGCTGTGTTTCGATGAATCCCGCGACGCCGTGCGTAAACCGATCCGCTCCCTGGGCGTGGCCAGCGATTGGGCCGTCAAAATCAAGGTCGGCCGTGAGGATGGACCGCAGGCGCTCCGGGTCGTAGGACCCGGCTCCGGCCTGAAGGATCTCATAGTAGGCGGATACCAGGTCCGCCGGGCCGTCGGCCATGCCGTTGGCACCTCCAGATAACGTAGGTCGCGCGCGGGCGGTGCCGGGGACGAATCCCGGCCGAGTCCGCCGGGAATAGGACGCGGGCCGCCGCGGCGGCGGGCGGACCCATTAGCCGGCTCCCTGGACGATGTCATCCGGTGTCACGTGCGGTGCCAGGTCGCGGCCCCGCGGCGGCCAGTGACAGGCGGGCCAGGTAATGGCGCCAGCCCAGGGCGTGCCGGTACCGTTCGCCGTCGGGCAGGCCGGTGTGCGCGATCGCCACCAGCGTCCCGCCGTCGTGTTCGGTGAGGGTGACTTCCAGGACGCTGGTCCCGGGCGGGAAGCTCGCCGAGCCGGCCCGGCCCCAGGAGATGACCAGCCGCCGTGGGCGGTCCACTTCGAGGTAGCGCCCCTCGACCCTGCGGTCGGCGAAGAAGATGGTGAACTGGCCGCCGGGCCGCGGGTCTACCACGGCCCGGTCGCCCATCCACCGGGCCAGGGACTCGGCGTTGGTGAAGTACTCGAAGACGGTCTCGGGCTCGGCGGCGATGTGGATGCAGTCCCGGTACGGGTCAGCGGTCACGGCCGGCCTCCACGGCGTCCTTGAGGCGCCGCAGGCCCGCGGGCCACAGCTCGGCGAGGAAGGCGTCGAGGTTCTCCAGCCCGTCGGGGTCCACCACGTATAGCCGGCGCTTGCCTTGCCGGCGCACGCGGACCAGGCCGGCGCCGGCCAGGACGTGCAGGTGCTGTGACACGGCCTGCTGGCTGATGTCGAAGTGCGCGCCGATCTCGCCCGCCGAGCGTGGCTGGTCGCGGATCAGCCGGAGCATTTCCTGCCGGCGGGGCTCGGCGAGGGCACGCAGGATCGCCTGACCGCCCATGCCACCAGTGTGACCGGGCCGGCCGTCATGTTCAAGCCTTGACTTGTACAAGTGCACACTTGTATGATGCCGGGTCATGAACGAGTCAGCACGCGCCGCCGCGCTGGCCGTGGCCCGTGCCTACCACGACGCGTGGCAGCGCCGTGACTACCAGGCGGCCTGGCAGCTGCTCAGTGACGACCTCACCGTCGACGTCCCGGTCAACTCCTACGCTTCCAAGGCGGCGTTCGCCGAGGCGGCGCAGCGCACCCGCGAGATGACCGCAGCCGTGAGCCCGATCGCCGAGTTCGGCGACGACGGCCACGCCGTCCTGCTCTACGACATGACGCTGCCGATCGGTGACCTGCGGATCGCCGAATACTTCTCCGTCGGCGACGGCCGCATCACCCGGATCACGCACATCCACGACACCGCGGCGCTGCGGGCCGCCGGAGCCGGGCAGTAACGGCCGGGCATCACCATGGCAGCCAGGACACCGGACCAGCGCTACTGCGAGATCGTGACCACATTCCTGCAGCGCCCGGGCGTCACTCAGCAAGGCCGGAGGTTCGGCTCATCGGCACTCACGATCCGCGGGACGATGTTCGCCACGCTCTCCCCGGGCGGCGCGTTCGTCGTCAAGCTCCCCCGCCAGCGGGCCGACGCGCTCGCCGCAGCCAGGCACGGCAGGCCGTTCGAACCGGCCCCGGCCGGGTGATGAAGGAATGGCTCGAGCTGAACGCGGCGTCCGGCCAGGACTCGGCCTGCCGGGCCGAGGAAGCCGCGGCGTTCGTTGCCAGCGCGCTTGGATAAGCCTGGACTCCGCCAGCAAGAAGCGCCAGCAAGCAGCGGCTTTGCGGCGCGGACACGCCGCTGCGAAACGGTGGAGTGAGTGCGCCCGGCGCATTAGCAGCACGCGGATCATGTTGGCGTCATTGCCCTGGCGCCGGCCGCGCGTGAAGCCGTGCGAGCAAAGAGCCGAGCTGCCTGCATTCGGAGGGGGTCAGGGGGGCCATGAAGCGGCGTTGCTGTTCGTCCAGGATCCGTATGGCCGCCACCTTGGCCGTTCGGCCGGCGTCCGTCGGGTGAACGAGGAACGCCCGCCGGTCACGGGGATGGCGCTGCCGTGCCACGTATCCCTTGCCTTCCAGGTCATCAAGGAGGGCCACCATCGTGGTCCGGTCGATCCTGAGGGCGTCTCCCAGTGCCCTTTGGGTCATCGGCCCGACCTCGGTCACCATGGTCAAGATCCCGGCCTGTCGGGCGCTGAGCGCGATATCGGCGAGCATCTGGTTAGCCAGGGCATGCGATTCCTCCGCGGCCCGGTACAGCAGGAACGGGACCCGGCCGCGCATTGACGGCGGCAGCGCCGCCGGTTCTCCCGCGACTGGCCTGCGGCTGCGACTGTCAGGCGCCCGTACCATCTCATCTCTCCTGAGTCTTGAGAACTCGCCTGCTTGGGTCGGCCAAGCGGCAGTCCCGATCCTATCGTCAGTAGACAGATAATCAGGAAACGGATAATATTTTGCCTCGAGCCGGCGGGAGGACTCCATCATGGGCACCGGAAGCCTTCCCGGTTCCGCCGGAACCACCGCCACCGTCGTCCTGGCTGATGCGCCGGGTCATGCGGCTGCCCTGGTTACCTGCATTAAGGAGGGATCGGCATGAGCGCAACCGGCGAGGGCCCGGACACCAGCGCCGCCGCCGTGTATCAGGGGTTCATCGACGCGGTGAACCGGCAGGACCTGGAGAAGGCGGCGCGGTTCGTGGACGCCGCCCGTTACCGCGAGAACTGCGTCGGGTTCACCCACGGGTTCGTGGACTGGGAGAAGGCCAAGGAATCGGTGCGCCAGGTCTGGAAGGGCCTGCCCGACCTGCGCGTGGAGCTTGACCAGGTGCTCGCCCGCGGCGACGTCGCCCTGGCCCACGGCACGGTCCGCGGGACCGCGACCGGGCGGCTGTACGGGGCGCCGGCCACCAGGCGCTCCTTCCAGGCCAGCTTCTTCGACTACATCCGGGTCGACGACGGACGGATCATCGAACGGGTCCAGCAAGCCGACGTGCTCGCCCAAATGCGGCAGCTGTACGGCAAGGCGCTGGGCCTGATCGGGCTCGACGCCATGTTCTTGCGGCTTTGATAGCCTCCGGGCACCGCCGTGCCCACGCGGGTCAACACCACGAGGCCGAAGTCTTGTTCGCCGGCCGCGTGACTACGGCGGCGGGCGTGCGCACCTGACTCCCGCGCGGCAGCCGGAGACGCGCTGCGCAACCGCCGCCGCAGGTCCTGATCGGGATCCACGCCGGCCTGTGCGCCAGGTTCGTCGTTTGACCAGGCGAGCCGTCACGCTCGCCCGCCAGGACGACTCCGCAGGTTTCCCAGTGCCGCGCTCCGCACCTGCACCTTCCAGACGCTACGGCATTACCGGCCGAGTTCAGCGAGCCTCTCGTCACCGCGACCAGTCGCCCGGACGGCGGTCACGCCGAGGACACGGTCCGCTTGGCTGCCGGGTCGATGCCGTGCTGGCGTGAGACGGCGGCTACTGCCTCTTGCCGGCTGAGCCTATAGCCGGCCTGAGTCATCTCGCTGAACCGGTCTGGGCCCAGTGTCAGGCGGATCTGGCCGATGAGGTCGGCCTCGTCGTTCCGCAGCATCGGCCATGCCCGGAGGCCGAGCCTTCGTCGCAGGCCCTCGGCCGCTCCGGCCAGGAGCGCCGCCCGCTCGGGCTCGCCTCCGGCGAAGGCGAGACGGGCGAACGCGATCAGGCACAGGGTCACGCTGTTGGTGCTGTGCGCCTCGATGGTGAGGGCAAGGGCGTCGTCGAGCAGCCTACGGGCCTGGTCGAGCTGGCCCTGCGTGATGGCCAGGGTGCCCATCTGGACCCGGGACCAGGCGGCCAGCCAGGCACTGTCCAATTCGTCACCCAGGTCGCGGACCTCCTGCAGGTGGCGCAGGGCATCGTCGCGGCGGCCCGCAGACGCTTCGTGCCAGGCCAGAGAGCCAGCGGCCAGGGCGGTCCAGAGCGGTTCATCCTGGCTATGGAGCTCTTCCAGCGCGATCGTCGCGGCGAGCAGGGCGCTGTTGAAGTCGCCGGTGATGGGTGAGGCCCACGCGATGGCCAGCTGGGCAATGGCGTGCACGAGGGGATCGTCGATCTCCTCCTGCATGGCCGCCAGGCGCTGGCGCGCGGCCAGCGCCGTGCTGTCGTCACCTATTTCGAGGGCGATCACCGCCGCTGTGCACAGCAGCTCGGCGCGGGCTGGGGCGTCGAGGGAATCGGCGGATGGCAGGAGCTGGCCGATCCAGGTGCGGGCCTCGTTCATGTGGTCGCGCAAGAACCAGAAGGGCCACAAGACCCGCAGCAGGTGGGGCAGCGGCCTGCGATCGTGGTTGAGGTACCAGCGGACGGCGGCGGCCAGGTTGCCGACGTCTGCGTCCAGCCGTTCCAGCCGCTGGCCGTGTCCGGGGCCGCGCAGGGCCGGGTCAGCCTGTTCGGCCAGCGCCCGGTAATAGTCGGCGTGGCGGCGCTGGATCTGGGCCGCGTCGGGCCGCGCGGCCAGTTTCTCGGCGACGAACGCGCGGATGGTGTCCAGCATCCGCGACCGGGCGCCGGGGCCGCTGTCCAAGCTGATGAGGCTGTGCTGGGCCAGGGCCTCGCTCAGCTCGAGCGCTGTTTCCTCTTTCAGCTGGGCCACCTGGGCTGCGGCTTCGATGGTCCAGCCGTGTTCGAATACCGATGCGACCTCGAGCAGGGAGCGTTCGGCGTCGTCGAGCAGGCTCACGCTCCAGTCCACTGTGGCCCGCAGCGTCTGCTGCCGCTCGGGCAGGTCCGCCGCGCTGGTGCTCAGCACGTCGAGCGAGGCGGCCAGCCGGGCGAGCAGCGCGCCGGGATCCAGCAGCCGGGTGCGGGCGGCCGCGAGCTCGATGGCCAGCGGCAGGCCCTCCAGGCGGCGGCAGATCTCCACGACCGCCGCCGCGTTGCCTGGGGTCAGGGCGAAATCGGGCCGGACCGCCTGGGCGCGGTCCACGAACAGCGCCACCGCCGGCGAGGCCATCAGTTCATCGGCCGGCCCGGCCGAAGGATCGGCCGCCACGCTGATGGGCAGCGGCGGCACCGGGTATTCCCGTTCGGCTCGCAGTCCCAGCGCTGTCCGGCTGGTGGCCAAGATCACCACCCTGGGGCAGCGGACCAGCAGCTGGCCCAGGTCAGCGGCGGCGCCGACCACCTGCTCCAGGTTGTCCAGGATGAGCAGCCATCGGTCGTCGCCGAGCCGTTCGGCGACCGCCTCCAACGGCGACCCCGCCTGGTCGGCACCCACGGCCCGGCCGATGGCGGACAGCACGAACCCCGGGTCGGTGACCGCCGCCAGCGCGACGAACACGGTGTTCTCGCCGAACCGCAGATGCAGCCGTTCGCCCACCGCCACCGCCAGCCGGGTCTTGCCGACCCCGCCCGGGCCGGTCAGCGTCACCAGCCGCACCCCGGGCCGGGCCAGCAGGCCGGACACTTCGCCGATGGCCTGATCCCGCCCGACCAGAGAGGTCGTGCTGGCCGGCAGTGAGCGAAGGCCACGCGACCCGCCCGGCGCGGGCCGCACCGATAGATCGGCGGCGGCGAACCGCTCGGTCAGCAGCGCCGCCAGGTCATCACGCACCAGCCGGGCCAGCTCAGCGGATCCGCCGAAGGTGCGGTAGGAGAACGACGCCTCCCGGCGGATTCGGTCCAGCAGCCCGGCCAGCCGCGGTTCGCGTGCGGGGGCCGGCTCCTTGATGTACACCAGCCTTGGCAGCCTGGCCGACAGGTCGAACTCCTCCTCCAGCCCCGAGACCTGCATGCCCGGCCCGACCTGTCCGTACCGCTGCCAGTACAGCCCGATGAACACATCACTTTGCGCCAGGTATGCCCGGTACACATCCTGCGGCGGGTGCGGCCGCGCCCCTTGCTCGAACATCACCGGGGCGAGCCGTAGCGCCGAGATGGCCCGCGACACCGCCCGGCGCTCGTCGGCGAGTTCCTGCAGGGAGGAACTCACGAACACGCGCAGGCGCCGATCCGGTGTCCGGATGACTGCGTCGCGCTCCTGGCGCGCGCCAGGTCCGGGGTGTGTGGTCGTCGGGCCTGATCCGGGCATCGGTAGCGGTACCGTCCGGGTTCCGCCGGTCTGACCGCGACGCTGGCCCCGGTCGTTAACGCTGGTCACGGCCGGGTCCCGGCCTCTTCGCGCGGCGCCTGCCAGCCGGGTACGGTGCCGGCCTCGCCCGGCTCCTCCTGTCGTCCAGCCCGCAGCCCGGTGCAGGCGACGAGTGCGCCGGCGGCCATGATGCCCGCCATGACAAGGACTACGGTCTGCGAGGCGTGGGCGAAGTCGAAGCGGACGAAGCGGGGGATGGCGGCCACCGTCGAAGTGCCGCCTTGGGACTGGGCGATCCGGGCCGCCCGGGCGGCGGCCTGCCGGCCGGGGACGCCCGTAGCGGTCAGCGAGGAGGTGACGTCGGAGCGCAGCGTCGTGCCGAGGACGGCGATGCCCAGGCCGGCGGCGTAGTTGCGGACCGTCTGGGTGATGCCCGTCGCCTCGCCGTAGGACAGCCGGGAGGCCCTGTTCACCGCGTCGGTGTTGGCCGGCCCGAGCATCAGCCCCAGGCCCGCGCCGGCCAGGATCACGTACCCCACCTGGGACGGAAGGCTGAGATCGGTCATGGCCGCGGCCCACAGCCCCAGGCCCGCCGCGGCCAGCACGGCGCCGGCGACCACTGGGGCCTTGGCCCCGACCCGGTCCAGCGCCCGGCCGCCGATCTGCGCGGCGGCGATGAAGCCGGACGAGAAGTACAGCAGGACCAGGCTGGCCTTCAGCGGGGACTGGCCGAGGGAGATCTGGGCGTACTGGGCGGAGAAGAAGAACACCGGGACGAACGCCAGCAGGGTGATCCACAGGACGAGGTTCTCCACCAGGAACGGCCGGATGCCGAAGATGCGCACGTCGATCAACGGCGACCCCGTCCTGCGTTCGGTGGCGTAGAAGGCGACCAGGAGCACCAGGCCCGCGGCGATGCACGCCCCGGTCGCGGTCAGGATCAAGCTTCCCGGCCGGCCGCGGCCCGTGGTGGCGGGCATCACGACGTCTCCGCGGCGCGCAGCGGCGCGGCGGAGGTCACCTCGGTCCCGGCGGGCGTGAGCACGTCCCAGCGGGCCCCGAACGCGTCTGAGCCCTGGCCGGTGACCGCGCCGGGAATGAGATCGTCAGCGTAGCGGTACAGCGGATGCCCGGCGTAGGTGACCTGGCGGGCACCGCCGACCCGGGTGATCGTCCCGGCCAGGGACCGCTCGGCGCCGCCGGCGACCGTGACGCCCGCGGCGGGGATGATCACCGGCGGCCGGGCCGCCGCGCAGGCCGCCGTGCAGTGCGGCGTGGTACCCCGGTCGGCTCCAAACGCGTACAGGGTGAACCCCTGGCCGCCGGTGAGGATGATGCCCGGTGACGTGCGCCGCAGTTCCAGCACGGGACTGCCGGCGGCCGGCGAGTGTGCCGCCGGGCTGGATCGCGCCGATCCGTGCGGCCCCGGGCCGCCGCCCGCAGGCGAGCCGCCCGGAGAGCCGCACGCCGCCCGGTCCGCCGCGGCCGCGGCCAGCAGAGCCAGGTGCCTGCACGGCCGGGTGTGTGCGTTCGGCCTGAACCGTGACATGACGATCGTTCTTTCTTTCGTGGTCGGTGTCTGCGCGCCCAGGTCACGGCGTAGCCGGCCAGACGGGGTGGGTGGAGATGATCACCTGGTCCGGGTCGTAGCGGGCCTTGATCTCCTGCAGGCGGCGGTAGGAGGCGGCCGGGAGCACCGTGCTGGCCCCGGCCGGGGTCTCCTCGAAGTTGTAGTAGTCGTAGCTGGCGTGCCAGGGAGCCAGGGCGTCCTTGACGGCTTGCGCGTGGGCGCGCACCGTGCCGACCAGCTCGGGGGTGGGGGTGAAGCCGCCGGCGAACACGGCGTA
>Ga0070698_100007812_pt1 | contig 11576 bp, 8 predicted proteins | sample KBSK1502metaG_FD_65477 | JGI IMG/M metagenome (GOLD analysis project Ga0070698, IMG submission 65477) | Corn, switchgrass and miscanthus rhizosphere microbial communities from Kellogg Biological Station, Michigan, USA - KBS K1-50-2 metaG | ecosystem: Host-associated > Plants > Roots >...
CAATGAGTTCAATGGCGATTCAGAACAATGGTCTCGAAATTCGCAAACGGCCCTTCGCGAATGGAAACGCCGTCGAGTTGTCTGATACGGCTGGGAATCCGGTCAGGCCGAACGAGCGAGGCTGTCAGAAATTGAAACTGACCCATTACCAAGCTGCAAAACGCAAAAACTCGCTGAAAGTACAACCATCCTGACGACCAGAACTTCTTACTAATCAGGTATTTACAAATAGCGCAAGAGGTTCGGATGTTTTCTGCTCAATTTCGTGAGTTGCATCGATACCCGGAAAGAAGGTGGGCTAAAGCTATCTCGGATAGATGGGTGTCTCTTTGTAACGGCCTTCGTGATTACGAGGCACCTTGCAGATATTTCGCAGTCACCAGAGAAAGAAAGTGGGAGTTGGTATCCGCCTTTCAAAAGTCCATTCGGCGGGCCGATAAAGCAATGGCTCTTCGTCTGACTTCGGCAATGGACAGCATGCCGGAGGAGTACGCCTATTTCTGGAGACGCCTTTGTGTCATTGCCTGTGAAGATGTAGGCCCCGCCGATGATGTTCTTGCTTCATTCGTGGTCGCCTGCGCGACCGTGTTCCCCCCGAGGAAGACTGGTAATAAGAATTACGATCTGTTCTGTTTTTTGGCGGAGCAGATGTGTGATCTCTCGACTCGGAGCCGTATTTACTGCAGTTACGGCGCAATTGAACCGGCAGCTAAATCCGAATTGCCCGAACTGCTAGTGGAGGACCAGTCGATTGTCTCGGCCATCATGCAGTGGAAGTCGGCAGTACAAGCGGCAAAGAATCCCTGGCAGGAATGGCAGAAAAAGAATGATTGGCGAGCGGAAGGGCTGTTGAAGTTCGTTGGCCTGAGGCTTCCGTTGCCGATGATCCAAATCGACACGCCGATCCCACCCTCAAAGCTACTGTTCGATTTGCCGAGCTGCTGCTATGACATGCACACGAGGGTGGGCCTCAACGTCCTGCAGCGACTCGTGCGAGGCGTACATGGGGAGGAGGGTATCAGGGACTTCTTTCAGGAAAATGAGATCAGGAATGCCGCCCACAGAGCTTTGGGAGAGGTGCTGTTCTCGGTAGAGGGGGGACGTATTCAGGGAGAGCTGATCTACGAGCCTTTGTGCGCTTTAGAACAACGTCTGTTTGCGCATCAGTTTGGACTTCCTTTCAAAAAATGGGGCGATTTGCGAGTTTTGGTCGAAAAGGCCCTGCTGGAAGGGGTTATAGATCGCGTCAGAGAGGAAGTTCTGCGGCAGCACTATAGCCAAGAAAAATTGCAATTGATTGCACAAGAGGGGACGCCTGATCTATGAGACCCGAAGGCCAAAAAGGAATACATCAAACTAACCATTATGTTGCATTATTTGATTCGGCCAATCGAAAAACAAACCACTTAACGAACTTCTCAGGACTCACATTTGAACATACTGTTGCATTTTAAGGATATCCAATGCCAGAAACTCAGAAAATCCGCAACCAATCCAGACAGTCGATGATTCACCTCGAACCGGCTGAGGTGCTCTCTGTGCTCAGAGCGGCAAAAGCCAAGGGCGCTCGGGAATGGTCCATGTTCGTCCTTGCCTACAAGCACGGTATGCGAGCCTCCGAGGTCTGTAATCTGCGATTGGATGACCTCGACATGAAAAACGGCAGCATCGTTGTTGAACGGCTCAAAGGCTCCCTACGCACTACGCAGGCTGTGACCGAGCATCGCGGGGAACCGCTTCTAAACGAACTCAAGGCCCTTCGCGAATGGTTGCGGCAACGTTCGGATGACGGCTCGGATTTTCTCTTTAACAGTCAAAAAGGCGGGCGGCTTGATCGTTCTCAAGTTTTTCGAATTTTCAAGGCAATCGCTGGTGAAGCCGGATTGCCAGCAGAAAAGCAACATCCACACGCTCTAAAGCATTCGATTGCCAGTCATCTGGTTTCGGCAAATGTCAATCTCGCCCTTGTGAAACAGCAGTTAGGCCACAAATCGATTGGTTCCACCATGCGGTATATCACGACGAGTGACCAGCAAGCGTCAAAAGCCACGGCCAGCGCCCTGATGAAGGTTTATTGAGAGCGTTCGGCACTGGCCAGACAGGAAGTATTGCGCCAGTTGTACGAATAGCTTTTTGCCATTGGCTGCACCTGGTCTCTGTTTCGTTCCTGCGAACCGGCATCCGGGGGACATAAGAACTTCTCACGCCGCCCAGTCCTTGCAAAGCAATTCCGCCTGGGCCAGAACGGTGAGAGTTGCTTTCTCCTGTTTGTCGGGCGGGTAGCCATGCTGGCGAAGAACACGTTTCACGATGGTTCGCATCTTGGCTCGAACACTTTCCTTTACGGTCCAATCAATAGATGCGTTCTTCCTCACGGCGTCCACAAGCTCCAAGGCAATCTGACGCAGCGTTTCGTCGCCCAGAACTTTCACTGCGCTGTCGTTCACTTCCAAGGCGTCGTAAAACGCTATTTCCTCATCGCTCATCTTGAGCTTTTCGCCCCGACTGTTGGCCTGGCGCATGTCTTTCGCCAGGTTTACCAGCTCGGCAATGATCTCGGCTGTGTCCAATGACCGATTCTGGTATTTCTGGATTGTTTTTTGCAGCATGTCAGAGAACAGACGTGACTGGATCAGGTTCTTTTTCGACTGGGTCTTGATCTGATCGTTCAGCAGCTTGCGCAAGGCTTCAATGGCCAGGTTCTTCTGCGGCAAACGCCGGACTTCTTCTAGGAATGCGTCGGAGAGAATCGAAATGTCGGGTGTCTGCAAACCAGCAGCGGTGAAGATGTCAATCACCTCGTCGGAGGCTACGGCGCGGGAAACAATCTGCCGCACCGCTGCATCCAGCATTTCGGGTGCGCTTCCGTCATCGGTTGTGTGCTTAGCCAACGCCGCCCTCACCGTCTGAAAAAAACCGAGCTGATCGCGGACGGCCATTGCCTTCTCATGCGGCACGGAAAGCGCAAAGGCCCGTGACAGAGAGGAAACCGCTGGCATGTACCGTGCTTTCCCGTTGTCCTGCGCTAGAACATGCTCAATGGCGTTGGGAACAACCTTTACCTGTTCTGCTGGCTTGCCGCTGATGTATTTTGAGTAGTCAAAACCGTGGAACATGCTTGAGACCACGTCAAAATGCTCCTGCATCTTGCGCACGGCCGCTTCTTGGTCAAACGTGGGCTGCCCTTTGCCGCCCGCTTGGGTGTAATTGGCCATGGCTTTCTTGAGCTGGTCGGCCAGCCCCAAGTAGTCCACAATCAGGCCGCCGGGCTTCGTGCCGAAAACGCGGTTCACGCGGGCAATTGCCTGCATCAGGCCGTGTCCCTGCATGGGTTTGTCGGCGTACATCGTATGCAGGCAGGGGACGTCAAAGCCCGTGAGCCACATATCGCGCACAATCACCAGCTTCATGGGATCGCCGGGGTCCTTGAAGCGTTTGGCCAGCGCCTCACGGCGCTGCTTGTTACGAATGTGTGGTTGAAGCTTCTGGTCATCGGCAGCCGATCCGGTCATCACCACCTTAATCAGGCCCTTGTCATCGTCGTTGTGGTGCCACGAAGGACGCAGCTCTACGATGGCCGCATACAGGTCGGCACAGATGCGGCGGCTCATGGCCACGATCATGGCCTTGCCTTCATTGGCAATCTGACGATTTTCAAAGTGCTTAACCAGGTCTTGCGCAATTAGCTCGATACGATGGGGCGTGCCGACCATAGCCTCCATACGCGCCCACTTGGTCTTGAGCCTTTCTTTCTTCTCGACCTCCTCACCTTCCGTGGCCTCTTCGAAATCAGGGTCAATCTTGGGGCGTTCTTCGGGCTTTAGCTCCAGCTTGGCCAGACGGCCTTCGTAGTAGATGCGGACCGTGACTTCGTCTTCTACCGCCTGCTGGATGTCGTAAACGTCAATGTAGTCGCCAAAGACTGCCGGGGTGCTGCGATCGTCGCCTTCAATGGGCGTTCCGGTAAAACCGATGAACGAGGCATTGGGCAGGGCATCGCGCATGTGCCGGGCAAAGCCGTCAATGAAATCGTATTGGCTGCGGTGGGCTTCGTCGGCAATCACAACGATGTTGCGCCGGTCGGAGAGCATCGGATACTTCTGCCCTTTGAATTCGGGAAAGAACTTCTGGATGGTGGTGAAGATCACGCCGCCAGAGGAACGCCGCAAAAGCGCTTCCAAATCCTCACGTCTCTCCGCCTGCTCCGGCGTCTGCCGCAAGAGGTGTTCGCACCGGGAAAAGGTGCCGAAAAGCTGGCCGTCCAGATCAATGCGGTCGGTTAGCACCACAATTGTCGGGTTTTCCATTTTGGGGTGCTGGATCAGCTTGCCCGCGTAGAAGACCATGGAGAGACTCTTGCCGCTGCCCTGCGTATGCCAGACCACTCCAGCCCGGCGGTCTCCCCTGAGCGATGCCGCGCGCAGCGTGCTTTCCACAGCTTTGTTAACGGCGTGGAATTGGTGGTAGCCTGCCATTTTCTTGGCAACCTGTCCGCCGTCATCTTGAAAAACAATGAAATTGCGTATCAGGTCAAGAAAGCGGTTTTTCTCGAATATGCCCTTGATCAACACGTCGAGTTGCAGTGAGCCTTTTGGGGCAAGTTCTTTTCCGTCCACCGTGCGCCACGGCATGAAGCGCTCCCAGTCTGACGTAAGCGTGCCCGCTTTGGCCTGGATGCCGTCTGAGATCACTGCCAGTTCGTTGTACGCAAAAAGACTGGAGATGTCTTTCTTGTAGGTATTGATCTGGTTGAACGCCCCTCGAATCGTGGCGTTCTCATCGCCAATGCTCTTGAGTTCGATCACGCCCAGCGGCAGTCCGTTGATGAAGACCAGAATGTCCGGTCGGCGGTTAATGCGATTCTCAACAATCGTGAACTGATTGATGGCCGCCCAATCGTTATTGCCAGGTTCGTCAAAGTCAATGAGATAAACTTGGTCGCCAGCAATGGAGTCGTCCGGACGCCGGTATTCGACGTTCACGCCTTCTGCCAGCATCTGGTGAAAGCGCCGGTTGTTCTCAACCGGCCTGGCGGTCTCCGGATGCAGCACTCGCCTGACTGCTTCTTCGATTGCATCCGGCGGGACCTGGGGATTGATCCGCGCCAGCGCCTCACGCAGGCGCTTTACCATGACAACATCGCCGTAACTCCCGCGCTCGGCAAAGAGTTCTCCCGGCGCAATGTCCGGTCCGTGGACTACGACGTAGCCTAATTCTTCAAACCACGAAAGCGCAGCTTCTTCGACGGTGGACTCGACTACGCCGGTCATGCGCGCGTCTCCGCTCGTTTGATTCGGACCTCGCCGGATATGAGTTTTGGCAAGAGAACATCACGCAAAGTCGCAAGGGTTCGGGATTCATGGATGTTATGAATAATCCTGTCAATCAGGGGAGCAACAATTCCATTGAAACGACCTGCAACTTCGTCCGGTGGCTGAGCGATTTCGAACCGACCTAACTCGTTCCAGCTTGTCCGCGGCATCTTTGTCCCCGTCGAGCCAGCGTCGGCGTAGGAAACCAATTCTTCAGATGAAGCGTGCCCAAGGACGAAACCAAACCAGTCTGGTGCTTTGGGTCTGATCACAAGTATGTCGGTGGAACAGACCCCATCAACTGGGGCTATTCCAACTTTGTGAAAATACGGGCGCAGTTTTCCAAAAAGAATGTCTCCACGGCGGAATCTACACTTGTTGCTGCTCACCACAGCTGCCATGCTCCAACTATCGAGGGCGATGCGGTTTCTAGGCATGTGCTCCAGCCCGATGTACGGAGTGTCAGCGGCGACTCCATCGGGCCTCACCTGATCCTTAACTGCATCTGAAACTTCCCCCAATACCGCCGGGTGGCATTCGTGCGCTGTCGGAAAGTTCACGAACCAAGATTTGAAAATTGCGCGCGCAATCGCTTCTATCGTCTCGTTCATTCGCCGGTTCAGCTCGATCTTTTTGTCGATCGTTCCCAACATCGCGCCTATGTGCTTCTGTTCATTCAACGGGGGGAGCGGAAGTTGAAAAGATTCGATATGCCCTTTAGTGATCGCGCGCCTGCTGCCACCCGCATTGAAAGATTCCATATAGCCCTTCGTTGAAGGATGGGCGAGGTACGCCACTAAGTAACCGGGGGCGACCAACGACGGGTTGGCGCGAACAATGGAAACATGTTGATTGACACATGCGGGTAAAATATCATCGGGAACGAGACAAGCTCGGGCAAACGTAACTCCATCGCCGGTAATATTCAGAAGCACATCTCCAGAACGCACCTGCGCATTCGCCAGTTCAGCAGCTTGCTTGTCGGAAATGAACGCGAGACCATCTGTCTCAAATCTGTGATCGAAGACGTTTTGGCTGCGAATAAGTGCGAACTTATCCCGCAAAGGCAGGTAAGCGCTTTCCCCGCCTCTTGGCGTAGCGCCTGAGCCGATTTTGGTCGTCACCTCGTGAAGCGCGACAATTTTCCAACCCGACGGTAACTCGCGTGGCGCGGGAATTGCATCGCGTACGCTCACAGCCCGAGGTCCCTCAAATTCTGCTGAATGGAGTGCTCCAGACTGCGGCTTTCCTGAAACTGCTCTTCAAGTCTTGTTACGAGTCGTTTTATCTTCTCTTGAAACGACTCGCCGTCGTCCTCCATTTCTTCAGCTCCCACATACCGTCCCGGCGTAAGTACATGCCCATGCTGACGGATTTCCTCCAGCGTGGTCGATTTGCAGAAACCGGGAAGGTCCTTGTGCGCACCCACGTCCTTCTCGCCGCGCCATGCATGATAGGTACGGGCGATGCGCGTGATCTCCTCGTTGGTAAGCTCGCGGTGAACGCGATCCACAAGTACGCCCAGCTTGCGAGCATCGATGAACAAAGTCTTGCCGCGACGGTCGGCAAACTTACCGTTCCGTTTACTCTTCGAAAGAAACCACAAACAAGCCGGAATCGGAGTGCCATAGAAGAGCTGTCCAGGCAGGGCGATCATGCAGTCCACCAGGTCCGCCTCAATGATGTTCTTCCGAACCTCGCCCTCACCCGACTGGTTTGAAGACATTGACCCGTTGGCCAGTACGAAGCCGGCAATGCCGTTGGGCGCAAGGTGATGAATAAAATGCTGCACCCATGCGAAGTTGGCGTTGCCGGCAGGCGGCACGCCGTACTTCCACCGGACATCTTCTTTCAGGTTCTCGCCGCCCCAGTCGCTGTCGTTAAAATGCGGATTGGCCAAGACGAAATCAGCCCGCAAGTCCTTGTGCAGATCATTGCGGAAGGTATCGGCATGATGCGGTCCAAGGTTGGCCTCAATGCCGCGGAGGGCGAGATTCATCTTGGCCAACTTCCATGTCGTGGGGTTTGATTCCTGGCCATAAATGGAAAGGTCGCCTATGCGCCCGCCATGCTTCTCAATGAACTCCTCGCTCTGCACGAACATGCCCGACGATCCGCAGCACGGGTCATAGACGCGGCCTTTATATGGCTCAATCATCTCCACCAGCAGCCGGACAACACAACGCGGCGTGTAGAACTCGCCGCCCCTCTTGCCTTCTGCGCTGGCGAATTGGCTAAGGAAATACTCATAAACGCGGCCCAGAATGTCCTTGGATCGATTCTCTTTGTCACCCAGCCCGATGGTCCCGATCAAGTCAATCAGCTCCCCCAGCCGCTGCTTATCGAGTGCGGGTCGGGCGTAGTCCTTGGACAGTACGCCTTTGAGGTGCGGGTTCTCCTTTTCGATCTCCGTCATTGCGTTGTCAATGACTTTGCCGATCTCCGGCAGCTTTGCCTTGCCCTGCAGAAAAGACCAGCGGGCGTGCTTGGGAACCCAGAAGATGTTTTCCGCGAGATATTCGTCCCGATCCTCCGGGTCAGCGCCTTTTTCCTTCAACAACTCCAGGTGCCGTTCTTCAAAGGCATCAGAGACGAACTTAAGGAAGATCAGGCCCAGCACAACGTGCTTGTACTCAGAGGCGTCCATGTGACCGCGCATCTTGTCTGCCGCGGCCCATAGCTTTTGCTCAAAGCCGAGATTCGCTCCGTTTGAAGGCTTAGTGGAATTCGTGCGTTGTTTGGCCATAACTGGGAGATGTGCGGAGTAGTTTACTACCGGTCTGGACGGCAAGCACGACCGCCTTTGGCGCTGAAGACGGTCAGGTCCGGGATGTCGCGGATGAATGGGTACAGGTTCCGTTCCCCGGAAACGTCATTTCGAAACTGTGGTATTTTTCTGGCCAGCGCGGATGTAGCGCCCCGGCCTGTGCGCGCGATTGGCATGGCTGAACGATGAAGGGTAGCACAAGGTGCGTTGCTGAGTCATGGTAGCTGGAATTCTGGTAGTGGTGCAGTTTGCTTTTTGTTCTGATTCTGGAACAAACGAACAATTATAGATTTTGGCCGCCTGACATCCGGTTACAATCTCCTGCCGTGGCAGAGCGAGACACGATATTGGCTGTTCTAGGCGGCGACATCGGAATTGCTGGTTTGATTCTCGTGTTCGCTGGATTCGTGATCACTAAAGCGGAATCTTTCACCGTAGTCAGAAAGGCAAATGCTTACAGATGGATCGCAAGATTCTCGCTGGTGCCTATTATCGTCGCGCTGGTATCAGCATGGATCAGCATTGATGCTATCCAGGGGTGCGGATGGTGTGCTGAATACTCACTGTGTTCGCTTAAGTTGGTACTTGTTTTAACCGGCATTTACGCAATAATTGGGGCGGTTTTGACGTTCTGATCCGCTCCCAAGGAACGGATGAAACCTTCGTGGGACTGACAGAATCCAAAATTAAGGATTTGAAGGACAAGAATTTTGACAAGTTGTACAAGAAGCATGAGGAAGCGTGGCGAACAATGGTGCGAAATGCGCTCGCCTTTGCGAAAAAGAATGTGGTGGCAGGGGGCACGCCCAGACCGGATGATATTCTAAAGGTGCTTCTCCCGATGCTAGAGGTTAATCAGGAATTGCGGGATCATCAAGAGGAAGTCCATGCGAGGTACAAGCGTTTCCGCGAGTACTTCGGGGACTACATCATTGACCAAGAACTTTCCCATGGTGCGAAGGAGGGCAAATGAGCGACGATCAGAAGTTTGAAATTGCGAAAGAGTATGTAGATCGCCAATTGGAAACTATGCGGCAATTCGGATCGGCTCCACAGGAGATGTCAAAGGAAGAGTACAAGGCCCTTATCGAGGAAGTGGCCGATACCGTCAACCTGAAATGAGCTGTATCCGTTCTTCCAATCCCATCGGTAATGCTCGCGTTCGCGGTGCGTCTGGTGAACGCGGCAGTAGTTGTAATGCATGAAGTAAAGGGCTACAGCATGGAAGTTTTTCTAGTTTTTTGCTGAATCCGTTGATCATCAGTCGAATAAAACGACGCATCCCCGTCCGCATCGAAAGGTTCTGCCGTTGAGCGAATGACGTCCTGATGTCCTTCGGGTCGGGATTGCCGCTGAGGACGCCGGTGCGACAGCCGATGCACGTTGCTCGGCTGTGGAGAGATTCTGCACTCACGTTTGAACTATGCGCGCCGTTCTTGCGATGTGCTGATGAGCGTGTGAAAAACGCGGTCTCACAAGTTCGTGTCTGCAGAATCGGCGTGTGTCCTATACCCGTAATCGCGAACCCGCAGCCCAGCTGAATGCGAAGGGCTTTAACGAAAACTTCATCCCGATTCGAGAGAGGTTAATCGCCAGGGAGCCATCTTCCAATGTGGTCAACGCGACGTGCCAGTATGATCGGTCTCCACGATCTGTCATGTTCAGATTCTTCTTGTTCTCGTCAACAACCGAATAGGGCACTGCGTAGGCTTCATTCCGGTCCATGCAGGACAGCACGAAATAACCTTCCTTGCCTTCAGCAAGAAAACGATCCCAGTTGGGATGAAAGGCATACCAGTACGGCTGGTAGTCCCCTTCATACCGTTTGGAGACAGCGCAGCATACGCGCAAAGTCCTATCAGAACTCCAGAACAGCGTCCGGCTGTGTCGCACTAGTTCGTTGCCCTTTAGCCGCGCAAAAGCTTCGACTGCCTCCAAACGCTTGTCGTTGAGCAAATCTGGATCGGTACGCTCTTGCCTAGCGGCCTCGTGAGTCTTGTCTGTGTCAAGGCCCGGAACAGGCTCAACGACCTGTTCCTCAACATCTGCCGCGGTCGTGAATATTACGTCTATGATTCTGTCGATCTTCGTGTACTCGAACGGCTGGAGCAATTGCCCAATTTGCGTGAGCGTAGCCGGATCGTCAGATTTTTCCTTTATCTGAACCAGCTTTATCAGCCGCTCTACGCTGATGAGCCGCATATCCCAGGCATAGCGAGAACCACGCACCTGGGCCTCCAGCGCCCCTGTATCTTCGCGCCCCACAACAAGCAGCATCGACGCATTCGGTTTGATTCTCTGCTCGGCGCACAGCCTTTCTTTGTAGGCCGCGATCTTGTCGAGAGAGACAGCCACATAATCCGTTGTTTTTACCTCAAGCAAAATTTCGTGGTCACTCTGGGAACGCCATATGCCGTCGAAACCTACTGCCGTCCTCCTGCCCTGGTAGAGGCCATTCTCGACATCGAAGTCTAGCCTTCGGCCTAGTTCATTGACGATGTCTTGTAGGACAATTCCGCTCTTGTCGAAAGATTCTCCGAGGCACTGCCGACCGTATGTGAATAGGGATTCACTGGGACAAACCCGAAGATAATCGCGGAACTCCTTCGAAGCATCGTTTCCATCTCGAAGGTGCCCGTCGCCCGCGCTCGAAACGACTTGTTGGATAGTCATCTTGAGCACTTCGTCTCGGTTGCTTCTCCAAAAGCTCAATAGCGGCATGGCGCAATAGTAGAACAGAAAGGCATGTACTTGACTGTGATGCTGAGCACAATTTGGATGCGAGTCGGCCCCGCCAGCAACCCTTGGGCAGTTTGGCGCTGCAATCAGCTGCAATCGTTGACAAATTGTCTTGCTGTGCAGAAGTGGCTGTCCGGTGCCACATAGTTCCGATGCGGAAACGGCTATAATCTCCTTATGCTGAGAGCAGCCTTATTTACGCTGCTGGTCGCTTCCGTTCTGAACGGGTCTCTGCAAGCACAGCGAGCAACGGCGACATTTCACGGCAATGCTGCCGGACAGCCTGTTCGTTCAGGTTTTGCCGGGCAGCGCGGCTTCCCAAACAGATTCTTTCCAAGACGCGGATTCGTTCCAAGTGGTTTTCACCGCCACGACGGCTTCGGTTCCATTTTTGTCCCATATTCTGACTGGTACGACGGGCCGGTTGGGTACGAGCAACCCGATGCCGAAGCAGTGAGGAACGGGCCTGTGCCCCCAGTAGAAATTCTACGGACACCGGAACCTCCTGTACCCGAGGCGCAGGTCATCGAAATTCCGCGCGTAGCAGATTCAACCGCCGCCAAAGTGCTACCGCCGACCATATTTATCTTGGCAAACGGAGAGCGACTGGAAACTCGGCGCTATGTGCTCACAGCAAGCAATTTGTCTGTCCGCATTGACCGTCAGCAGCGCACCGTCCCGCTTGACATGCTCGACATCAACGCGACAATTACCGCCAATCACGAACACGGAATTGATTTGCGGATTCCCGCCGACCG
>Ga0070698_100007813_pt1 | contig 11575 bp, 13 predicted proteins | sample KBSK1502metaG_FD_65477 | JGI IMG/M metagenome (GOLD analysis project Ga0070698, IMG submission 65477) | Corn, switchgrass and miscanthus rhizosphere microbial communities from Kellogg Biological Station, Michigan, USA - KBS K1-50-2 metaG | ecosystem: Host-associated > Plants > Roots >...
GCGCCCGCGGCAGTTGGATGGTCGGATCAAGTCCGGCCAAGGGGCTCTATCAGCAAAATGCCGCCAATTTGCTCACGCGGCCTTGTAGCGCTCGATCGCCGCGCGGTTGAATTTGAGGCCGAGACCCGGCGCCGTCGGCATCGCGAGCTCACCGTTTTGCGGCTGCGGCACGTCTTCAAAGAGTCGCATCAGCCACGGCATGTATTCGACCGTCAGCCCGTTGGGGATAGCGCCGATCAGATGGACATGGACCTCGGGGATCAGATGGCTGACGACCGGCAGGTTGAAGGCTTCGGCCATGCCGGCGACCTTCATCCATTGCGTTATGCCGCCGACCCGCACCAGGTCGATCATGACGATATCGACCGAGCGCGCCTCGACCATATGGCGGAACGGAACGATGCCCCAGAGGTATTCACCGCCGGTGACCGGCGTCGACAGCGCCGCCGTGATCCGGGCGAGCCCGGGATAATCGTCAGCAATCGTCACGTCTTCGAGCCAGAACAACCCGACCCCGGCCTCCTCGACGCGGCGGCCAATATCGATCGCCTGCTCGACCCGCCAGCGCTGGTTGATGTCGCACATCAGCTTGATGTCGGGCCCAATCGCCTCACGCACCCGCCGCATCCGCTCTACTTCCTTGGCCGGCGTCGTCTCTCCCGGTAGCGCGAGCTGGGTCTTCATCTCCCGGAAGCCCTTTTCCTTGAGCCGACCCGCTGCTGTCACCACCCGGTCGAGCGAGAGCCCGCGCATCAAGGCGCCGCTCGCATAGGTCGGAACCCGTTCACGCGCGCCGCCCAGGAGTTTCCACACCGGCAGGTTCAGCGCTTTGCCACGAATGTCCCACAGCGCCATGTCGAGCGCCGACAAGGCCAAGTGGAAGATGCCGCCGGGCCCGGCTGAGCCCCCAGCAGCGCGCAACTTCGCCACCACCGCCTCGACGCGCAACGGATCCTCGCCGACAGTCAGTGCCCCGAGCTCATCGACGGCGCTCCTCAAGGTGCCGGTCAGTGCGCCACCGAAATATGTCACTCCCACCCCGACGACCCCCTCGTCGGTTTCAGCCTCCAAGGTCACGATCGGGCGGGTTCCGTTCGGATTTTCCGCCGCGTCGGCGAGCGGCTCGTCGGCTGGCAGGGCAACGATTTGCGAGCGAATACCGGATATCTTCATTGGAGCATCCTCAGGATTCGGAGCGGCAAGAGTTGCATCCCCGGAGGCGCAAGGAAAGTGGATTGCGGATCCGTCAATCTTGCATTTGGGCGCGACCGCATTAGTAACGCCGTCCTATGGCACAGCGGATCCGTTGACGCTCGACCGCAGCCGATTTGGGATCTCGCTGCCGGCGATCTTGGCCTTGGCGCTTATTACGTGGTCGTCAGCCATGGCGTGAAGATTCTGCACGATCCCGACACCCACGGCATATCGCGACCGGGCGCTGGATCCTCGCGCACCATGCGGTTCCGCATCACGGCATCTTCTCCTTGACCATGCTCGAGCACCGTGGGTCGCGCATGAGTAGCGGGACGAGATCATTCTCGCTTCGCTCTTCGAACATTTCAGCTGGGTCGGGCTGCTCGCCGCCACGGGCTATCCTTCGCCGCCGCAGTCGCAATGCTGCTGCGCGTGCCGTTGCTCAGTTGGGAGCCGCTGCACGCGATGATTGCGACGGCGCTTGTTGCGCCCTCGCCATACCCCACTTGCTGGCGCGGCCGCATATGTTGACGCTGCCAATCCTTGTCCTGTGGGTGTCAGGGCACGGACGGGGAGTCGGGCGTCCGCGTTGTGGGTCGCCGGATTGATGGTGCTGTGGGCCAATCTTCACATGCCTGATCCTCGCCGTTCTCCTCGCCGACGAAGCGGTGCTCACAGCGACGGACTGGCGCGTTCGGATCGAGGCCGCCGGCGGTCGGTGACGTGGATGAGCGTTGCGCTCTCCGTGCTTGAGGAATGGCGGAGCCCCAATTTCCAGCAGTTCCAGCCGCTCGAAGTATGGATCACTTCGTGCTCTTCGACGCGCTCTCGCTCGGCTGGAGGCTGCCTGTGACCCGTGTCGCGATGGTTCTTTTGCTCATGCACATGGCGCTGCAGCATGGGCGGCACAGCCTTTGTTGCGCCGCTGCTGCTGGCGCCGGCGCTCGCACGCCAACTCGGCTCGCATGTCGAAAACAGCCTCGGTCTATGGCTCGACAGATATGACCGAACTCGCCAAACCAGCGAGCGGTCGGCGGGATCGCGCTGGCGGCTCTCACCACCTTACCACTGCGCATCAGCATCGCGCATCAGCTGGATGCCATCGCCTCCGCAGCGGCGCTCGGCTTCGCCAAGTCACATAACGTCTCGGGGCCGATTTTTAATACCTATAAGTTTGATGACTATCTGATCTTTTCAGGGATCGAGCCCTTTTTCGACGGCCGCGCCGAACTCTACGGCGACGCATTCATCAAACGATATGGTGAAGCAATCCTGGGGGTGAGCGACCAATTGCCAGCGTTGCTCGGCGAGTACGGCATCACTTGGACGTTGCTCGAGCGGAACAGTTCCGCGATAAGGCAGCTCGACTATTTGCCCGGCTGGCGACGTCTTTACCGCCGATGACGTCGCCGTCGTGCATGTACATGACGGCCCAGCGCATTGACCCCGATTGCGTGGTCTGGGCCCCGCGACATGGTGACGCGATGCTCCGGCCAAGCAGACCGAATTTGCGGTCCGCTTATCGTCTCGCCCGAAGCCACCGCGCTCGGCGGAGCCGTGCCAGGGTGGATGGACCGAGGGGTAGTCTGTCGGCGGCTGATCAATGGCTGTGAACCATTTTCAATACCAAATATTGAGCTCGTAACTCAGCGCATTACTATATAAAATAAACGTATAGTTTACATTTAGCATACCACGTTCGCCAAGATTTTTCCACGACTCGACTAGCAAGATCGCAATTCGCTTGGTGTTTTTGATCTGATCTGTACGAGTTTAGCGTCTTTTAACGTTAAAAACTATTAAAGGGACATTTAAGGGTCTGCCAGAAACAATTTGCTTTTTACCCAATTTAGTGACAAAATCTTGCTGGTTAAACCACAGGACGATTTAGATTGGACTTTTTTCTTAACATTAGATTTTAACGCTGTATTACGGGTCATTGATCCCCCGAACAAATATCTCATCCGCGCGATAGCCGTTCACCTTCACGCCCCGCAGAGCGGTGAATGGCCGGACTGCGGGCAGGCGCTGCTGAATTAGACAGGCTACAACAACAATGCTGTTGGCAGGCGAGACCGAATACGAAGAGCCAGGCGCCGCCGGGGCAATCCCGGCATCGCCTCGGCTCGCCTGCATCGGCCTCGGAGGGGATCAGCCAACTCCACCTGCGTCTCGGCTGGAGTTTTCACGCCAGTTAGAAAACGAGATCGCGTTTTTGCGCCGCGCAGTGCGTCGCTGGCACCGCGAAAAGCCCGATGCGGACGATCTCGTGCAGGACACGCTGGCGCAGGCCCTCGCCAACGCGCATCTCTGGCAACCGGGCACCAATCTCCGCGCTTGGCTGTCGACGATCATGCGCAACGAGTTCCTGGCCGCGGTCGCCAGAGCGAACCGCCACGCCTCAGCGGTAGAGACCATCGACGCGGCCGAACTCGTCCCCGCTGTAGACACTCCTGAAGTAAGATTGATCCTGCGCGACGTCGCGTCGGCGCTCGGTCGTCTGCCAAAGAAGCAGCGCTCGGCTCTGTTCCTCGTCGGTGTCGAAGGCAAGTCCTACGAGGAGGTAGCGACGAAGACGGGCCGATCGGTCGGCGCCGTCCGCTGTGATGTGACGCGTGCCCGGGACCGGTTGAGATCGGCCGTCCACAAGGTGGATGAACGATCTCCCTTCGTACGAGCGCCGCCGCGCGGTCCGTCGGCCGTCACGCCGCGCTCGCCGCGGCGCGTTCCACCAGCACTCGTCCCGGCAGGCGGCGACTGACACCCACCGCCCAAGCGGTGGGTCCGGCGTGGGAGAGGAATTGGCGGTGAGCAGCTATTCGGATCCAGCTGCATCGGGCAACCCGGGGATAGCCCGAATTCTCGCGGCCGGCAGCGATCTGAAGTCGCTGGCGAGGTCACGAGGTGCTGCTGCCAGATGGTTGCTCGTTGCCATTATCGGCGCGGTCGATTGGGTATGGATGGCGCGGGCGGGCTTCCACACCGGCGCCAGATTTCTGCAATCCATCGCATTTATCTGGGGTTTGAACCTAATCGGTTTGTTCTACTGCCTGACAAACCGCGACGATCGGATTATGAGGTTCGCCCATTTCGCGGCCCAGTACTTAGCATTGTTAGCGGTCATGATGTCTCTCAGTTACTTGGCCGTATCGACAAACACGCCGCTGGCCGATCCCGTTTTTGATACCATGGACAAGGCAATGGGATTTGACTGGGTTGAGTGGAAAGCCTGGGTCGTCGCGCACCCAGTCCTGCAATGCGGCTTGCGGGTCGCTTACGACAGCCAGCCGGTCCAGACATTGATCGCCTACATATACAACGTCCATACTCGTGGAAGTTGGAGAAATAATGAGATCTGGTGCCGGTACGATGCGTGCCATCAGCTTTACCGGGGCTCACGGCCTGGTCCAGCTGCCGTCATTTCATACGATCCTCGCTATCATGCTAACCTACAATTTTCGACATAATCGATGGCTGCTGACAGCCGCGTAGTCCTGAACACAGTTCTCATTTTGTCTTGCCCCACCGAGGGGAGCCATTATTTCGTCGATCTCTTGGCCGGCGCCTTCGTTGCGGCAATCACGATATCGGGTGTCCGGGCAGTCGAACACCGGTTTGCCCGCCGTTCACTCGGTCTTATGACTGCAGCGGCAAGATAAGGCCGTCGAGCGCGTCTGGCCCTTCTCTTTCCGAGACAGCGATATGAACGGCACTCTCGAAATCCTACGCGAAGCGCGCAGGTACGATCATCGGTAGCAGCGTCTCCTCGGGGTTTTCGCCGCCTGGCGACTGGAAGCCTATGGTTATGGGATCGCAATCGTTTACGCCACGGTCTTGGTGCATTTCTACTGGGCTGGAGCCTGGATTGTCGACCGGGCGGGAAGGCCCCTCTACACCGACTTTGCGTGCGCTTGGGCGGCCGAGGTTCAGGCGCCGTATGGAGCGGCGGCTGTACTGTACGACCCCGCCGAATTCGTCAAGATTCAGACGGCGCTGCTCGGAGTGAGTGATCCCCTCTATCCGAATTGGCCCTATCCTCCGACATTTTTCTTTCTATTCGCGCCGTTTTCGGCACTGCCTTACTTATGGGGATTTATCGCGTGGGATGTGACGACGCTGGCCGGGTGTCTCGTTATCGTTTATTTGATCGTACGGCGCAGGGCGGCGATGGCTCTGGTGCTGTCATCGCCGTTCACGGCCTGGAATCTCCTCGCTGGGCAAAGCGGCTTCGTGACGGCCTCGCCTCTTGGCGCGTCGCTGTTGCTTCTCGAGCGCCAGCCGGTTCTCGCCGGTGTGTCTATCGGATGTCTGAGCTACAAGGCGCAATTCGGGCTCATGCTTCCCTTGGCGCTTGCCGCATCGCATCGATGGCGCGCCTTCGCAAGCGCAGCCGTGACGGCGGCGGTCCTGGCGGGCGCGTCAATGGCCGCGTTCGGCCCAGCAGTCTGGGAAATATTTCCCCGTGGAGTCTTTGAGCAAGCCAATCTGATCCTCCTCTCCGGCGGCCAGGATGATCCGTTAGCCGACTGGGGGCGGATCCAGACAGTTTACGGCCTGATGCGTGATCTCGGCGGCAGCGGGACGCTGGCAGCGCTTGCGCAAGGCTTAACGACCGTGGGCGCGGGGATTGTCGTACGGATGGTCTGGCGGTCCGCAGCTCGCTATGCGCTGCAAGCCGCGGCATTGTCATCGGCCGCGCTTATCGCGACCCCCTATGCCTTTGTCTATGACATGGCGGCGATCGCGATTCCGAGGGCTTTTCTGGCGAAGGACCAGATGAACTGCGGCTTGCTGAGGCGTGAGCAAACAATACTGTTGGCGCTGTTCGGTGCGTGTTTGGCTGCCCTCGTCATCTTTGGGGACAGCCCGTATCGGACCACTTTTGGCAGTGTGCCGCTCGGACCGGTCGTGGTCGTCACGCTATTGGGTCTCATATTGCGCCGCGCTGTCGGCCGCGCCCGGGAGCCAGCGATCTTCGTCTATGGTTAACGCATCCGGTCATTTTGGCGTGAGGGTGGGGTCGCTTTACCTTATTTCGACCGGTGGGCGAGTTTCCCGGTTTTTCCCGTTTAAACGGGAAGTTTTTCGATTTTGCTCGCAAAACGGCCGTTTGGCCGCAAAAACCGTGGGGCAGATCAATCCCTTGCGGGCTATTTCCCGTAGCCGAGCGAACCGGGAATTCGCACCGGCCTAACCGGGAATTAATCGGGAAGAACGACCGAGCCGCCACAGCAGCCCACCACGCCCGAGCACCCGAAAGAGACCCATCTCGCCGCCCCGTCGACATGCGCTGAAACATAGATCCGACCGACGTGGGCGATCTTACCGCGCAAGTTGGCCCTTTTTGAGGCCGACCAGCCGCGCGACCGCGGAGGAGTAAGGCCCGGCGGCGGTCGTCGGTTGCCAGCGCGGCTTGATCATCTGCCGGGATGGCGTCGATACCATACCGACCGCATAGCCGTCCTAAACCACCGCCTCGCATTGACAAACAACCCTTTTCTGGCCTGCGAACCGTCTTCCTAAAATTTCGCTAAAATTTTTATGAAACAACTTCCTCTCCCAACGATTGAATCCACGATTGGTAGAAATGCTCGCCGAAAAGCGGTCGTCTAACAGTCATTGACTCCACTAATGCAAGGGTCCTCACATGCGTAAGTTGATTAATCGGTTCCGCCAGGACGAGGAAGGCGCGGCGCTGGTTGAATACGGTATGCTGGTCGGTTTAATTGCCGCGGTCTGCATCGTCGCTGTAACAGCGCTCGGCGCCGGCATCAACACGGTATTCACCACGATCAACACTGCTTTGGCAGCTATCCCAGGCTTTTAACGGAATCGGTCGACGCGTGAACCGGGAGCGGCCCAGCCGCTTCTCGGTCACGTGTTGCCATTCGGCTAACGCGGATGACACTAGTGCCTGCTGTAATTTTGTTCCTCGGGATTGGCCTTTTCGCAGTCGTCGCGTATGGCGACGCGAAGACCCGCCGAATCCCTAACGGCCTCGCGATTGCGATCGGCATTCTGGGCCTCTTTCGGATGATGCTGACCGGCGAGCCGAGTGCGGCGCTTCATACCCTGGCCGCGAGCGCCGGAGTTTTTACGGCGACATTTCTGCTTTTTTGGCGCGGCTTTCTCGGCGGCGGCGACGTGAAGCTGATCGCAGCTACTGCGCTCCTCGTCGGGTACCACGATCTTTTCGAGTTCCTGTTTGTAATGAGCGTGTGCGGTGCGCTGGTCTCACTCGCAGTCCTCGCGGGTGACAGGCTCGGGCTGCGCCGCGCTACAGTCCTTCCCGCCGGAGACCATCACAAAACACTGGCCAGGCTGACTGTGCCTTACGGCGTTGCAGTCGCCGCTGCCGGCATCCTGACCCTCCTCCTTCAATCCTCTATTCCCGGGTGATCCTCGATGCGCGCCAAGACCATCCTGACCGCACTGTTTCTGATCTCGCTGGCCGTTGCCGCGCTGGTGCTCCTGCATGCCGTGTCACAGAAGGGCGGTGCCACCGAAACAAAAGACCAGATTCTCGTCGCGACGGTACCGCTCGCGGCCGGCACATTGTTGCGCGCTCAGGATGTGACCTGGCAGTCGGCCGCCGAGGCACCGGAACCGGACCAGATCCCGCGGCCGCCCGCCGCCGCACTGGCGGCCAGACCCGAGCTCGATGAGGAGATGCGCGCCAGTGTCTATGGTGCAGTATTGCGCGACGCGCTCTCTGCGGGACAGCCGATTCGGCACCGCGCCATCGTCAAGCCCGGCGAGCGAGACTTCTTGCAGGTCGTGCTGTCACCGGGGGCGCGGGCGATTGCCATTCCGGTGACAACCGGCGGGGCCAGCACCGGCCTATTGTCGCCGGGCGATCGCGTCGACGTGATTCTGACGCAGAACTTCAAGAACGACAATGCGCCGCTCACCCGCCGCTCGGTCAGCGAGACGGTGGTCGAGAACCTGCGCGTGCTGGCGATTGACGCGCCCGACACGAAGGCGGCTGGTCCAGGCGGCAGCAGCTTCGGCCGGACCGTCACGCTCGAAGTCACTGCCGAGCAGGCAGAGAAAATCAATGTCGCGACCGAGCTCGGCAAACTGTCGCTGACCTTGCGCAGCATCGCCGGCCCGAATGTCCTCGCCGCAGCCTCGCCGACCGGGCTCGGCAAGGCGGGCAGCGTCAAGGCGACCTGGGCGGGTGACGTGTCACCGGCATTGAGCGGCGCTGCGCCGGAGCGGCCGATCGCCGTTCACCAGCCGTCGGTCGAGGTCTTTCACGGCAGCAAGAACGCCGAAGTGGTGAAACCGGAATGACGGGCGCGGGCAAAATGACAGCAGCAAAGCCCCTAACCCCAGCCTGTTTCCGCGCGCTATCGGGACATCGGCCTCTCTCCGCCTTTCAGGGGGAGAGGGCAAAACTCAGCCTGGGTGTCTGGCACGGAGCCGATCCGGGGGTGAGGGGGGCATTGGGGGTTGGGGTCCGACCGAAGGAAGCAGTTAAACAATGGATGCTCTTGAGCCATCACCCAGTACGCTCCTCACGCCGGCGCCGCTCGAGGCGGTGCCAAGGCTGGCCGCCGGCCGCCTGCCGCTGATGGCGTTCGTCGACCCGGAGAGCGAGAGGGTATTGCACGAAGCCTCGGTGCTCGGGAGCCTCGGCCGCAATCTGATAATGCGCGGCGGCATCGCCAAAGCCGTCGAATATCTCGGCGCGCAGCGTTCTCCGTATTTATTGATCGTCGATATCAGCGGCGTCGACTTGCCGCTCTCGCAAATCCAGACCCTCGCCGATGTATGCGAGCCGGGTGTCACGGTCATCGCAATCGGGGACCGCAATGATGTGGGGCTCTTTCGCGATCTGACCGATGCCGGGGTCAGCGATTATATCGTCAAACCGTTGACCCCCGAGCTGCTGAAGAAAGCATTGGCGCCGAGGAGCAGTTCGGGCGAGCTCGGCCGGGCCACACTAAAGCTCGGCAAAATGGTGGCTTTCATAGGCGCGCGCGGCGGCGTCGGCTCGACGACTTTGGCGGCCAATCTCGCGTGGCACCTCGCCAATCGGCAGTCTCGGCGGGTCGCCCTCGTCGATCTCGATCTGCAGAACGGCGATTGCGCGCTGTTGCTCAATATCAGTCCGACCCCGGGGCTCCGCGACGCCTTGGCGAACCCGCTTCGCCTCGACAACCTTCTCCTCGAACGTATCATGACGCCGCATGGCGAGCGGCTTTATGTGCTCGGCTCCGAGGAGCCGCTGCTCGACAACGTGCAATTCACTGTAACGGCGATAGACACGCTCTTTTCGGTCCTGCGTTCGCAATTTCATTACGTCATCGTCGACGTGCCGCGCACACCCGCGGCGCCCTATCGGCGGGCGCTCGACATAGCCGATCTGCGCGTTCTGGTCGCTGACCAGACGATGCGCTCGGTGCGCGACACGGTGCGGCTGCGGGCCGTGCTCGACGAAGGCGGCGCCGAGCACCGCAATGTCTTCGTCGTCAATCGCGCCGGCGAGGGTGGCCACCATGCCCTGAGCTTAAAGGACATGCAGGGTGTTTTGCGGATTCAGCCCAAGAGCCTAATCCCATTCCTGCCGGCATTGCTTGCTGCAGCGGCCCATAACGGCGAGGTCGCGGCGGCGCGGCGCGGCAAATTCGCCGATGCGGTTGCCGCCCTGGCATTGGAGCTCTCCGGGCGAAGCCGACAACAGCGACGCTGGTGGAGGGCCAAGAGATGAGAGCGACCGAGTTTGGCCGCCGCATTATCGAATCCGGCGCGAGGGACCTAATTCTCGTTCCGCAACCCCAGGAGGCCGCCCTCGCCGCCGCTTCGGTGCTGCATCCCGGATTGCTCGGCCGCGACGATATAAAGGACCGGGTTCGCTCCATCCTGATGTCGCGGATCGATCCCGCGGTGGCCGGGCGCATCCCGCGCCGGACACTGCGGGCAGAAGTCGCACTGCTGGTCAGCGCGATCGCGACCGAGGAAAAGGTCAACCTCAACGAAATCGAGGAAAATGCGCTCGCCACTGAGTTGACCGACGACATGGTCGGGCTCGGGCCGCTCGAACCGCTGCTCGAAGACGACGAGGTCACGGACATATTGGTGAATGGACCCTTCGACGTCTATGTCGAGCGGCACGGCAAGCTCGAAAAGACGCGCGCCCGGTTTCGCGATGCCCAGCACGTGGTCAACATCGCGCAGCGCATTGCCACTGCGGTGGGGCGCCGCATCGACGAGGCGAGCCCAATGGTCGATGCCCGCCTGGCCGACGGCAGCCGCGTCAACATCGTATTGCCGCCGCTCGTGCTGAACGGCGGCAGCATCTCGATCCGCAAATTCCCCAAACACAACATCACGCTCGAGATGATGGTGCGCCAAAACAATCTCTCGGCCGAGATGGCGCAGTTTATCGATGTTGCAGCGCGCTCGCGCGTCAATATCCTGATCTCGGGCGGCACCGGCTCCGGCAAGACGCGACATTGTTGAACGCAGTGTCGCGCCACATCGACCCCGGCGAACGCATCATCACGATCGAAGACGCCGTCGAGCTGCGCCCTCAGCAGCCGCATGTTGTGCAGATGGAGACGCGCCCTCCCAATGTCGAAGGCGTCGGTCACATCCCGCAGCGCGAGCTCGTCCGCAACGCGCTGCGCATGCGGCCGGATCGCATCATCGTCGGCGAGGTGCGTGGCGCGGAAGCCTTCGACATGCTTCAGGCGATGAATACCGGGCATGACGGATCGATGTCGACGATCCACGCCAACACGCCGCGCGACGCGCTGTTTCGGCTCGAAAACATGGTGCTGATGGCCGCCGCCAACCTGCCGTTGCGGGCGCTGCGGGCCCAGATCACCAGCGCCATCAATCTCGTCGTGCAGATCGAGCGCATGCGCGACGGCATCCGCCGCGTCGAGCGCATCGTCGAGATCAGCGGTATGGAGAGTGAGATCGTCAGCACCCGCGACATCTTTGCGTTCCAATACCGCGGCGAGAGCCGCGACGGGTTTATTGAAGGCACTTTCGAGCCGAGCCGTCTGCGTCCCGACCTCGCCGCGCGGGCGGCGCAATACGGGCTCGAAAGACAGCTGCTCGAATCCGTCGGGATCGTCGGAGGCTGATGCCATGAACCGGTTTTCGCCCCTCGCCCCGACCCTCTCCCCGCACGCGGGGCGAGGGAGAAAGCTCCTCGCCCTGCATAAGCGGGGAGAGGGAGGGGCCCGTCGCCTTGACGACGGGAGGGTGAGGGGCGGCTCCGTGGGCCGGAGGGTGAGAGTATGACCAACCAGCTCCTCCTCGCCGTGCTCGCCACAGTGCTCCTGCCCGGCGCGGCGCTGCTCTGGGTAATGCGCGCCGACCGCCGCCGACAATTCATCCAGCAGCGTTTGAAAGCAGTCGCCAG
>Ga0070698_100007816_pt1 | contig 11575 bp, 9 predicted proteins | sample KBSK1502metaG_FD_65477 | JGI IMG/M metagenome (GOLD analysis project Ga0070698, IMG submission 65477) | Corn, switchgrass and miscanthus rhizosphere microbial communities from Kellogg Biological Station, Michigan, USA - KBS K1-50-2 metaG | ecosystem: Host-associated > Plants > Roots >...
GATACAGGTGGGGGGGCCGGGATCAACGGCGGCATTATGAAACCAGACAAGTCTGGGCCTTGGCCCGGCAACATGGCCTTCTACATCGACGTCGAGGATCTCGACGCCTATGGAAAGAAGATCATCGACGCCGGCGGCAAGATCATGGTCGAGAAGCAGGAGGTGCCGGGCATGGGGTTTTTCTCGCTTTTCGAAGACCCGGAAGGACGCATGCTCGGGATCTGGAAACACGTGCCGGCGGCCAAGACCTCGTAGGCGCTGGCAACGCCAGCGCGGCGCTTCGGAGGGTATGGATCATGGAACGCGATAACAAAACCGGCGCGCTGCGCCAGACACGATTGCCGAATGAGTCACCGGAGTACCTGACAAAACGCGAGGAGCTCCGTCTCGCCGAAATCGAATCGATGCGATCTCGAGAACGGGTCGCGGAGCTTCGCCGCGCCCTCCCGCCGGGCGCGGTCATCCAGGACTATGAGTTTCAGGAGGGGCCGGCGGACCTCGATGCTGGGGACTCCCCGGTTCGGACGGTGCGGCTGAGCGAATTGTTCACCGGCCCCGATCGTCCCCTCGTGATCTATCACTTCATGTACGGCAAACGGCAGACCCACCCCTGCCCGATGTGCACCCATTTGCTCGACAGCCTCGACGCCGTCGAGCATCACGTGCGGCAGAACGCGGACTTCGCGATCGTCGCCGCGGCCGATCCGCCGGCTCTCCGGGCGCACGCAAGGAATCGAGGCTGGCGCCGATCGCGCCTCCTGAGCGCCGGCGCGAGCACCTTCAAATACGACCTCATGAGCGAAGGAGAGGATGGGAGCCAGGACTCGACCATTTCCGTTTTCACCCGGGACAAGGGTGGCACCGTGCGACACTTTTACTCGGCGCATCCCTGGATGTCCGAGGAGGCCAAGCAGCGGGGTCTCGATCTCCTGAGCCCCGTCTATAACCTCCTCGACCTCATTCCCCAGGGGCGTGGAAACTGGTATGCGGAGCTGGACTACCCGGCACTCCTCCACCGCTGATCGGGGGACGCGGGGCGTCTCGTAAGGGTTCCCGAGTCGGGGAGAAGTCCATTGACTTCGGGGTATCTAGGGGATACCGTGTCCGGTGCTCCTAACCCCATGCGAGACAAAGAGTCTATGAACGTTCCCCGTGTCCCAATGCTGCCCGTAAAAGGGCGTGTCGTCGGTGTTTCCCTGATTCTCCTTTTTGCGATGCCCGTGGTCTGGGCGCGCGGCAGCATGGTCCTCCCCGGAGGCACCGCGGACGCGGCCGAGACCAGCCCGAACCAGCCCGTTATCCGTAAGGCTCTGCCCCCCATGTCGATCGAGGAGGCGCAGGCCGTCGTGAAAAAAAGCCCCCGGGACACCAATTCCTACCTCGCCCTCGGCTCCGCATACCGGCGGGCCCATCGAAATTCGGAGGCGCTCCAGGCCTTCCAGAAAATGGCCGCGCTCGACCCAGCTAATTCGACGGCGCACGTGAGCCTGGGTGCGGTCTACATGGATTTGAAGCGGCCCAAGGACGCCGAACGGGAATTCCGCAAGGCCATCGCCTTGAATCCCAAGGATTCCGCGGCGCACTTCAACATGGGGAATTACTTCCTCAACGCCGACCGTAAGGACGACGCGGCGGCGGAGTTCAAGCAGGCAACCGCGCTTCAACCACCGCTTCCAGACGCCTGGGTCAGCTTGGGCCTGATCCAAGCCGAGCTGGGGCAGGCGACCGAGGCGGTGGCCTCCTACCAAAAAGCCCTCGACGCAGACTCCACCAATATCCGCGCGCTCAATAACCTCGGCAATTCCTATTACGGCATGGGCAAGATATCCGAAGCGACCGCTCTCTATCGGAAAGCGCTTGGAGTCGATTCCAAGAATCAGGAAGCGATTTACAACCTGGGCGTGGCGTTCGCCGATGCGCAGATCTACAAGGAAGCGATCAACTACTGGCATCGTGTCACCGCCATCGATTCGACAACGAACGTCTCCGAAAACGCGCGAAGCAGCATCGAGGTGCTGCAGCAGTATCTTGACCAGCAAAAGGCCTCGGCTACTCCCGGGGCCCACTGAGCGACCGGGCCCGGGGACGGGTCCGCCACGATCCAGGAGGTCATCACTCATGCCGGCCCCCACGCTGCGATCTCCGCTGCTCTTTCTCGCCGTCGCCGGGCTTTGCGTTGCGCTCGGCTGCTCCTCGTCTCGCGGCGCGAAATCGCCGGCGCCAGTGGACTCCAGAGCGGCATCGGCGGTAACCGAGCCTCATGGAGCCCGGGCACACGTCGTGGCGGGGCACGACTACATTTCGAGGGGCCTCTACGACGAAGCGGAGCGGGAATTCCGCCTGGCCCTCGACTCCGAGCCGGCGAATCAGGAGGCCCTGGCTGGATTGGGGCAGGTCGACGTCAAGCGCGGCGCCTACTCAGAGGCGATCCCCTTGCTCGAGCGGGCCACCCGGGTTTCAACACAGATGGTCTCGGCCTACCGTGCCCTCGGGGATGCGTATGCCGCCCAGGGAGAGGTGGACAAGGCTGCGACGGCCTACCGGCAGGCTGTGGCCCTCGCGCCCAACGATCTTGATGCCCGCCTCTCCCTCGCGCGTTCCTTGACGGAAATCGGCGAGTTCGACGAAGCGGAAGGAATCTGCTCCGCGTCGCTTCGTACTGCGAAAGGCCAGCCCGAGATGCTGGCGCGGGTCTATCAGCAGATCGGAGAAGTCCACGCGCATCAGGGAAACATCCCGGAGGCCATGGCGGCCTACTATCGCGCCTCGGAATGGAATCCCGAGGACGTTCTGGTCGCGCGCGGGGTCGCGGAGACGGCGGTTCGCGGTGGCCTTTACGCGGAGGCGGCCGCGGCTCTGAACCGCGTACTGGTTCTGATGCCGCTCGACCTGGCCGCGAAAAAGCAACTCGCCTGGGTGAATTTCAAATTGGAGCGGTACCCGAACGCGATCCACGACTACGAGGCGGTCGCGGAATCGCTGGGAACCGCGGACCGCTATTACCTAGCACAGGCGTACGCCAAATCGGCCAAGGTCGATCGAGCCATCGCCCTGTTTCGGGAAGTGGCGCGCGTCGATCCGCAGAATTACAAGGGCGTCTACTGCAACATGGCCTACACCTATTTCGACGCGAACCGCTACCAGCGGGCGATCGATGTCGCGCGCGAGGGGCTTCGAAACGATAGCGCCAGCGCGTGCCTCCGGTTCTGCTGGGCCCAGGCGCTGGATAAGCTGGGGAAGCATGACGAAGCGATCCCCGTGTTCGAGACGGTGCTGGCGGACCCCGCGTACGCCGAATCGGCCAAGCGCGAGCTGGAGCGCCAGAGGCGCATCGTGAAGCTGCTCAAGACGAAAGAGCGGGGGAATTAGGGGGAACCGGGGAGACCCCGGCGCACATCAAAGATCGTCAGGGCTTTCAACTTCAAGGAGGTTCGATGTTTGGTTTCAGAGGTTCATTGATGGCAATGGCGGCGGCGGTAGGGGTTCTTGTAACGGGCTCGGCGTTCGCCGCGGCAGCGGCTCCAGCGAAGGCAGGGGCCAAGGCCGGCGGCGACCAGGTCGCCGTCTTCGAGACCTCCAAGGGACGCATGGTGGTCGAATTCTGGGACAAGGACGCTCCCAAGACGGTCGCCAACTTCAAGAAGCTCGCGCGGAGCGGATTCTATAATGGGACGGGATTCCACCGGATCATGAGCGGCTTCATGATTCAGGGCGGCGATCCAGGCTCGAAGAATCCAAAGGCCCAGGATCTGGGGGGCGGCGGACCGGGCTGGACGATTCCGGACGAGTTCAACGCGCACAAGCACGTGAAGGGCGTTCTCTCGATGGCGCACACCGGAGAGCCTAATTCCGGCGGCTCGCAGTTCTTCATCATGCACGGGGATGCCCCAGGCCTCGACGGCAAGTACGCCGCCTTCGGGCACGTCATCCAGGGGATGGACGTGGTGGACGCCATCGCGAGCGTCAAGGTGGCGCGGAATCCGATGATGCCGGGGAACGAGATGTCGAAGCCGCTCGAGTGGGTCACGCTCAAGTCGGTCAAGATCGTTCCGAAGTCTGTCGCGATGGGTGGAGGCAAGGTCACCGCGTCGGCGGCAAAGAAGGACGCCGCCGGGGCCGGACACTCGAGCGCCAAGAAGACCGAGCCGAGCGTAGCGAAGGCTGCCGAGGATAAGGCGCCAAGCACCACCGCTCCGGCGGCTGTTCCGGCTCCAGGCAACGCGACCAATACGAACGAAGCGGCGAAGGCCCCTGCCGGAGGCGCTCCGACCGACTCAAGCGCGGCCAAGTAGAGAACCGAGACGACGCCGACCTCGCGACGCGAGGCGGGGGTCATTTTCCCGGGCCGGGCGCGTCCATTGCGTCCGGCCCGGACCGTTTGGTACTCTCGAGGGAAACAACCCTTCCCTGGAGGTGCCATCTCCGTGTCCCGCATTTACCTCGACCATAACGCCACGACTCCGGTCCGCTCCGAGGTCCTCGAGGCGATGCTCCCCTATTTCGCGGAGCACTACGGTAACGCGTCGAGCGTGCATGCCTTCGGCCAGGAGGCCAAGGGGGCCATCGAGGAGGCACGCGCGAAGATCGCGGCGCTCCTGGGCGTCTCCCCGGGGGAGATCGTTTTCACAAGCGGTGGGACCGAGTCGGACAATCTGGCCGTGGTCGGTGCCGCCCGCGCTCTCTCCGCGAAGGGTCGGCATGTCGTGGTGAGCGAAATCGAGCACGACGCGGTCCGCCATTCGGCGGACGCCCTGGAGGCGGAGGGGTTCACCGTGACCCGCGTCCCTGCCTCCGCGAGCGGATGGGTCGAGCCGATCGCGATCTCGGAGGCGCTCCGCGAGGACACCGTGCTCGTCTCGGTCATGGCCGCGAACAATGAGACAGGAGTCATCCAGCCGGTCGCCGAGATCGGCGCGGCGTGCGCCTCGAAGGGGATCGCGTTTCACGTGGACGCGGTCCAGGCGGCGGGGAAGATCCCGATCGACGCGCCAGGGTGGCAAGCCACGCTCCTCACCGTGACGGGTCACAAGTTCTACGGCCCGAAGGGTGCGGGCGCGCTCTACATCAAACGAGGACAGAAGCTCGCACCGCTCCAATTCGGCGGCGAGCACGAGCGTGGCCGGCGCGCCGGGACCGAGAACGTTCCGGCCATCGTGGGATTCGGCGCCGCGGCCGACCTTGCGGTGAAGGAGCTGGCGACCGTGCCGGCTCGCATTGCCGGGCTCCGGGATCGCCTCGAGGGGGGGATCCTCGCGCGGGTTCCCAAAGTGGTCGTGCACGGCGCCGGATCTCCCCGGGTGTGCAACACCAGCCATCTCTCGTTCGTCGGCGCCGAGGGGGAACACCTCATCCTGACGCTCGACATGAAGGGAATCGCCTGTTCGAGCGGCTCCGCCTGCAAGGCGGGCTCGTCGCATCCGTCCCACGTGCTTCTCTCCATGGGGGTCCCCGCCGCGGTCGCGCAGACTGCGGTGCGCCTGAGCCTCGGGCGTTCCACCACGGAGGCGGACGTCGATCGCGTGCTCGAGCTGATCCCGCCCGTCGTCCAGAAGCTCCGGGCGGCTTCACCTTCCTTCGCCGCCTGAGACGCCCATGACGTTCCTCGCTCCGTCCGAGAAGGCGACCATCCTCGTCGCCATGAGCGGCGGCGTCGACTCGTGCGTCGCGGCGGCGCTCCTCCACCGCGCCGGCCACCGGGTGATCGGCGTCACGATGAAGCTCTGGTGCTACGCGGAGGGACCGTCTCCCTCCCGGGGATGTTGCACCCTCGAGGCCATCGACGATTGCCGCGCGGTGGCTCGACGCATTGGGTTCCCGCACTACGTACTGGATCTCGAGGCCGATTTCCGCGAACACGTGATCGAGAATTTCGTGGGGGAATACCTCTCCGGCCGCACCCCGAATCCATGCGTCCAGTGCAACAATTGGCTCAAGTTCGGGGAGCTCCTGCGCCGGGCCGAGGCCTTTGACTGCGATTACGTGGCGACGGGGCACTATGCGCGGCGCGGCGCCGATGCCGCGGGGCGGGCGACCCTCCTTCGCGCGGTCGATACCGCGAAGGACCAATCGTACGTCCTCTGGGGCTTGAGCCAGGCGGCGCTTTCGAAAGCGATCTTCCCTCTGGGTGGGATGACGAAGGATGAGGTCCGCGCCGCCGCGCGCGAGCTGGAATTGCCGGTCGCGGACAAGAAGGAGAGTCAGGACATCTGCTTCGTCGAGGGAAAGCGCTATATCGACTTTCTCCGCCAGCGCTTTCCCGAACGCCTGGCGGCCGCCCAGCCCGGCGCCGTGAAGGATGCTTCCGGCCATGAGCTGGCGCGCCATGAGGGGATCCACGCCTTCACCGTCGGCCAGCGCCGGGGAGTGAACGTCGCGGTGGGGCGCCGGATGTACGTGACCCGGATCGAGCCCGCCACGGCCACGGTCGTCGTCGATGAGGAGACCTCGCTCTATCACCGGGCGGCGCGGATCGAACGGGTGAATTACACGTCGGGTGAAATCCCGACGGGGGCGATCTCAGGGGCTGCCAAGATCCGCTACCTCCACGTTCCGGCCGCCGCCGTGCTCCGCCCGGGCGGCGACGCCACGGCCGAAGTCGAGTTCGCCGAGCCGCAGCGGGCGATGACTCCCGGGCAGTCGCTCGTGCTCTACGATGGCGAACGGGTCGTCGCGGGGGGGCTCATCGAACGTGTCGTCTGATTCCGGCGCGTCCCCGCGCGAGAATCGGCTGGCGCGAGAGAAGAGTCCCTACCTCCTCCAGCACGCGCGGAATCCCGTCGACTGGCATCCCTGGGGACCGGAGGCGTTCGAGCGAGCGCGGTCCGAGGACCGTCCCGTCTTTCTTTCCATCGGCTACGCGACCTGCCATTGGTGCCACGTCATGGAGCGCGAATCCTTCGAGAGCGAGGAGATCGCGTCGATCCTGAACTCGGGCTACGTGCCGGTGAAGGTGGATCGCGAGGAACGCCCCGATATTGACCACGTTTACATGACGGTCTGCCAGGCCCTCACGGGGTCCGGAGGGTGGCCACTCACGGTGATCCTCACCCCCGATGGAAGGCCGTTTCTGGCGGGGACCTACTTTCCGCCGGAGGCGCGGTTCGGCCGCCCCGGCCTGAAAGAGATCCTCTACCAGGTGCTCTCGGCATGGGAGGGGCAGCGCGATCGAGTGGAAGAGGTCGCGTCGCAAATCGTGCAAGCGATCCGCGGCGAATTCGAAGGGGTCCCGGGAGAGCGACCCGATGCCGCTCAGCTCACCAAGGGATTTGAGCATCTCCTCCAGCGGTTCGACGAAGAGTTTGGCGGATTCGGGAGCGCTCCCAAATTCCCGACCCCGCACCAGTTGACGTTTCTCCTTCGCCACTGGAAGCGCACCGGCGACGGTCGCGCCCTCGACATGGTGGAGCGTACGCTCCGATGGATCCGCCGCGGTGGGGTCTACGATCAGCTCGGCTTCGGCGTCCACCGATACTCGACCGACCGCGAATGGCTCGTCCCGCACTTCGAGAAGATGCTCTACGACCAGGCACTCCTCCTTCTCGCGTACGGAGAGGCCTATCAGGCGACCGGCGACGCGCTCTTCGCCTCGGTCGCCCGGGAGATTGCGGCCTACGTAGCGCGCGACCTGACCTCGCCGGATGGCGCGTTCTATTCCGCAGAAGACGCCGACAGCGAGGGGGAAGAGGGGAAGTTCTACGTCTGGACGCTCGGGGAGATAGAAGACGTTCTCGGTCCGGAGGAGGCGGCGCTCTTCGCGCGCGTCTACGGGATCGAGCAGAAAGGGAACTGGATCGATCCCGCCGGGGGGCACTTGACCGGGACGAATATCCTCCACTTGGCCGGAGACCCCGCCGCGATCGCCCGCGAGACGGAGCTTCCTCCGGAAGAGCTGGCTCGATCCCTCGATCGGGACCGCGCGGCGCTGCTCCTGGTTCGCTCGCGGCGGCCAAGGCCATTCAAGGATGACAAGGTGCTCACGGCGTGGAACGGTCTCATGATCGCTGCCCTGGCGAAGATCGCGGTGGCCCTCGGCGAGCCGAAGTACGCCGAAGCCGCGGTCCGCGCGGCGGCATTCATCGAGACGCATCTCCGGGGCGAGGACGGCCGCCTCTACGCCCGCTGGCGGGATGGCGAAGCGGCGCACCGCGGCTATCTCGACGACTACGCGTTCCTGGCCTGGGGATTGCTCGAGCTTTATGAGGCCGCGTTCGACGCGCGCCATCTCGAGCGCGCGCTCGCGCTGGCCGAGGAGATGGAGCGCCTTTTCTGGGATGAGAAAGAAGGGGGCTTCTTCTTCACGGGCGCGGATGCCGAACCGCTCCTCGCGCGGACGAAGGAGATCTATGACGGCGCTCTTCCGTCGGGAAATTCGGTCGCGGTGCTCGTGCTGCTTCGCTTGGCCCGGATGACCGGCCGCTCCGGGATGGAGCGCCGAGCGGAAGAGACCGTTCGCGCCTTCGGAGGATCGATCGCGCGGCTGCCGGGCGCCCACACGCAGCTCCTCACGGCTCTCGATTTCGCACTGGGCCCGACGCGGGAAATCGTCGTGGCCGGCCCCGCCGGCGCGCCCGAGACGAAGGCGCTGGTCGCCGCCGCGCGCGGCGGCTTCGCGCCGCGATCCGTTCTTCTCCTGCGCGAGCCAGGACCCGAGGGGGAGGCGATCGCACGGCTGGCGCCCTTCACGGCGGCCCAACTTCCGGTGAACGGGAAGCCCGCGGCCTACGTTTGCGAGAATTTCTCCTGCGGGGCCCCCGTCACCGACCGGGACGCGCTGACCGCCGCGTTGGCGGAGGCATAGCGCGCTTGCCGCGAGCGCGCGCCGGGCGCTTTGCGTGGGCGCGCTCGGAGTCGATCAGCGTCCGCTTCACGGGAAGCCCCCACGCGTACCCGCCCAGGGACCCGTCACCTCGAACGACGCGATGGCAGGGGATGATGATCGCGACCGGATTCGTCGCGCAGGCGCGCCCGACGGCCCGCGATCCCTTCGGCGCGCCGACAATCCGCGCGATCTCCTGGTAGGTGCGCGTTTCCCCGTAGGGGATCGCGCGCAGCGCCTCCCAGACGCGCCACTGAAAGGCCGTGGCGCGGACGTCGACGGGAATGTCGATCTGCGTCGACTCGCCCGAAAGATGGCGCACGATGGCGCGCACCCATCGACCCAGCTTCCCGTCGTCGCGGCGCACCTCCGCTTCCGGGAACTCCCTCCGGAGCGCGTCCCCCAACGGCCCGTCGTCTGCTCCAATCTTCACACTGCAGACCCCACGCTCGGTTGCCGCGACCAGGAGGGCGCCGATCGGCGATTTGGCCACCGTATACCGGATTCGAGCTCCGGCTCCGCCGGCCCTGTAGTCGCCCGGCGTCATTCCCAGCGCCTCCGGGGAACGTTCGTACAGCCTGCTGCTCGATCCATATCCCGCTTCCGTCATCGCCATCGTGACCGGCTCCTTTCGCTTCAGTCGGTTTTTCAAGTCGTTCAGGCGGACCGCGTCCGCGTACTGCCGTGGGGAGATTCCCGTCGCGCGTCGAAACGTGCGCTGGAGGTAATAGGGTGAAAGGCCTACCGAATGCGCGAGCGCGTCGAGGGTGATTCGCTCCTCCGCCGCGCGCTCCTCGATGTAGGTGCAGACACGGCGCACCAGGCCGGCGTGAGGATGGGCCGCAGTCTCCCGGGGCTTGCAGCGCCGGCAGGCTCGAAACCCCGCATGCTCCGCGGCCCCTGAATCAGGGAAGAGGACGACCTGGGCGCGGCCAGGCTTCCGCGCGGGACAGGACGGGCGGCAGTAGATCCCGGTCGAGCGAACGCCAAAGACAAACCGGCCGTCTTGCCGCTGGTCCCGACTCTGGATCGCGCGCCAGCGCGGATCGCGCGCCTGAGGGGCGCCGTCGGCCGTCTCCATAGGGTCTCGCGAGGTTTCGTTCATGGGGGAAGAGTACGAGAGGAAAATCCGAGCCGCTATCCGAAGGTTGCGCCCTAAATCTTCGCTCGGTAGCGCATCGCGTAAACCCCGAGGCAGCGGTCCATGACCACCTGAATCCCTACGGCCGAGAGCTTTTCCAGAGCCGCCTCATTCCGGATCCCGCTTTGCATCCAGAAAACTCGCGGGCGGCGTTCCAGGGGAAGGGCCAGGACCTCATCGGCATGCCCCTCGACCTCCTCCGAACGGCGAAAGACGTCGACGAGATCGAACGGCTCGGGTACCGAGGCGAGGTCCGGATACGCGGTCAAGCCCTGCGAGATCAGGATGGTTGGATTCACCGGGATCACGTGGAGTCCCCGCTCACGGCACGCCTTTGGGATTTCAAATGCGGCCCGATGCGCCTTCCTCTCTTCGACCATCCCGATGACAGCGACGCTCCGCGCCGCGAGTACGATCTGGGCCAGGGCCTCTTCGTCGGTGATCGCAGCCATACGACCATCCTACGCGCCGCGGGGGTCCTTTAGCTAGGCGCGCGACAGCCTGAGCCGGTGATTTCTCTGGTCGAAGGTCAAGGTCAGCTCACGAAGAATCCGCGCGCCCACGTTCGCGACCGGGAAGATCGGCTGGAACTCGACCATGGGATGGGACCAGGTAAGGCTCCCCAGGGCCACCTCCCCGTTCAATTCGGCCGCCTTGATCTCGAACTCGTTGCTCACCGTTCGGGCTCGGCCGACGACGCGGGGTTCGGAGCCAAGGGGAAGCGTCTCCGCGAGCGTTTCGGGGAGGCTGATGCCGCCCATCGCCCCGACGTCGACATGCGCGCGCACGTCCACGCCCCCCACACGCAGCGTGACGGAGGGGATACCGTCCTCCGATCCAAAGGAAAGCACGTCGGTCCCGTTCACCTCGGGCAGGGCTCCGGCTCGAAGCCCCAGACGGAGGTCGGGGAAGTTGAGCGTCAGGAGGCAGTCCGCAAAGAGACCGAAGCCGAGGACGCCGTCGACCGGAGCGCCACGTTTCCCATCGGCGAAATCTCCAATGGAAGCGGTGAGCCCCGTGAAGCGCGCCCCGCCGATTCCAAGGGATTTGATACGGACCAGGGTAGCGCTCTGATCATTCTTCCCGCTCGGATCGCCCACCTGAACGCTGCCCACGACCGGCAGCTTCAGCCGGCGCGCGACTTCGGCGTCAATTCGAGCGGTTCCCTGGGCGCCAGTGTCGATCGCGAAGCGGAACGGCCCTTCTCCGTTCAGCATCACCGAGACGGTTGCCATGTGCCCCGCCCACTCCATCAGGACGTCGACCCCGCCCGCGGGAATCGAGGTGCCGTCAGGCGTCGGCGGCGGGCCGTGCGCTTCGACCCGTTCCGGCGAGGCTGCCATTTGGATTTGCGTGGAGGCGGTTCCGGCGAGGGCCGCCGGGGCGGCCGCGACCTCTTCGTCGCTCATCCGCGGGGCGGTGGAATAGCCGCCGTCGTCGCTGCCCTCTGGAGTCCCTTCCTCGGGCGGGAGGTCTTCGACCCGGACCGCAATGAATGCATGGGGCGGCTTTTCCTCGCAGAGGACGGTGATCGCGACTCTCCCGCCCCGCTCGGCCCGCGCCACCACTTTCACCGAGGATTCCGTGAACTCCGGAATCTCCACCGGCTTGAGGGCGCC
>Ga0070698_100007818_pt1 | contig 11574 bp, 8 predicted proteins | sample KBSK1502metaG_FD_65477 | JGI IMG/M metagenome (GOLD analysis project Ga0070698, IMG submission 65477) | Corn, switchgrass and miscanthus rhizosphere microbial communities from Kellogg Biological Station, Michigan, USA - KBS K1-50-2 metaG | ecosystem: Host-associated > Plants > Roots >...
GATTCCCGCTAGGGTACTCAAGACCTGTACGCAGGGACAGGTTTTTCCACAGGGAGTGCAGCGAAGCTGAGACGAAACTATGTCAGGCATACTAAAGCCTGCTAAACCCATTGATTTGTGCTGTTTATGGTTGATAAGAAATGAAACATGGGGTACTAGGAGACTAGTTTAACTTCGAAAATGTGTCCTCTGTACCATAGCTGCGGCTGCCCAGTTGCTGTCTAATGGTACAGGTGCAGGGAGCACGGACCCTTCGTCCAGGCCCGGGCATCTAAGTAACTGCAAGGCGGATCGGGTACCCTGAAGTGCGAACCGGGCCCAAGAAGGGAACAGAATGAAGAACAAGGACAAAAGCCGCAAATGGATGTGGTGGTTTCTGGGGATAGTCCTGGCGATGCAGCTGTACTTTGTTCGGGAGCTGTTTGCGGCGTTTGCGCTGTTTGTGCTGGGCTTCGGGGCCATTGCTCTGGTGGTGTTTGCCCTGTACATGGTGCACCAAGGGTGGGCAGTGGCGGTTGAAAGACTCGCGGTAAGCGAGCATCCGGCGGTGCTGTACGCAAGGCGCCGGGTCAATTTGGTGGAAGATATTGCGCGCCGGCGCGCCGTTGCGACGGTCGCCGGAGCAGAAGAGATGGCCAAACGAGCGATTCGCGCAGGTTCGGCCGCGGCCCGATAGGGTTTTGTGAGTTTGTGTTTGTAGGGAGAAACCCGCTTGCCTGGCCTGTACTCCTGCAGTCCAGACGGCGAAATGCAGCACCGAAGCAGGGACAAAGAGCCGGTCGCCCTGAGCAAGCGATTGGCTCTTTTCCTTTTAGGAAGCGGCTGCGCTCGAGGACCCGATTCTGTGGGTGCCCGCAGAGCGCGTCCTGATTATCTGAAATTGGATTTTTTCTCCATCGACGATTTCCCTCCAGTTAAAACTACTGTCCCTCTGTACAGAAGACACAACTGAACCAAAACTGGCCGTAGAGGCGGTATTCCGTCCGGTCGCATTGAATTACTTTTCCTGCGCGCCGGGAGAGCACAAAGTCTTCCTCTCCGTATGGCGCTCGTTGCAGGAATGGAATTCGCCCTGGAGAAAATGACCATCATGGAAAGAATGAGTCTGGCCAGCTGCCTTCGTTGGTTATTGCTGGCGGCAATCGCCTTCGAGGGAACAGTGTTTGCTGCGGCGGCCAGCACGCCGCTGAGTATCGTTCCAAACCAGATGGTGACCGCCACGGTGAGCGTTGGCCATCGCGGCGCGATCGGCGTGACCGGAGGAACTCCGCCCTACCAATTTCGGATTCAGTCAGGCAGCTTGCCCGCAGGACTGAGCTTCGACCCTATTTCGGGAACGATCGTGGGAGTGCCAGAGGTCGAGGAAAATACGAGTGTAGTGATCGGCGTCGCCGACTCGGCGGGACAGAGTGCGTCGGCACTGGTCAGTGTGAGTGTGCTCCCCGGCAACTGGGGAACAACGTATTACGTGGATAGCGTTTTGGGAAACGATAACAACTCCGGCGTCTCGCAGGCTGCCCCGTGGAAAACGCTCGGGCGCGTGAGCAACTTCAGCTTCGCTCCCGGCAGCCGAATTTTGCTGAAGCGAGGCAGCGTCTGGAGAGAGGAGCTCAATTTCCCCTCGTCCGGCGTGCCAGGCGAGCCGATTCTTCTTGATGCGTATGGGAGCGGAAACGCGCCGGTGATCAGCGGTTCAGATTTGCTTCCGATTGCGGCGTGGACCGTTTGCAGCAACTGCCAGCAATACATTTGGCAGGTCCCGGTGAAGACGCAGCCGAACATTGTGCTGTTCAATGGGACGCCAGGAATACAGGAATCCTCGATCGCCAACTTGAACCGTGCCACCGAGTGGTACTGGAGCGGCGGGATACTCTACGTGTGGTTTACCGGAAATCCCGGCTACTCCTACCGAAGCCCTGGAGTTGAAGTGGGCGCGCGGCCGGTTGGCATCGTTTTGTTCGGAATTTCTCATTTGACCGTTCAGAATTTGGACGTGGAGGGTACGAATGGCAAGCCGACCAACGGTGCAATCTATGCGCAAGCTTCGAACCAGCTCGGGAGAAGTACACACGACGTCAGCCTGCATCGTTTGACGGTGAGAAACGGCGCGGGCGACGGTGTCCATCTCGAGGACTGCAACGCCTGCATTGTGCAGGGTCTTGCGGAATCAACGATGGCCAGAAGCGGAATCGTGCTTGTCTCGGCTCACGCGCCGTACCCGGTCTCCTCCGGCGCGATTCTCGCCAACACCGCTGCGAATAATCACTATGATGGCATTGGTACTTATGGCTGCGCCGTTGGCGGGGCTTGCGAAGGAATAGCGGAGCCTGCCGGACTGTTCCTCTCGGGCCTGGTGGTCGCGGGGAACACTGTTCACGACAACGGCGCGGGAATCTATTTTCGTTGGACGCGGAATTCGCACGTGATTGCAAATACCTCCTATCGGAATACCGATACGACCATGGGAGGCGAAGGCGGAGGCATCGAGCTCGAAGCCTCGAGCAACAACGCGGTGGAACAGAATCTGCTGTATGGCAACCGGACCAACGGTCTGGAAATGTCCAACGATCGGGGGGCGGGAACGAGTATTACGGGCTCGTCGGGAAATCTGGTGAGATACAACGCGGTACACGACAACGCGCAGAGCGGATTGTTCACGAACGCGGCGCCCAGTTCAAACAACATTTTTGTTTATAACGTGGTGTGGAACCACCTGAACGGAGAGTGCTTTCTTGCGAATGGGACGGGTCATCAATTTTACGGAAATACTTGCTGGAACAATTCCACAGGAATCGACCTGTTCACATCGAGCACCACACCAATCACCGGCTACATCACTGTGAAGAACAACATCATTGCTGCCAGCGTGCATAATGCGGTGAGGATTGAATCCGGCGTGTCGATGTCCACGCTCGGATTCGATCACAACGATTACTACAACCCTGTGGCGGCGCTCAGTTTCCGCTGGCCTGCGTCGAGCGGAAGTTTCTCGGCCTGGCAGACAGGCTTTGCTTACGACCTGCACTCTCGCACGGAAAATCCCGAGTTTGTTTCGAGCACCCCGAATCAGCCCGGCGAGCTTGCCGTTCTCGCAGGTTCCCCTACGGTTGGCAGCGGCACCGCTTTAGGCGCGAGTTCCAACACAGGGTTGAGCGGTGCGTCGGCGTGGCCGAGCGAGGTGCAACTGTCTCTGCAGGGACGCGCCTGGGATGTCGGCGCGTTCATCAACGCGCCATAGGATCGGAAGGGCCGGCTAGAGAGAACGCAGCGCCGTCGCCACTGGCTGTGCCGCGGCGCGAACCGCCGGAAGCAATCCGCCCACAACACCCATTACCAGAGCGAACAGGACACCTTGCACCAGGAGTTGGGGCGTGATTTTGAATGCAAACGCCAGATTCGAGAAGGTCTGAAAATTCATGGTGCTGGTGGTCAGCCCGTTCAAGGGTAGTACCGCCAAGCAGCCCAGAAGGCCTCCGACAAAGGCAATCAGGAGCGCCTCCACCAGGAACGAAACGACAACCGAAGCGCCTCCGAAACCCACGGCGCGCATGGTCGCGATTTCGCGGCCGCGCTCGGACACTGCCGAATACATGGTATTCAGAGCGCCAAATACCGCGCCAATGGCCATAATCGCCGCCACCAGCCCGCCGAGGACGGTGATGAGCGTGGTCATCGTTGTCGATTGTTTCGCGTAATAGTCGATCTCGCGGGTCACGTCCACGTTGAGACGCGGGTCGGATGTCAGGGAGTCTTTGAGCGTCTGGAACGAATCCGGATTTTGCAGGTGCACGGTGACGGACTGGAAGATGTTCGCCGGGCGTTTCATGATTTCGTTCAGGATGTGCGAGTCGCACCACACTTCGGAATCGAACGCGGAGCCTCCTGCGTCAAAAATCCCGACCACACTCCAGCGTCCGCCGGCGAAATTGACGACATTACCGAGCGTCAGTCCGGAATAGGTCCGCGAGGCATTCTTGCCCACGATCAATTCGGAAACGCCCGGCGCGAACATCCGCCCTTGTGCGATTTTCGTGAATTTCCTGATATCCAATACGTTCGGCGAAACCCCGCGAATCTGTACATTGGCGTCGGTACCCGTGCTGATCAGCGGAAACGGAACTACGCCGACAACTTCCTGTGTAAGAAGTGGACCGTTCGCATCCCGCGCAATTCCAGGCGCGTCGGCGATCACCTTGATGGAGTCAAGCGTCACGCCGCCCATCATTTCTGAGGGCGATCCGGCGCGAAGGACCAGAGCATTGTCGGGAGAGCCGGAGGCCACAAGAGTTGCCTTGAATCCATGTGCCAGCGAAAGCATGGCAACGAATACTCCGACCGTCCCCGCAATTCCAAGCACCGCTACGATCGTGGAAGTCCAGCGAGCACGCACACTTCGTACGTTGTAAATCAGTGGTATGGCCATGTCAGACTCTCCGCAGCGCGTTGACGACGCGCATGCGCATCGCGGTAATGCCCGGCAACAGTCCGCTGATGATTCCAACCGCGATGGCGACAAGCAAGCCGAAGCCCAGAATCGCGGGTGCGAGCACCAGCGCCGGAAGCAGACCATTCAAAGCCTTGGCGAGCGCGGGCACAGCAAGGGTGGCAAGCACCAGTCCCAACAATCCTCCGATCAGTGCAATCGCCAGGGATTCAGCCAGGACAAAAAACAACACCGCGCGGTCAGAAAAGCCGATGGCCTTGAAGACCGCGAGTTCAGATGTTCGCTCGCGGACCGAAATCGCCATCGTATTGCCGGTAACCAGCAACAGCGTGAAGAAAACCACCACACCGATGCTCAGGATTAAGAACTGAATGTTGCCGAACTGTTTGACCCAACTCGCGGCGAACGCCGATTCCGTCTGCGTTTTTGTTTCAAACGGTGAATTTGCAAATTCGGAGTCAATCGTTTTCGCCACGCGCACCGCATCATCAGGGCTTTCCAGGCGAAGCACGTACCAGCCAATCTGTCCTTTCACGCGCTCGGGGATTTTTTCTTCAAAATAATCCCATTGAAACCAGAACTGCGTTTCGTCGTCTTGCGGCCGTTTCCCGTGATAGATGCCGTCGAGATTGAATTCCCACGCGCCCCCGCCGTAAAGCGTGGTCTTGATTGGAATTCTGTCTCCGATTTTCCAGCCAAATCGCTGTGCCGTGCGCGCGCCGACAATAGCGCCCTGGCGGTCTTTGACGAACGTATTCCACTGCTCGTCAGGAACAATCAATTCCGGAACTACCTGACGCTGATTTTCAGGATCGATCACGAACTGCGGGAAGAAATTCTTCTCGTCCTTGTAGACTCCCCCAAACCAGTTGTTGTGGGTTACGTATTTCACGCCCGGGATTCGCAGAATCTTGTCTCGATAGGAAAGAGGGATCGGATTGATGATGGATGTTCGATTGATAATGACAAGCCTGTCCGCGCCCGCAACATCCGCTCCTCGCCCAAAGGCATCCCGCACCACCGCAAGAAACGCGAAAAGAAACAATGCGACGGCGAAGGAGCCGATGGTCAGAATCAGCCGCACTTTCTTGCGGAAGAGATTTGCGAAGATCAGTTTGGAGAACTTCATGCCACCCCTCCTGCCATCGCATTCTGCGGAAGCTTTCCACCTTCGACCAGCACGCCCTTTTCAAGGTGCAGAGTCGTGTGCGCCCGGTCCGCCACCACCGGATCGTGCGTCACCATCAAGACCGTTTTTCCGTGCTTCGCCACCAGTTCTTCAATCAGTTCCATGATTTCGGTGGCGCTCTTGCGGTCAAGATCGCCGGTCGGCTCGTCGCACAGCAGGAACGTCGGATCGGATACAATCGCGCGCGCGATGGTGACACGCTGCTCCTGTCCGCCGGAGAGCTGCCGCGGATAGTGATGCATCCTATCGGAAAGTCCTACCACGGATAGAGCTGTTTCGACGTGCTGCTTGCGCTGCGATTTGGAAAGTTTCGTCAGCAGCAGCGGAAGTTCCACATTTTGAAACGCGGTGAGCACAGGGATCAGGTTGTACATCTGAAAGATGAAGCCGACGTGGCGCGCGCGCCATTGTGTCAGCTTGCTTGCGGACATATGCGTGATTTCATCGCCGTCGACGGAGATGTGGCCTGAGGTCGGAACGTCGAGCCCTCCCAGCAAATTCAGCAGCGTGGTCTTGCCCGAACCGCTCGGCCCCATAAACGCCACGAAATCGCCCTTGTCCACATCAAGATTCAGGCCCTGTAGAACCTGAATGTTTTCTCCGCCCCGCCGGTATGTCTTGTTAACGCCACGAACTTGAATCAGGGCTGAGGAACTTCCGTTGTTGTCCACTCGAATCATGCTTCACTCCTATTGGTTGATTCTAACGGTTTGGCCATCCTGCAAATTCTCCGGGCCGTGCGCGACCAGGGAGTCGCCGGAATTCACGCCCGCCATGATTTCCACATCCGGGCCGCGGTCATTGCCGAGCGTCACCCCGCGGCGTTCGACTTTTGTGTCGCGGACGAGAAAAACGTATGACTTTCCGCTGTCCGTTCGCACCGCGGTTTTGGGAACAATTGCCGTCGGCTTCGGTCCCTTATCCTTCTCCTCCGCGCCCTTCTTCTTCGCCTCTTCTTGGGCCATGAACGCGACCTTCACGCCCATATCCGGCAAAATGCGCGGATCAAGCTTATCGAATGAGATGCGGACCTTGACGGTGGCTTTTTGCCGATCGGCCGTCGGAATGACCGTCCTCACGCGGGAAGGAATCTGCCAATCCGGATAAGCATCGAGCGTCGAAGTCACCCGCTGACCGGGCTGCACTCTGGCAATATAGGCCTCGTTTACGTCTACTTCCACTTCGTTCGAATTCATGTCCACGAGGGTGGCGATGCCTGTTCGCGTGAAACCGCCGCCCGCCGAAATCGGGGACACCATTTCGCCTACTTGGGCATCCTTTGAAACGATAATTCCAGAAAACGGCGCGCGTATTGTGCAATTGTCGACGGCCTGCTGCGCTACGGCGATACGCGATTCGGCGGCGTTGATTTGCCGCTTGGCAAGCGCGATTTTCGCGCGCAGGCTGTCCGCCGCGGTGAGCGCATTGTCCAGTTGATCCTGGCTTTGCACATTCGCCGCTTTCAGCTCCTGTGCGCGGTGCAACTGGATCTCTGCGTAACGCAGCTGCACTTCATAATCCTGAATTGCCGCGTTCGATGAATCGCGGTCGGCTACCGCCGAGTCGAGCGCACGCTTGGCGTCAGAATCGTCCAACGTCGCAAGGAGTTGACCTTCCTTGGCGTGATTGCCTTCATCGAAGAAGACACCGGTAACGCGCCCCGTGATTTTTGCCGCCACCGTCGCGCGCCGCCGCGGCGTCACGTATCCGCTCGCGTTCAGAAGCGTCTGCTGCCCTGGAGCCCCGGCGGGGCGCGCCACGGCAACCTCGACCATGGGCGCGCGATTTCGCAGCGCAAACACCGCCCCTGCGACCAGCAGAAGCACACCAAATCCGGCCGCGAAGAAGCCCCAGAATTTCCCGGCGCTCCCTCGGGGTCGCGCGGCGTCGTGGATTTTCAGCGATGCTAGATCCGCGGCCGGCATGGGTAGAGATACTCCTCTTCGATAGATGTAACGTCGAGCAGGCATAGCTGTAATGTTCAGATTCGGGTAGAGTCCGGGGGGAAACCCGTCGCTCGTGCGTATCCCCCTAACTATACGCGAAACTTGGTCCCTTTATATCAGCGGAAAAATGGTATCTCCGAGGTTAAATCGGCGAATGACGGCGAGCCACCGGCAGGTGCCCGGCGCGAGCTGGAGAACACCGTCCGCTCGGCAGCAGGCAGCACGCCCTAGTGCCGGCAGGCGAGGAGTCGCGGGGCCTGTTCGCTCAACGGAGGGACCTGCTAAGCTTCGCAATTCCGGGAGGCGTTCAATGAGGTGGAAAACTTTTGCCTGCGCACTGATCCTGCCTGTTTATTTTTCACTGCCCCTCGGTGCCCAGGACAAACAACCGACTCCGCCTAGGCGGGTGGCCATTCGCGCAGGCCAGCTGATCGATGGCAGGAGCGACAAGCCCATCGATAACGTCGTCATCCTCGTCGAAGGGGACAAGATTATTTCCGTCACACCGGGCGGCGCGGCGCCTGCAAAAGTTGAGATGATCGATCTAGGGAAATCAACGGTCTTACCCGGCTTCATTGACCTGCACACGCACGTGCTTCTCAACGGCGACATCACCGCAGATGACTACGACAAGCAGCTTCTCAAGCAGTCCATCCCGTATCGAGCCATTCTGGGCGCTCGCAATGCGCGCATCGCGCTAGAAAATGGTTTCACCACGATTCGCGACCTCGAAACGGAGGGCGCAATGTATGCCGACGTCGACGTCAAGACCGCCATCCGTGACGGCGAGGTCCCCGGTCCGCGAATGCAGGTCGCTACACGCGCCATGACTCCGACGGGAATGTACCCGTTGCTCGGCTATTCGTGGGAACTGAAACTTCCCACCGGCGTTCAATACGTGGATGGAGCCGACGGTGCTCGCAAAGCCGTTCGCGAACAGGTCATGTACGGCGCGGACTGGATCAAGTATTACTCCGATCGAGGCTATCACTTCGAGCCCGACGGCGTGCTGCACAGCATGGTGAATTTCACCGACGAAGAAGCCAAAGCCATCGTCGATGAAGCGCATCGTCTGGGGAAGAAGGTGGCGGCGCACGCGATCGGCAGCGATGGAATTGCGGCAGCGCTACGCGCCGGAGCGGACACGATCGAGCACGGCGTCGGCTTGACCGAGCCGCTGATGGATGAAATGGTGAAAAAGGGAGCCACCTGGGTCCCGACGATCATGGTCGTTGCCTACGTCGCACCAGGCCGCGGCGGGAATTGGACGAAGATGGTCAGCCTTGAAAAGGCTGCGTTTCAAAAAGCACGCAAGCGCGGGGTGAAAATCGCGCTGGGAACAGACGCAGGTGGTTCTGACTGGCACGACCTGAATGAGGCAGTCGAGTTCGAGTACTACGTGAATTACGGAATGACGCCGATGGATGCCATTCAATCCGGCACCATCAGGGCGGCCGAAGTTTTGAGTTGGAGCGATAAGGTAGGAAGCGTTGAGCCGGGCAAGTGGGCCGATCTAGTCGCGGTGTCGGGCGATCCCCTAAAAGATATCAAGGAACTTCAGCATGTAACGTTCGTGATGAAAGGCGGAGTGGTTTATAAGGACGAAAAGTCCCGACGTTAGAACTACGTCTGCGGCGGCAGAAAATTCTTCGGATCGAGCGAAAACCCTTCGCGCGTCGACTGCGAATGCTGCTCTACCGCACCTACCGCTGCGACAAGACAAGAATAGAAGAACGCGCGCAGTCCTTGTCTGAACTGCTCGGTAACCTGTTCGGTCGAACGTGCGATATCTGATTCCATCGACTTGCGGCGCGTGTCGCAGGCCGCGCGGTGTGCGGCATCAAGGGCAGCCAGCGCCGACGTAACTCGCTGTGTTGTATCCGTCGCGGTGACGGTTGCATGAATTTCCGCCTGGCGCCGGAATTCGGCGAGCGCCTCGTTTGCCGAGGTCTGCACGCTCGCGCGCGCTTCCGCCACGTTTGATTCCATATGCGCCGTCGCCTCTCGTGTCAGCGACTGCGCTTCTTCGAGCAAATTCGTCAAGTGACGATGCGCAGCCTGTGAGACGCCGCGGTTAAATTCATCCAACGCTCCGGAGAGCGACTCCGCGATCAGCGTCTGGATGCGCTGTTGCGTTTCGCGCAAAGCGCGCTCGCTGGCCTCGCGCGCATCACCCAGATTTTTCTGTGCCGCGCCGGCTTGCCGGTCGATCCTCTGCACGATTTCTTCCGCGCGAATCCGGTAGCCCTCAAGCTGCGCATCCCAACGCGTGCGCACCTCGTCCAAGCGGTCCTCAAGCCGCGCTAGCAATTCCTCGCGCGAAGAGTGCACCAACATGCTGCGTTGCTGTGCCGAGGCATTCGAAACCTGCTCGACGGACGCCTCGCGCGCCGAGTCAATCGAATTGACGGCTGCATGCATTGCCGGTGCCAGATGCTTCGAAATGGCGGAAAGGATTGCCGTCTCCGCGGCCTTTTCAATTTTTGGCTGCAGCGCCGCCAGCAGCCGTTCTGGTGTAATGGTCGCGCGATTCGGACGCGTGTACTCCGCAGCGCCTTCTGTGGATGTTGTCTCCATCGCGGGCGAAGGCATGGCGATGGACGGCGCCAACCCCGCCAGCGCTTCCGTCAGCAGGCGCCGGTCGCCTTCGCCATTTACCGGACTAGCCGCCGAACTCTTAGCGGGCGGTGTGGCAGGCAGCGGAGGCGGCGACGGCATGTCCTCCGGAGTCGGCGCGCGACCAGGGCCTGTCGCAGCAGCAGTTTGTTCTTTCGACGGCGGCAATTCCGCTGCAAGGCGCTCGGCCGCGCTCAGCCAGTCTTGAGGCGGCGCGGGAATGCGCCAGATATTCGCGGGCTTTTCCAATTCGACTCCCACGTGATACAGGTCGCGCGGATTGCGCGGAATCTGAACCGAGCGCACTTGCGCACGCACGGTGGTCACGACTTCGCCAAGCGGCGCCTCGCCGATTTGCAATGTGATCCACGAACCCACGTGGCAATCGTGCCGCGAAGGATATCTGCAGCCGTGCAGGTTCAGGCTGACTGCCGACGTGCGCTCCAGAAATTCCTGGCCGAGTCCGTCGTGACCGGTAATCAGAAGTGGAACGGGACGTTCGATGCGTGTGCTCCGCCGGCCTTCGGGGCCGGTGAATCCGAAAGTGGCATCTGCAGTGGGGATAATGCTCACGCGCGGTCTCCGCGCAAACGGCGAGATGAAATCAAAAATAGGCATCGTGCACCTGGCGCACTGGAACGCTCACGGCCGAGAATGGGCTGACCTCCTCGCGCAAAAGAATGACCAAAATCCCGGAGTGAAAAGATTCTAACTGAATTGAAGAACGTTTTTTCAATATTCCGCAGAACTCCCAGGCACTTCCAGAATTTCGTGGTTCTAGGACTGCTAAGAAGTCCTTGCTTGAGCGGCCGGCGTCTGGCTGGCAAAGCATCATGGTGAATACGAATGTGCGTTGAAATGCGACGGCGTCCTGCTGGTAGCTGCAACCCGCCGTCGCCCGAAGGGAGAATCATGGAATGGTTCAAATGTCCGCTCTCGATTTCCAGGTCAGGCCGTGGGACTGTCTGGTCCAGATCCGATGATGATGCTGTGTCCGCCGGTGGTGTTTCCGGTAATGCCGCCATCAGGGTCGGCTCCGATTGGCGGGTAGGCCTCGATGTTGTAGTAGCACTTCTGCCCCTTTGACTTTGGGTCGTTGTCACTGACCAGAATCGCCGAGCCGCCTCCGGCAGGCAGAAAAACGCTTACAACGACATGCTTTTCGTTGTCCTGCGTGAACAATTCGAGCGCATAATCCTGTCCCGCGACGTTGTTCACAAACTGCACAGACCCACCAAACGGAATAGGCACAGGATCGAGAGACTGGGTGTTACCACCCCGTTTTGAACGCTGATCGTCACCGTCTGCGAAGGGGTGATTGATGCTGATAAGCCAGAGGCTGGTGTTGCCATGATGTATCTCCTTCATTGTCTCTTGTC
>Ga0070698_100007819_pt1 | contig 11573 bp, 12 predicted proteins | sample KBSK1502metaG_FD_65477 | JGI IMG/M metagenome (GOLD analysis project Ga0070698, IMG submission 65477) | Corn, switchgrass and miscanthus rhizosphere microbial communities from Kellogg Biological Station, Michigan, USA - KBS K1-50-2 metaG | ecosystem: Host-associated > Plants > Roots >...
CTCTTTAAGACGATATTTCTCGAGTGCGGAGTACAGGTCGTTCCTAACATCTTTCTTTGTGTGCGCCCCTCTATGAAGAAAATAGGGAACGACAATTAAAAGTCCTGTTCCCTTGCTAACGATATTTCTTACACCCTCTTCTATATTCGGCTTATCTAATTCGAGAAAACAAAAATTGACACTCTTGTATAATGGCACTATCCCATTCACAGTATATTCGAATGCGGTTCTTGCTCCTTTATCGCTGCTGCCATGTCCTATGACAAGAATGTCGCAGTCCGCATTTAGTGATGAAATATTCATTTTAGACTTGAGATCCTCTATCCTTTCAATCAACAATTTTTGAAGTATTGAGTGATAACTCAGTGGTTTTGTGAAGATGACCTTAATTCCCATGTCATAACACAATCTTGCACATTTTTTTACTGATTCTTTAAGTTTCATTCCGGGATACAAGAAATAAGGCATTGCGGTGATGGTATCAACATTCTCCGAAATGCAACGATTGATTCCTTCTTCAATAAACGGAGGCAGTACTTCAAGAAAGCAAAAATCCGTAAAATCATACCCGCCTTTTTTCTTTACCACCTCGCAAATCGCGCCCAGCTCTTCTTTCACTTCAGGTTCTCTGCTGCCTCTATCAATTATCAACATTGCTCTTTTCAAAATCATCACCCAAAGTTAATTTTAGCAACAGCCAGTGTAAGATTGGGAGGAAATTTGTGCTTCGGAATAATTAGATCTCCCCCTGAACTTAGAATTGCCGATGCTTCTGAAACACTTGGAATCCCCTCAAATTTCTTAACCACTTGTGAAGGATTCGGTACTGTTACCTTTGCGAGTAAAGTCTTATCGTACAACTCTAGGGGTATCTTAAACATTTCTGAAAATTTCTTTAGTCCGCCATCAGGATCATTTTTATTGAGTGAAGAAATGTTCCTCACAGAGTCGAGCGCAAGTCCCTTCTCCTTGAATACTTCTTCCATTCCCTTCCTGATGTCTTCGGCCGAAGTGTCCCTATGAAATCCAACTCCAACGACCAAGCTTTTTGGTCTATATATGACTGATTTCTCAATTAATTCCACATATGGTACCAATCGATCCGAAATTATTAGACAGGCTTTGAATTCTGACGTCCTGAGATCTTCCATCGTTCCAACAAGTGTGATGTTGGCAGGTAATTTAGAACCTTTCCACCAATCCTTCTCCCCTGAATCTTGAAAAATTCCTACTCTGTCCTCGTTTACCACGTATGCACTAACTTTGGTAACATTTTCAAAATTTTCGATTGTCCAGTTAAACTCCCTTCCAAGTAGATCGACCGCAATGGTCTCGTTAACATCAGCGGCTGTTGTAATAACTGCTTGTGCGTTTAGTAAATCTGCTACTTTTCTAGACAAGGCATTGGCGCCGCCCAAGTGTCCTGACAATGCGCTTATTACAAAATTAGCCTTATCATCAATAACAAGTACAGCAGGGTCCTTCTTCTTATCGGATAGCAGCGGAGATATGAGCCGGATAACTGCGCCCAATGAGAAAATACAGATCAGGGCTTCGTGAGTTTTAAAAACCTTAGATACAAGGCTTGAGGCACTGTCATCGAACCACGTTACATCGCCTTGTGAATCACTATGCTTTGATTGCGCAAATATTTGCGCAGTAGGAAGTGGAGATTTAAGTCTCCGTGCGATCTCTATGCCGTGTTTGGTTATACAAATTATGCCTATGCTGCCATTCATGAATGTACGTGACTAAGGATAAAATCTCTAAGATAATCTTTGTGATTACTCCTCCCACTTTTCAAATATGTCTCAAATTTGATTTTTTCAGTAAATCGCGTGTAATGTAGTTACTTAGTTTTTAAGATAAACTAGTATGAAATAAGCGTGCAGGACTTTTATGTATTGGATCAAGTACATACACAAATATAAACAACAAAATAACGGATGAAAAGGAATATGTGCTGATGCTATTGACATTTTTTTGTAAGAGAGATCGTCATAGTGACTGTCCTGGTGAATGGCCAGTTGGGGAATCATGTAATTCCGATCATGATTGTTCGTTTGACATAAGAATGACAAAATGTGAATGCGATTGTCACAGGAAAAGTTAGCGATAATAATCTAATCAGGATCGCAGAAGTAGCTTCTAACGAACCGAGGATTTTCAAGATTTTGGTTCCATAGCATCTCATATGACGATATCATTTCTAGATGGGGTCTAATCGCATAGAAAAGTAGGGGTCAGAAATCTGTAGTTTCTTAATCATTTTTGAATCCTTCCTCATACAGCCACCACCTCATCATGCCCCTACAGTATTCATTCCTATTCGAACATTCCAATTAATTCCTTGGCTTTCTTCCTAACCGCATCCGTTACTCTAACAACTACCATCCCTTCCCCTGGCTGTCCATAAAAAATCATCGAATCGTTTCTTGCCAGTAAAAAGAATGGAAGAGCCAATAGATCTTCTTCACCTATGATTTCCATGATAACAGGTTTCTTGCTTCTAAGAGAAATCTTGATTATCGATATAGAGTCAACAGAAATACTTCCTGGAGGGTTAACACACGAGAACAAAGATACGTTCTCTTTAGAATTCAGCGAATAAATCGTTGCCTTTGTTGAACTGGTAGTCTTTTTCTTTCGCCTTTCATAACCATCAATTACGGAAACGTCAGGGACTATTCCAAATGACAATAGCTTATTTGTTGTGGCATCTCCCACGGAAATTACTTTTTGCGAGTTTATCAGATATTTCTTAATACCCTCCAGTGTTATTTGCTCATCTAGAATAAGAATTCCCTGGGGTTTTTTTAATTCTTCAATAATCTCAGGTTTGAGTTGCATCTTGAGGCTGTGGTGGAGCTGCTGTTCTTTGATCCTCTGTAGGTCTACCGACTGTTTCGTCATGCCGTCCTTCTATTTTTTCTTCTTGTTTCAATTCAATCTGCCGATCTCTTTCTGCCTGTTCTTTAAGCTCTTCAGCAATTATGCTCACTCGTCCTGCCACCGTTCTTGTTATTTTATCAAATGCCATAGAATTGGATGATGCAGGCTCTGCAATAGTCACAGGTTTGCCACTGTCACTCCCAACCATAATCTGGGGGTGCAATGGGATCTGGCCAATAAAAGGAATATTGAATTTTTCACTCACTTTCTGTCCGCCTCCAGCCCCAAATATGGGGATCTTATTTTCACAATGAGGACACTCAAGATAGCTCATGTTTTCGATCACACCCACTATCGGTACGTTCAGTTTGTTGAACATGCCTATCGCTTTTACTGCCACGTTCATTGCAACATCTTGTGGTGTGGTGACTATAATGATTCCTGTTATCGGTATTGTTTGTGCTAATGTAAGAGGAGCATCACCCGTACCAGGCGGCAGATCTATTATCAAATAATCGAGGTCACCCCAATTGACATCTGTGAGGAACTGTTTAACAATTCCGGATACTATAGGCCCCCTATAGATTCCGGCTTGTTGAGATTGCTCATAGAAAAATCCCATTGAAATGATTTTGACACCTTCAGAAACTATAGGCTCAATCTTGTTGTTGATTACCTGAGGCGCGTCTTTCAGGCCAAACATCAGGGGGACACTCGGCCCGTAAATATCTGCATCCAACAATCCTACCTTTGCACCGGTTTTCGCCAAAGAAATGGCTAGATTCACCGAGACTGTTGTCTTCCCAACTCCACCTTTTCCACTGGCTACAGCGAGAATATTTTTGACACCAGGAAGCAGCTCATCCATAGAAATTGCCCTGCCTTCCATAACTCTGGCCGTTACCTTCAGATCCAGATCGGATACACCCAGTTCTGCTATTGTGTTTCGCACGTCCTGTTCGATCTCTGTGTTGAACGGGCATGCAGGCGTTGTAAGTTCTAATGTGAAACCCACTTTATCACCATTAATAGAAAGATCCTTAATCATTCCCATTGATACTATATCTTTATGTAATTCAGGGTCCACAACCCTCCTTAGGGAAGAATATACTTGTTCGAGCGATACCATTTGTTTACGATCACTCAAGAAAGTATTTAAATCATACATCGTGAACGGCTTGTCCGTTACAACCTCTACAACACCAAAGATACTGTCTTGAAACTCCATTTTCAACTGCTAGACCTGCTGAATTGACCTAAATATACCGGTTGGCATGGCAAGTCTTAACCTCCACCTTGCTGCCAAAATGTAACATAAGTTGTTCCTTTCATGCATTGCGGAGGAAATACAACGCCCCACTCCAGATAACTGATGAGGTATAATGCAGCTGCAAACAAATTACAAAATTTCCATAGTCGTACTCGTGCCTTTAACCTTATTTGCTTCAAGTGGAGTGATATTGTATGGATATAGAAACTGAATTACACTTGGCATATCTGCGTCTTCCCCAAGGAATGAAAAGGTTCATAAATTGATCGTTCAAACCACTCTGCAGTAAAGGTAATGTTTGCCATTGTGCATCTGGACGATGTTGTCAGAATTCCTCCAAACCGTATGAAAAGCTCACTGAATGTCACAGCAACTGAAATTCTAAAAGAAAAGTATGAAAGTATGATAAGCCCTGAGCTGGGATATGTAATTATGATAATAGATGCCAAAACCAATTCTGTAGGAAAACTAGTCGCTGGCGACGGAGCTACCTATCACAAAGTTAGCTTTAGAGCGCTTACGTTTTATCCGAAATTGCAAGAGATCGTGGAAGGCGAAATTGTAGAAATCACTGATTTTGGTGCATTCGTCAGAATTGGTCCTACTGATGCATTATTACATCTATCCCAGATTACTGATGACTACCTTAAAAGTGACGTCAAACAAGGCGTGATAGTGGCAAACCAATCAGCCAGGTCTCTTAAAATCGGCTCAAAGATTCGAGCTCGAGTAACAGCCGTGAGTCTAGGGAAAGGAACGGCCATGGGCAAAATAGGTATAACTTGTAGACAGCCATTCTTGGGAGCTGTGGAGTGGATAGAAGAGGAATTAAAGAAGGCAAAGCAGACACAAGTCCCCAGCCATCCAAAAGAAAAGAAGGGAGTGGCTAGTGCTTAATTGGCAAGAGAAGTAGCTTGCAGGAAATGTAAGGCTTTAACAACAGGCAAGGTATGCCCGATATGCAAATCAACAGACCTTAGTTCTGATTGGTCCGGAATAATATTGGTTTTCGACGCAGACAAATCCATGATAGCATCCACCCTTCAAATTGTGGCACCTTATAAATATGCTCTAAAGGTATCTTGAACCAACGCGATGATTCTCCGTCATTTAGGAACTATTTAGACGAAAGAAAAGCTTTACTTAACTTTCTTAGAGAAGACATTGGCCGTGGAGACATTACAAGCAATTCAGTTCTTAAGCCAAATTTACTAGCGTCATCAACGATACTCTGCAAGGACTCCGAACAGGCAGTAGTAGCAGGTTTAAGGGAAGTTGGAATAGTTTTTGATTTGTGCAAATGCTCGTGCAAATCATTGGTTGATGAGGGTTCTATAGTTAGTCATGGCAATGAAGTAATGAAAATTAAAGGCCGAGCTAGAGACATTCTCAAGGCAGAAAGAACAGCATTAAATCTACTTATGCGAATGAGTGGAATAGCTACAGAAACAAAGAAATTTGTCGAGGTGGTCAAGAAAATTTCTAAAGATATTGAGATTGCTGGTACTCGAAAAACAGCGCCGGGTTTAAGATTTTTTGACAAAAAAGCGATAAAAATTGGAGGCGGAAGAGCTCACAGAAATTCACTGGACGAAATGGTCCTTATCAAAGACAACCATCTGGTTCTAACAGGTTCCATAAGAGAGTCAATCTCGAGTGCAAAAAAATTAGTCGGTAACAATATCAAGGTGGAATGTGAGGTAACGGATCTTCAGTCAGCTATAGAAGCGATTAATTACGGAGCTGATATCATAATGCTAGATAACTTCTCACCGCAAGAAGTTGAGAACGCTAATAGAGCCTTGAAGGAATTGGGATTACGACAAAAATGTTTGCTTGAAATTTCCGGGGGGATAAGCTTGGCCAATGTATCTCAATTTGCAAAGTCAAATCCGGATATAATCTCTGTTGGCTCGTTAACTCACTCCGTTAAATCTGTTGACTTTTCACTCGAGGTTGATTTGTCATTATAAGAATTAACACCGCCTTTTTTTATCTAAAATAAACACAGAAGATGAATTTTACCGAATTAGGAAACTGCCATCATACGTAGTATTGATTTTCTAGCCTTCTCCGCGACATGATCTTGAACTTTCACTTCATATCTTTTTTTCATCAATGAATTCACTACTTTTTCTAATGTTATCATTTTCATATACTTACAAACTGCCTCCTCCTTTACAGGAATGAATGCTTTATCAGGATTTTCTCTTTTCATTCTATGTAATATACCAGTCTCTGTAGCCACCACAAATTGATTTGCATTAGATTCTCTCACATGTCGCATCATTCCATCTGTAGACAGAATATGAGCATTTACGTCGATCTCCCCAGTGGACGTGTGGTAAAGTGTGGAGGACGTACAGCCGCATTCTGGATGTATTAGAAATTCTGCAGACGCAAACCTCTGCATCTTATCATTGATATCTTCAGCTTTGATGCCAGCATGCACATGACATTCTCCAGGCCAAATAAACATCTTACTTCGTCCAGTCACTTTTGCTACATAGGATCCTAGAAAAAAGTCGGGTAAAAACAATATCTCACGTTCTTTTGGTATACTTTCAACTACCTTGACAGCATTTGAAGATGTGCAACAGTAATCAGACAATGCTTTGACTTCAGCGGTAGTATTCACGTAGCTGACAATAACGGCGTCCGGATGTTCCTTTTTCCAAGATACAAGCTCATCAGCGTTAATGGTTGAGGCCAGCGAACAGCCTGCCTGGAGATCTGGAATCAAAACTTTTTTGTCGGGACAAAGTATGGAAGCAGTCTCGGCCATAAAGTGGACTCCACAAAAAACAATAATGTCCGCATTAGTTTCCGCCGCCTGTCTTGACAATGCCAATGAGTCACCGATAAAATCAGCTGCATCTTGCACTTCTGGCAACTGGTAGTTATGTGCTAGAATAATTGCGTTCATTTCCTTCTTGAGAGATTGTATCTGCTCAGCATATCCCACTTGTGCAAGTTTCATCAAAGCTAATGTTCTAACTCTTACTAGAGATTTAAATTAGTATAATTTAGGAGATAGTTGCCTTGTTGGAGTAAATTGGGGCAATACTTGCCATATTGGATTTCCTAATAATTTGCATATCTAAATCCGGAATAGATATATTATAATAACAGTACTAGAAGGTCATGCCGACACATGGCTCATTAACAAAAGCAGGTAAAGTTAGAGGTCAGACTCCAAAAATCGAAGCAAAACCCAGAGCTAGCCCCATTTCAAAAATTCGAAATAAGAATAATTACATCAAGAGGTTTGAAAAGAGACGTCAGCCTGGACAAAAGAAACCTGAGCGCCGGCCTAGACGCTATTAGTGTATTGTCTAAGCAAGAATTGGGATTTACTTGTCCATTTTCGATCTTATGGTGCTACCCGTAGATCAAATGTTGTAAGCTTTTATGAAAACACTAATCGCGCTAATAGGTTGCGGTTCGATAGGTACTGAAATTATAAAGTCAATCAAGAATGGTGAAATCCCGCATGCAAAAGCAGTAGCCATTGTAGATACGAGAGAACATGAGGTAGAAGAAGTCCTGGACAAACTGAACATTCGCGACATTCAGATCTTTTCCGATTTCCAAGATTTCCTCAGTTCCTCTCTCTTTTCGTTTGTCGACATAATAGTGGAAGCGGCTTCTCAAATGGCAGTCAGAAACTACGGTAAGAAAATCCTTGAGTTTGGAAAAAAATTCTTAGTTCTGAGCACTGGCGTATTTGCCGATCCCATACTTCTCACGGAATTTGTAACCTTAGCCGATGAGAAAAATGCCAAGATTGTGATACCTACCGGTGCTATCGCAGGAATAGATATGATTAGAAGTGTAAAAAAGAATTTGACAAGTCTTAGCATAACGACAACCAAGAATCCAATAGCATTATCTGGTGCACCATTCTTTAACTCATCTAAAATAAAATCTGAAAGAATTGCTACAAAAACACTGCTTTATGAGGGATCGGCAGAAGATGCAATTTTGATGTTTCCTGCAAACGTAAACGTGGCTGTTACTCTTGCTCTAGCAGGCATTGGTTTAAAGAGAACACTTGTTAGAGTGATTGCTGATCCAGACATAAAGATCAACCAGCACGAGATTCTTGCATCGGGAAATTTTGGTGATATCCACATTATTGTCCGCAATAATCCTATGGTTGAAAATCCAAGAACTAGTATGCTTGCTGCTCTTTCTGCGATAGAAAGTCTTCGTAATCTGTGCTATGATACCTTTAGAATAGGATCCTGATATTCAAAAATATTGACAGTTTATATTAGGTCGGTAGAATGACATTCATAAGGTATAAAGTATGAGTTACGGTGGTTATAGAAGGAACGACATGTTTGGTCCAAAACCCGTTGAGTCAGGTAAGGAATATGATGTGCAAGTTACGGAAATAAGCAGAAAAGGAGACGGCATTGCCAGGATACAAGGATTTGTAATTTTTGTTAAAGATGGAAAGGTTGGACAGAATGCGAAGATACGTGTTACTCAAGTTGGTAACAGATTCGCAACTGCTGAAATTGTTGATGGAAGTTCTGCAACAGAGGCAAGTTCTCAGCCATCAGAGCAACAGTCATCGTCCAGCGAATCATCTGAGGCATCGCCTGAATCAAATGAATAAGAACGCAGAATTTATGATACTTTCTGTGCATTCAAATTAGATCAAAATCCCATTAATTTTAGCCCTCAACTATCATTTTTATTTATATTATTATTGGAATTAGCACTTAAATCTCATCTTTGTGGAATGCCAAACAATAGTTGTGGTGCTCGCAATTTAAGGTGACATTCTTCAACAATTTATTTCTTGGGATTGCATATCAAAAAAGGGAATAGAATTTAGAACTGGTCTGTCCGTTTCAAGACATGAAGAATAATATCATCGCGATCGTAGCGATATCTTTTACCGTTGTAGGTACCATGTGGGCAGTAAGTAATCTTATCTCATCGAATGATACAATAAAGACTCTAAAAAACGAAGGCATTATTCTGGTCGCGAAAGACAACTTGTTCAATTCTACGAATCCAGACATACACGCGAAGACAAACATACCACTAAGAATAACGATTGTTAACAAGGACTTTACAAAACACGACTTTATAATAGATGAATTGAATGTGAATACAGGATACTTATCCAGCGATCAAGATTTTACTACTGCTATTGCTAGTAACAATTCTGGAATTTATCAATATTACTGTTCGTTTCATCCCGCTACAATGCACGGTAGAATCTTAGTTGATGACTGAAAAAACTTGAATCTTGGTCATTAATAGCTTAAAGTGATGGTAGCATTTATCATCATAAGGCAAGAGAATGGATCTCCGAAATACCGGCTTCGTTCTGCTGTTTGCTGTAATAAGGATTATACTTTCACCAAACTTGGAGCTGGATCATGAATTAGATTAAAATTAACTTGATTTAGTTTTGTAAATTGCAAGGGTACGCTCACTATCTAATCGTTTCTATCCGTTGAAATAATCAAGGAACTCCCACGTTTACGAAATTAGAGTTGCACCTCAATCAACTATATGGAAATTCACACACACCATGTGATCCACGCAGACCTACCTTGATTTGTTGACTTCGTAGCATCAGCGAGTTTTTTGTGGTAAATGCTCTTGCATGTCGCTATCTTCATTTCTTCCTCCGACATAACATGAACACTTTTCATCCTCTTCTCGTCGTAAATAGTAGCAAGAAATTTAAAACAAATTAGGCAAACTGATTCATAACCCAACGGGGATTCCTTTTGTACTAGTAGTATCATAGAATTATTATTCTTTACCCCTTCATCATTCATAGACGTATTCAAATCAATGGTGGACACCCAACGTACTAACATTAACAATAAGATTGGAGGGAGATTTTCATTCAGACCAACACTTAAAAGGAGGAATATAAAAATGATTAAAATGGCTGCACGAAAGAATACATCTAGAAAGAAGCGATTGATCAAACGCATCAAACAGAATAGGCCAGTGCCAGCCTGGGTAATTATTAGAACTCATCGTCATGTCAGGACTAATCCAAAACGCAGAGCGTGGAGAAAGTCAGACGTAGGTGTAGGATAATTTCGGAGTGAGATTGGATGGCCGATAATGAAGAAAGTTTAACGCGTGTTTATACGATAAGGTTGGGAAAGGCATGGGGTACTCCCCAATACAGACGAACCGACAGGGTCTTGAATATGATAAAGGAGTTTGCAAAGAAACATATGAAAACAGACAAAATAAAGATTGAACAGGACTTGAACAGGTACATATGGCGAAAAGGCAAAACTAATCCTCCTCGAACTGTTCGAGTTAGAATGATAAGAGAAGATGATGTGGTCATAGTGAGTTCCTTCACGGAACCAAGAATTGCTGAAGAAACGAAAGATCAAGGGTCTGAAATAAGCAAAGCCAAAGATCTAGAATAGTTTTTTTCATATTACCAGTTGAAATTTAGACTTTCTTACAAAATAAACTCTACAAAGCTAATTTGGAATATCATGTATCTTTTATTTCATGAAGAACCGTAGCAATCGGTTCACTATTCAATATTACTCAGTTGGAGAACAATATCAGGATGAGACTCTGGGATTTCCCAATCTAAACAGCTATCTCCAGGAATTATTGCTAACGGGTCGTATGAATCAAACTTTGAGTGCCCCTCTACCAACGTTACGAGATTAACCGGACGACCAAAAGTACGAGATGGAGAAAGATCGATTTCCGCATTCCTGTCAATATTTTGAATCTTCCTCAACTTATCTACAATTGAGTTCAAATTTCCAATAGATCCTGCAATTCCATTATTTATATACAAGAATGATTTTCCTAGTGAGTCTGGGTCTGATGACGAATAAAGCATAGCAAGAGAATCCCTCAGCGCATTTTCCACACCAAGTTCCTCTGAACTGCTGGTAGAGATTATTCTCTTTCCAGGTGGGAGATTTATTGAAGGCATCAGTTTTATAATATGAACTAAAGTTTTATTTGTTATAGTAAAACATTCTTCTAGTGACAAATCAGGATTAATTTCCAAAAATGCATCGTTGTCTATTACAAATACTGCGTCTGAAGCAGAATTGAGTCTCTTTAGGGAAACAGCAGAGTTAAACAACCTTTCCTTTTCGTACCGAAAAGGCATAACTACAAAATTAATAAGTTTGAGATTTAGAGAGAATTTTGCGATATTGGACAATAGTGGAGATAAAGCCGTGCCTGAATTCCCACCAAGATTTGAGATGAGTATAACCGTCCCATATCTTGAGAAGATCTTCATGATTTCTGATTCATAATTCTGAAGGGAAGATCTAATTCTAAAGATGCCAGGATTAATCCACGGTCTACAGTCCACGTACAGTGAATTTTCATCTTCTACATCGCGTTTGTCGTTACTGATTACCATACAGTCGAA
>Ga0070698_100007820_pt1 | contig 11573 bp, 7 predicted proteins | sample KBSK1502metaG_FD_65477 | JGI IMG/M metagenome (GOLD analysis project Ga0070698, IMG submission 65477) | Corn, switchgrass and miscanthus rhizosphere microbial communities from Kellogg Biological Station, Michigan, USA - KBS K1-50-2 metaG | ecosystem: Host-associated > Plants > Roots >...
TACGAAACGCTTATCCGCGTGTCCCGGGCCATCGGGGCGCACAGCGACCCTAAAGAGCTTTTTGGCATCCTGATGGACGAGCTGCATGAGGTAGTGCAGTTTGACTTCATCGGGGTGTCTCTTCGTGACCAGGACTCCGATGCGTTTCAGGATTATTTCATCGACATGGCGAGTCGATCCGCTCTGGTTCCCGAAGAGAAACTGACGCCCGAAGAGACAACTACGTCGTGGGTCTACGAACACCAAGAACCTTTGCTGAGGTCGACGAATGAAATGGAGCCGCGCTATGGCCGGCTGCAAGCGTTCTTGAAAGGACTTCATGTCCGTTCGATCTGCACACTCCCGTTGACTACAGCGCACCGAAAATTGGGCGTCATGTCTTTTGGCAGCAAGCAGGTGGATACCTACTCGCGAAACGAAGTGCGATTCGTGTCCGAAGTGGCGGATTATATTGCGCTGGCGTTCGACGACGCGTTGAATTTTGCGGCGTTGCGGCGGGCGTCCGAAGAACTACGTAGTAAGAACGACAGGCTGCAGCTGCTCCTGGACGTCACCAATCAGGTTGTTTCAAATTTGCAGCTCCGCGATCTGCTGCGTGCCATCTCGCAGAACCTCCGGCGCGTGATGCAGTGCGATTACGCCGGCTTGTCGCTTCCGGATGCGGAAAACAAGCAGCTGCGACTCTATGTGCTCGACTTTCCGGAAGGCAAAGGGTTCCTCCGGGAAGAGCTGGTCTATTCGATCGAGGGATCGCCCTCTGGCAGGGCATTTCGAACCATGAAGCCTCTGGCGATTCAGAGCCCCTTCACAGGTTGGCTCGATTACCCAATCGTTCGAATGGCGGTTAGGGAAGGTTTGAAATCCTTCTGTTTTTTACCGTTGATCAGCCGGGATCGCGCGATTGGCACCTTGGTTCTCGGCCGACTCCGAGACGATGCCTTCAGTGAGGCCGATATCAGTTTCCTTACCCAGGTTGCAAACCAGATTGCTCTCGCCGTTGAGAATGCACTTGCCTATCGCGAGATTCAGGAACTGAAGGACCAGCTTTCCAAGGAAAAGCTCTATTTGGAGGACGAAATCCGCACAGAAATGAATTTTGCCCAGATCATAGGAAACAGCACTTCCCTGCGCAGAGTCCTCAAACGCGTGGAAACTGTATCGCCGACCGATTCGACAGTGCTGATTTATGGAGAGACAGGCACGGGAAAGGAACTGATTGCGCGCGCCATTCATGATCTGAGTGCCCGTCGCTCGAAGCCCTTCGTCAAACTCAACTGCGCCGCCATTCCGACGGGCTTGCTCGAAAGCGAGCTGTTTGGACACGAGAAAGGCGCATTCACGGGAGCGATCGCGCAGCGCATCGGCCGTTTCGAAGTGGCCAACGGCGGCACCATTTTTCTGGATGAAATCGGAGAGATACCTCTCGAATTGCAGACCAAACTACTCCGAGTCCTGCAGGAGAGGGAATTCGAGCGGCTGGGAAGCTCGCGCACGCTCCGTACTGATGCACGTCTGATCGCCGCAACCAACCGGGATTTGGAAGCGATGGTGAGCGAGCAGAAGTTCCGGTCAGACCTGTTTTTTCGTTTGAATGTCTTCCCCGTCCACGTTCCGCCCTTGCGGGAGCGTCAAGGGGATATTCCGCTCCTGGTGCGGCATTTAGCGCAGCGGTTTTCAAGACGTATGAACAAGGTGATTGAAACGATTCCATCAGCGACGATGGATGCCCTGAGCCGCTATCATTGGCCGGGGAACGTACGGGAACTCCAGAATGTGATCGAGCGCGCCGTGATTATCTCGACGGGCCCGGAGCTGGGTGTCGATGTTGCCGACCTGAAGTTTCCCGAAGCCAGTCATCCGGAAGAAAGAGCCGCCGCTTCAAATTCCACAACCAACGGCGCACTGCACCATCTCTTGAAGGAGACCGAACGTCAACAGATCCTCCAAGCCCTCAAGGAGTGCAATTGGGTTGTTGCAGGCCCAAATGGTGCGGCGGCGCGTCTTGGAATAAATCGATCGACCCTCCAAGTAAGAATACGCAGACTTGGAATCTCGCGCGGTTCTGCATAATCCGACGTTTTTCATTTCTTCCTTCACGACCTTCTCCCCAATAGCTCCCGCTTCTGACACCGCTCTTTTTCGTGTGCGAAGAAGTTGGCAGCCTGCTAAATACTTGGCAGTAGCACGCTAGCAGCTGGATCGGACCAACTTCCCTTCAATCGGCCATCTCCCCGCAGATCACCAAGTTCCGCGGTTTTGATAACACATCAAGCTTTGGCACCTGCAATGCCTTTCTAGGGCGTTGAGGCGTTGGCCATGGATCAGAGCCAAACCACGAACGGACGTCCGGACTTGCGGATGCGTTTTGCCTGGCGGGACGCAGGCACTGCTTTCTTCGACATCGAGGCCTGGATGCCGAGTGAGATCGAGGCGATCTCGCCTTCGGTCGACCGGCTGATGCGATTGATCGAGGGATCGCAGTGCGTTGCCGGCAATGAGCCCGCTGTTCAACTGGCGCTTCGGGAGGCTTTGAGCAATGCAGTCGTTCACGGCAACGGGATGGACGCCCAGAAGGTGGTTCAGATTCGCTGTCGATGTGAGCTGGGGAAGGGCGCATCCATCATCGTAACGGACCAGGGGAAAGGATTTGATCCCAACGCGATTCCCGATCCGTTGGCGGTGGAAAGACTGGAGGCCGAGCACGGTCGTGGCATCCACCTAATGAAGCTGGCGATGGACGAGGTCTCTTTCGAGCGTGGAGGGACTGAGGTGCATATGCGGAAGGGGCCGGCAGCCAACCCAAGAACGGAGCTGCGAAGCAACGGCGAAACCACTTGCCGCAGAGCGGCAAACAACATGGAGCGTGGCGCTTCCGGCGTCAGGGCGCTCGCGAATCGGTTTGGCAGGCGAGAGAGGTAGACGTGCTGAAGATCACCATCACGGAGACGCCGACGGAAAGGAGATGGGTCGTGCAGGGGCGCTTGGCCGGGCCGTGGGTGAGGGAGCTGAGAACGACATGGACGCGCATGCACCGGAGCCAGGATGAGCGAGCCTGCGTTATCGACTTAAATAACGTCACATTCCTGGATAAACGCGGCGAAAGACTGTTGCGGGCTATGTCCAAGAAAGGCGCGCAGCTCATAGCCAACGGAATTTACACGAAATATGTGCTTGAAAAGCTGAAGACGCCTGGCAAGCACCGCCTGATCACGCTGATCGTTTGTTTGCTCGCGGGTCTTCAGACAAGCGCCATCGTCCCGCTACCACGCGCGCAAGTACGACCGGCACACGTAAAGACGAGAGGGAAGCAGGACTTGGGGGTTGCGATTCAATTTAGCGGATCCGCGAAGTCGGTCGACGGAGAGCAGTTTGAATGCAAGCACCGATAGGAACAGGACTATGCCGGCAGGACTCAACGGATGCGGTCGACGGAGCGAATGCCACGAGCTTTTCCGCCGATCGAACGGCACGAGCGGAGGAAACAATGTCTAGCCATCTGATGCATCTTTTCGATCCGGCCCAACGGGGCCTCGCAGGCGAGCCACCACGGCGAGTTCGTCTGTCTCCAACAACACAGAACGATGTTTTCCTGGGCGCCTTGCTCGAGACCCCCACGACAAAGGCCGCAAGACGGAGCCCTCTGCAGTGGGCCGCCGCGACTGGTTTGCACATTGCGATTCTCGCGACGCTCGTCATCGTTCCGTTGTACACAACGGGTACGATCCAACTGGACAAGTACGAAAGCATTCTCCTGGTGGCCCCTCCCGCTGCGCCGCCCCCGCCTCCACCACCGGCCGGGCGAACGGTGGCTCCGCACATAACGACTACCCGGCCAAAGCTCAGCTATACGCTGGGAAAACTGACTGCGCCGGCCTCGATTCCAAAAACGGTCTCACTCGATAGCACAGCTACCGCGCCGGACTTGGCAGGTGGCGTTCCCGGCGGGGTGGAAGGGGGACAAGTCGGCGGCTCACTCGGTGGAGTTCTCGGCGGGACCGGGACCTCTGTACCGATCTCACCTCCGCAGCAGCCCGCAGCGAAGCGGATTGTTCGCGTGGGCTCCAACCTCAAAGCACCACGGCAGACCTATGCGGTGCAACCCGCATATCCGGAACTCGCGAAGCAAGCGCACGTCTCGGGCACCGTGGAAGTCAACGCGGTCATCGATGAGCACGGAAACGTGGTGCGGGCGCGCGCTTTGAGCGGCCATCCGTTGCTGATACCCGAGGCATTGAAGGCGGTGCTGCAGTGGAAGTATGAGCCAACGCAGCTTAATGGGACGCCGGTGGCTGTCGAAATGGAGGTCACGGTTCATTTCAATCTTGGAAGCTAGTTCCTAGTGCATGCCTGGACGAAAAGGAAAGAGGGCTCCGGGTTGCGATTCAATGTGGCAAATCCGTGGAGTCGGTCAACCGCTAACAGTTTTATGGCGAGCAGAAAAGGAGCAGAACAATGCCAGTAGAACTCATGGATCCCGTCGGCGGAGCGAATGCGACGAGCTCTTCCGCCGACCGACTGGTTGCAGAAGAAGATGCGGCGCTGGTTGCTGGCGCGAAAACCGGGGACACTCGCGCATTTGAGCTGCTGGTCGAACGGCACGATAGGAGGATTTTTTCACTGGCTCGGCGCATGACCCGCAACAGGGAGGATGCCGAGGACGTCGTGCAGCAGAGCTTCCAGAAAGCGTTCATTCATTTGAAGAAGTTTGAGGGCGAATCTTTATTCTCCACCTGGTTATCACGGATCGCGATCAATGAAGCGCTGATGTTGTTGCGCAAAAAGCGCGGATCGCGTGAGGTGCCGATCGAGGAGTCAAGCACGAAGAACGAATCTGCGATGCCGATGGATTTTCTCGACTCGGGCCCGAGCCCAGAAGATGTTTGCTTACAGCAAGAGCGGGAGCGAATTCTGTCCGCGGGTATGAATGAATTGACGCCAGGAATACGGAAAGCAATCGAGCTGCGAGAACTTGGCGAGCTATCCACAGGGGAGACCGCTCAAGTCATGGGTCTCTCGGTCGGAGCCGTGAAGTCCCGAGTGTTCCATGGTCGAAGGAAACTGCTCCAGGCCTTGAATCGTTATGTCGAGTCCACATGGACACGCGGAAGCCAGGCATTGCGAAGGCGCCGTAACGCAAGTGGGATTTCACTGCGTCGACGTGTGTCTAGCGCCTGCGATTAGTGTGGAGACAGAGGGGGCCTTCCTGACTGGCGGCGGTCTTTTAGATTTCTGTGCATCACCGGGCCAGGGAGGATAGAGGTCATGAAATCGCGAAGCATAGCGACGAACGTTAGAGGGGCGGTTCGGGATCGTTCACGTGCGATTTTCGAGCTTCGGAGAACCTGTTAGGGAACTCACGACGAGCAGGAGGAATAGCTATGGCCAACAAGCAATCGACGTGGTCTCCGCCTGAGCCTGGCCCCTTGAGCATTGACAAGGGCAAGGCTGAGCTGGGGGAAATCGTCGTTTTCATCGACGGGCGCAGCGAGACGCCAGGCATCTTGGAGTTCGCCTCCATACTCGCCGAGGAGCACAGCACGCACCTAATCAGCGTATTTCTGCAGCCGGGGCCCGAAGTTACCCCGGCGGAGACGTTCGCCCGCGGCAAGGGCATGCGGAGCGTGATCGAGGTGCACCGAGCGCAACTCGAGAAAATGGAGGCGGAGTACCGGGCGGCGTTCGAGGACAACGTCCATCGTCACGGAATCCGGTCGGAATGGAGATCGTTGCCCTACTTGAGCGGCGAGGTGGGCGTGCATGCGTACTACGCGGATCTGGTGGTGATCGCCCGCCCAGAATCTGCGGGCCAGACGGCCGGCCCTCCAGGCCTCGCGGAATCCCTCGTTTTGAGTTCCGGCCGGCCGATCATCGTGTTTCCACCACGCGGCACGGTAACCCGCGTTCGCCGCATCCTCGTGGGGTGGAACGCCAGGCGCGAGTCCATCCGGGCGGTGGCGGACGCGCTGCCGTTGCTTGTCAGGGCCGAGGCGGTCGAGGTTTTGGTCGTCGACCATCAGCGCCAAGAGGCGGGTCACGGCGAGGAGCCGGGGGCGGACATCGCGCGCCACTTGGCGCGTCACGGAGCGCAGGTGGAGGTAAGGCGCATGGCGTCCGGCGGAAAAGACGTAGGCCGCCTTCTGCTGTCGCAGGCTGCCGCTTTCGGCGCGGATCTCGTTGTCATGGGCGCCTATGGGCACTCCCAGCTGAGAGAGTGGATGTTCGGTAGCGTCACACGGACGGTCCTGTACGAGGCGGGCCTCCCGGTCCTGATGTCCCGATGAGCGCTGGTTTCAGGGCCGCTGCTCCCGAGGGAAAAGCAAGCAAACGTTCGGAACGCGAGCTACAGGAAAAGTACAAAGACAAAGAAGAAGGAACAAGAAAGAAGTGAGGCGGAGATTCCACCGCCGCGCGATGAAGCGCTTGGTCATTCTAAGACCAGTCAAAACGACGATGGTCTCGCGCAACCAGTTCGCGATTGCAGTGTAAGGAGTTCTACTTATGTGGATTGTTCGAGTCGCTCTGGACCGACCGTATACGTTCATCGTTCTTGCCGTACTTATTTTGGTTCTGAGCCCGATAATGATCGTGCGCACGCCGACCGATATTTTCCCCAACATCAATATCCCGGTGATCGCGGTGGGATGGCAGTTCACCGGCATGAATCCCGAAGAACTGGAAGGCCGGCTCACGAGCACGTATGAACGAGTGCTGACCACCACCGTCGACAACATCGAACACATCGAATCAACGACGGTAAATGGTCAAGCCATCGTTAAGATTTACCTGCAACACGGCGCGAGTCTGGACACCGCGAATGCCCAGGTGACGGCCATATCGCAGACCATCCTTCGCCAATTGCCGCCGGGCACCCTGCCTCCCCTCATCATCAACTACAGCGCTTCGAGCGTGCCCATTCTGCAGCTGGGCCTTTCCGGAGAAGGACTCTCGGAGCAGCAGTTGAACGACCTCGGACAGAATTTCCTGAGACCCCAGCTGGTGACCGTGCCTGGAGCCGTCATTCCATTCCTTTATGGCGGCAAGCAACGTCAGGTCATGGTCGATTTGAATCCCGGCTTGGTGCAGTCAAAAGGGCTGTCGCCACAAGATGTCTTGAATGCCGTGCAGCAGCAAAATCTGATTTTGCCCTCCGGAACAGCGAAGATGGGCCCCTTCGAGTACGACGTTCGATTGAACGCCAGTCCGAGAACGGTCCCCGAGCTAAACGACCTCCCAGTCAAGGTCGTCGGGAATTCCACGATCTATCTTCGTGATGTAGCGAATGTGCGAGACGCTTTTGCGCCGCAGACCAACATCGTGCGCCAGGACGGTCGTCGCGGCGCTCTGGTGTCGGTCCTCAAGGCCGGCAACGCTTCCACCCTCGACGTCGTGAAGGGCATTCGCGGTCTTCTTCCCCGTGTCGCGCAGACCTTACCTCCGGAACTGAAGATTTTGCCTCTCGCCGACCAGTCTATTTTCGTCCGAGGCTCCGTTAACGGTGTCATCCGCGAGGCGGTCATCGCTGCATGTCTCACGGGGCTGATGATTCTGCTGTTCCTGGGAAGCTGGCGCAGCACTTTGATCATCGCTATTTCCATTCCGCTATCCATCTTGACCTCCGTCATGATCCTCAGCTTTCTCGGGGAAACCATCAACATCATGACGCTCGGGGGATTGGCCCTGGCGGTCGGAATTCTGGTGGACGACGCTACCGTCACCATAGAAAACATCGAGCGATATTTCGAAGAAGGGCATGCCCAACGCGACGCCATCCTGGAAGGCGCGGCGCAGATCGCCGTCCCCGCCCTGGTATCGACGCTCTGCATCTGCATCGTGTTCTTGCCCATGTTCCTGCTGAGCGGTGTAGCGCGCTACCTCTTTGTTCCCCTCGCCGAGGCTGTGGTGTTCGCCATGCTCGCTTCCTACATTTTGTCCCGCACGCTCGTGCCTACGCTTGCGATGTACCTGCTGAAAGCAAAGCAGTCCGGCGCCGCCAGTTCACGGAATCCTCTCGTGCGGTTCCAACGAGCGTTCGAGCGCGGATTTGAACGGCTTCGCGGTGCCTACCGCTCCCAACTTACAGCGCTCGTCCACCGGCGGTTCCTCTTTGTACCCGCCTTCCTTCTGATCTGCGTTGCGGCGTTTCTCCTTGTGCCATGGCTCGGGCAGGACTTCTTTCCGAACACCGACAGCGGTCAATTCATCCTGCATCTCCGCGCCAAGAGCGGCACGCGAATCGAAGAGACCGCAAAGCTGTGCGATCTTGTCGAGGGCACGATACGTCGCGAGATTCCCGCGGGCGAAATGGACAACATCCTGGACAACATCGGACTGCCCTACAGCGCCATCAACTTCATGCACAGCACATCGGGCCTGATCGGAGCGGGCGACGCCGATATTCTGGTGTCCCTCAAGGAAAATCACCACGCTACGGCGGAGTATATCGAGCGCCTGCGACAGAGCCTACGCCGTGAATACCCGGGCACGTCGTTCTACTTCTTACCGTCGGACATCGTCACTCAGGTTTTGAACTTTGGTCTGCCGGCGCCCATCGATATCCAAATTGAAGGAACCGACATCGAGGGCAATCGCGAAGTCGCGGCCCGGATGCTGCATGAAATCGAGCGGGTTCCGGGCATCGCCGATGCGCGCATACAACAAGCCTTTGATTATCCGGAATTCGATGTGGCGGTGGATCGTACCAAGGCAGCCCAGGGCGGCTACACCGAGCGTGACGTTGCCAACAGCATGCTGAACTCACTCAGCGGCAGCTTTCAAATCACGCCGATGTTTTTCCTGAATTTCAAAAACGGCGTCAGCTACAACCTGGTGACCCAGACACCGCAATATTCGATTCAATCGCTCGAAGACCTCCAGAGCACTCCCCTCAATGCGACGACCGCCACGCGCCCTGAAATTCTCGCGGATGTCGCCTCCATCAAACGGACGAACGAGATGGAAGTAATCTCGCATTACAACATCCGCCGCGTGGTCGATATTTACGCCGCCGTCCAGGGCCGCGACTTAGGAGCGGTGGGACGCGAGGTCACGCGCATTGTGGATGCCAACCGGAAATCCTTGCCACGCGGCAGCTTCATTACCGTTCGCGGCCAGCTGCAAACCATGCGCACCTCATACCTCGGTCTGCTGGGCGGACTCGTCTTCTCCATCGTTCTCGTCTACCTGCTGATTGTGGTGAACTTTCAGTCCTGGCTCGATCCTTTCATCATCATCACGGCACTCCCCGCCGCGCTTGCCGGCATCGTTGGTTTCTTATTCCTAACGCACACCACCCTCAGCGTTCCCGCCCTGATGGGAGCCATTATGTGCATGGGCGTCGGAACGGCGAACAGTATTCTCGTGGTTTCCTTTGCCAAAGATCTGCTGCTGGACCACGGAGATCCGGTCAGAGCGGCGATCGAAGCCGGGTTCACAAGGTTTCGACCCGTGCTCATGACCGCTCTGGCCATGATCATTGGCATGATTCCCATGGCGCTCGGCCTCGGCGAGGGCGGCGAGCAGAATGCTCCCCTCGGGCGCGCCGTCATTGGCGGCCTGTTGTGTGCCACCGTGGCCACCCTGCTCTTCGTCCCTGCGGTCTTCAGCTTGTTACACGGACGAAGGGATCCCTCGGCTGCCCAAGAACACTCCAAGGGCAAACCCGAACTAATACAAGCGTGAGTCAAAAAGAAACCCATGACATCGAGCGAGGAAAATGTGACCACTACCCCTGAACCAGAAACGATCGCAGCGCAGGCCGTGCAACCGAGTCCGGATGGATTTCACCCTCGCCCGGGAGCCCGGGGGCGAACCGCAATCCTTACCGCGGCAGCCGCCGTCGCCGCACTCGCGCTCCTGATTTACTCCGGCATCCATTCGCGCGCGGCGGCCGAATCGCGACTCAAACAACGAACGGAAGAAGCGGCCATTCCTAGCGTCGCCGTGGTCTTTCCGCGGGAAGGCGCCCCCACGCAGGAAATTGTCCTGCCCGGCAATACGCAGGCATTCAGCGACGCACCGATCTATGCGCGAACCAGTGGTTATCTCAAGCGCTGGTATTTCGATATTGGCGCGCACGTCCAGAAAGGCCAGCTGCTCGCGGAGATCGAAACCCCGGAAGTCGACCAGCAGCTGCAGCAGGCTCGAGCGGACCTGGACACCGCGCGAGCCAATCTGAACATTGCCAAGATCACCGCAGGCCGCTGGCAAGACCTGGTGAGCAACGGCTCCGTGTCCCAACAGGAAACCGATCAGGCGGTCAGCAATCTCAGCGCGGTGAAAGCCGCGGCCGAATCCAGCGCCGCCAACGTGCGGCGTCTTGAACAGCTGCAAGCGTTCGAAAAGATCTACGCTCCTTTTGACGGCATCATCACTGCGCGTAATACAGATATTGGCGCGCTTATCGACGCAGGCGCCAGCACACAACCGCGGGAGCTCTTTCACATCGCCGCTATTCGTAAGCTCCGCCTGTATGTCTCGGTTCCCGAGGTGTATTCCTCGGTCGCGCGCGCCGGTGCGCCGGCCACTTTAACGCTCGATGAATTCCCTGGCCAAACCTTCCATGGCACGCTCGTTCGCAACGCCAACTCCATTGACATTGCTTCGCGTACGCTGCTTGTGGAGGTCGACGTTGACAACCCGACCGGCCGACTCCTGCCGGGCGCTTACGTCTTTGTGCATTTGAAGCTGCCCGACGAGACTCGCTCGGTAACCATTCCATCCAATACGTTGATCTTCCGCAAAGAGGGCTTGCAGGTCGGGCTGGTTCGCAATGGCAAAGCCGAGCTGGTTCCGGTCAAGATCAGCCGCGATTACGGCAACAGCGTAGAAATCGTTTCAGGCCTGCAACCAACGGACACGGTCATCGTCGATCCGTCGGACTCTCTCGTCGGCGGCATGCCCGTGCGCCTGAGCAACAAACCGGCAGGAGGATCCGGGCGATGAGGCGCTACTTCTTCGCCGTCATGCGTTTGATCCTCACCAGCATCGTTGCGCTGGTCCTAACGCTGCTGCTCGCGGGCTGCACCGTCGGGCCCAAATACGTCAAGCCCGCCGTGCCTACGACACCGAACTATAAGGAAGAAGCACCAAGCTCATTCAAGGAATCAGACCAGTGGCGGCCCGCGCGGCCGGGCGACCAGATAAGCCGCGGAAACTGGTGGGAGATTTTTGGCGATCCCGAACTGAACAAGCTGGAGGAGCAGATTGCCGTTTCCAACCAGAACCTAAAAGTAGCGGAAGCGCGCTTCCGCGAGGCTCGCGCGGCGATTCGCTTCAATCGGGCTTCGCAATTTCCGACCATCTCCACAGCGCCAAGCGCCAGCTATGTTAAGAGCACGGACTATTCACCGAACTTTCCATCGAAGATCCAACAGTCCAGCAAAGGCGATTTCGTGCTGCCCTTTGATCTTTCCTATGAGTTGGATCTCTGGGGCCGCGTCCGGCGTAGCGTCGCTGCCGCGCGGGAAGAAGCGCAAGCGACCGCTGCCGACTACGAGACCGCCAAGCTCAGCCTCGAGGCGGAGCTTGCCATGGACTATTTCGAACTGCGCAGCGCCGACGCTCAGAAACAGCTT
>Ga0070698_100007823_pt1 | contig 11572 bp, 9 predicted proteins | sample KBSK1502metaG_FD_65477 | JGI IMG/M metagenome (GOLD analysis project Ga0070698, IMG submission 65477) | Corn, switchgrass and miscanthus rhizosphere microbial communities from Kellogg Biological Station, Michigan, USA - KBS K1-50-2 metaG | ecosystem: Host-associated > Plants > Roots >...
GGGATCATCGGCGCGTGCTCGGCTGTATGGGGCAACGATAACCGTCGGGCTGGCGGCTTTCCTTTTCCTTCTTTTCAGGATGGTCCATACCGTCCCAGGACTCAGCGGGATGATTTATTTCGTGTTGCCGGCCTTTGGGCTGGTCGGGTTGATACTGGCCCAAGAATTCGCGGGAGTTGCGGGTAAGGATCGGGAACGATTCGCTACGCTATTCCGACTGTGCGTACCATTTGGCGCGGGACTCGCGATTCCTTTGATTGTGTTTTTGATTCCATATGTACGTGCAGGCGCGCTGCACGACCTAGTGGACGGGCTTGTGGCCGCGCCGAGTAGGGCCGTTCGATTCGCCTCTTTCGATCCTCATAATCCGATCGCGATGATAGCGATGGTTCCGTTTGTCGTGCCAGTGATCGTCGCGTATGAATGCGGCCGAGCGGGGCGAGTGATTTGTGGGTGCATCGTGGCTCTGTATGGTGGCGCCATCCTGCTCTTTGCCGGGAAGTCTACCCTGGTCTACTACCTAGGATGGTGCTCACTGGGGACGGCGATTCCGGCATTGATTCTAGCGGGAGTGGCCATCTCCTGGGATTCGCGCGGACGAGGGGAGCGAACGGTCCTGCGACAGCAGATCGTGTTGCTGCTGTGCCTAACGGCGCTCTGCAGCCTGATTCAATTTCCTTTCTCGGCTCCCATCTACTTTTTCTATGTCGCTCCGCTGGTGATTCTTTCCGCTATGGCGCTGTTCGCGTCAACGAACCGGCCGCCGAAATTTGTTTTGGGAATCTTAATCGGGATTTATTTGCTCTTTCCCAACCTGCCGGTCACCGGCTATCAGATGGGGATCAGCCACGCTCCGGACGGTCGGACCGAGCGATTGAGCACCCCACGGGCGGGCGGCCTGCGCGTGGATCCGACCGACGCCAGTCACTATGACGAGTTGATTCCTCTCGTTCAGTCGCATGCTGCAGGCAAATTCATTTATGCGGCACCAGACTGTCCCGAGGTGTACTTTCTGTCTGGATTACAGAGTCCTTCGCGGCACTATTTCGACTATGCTGAAGATCCCGCAGGCCGGGCCGAGCGGATCCTGCACGAGCTTGAGAGTCTCAACGTAAACGTTGTCGCGATCAGCAGGGACGCGGAGTTCACAGGACCGATGTGGCCAGACCTGCAAGAGGTGCTGGAAAAACGATACCCTCATTCCGCAGAAACGGATCGTTTCCAGGTGAGGTGGAAGGAGTAACGAGGCTCTGTTGCGAGTTTCAGCAAGATATTCTGGAGAGTTGAAAGGCTGATGAAGCAAGAAAACGGATCGCCGACAGTCTCCGTCGTTGTGCCCGTTTACAACAGTGCGGGGATTCTGCCACTGCTGGTAAAAGAACTGGAATCCGTGCTGCCGGCGTGTTCGAGTGACTTCGAACTGATTCTGGTCAACGACGCGAGCACGGATCAAAGCTGGCAGACCATTATTTATCTCGCGCATGAGCGCGCATGGATTCGAGGAATCAACCTGATGCTCAATGCGGGACAGCATAACGCTCTGCTCTGCGGAATTCGAGCTGCGAGATTTGAAATAATTGCGACGATCGACGATGATCTGCAAAACCCTCCGAGCGAAATTCCGGGACTCCTTGCGAAGCTAGAAGAGGGATTCGATGTTGTTTATGGAACGCCCGAGCAAGAACAGCACGGCCTGCTTCGTGATCTGGCGTCGAGAATCACAAAGCTGGTCTTGCAGAACGCGATGGGTGCCGAGATCGCTCGGAACATCAGCGCGTTCCGAGTTTTCCGCACGCAGCTGCGCGAAGCATTTCAGCACTATCGCGGTCCTTTTGTATCCATAGATGTGCTTCTGACTTGGGGAACCAATCGCTTTGGAGCGCTGAAGGTCAGACAAGAGCCGCGACGGGCAGGAGTCTCCGGTTATACTGTCCGCAAGCTAGTGATCCACGCACTGAATATGATGACGGGATTCAGTGTCCTACCTTTGCAGATCGCAAGTCTTGTTGGTTTTGTGTTTACCATCTTCGGGCTTCTTGCACTCGCCTTTGTGATTGGAAGATATTTGATGCAGGGCAGCGCTGTGCCGGGATTCCCTTTCCTTGCTTCGCTTATCGCCATTTTCTCTGGAGCCCAGTTATTTGGTTTGGGTATTATTGGGGAATACTTAGCTCGCATGCACTTCCGCATGATGGACCGGCCTGCATACACCGTGCGATCAACCGCGCAAATCGAATAGCATGAGCGCCAATCGTATCTGCGAGTATCTTGAATGGGATTCACAGTTCTTCGAGCGACGGATTGCGCGTGCCAACGTTTCTTACCTTAGCGACGAAGTAGTCGCTGAAATCAATATCTGGTGTCGTCTCCATGACGTCGAGTGTCTCTACTTTCTTGCGAGTTCTGCCGATCAGCGAACAGTAAAACTGGCCCAGGAAAATGCCTTTCGATTCGTTGATGTCAGGGTCACGCTCGACCTTCAGCGGGGGAAACCCTGCGAGGGCAGTGACAATCGGTCTGGCCTCCGCTTACGAAATGCAGTCGAGAGCGATATTCCGGCTCTTCGGGCACTTGCCCGTAACGGCTATCGGGATTCGCGGTTCTATTACGACGGAAATTTTCCTTCCCGCCAGTGCGACGAGTTATACGAGACCTGGATCGAGAATAGCTGTCGTGGATGGGCCAGTAACGTACTAGTTGCTGGAGAAGGCGAAGATGTAGACGGTTACCTGACCTGCCATCTCCCGAATTCCGGCAGTGGGCAAATCGGCTTGGTAGGCGTTAGCGAGAAAGCGCAAGGGAAGGGTATTGGCAAGGACCTGGTGTCTCATGCGATAGGCTGGTTTGTCCGGCAAGGTATTGAGGATATCAGCGTCGTGACGCAAGGCCGCAACGTTCGCGCTCAACGCTTGTATCAGAGCTGTGGATTCGCGACCCGCTCCGTAGAGCTCTGGTTTCACCGGTGGTTTTCCGAAACACGGAAGAGCGAATGACCACGATTCCTATCCCCTTTAATCGGGCGGGACTTGTGGGTAACGAGTTCAGATACATTTCCCATGCCCTTGAAATCGGCCACATCTCGGGGGACGGCCACTTCACAAAAAAATGTCATGACCTGCTTGAGAAGGAACTTGGTGTTGGAAAGGCCCTTCTGACAACGTCTTGCACGCATGCGTTGGAGATGGCGGCGCTGCTACTCGATATTCAGCCAGGCGACGAAGTCATAGTTCCTTCGTTCACATTCGTCTCGACCGCAAATGCCTTTGTTCTTCGTGGCGCACGTCCCGTGTTCTGTGACATTCGGCCCGATACTCTGAATCTGGATGAGAGCAGTATCGATCAGCTTATTACGCCACGCACGAAAGCCATCATTGCCGTCCATTACGCCGGCGTGGGCTGTGAGATAGATTCCATCCTTGCGCTCGGCGGGCGACGTGGGATTGCGGTTGTCGAGGACAACGCGCATGGTCTATTCGGCAAATTCAAAGGTAAGTACCTCGGAACGTTTGGCTGCCTTGCGACTCAGAGCTTTCACGAAACGAAGAACTTCACCTGCGGCGAAGGTGGCGCACTGCTGATTAATGACCCGCGCTATTTCGAACGCGCCGAAGTAATTCGAGAAAAGGGCACGAACCGGAATCGTTTCTTTCGCGGCCAGATCGATAAATATACGTGGGTCGATCTGGGATCAAGCTACCTTCCTTCGGATGTACTCGCCGCATTTCTATTTGCGCAATTGGAATACCGAGAACAGATTCAATCGCGGCGTCGCCGCATTTGGGAATACTACCGAGAACGTCTGGAGGTGTGGGCCAGCCAGAATGGCGTAAGGCTGCCGCTCGTGCCCGAAAATTGCGAGCAGCCCTGGCATATGTTCTACATGCTGATGCCGTCGCTCGAGACTCGTCAAGCGCTTATTGCCCACTTAAAAGCACGCGAAATCCTCAGCGTGTTCCATTATCTGCCGCTGCATCTATCCGAGATGGGCCGGCGATGGGGTGGAAGAGAAGGCGATTGTCCCGTTACTGAGCGTGTTAGCGATTGCGTGATTCGGTTGCCGTTCTATAACGAATTGAATGACGCTGATCAGGCGCGTGTTGTCTCCGCACTCGCTGAGTTCGGTTGCGTGTAACTTGATGAATGCACCCCCACCGCGCAGCGCCTGTCGATCTTACGATCCTGAATTTTTCTCTCGACTGGCCACTATTGAAAGTAAGCATTTCTGGTTTCGAACACGGAATCGAGTGATCGCGACACTCACAAAACAGATGACGAAGGACTGGGCCAATGGTTACCGAGTGCTGGAAGTGGGATGTGGAACGGGCAATGTTCTACACGCATTGGAGCAGGCGTGTTCTCGCGGAGTAGTTGTGGGAATGGACCTATTTGCGGAGGGCCTGGCAGTGGCCCGTACGCGGACTTCGTGCCCTCTAGTCCAGGGAAACCTCGAGCAACCGGGATTTGGCGTACGATTCGACTTAATCGGTGCTTTCGACGTCGTCGAGCATCTCTCAGATGATCTTCAGGTTTTTCGTTCACTCCATTCGATGCTGAAGCCAGGTGGAGTGCTTCTACTTACTGTGCCCGCTCATCAAGCACTTTGGAGCTACTTTGACGAAGTTTCGCACCATTACCGGCGATATGAACCCGATGGTCTGCGTCGCAAGCTCAATCAGACTGGATATGAGATCGAGTTCCTTTCCGAGTTCATGGCGAGCATTTATCCTCTACTTTGGCTAGTTCGACGCGTTAGATCCTTGCATCGCCGAACTCGAAACTCGCACACGGCTGACTCCGACTTTGCGCTCACTCTGGAAGAGCTGCGGATCGTACCAGTCGTGAACGAACTGCTCACATTTGTGCTGATGCAAGAGGCGAGACTCATAAAATCGCGGGTCGTACTGCCGTTTGGAACGTCCCTCATAGTGGCAGCAAGGCGGATGCAGTGACATGTTAACGGAACTTCTGCATCGGTTGGCTGCGCATCCTTGGATATATGACCGGATTCAGACTCTTGTTGGGCATGATCGGGTCCTCGAGCGGCTGATTCAAGAGATCGCTCCTCTAAGTCCAAACGTCGTCGTGGATATAGGTGGAGGGACCGGCACGGCGCGGAATCTTTTCGCGACGGATTGCCGCTACCTTTGCCTGGATCTGGAAATGCCTAAACTGTTGGGCTTTCGTTCAGCGGCACCCAGCGGCCTAGCTGTTCTGGGAGACGCAACATCAATGCCGATCATCGACGGATGCGCCGACATGGTAATTTGCAAGTCACTGACTCATCATCTAACGGATTTGAAGCTGGATCAGGTGTTCGAAGAAAGCCGGCGAGTGCTTCGAGCCGGAGGACATTTAATTTTGTTCGACGCAGTGCTTAACCATAAGCGCCTTGCCGGAAGGATGCTCTGGCGGCTCGATCGCGGCTCCTACCCACGTCCGGAAGATGAGTTGCGCGAGAAACTCGAAAGCAGATTTAGAGTCGTTCATTGGGAGAATTTCGCCATCTATCACGAGTACATTTTGGGAATCGGCGTCCGACCTTGATTAAGTACGAGCGGTTTCGGCGGCGACGAGTGGTGCATCGTGGCCACTCCGCGATCAGGTCGGCCGGACAGCAACGGCTTGTGGAGCTGAGTCGGCCGCTCGCCTCAGACCTAAGACGTTAAACAACCCGGCGAAGGTATAAAAGATTGCTGCGAGCAACAATAGGGCCTTGAGGCCGATGATAAAAGACAAGTTCTGAGCGAGACCTCCGGCGACGGCGCCGATGATGTTGCTGCCGAACGCGCTGGATTTGTTTTCGCAGCGGCGAAATGTTTCGGCGAAAATCACGCCGACAAAAAACAGAGGCACGCAATACGCCCCGGCAAGCATGATTCCGAGAATGCGAGTATCAAAATGCAAGGAATCCCAAGAGATAAAATAAATGGCAAGCAACGATCCCACCAGCAGCACGTAGGGCGCGGCGAGCGGGCGTCCAGGCGCTCGTTGTACAAATAAGTTCGCGAGGATCAAGACGATTAGAATTGCCGAAAGCGCCAGACAGTTCACCCACCACGTTGAACCAAAATAAAGCGCGAGCCGACTAATCAACTGTGTTTCCAGGAGAAGAAAACCCGCTCCGAGAAAGAAGAAGCACCAGGTGGACGCTTTTTTCGGTTCGAATGCTCGCCGGGTTGAGAGTACTGCGATCGCCATCAGGATCAAGGAAACCGTGAGGTAGGTCCGGGGAATCGTGCGGCTGCGGTGGTACACGTAAGGCCAGTCATCTGTAATGGGAGGAGGCGCTCCATCCGAGGAAAGCGGAAACGCGGCCGGGTTTTCCTGAATAAACTTTGCCATCGATGGTTGACTGGCACGTTCCCAGGAACCGGAGTCATTGGAGGCGACGAACTCAGTCGCGGAAAGTAACCCCCCGACTGCAGGCGCGTAGAACACAACCGGAGGCCTGCCGAAAAGGTTGTCAAACATCACGTAAAACCGCTGGCCCATCCACGTCCAAGGGGCGCGGACCTCAAATTTAACGATCAACACACCAGTCGGATTGAGCAGCCTTTTCGCTTCTGAGAGCGACTGCTCCGTATATACATAGTTATCGATGCGCATATTGCTGTAGCCCGAGAACTGGGTGTGGGAATCGAGCAGGCCGAAGATAATGACGTCATAACGCTGAGTAGCTCTTCGCAAATAGGAGCGGGCATCCTCCAAGATCACGTGAACGTGTGCGGAGTCGTACGGATGATCGGGATGCAGCCTTTTGCCTAGCGAATAAATGACCGGATCAATTTCGATGGCATCAACTTCGCGAGCGCCATTGCGCAACGCAGCCGCAGCATCGTTGCCCGCGCCGGCACCTACGATGAGTACGCGATCACGGCTCCCCACCAAATGGAAGGGAGCGTCATACGAACTGCTCTGATACTCTTCAGCAAGATCGGGGTGATTGGCCAGATACTCCGGGGACAAGTTGCCGATGGTCATATAACCCGTATTGTTAACTCTTATATTATATTGACGATCAGGGAGACTCTCTATTTCCAATTTCTGATACGGCGACCACTCGCTCCAACGCCCTAAAAAGGCCGTATGGAATAGCAAGATGAGACAGACCATCATCAACACTGGGGCAAGACGGTCGAACTTCCGAGCAGGATTACGCACGATCACGTATAAGAGAAAAGCAAGTCCAAACCAATAAAACGGCGAGAGCCGCAGAGCGGACATTCCTGCAAAAAGCCAGATTCCCGCCAAACTCCCCAGCAGATTGACGGAATACGCAGCGACTACATTGTCTGCGGCGTTCAGATAATGGCCAACCCACTGGCCAACAGGAATCATAGTCGCCACGACTAGTAATAGCAGCGCTGTGACGACGAACACGCAGATCACGAACAAACCCGCCAGCTGATCCGGGCGTAGCGCTAGGTTGTCCGACCAGATCGCCGCATCCGGCGAGAAGGCTAACCCTGAAGAAAGGATTTCCAACAATACTTTCCAGGGTGCCGCGGAGATTCCGGCCAGTATCACGAGGACCCCGACCGATGTTGCCTCGAAGAGGTGGGTTTTCCTCTCCTCCGCTCGATAACAGCCGAGGCCGAATCCGAGAAAGCAGGCGATCAGGGTCAGATTCTGGAAGTATGCAAACAGGCGCACTTCCGTGCCGATCCACCGGATCAATAGGATTTCTAGATAAAGCGATGAAAAACTCACCAAAAAGAGCGGCCACAAAACGCGGCCCCCAGGTTGTTCGTCGATTGAAAAAAAGTACGCCAGATGTCTCAGCCAAGTGTCTGAGCCGGTGCTTGGGAGCACATGCTTGTCAGACATAGCTGAGAAGGCCAGCGGGCTCGACTGAATTGTGCATGAACCCTTCGATGGACACTTAGTGTGCCTGCTGTTGCTCAACGGGAACCTGGAGGTAGCCGACGATCTGGTCGCGCAGAATCTTCGTGGCGACCAGCTCCAGCGGGTTACCGTTCTTCGAAACGACGAATACCACCACTTCATTTAGCACGCGATCTTTTAGCTCGATGCAACGGTCCTGGAAATACACACAGACCGAGTAGCGCTGGCCTTTCAAATCTACATTCTTCAGTTGCAAAGAGACCGGGCCAACCGGCATCTGGCTGTTGCCGCGTTGCAATTCAAACGAGAGTGCCTGGCGTCGGGTTTGCGAGAGCAACTGATTGAGGACGTCGCGAGTCTCCGAAATTTCACTCTGCTGTTGACCAACGACGCCGACCACGTCGGCGAGCCGATCGGTGGTCGCGTGCCAGGCTTCGTGATTAGCCTCGAGTTCCGATTTCATTGCTGCGGTTTCCGGACTGACCGCCGCGGCAGTCGAGGCTGGCGCCGAGAGGGTTTGCACTTTGGCGGGCTGGGGTTGCGGAGGCAGGACACTCGCCGCTGCGACTCTATAAGCACGACGGGGCACCGGAGCCTTCGCCACTACTGCCGGGGTCTGCACGACAGGATCCGACGGCTCGGCCTTCACCGGTTTGCGATGCGCTTGCAAGTCTTGCAACTGCTTTTGCGTGGCGGCGAGCTGCAATTGGAGTTGCTCAACCTCTGCGTTGGCCGCGTTGAAAGCGCTCCTATCACTGACTTGGGTGAAGATCTTGTACCCAACGATCCCGGCTAAGCCCAGGACGATAACCAGGAGAATCGTGCCTAGAATTTTCGGCGCAGGTTTGCGCCCCGTCTCACTAACCGTGGAAAAAACCTGCCGATCAAATTCGATGCCCGCCATGGAGCCTCCCACTTTCTTGCGCGTTTGTGCGCGCCTTTACAACCCGTCTACGGATGAACGGTCACACGTCCCGGATAAAGGGGATGCAGCCTTACCACCAGTTCGCGAGTTTCGTGGGGCAGCAGATCCACGATGCTCTTGCCTGTCTCGCCCCTCGCACCGCGCATTTCCACTTGGTATTTGCCCGGTGCCAGAACCAGCAGCATGGGCGTCTTACCAACGATTTTTTCATTCACCCAGATTTCCGCCTCGACGGGCGCAGCGCGCAGCAGGACTTTGCCTGCGTCTTTGCCTGCACGAGCCTGAAATTCGCGAACGTTGGTTTCCTGCGGCGGAGGTCCGGAAGAAACGATCAAATGTTGAGAGACCGTGCCACTTGTGCTTGCAGGAAGTTTCGGGATCGGCACCGGCTTCATGGAACTCGTCGTAGCGGCGGAAACGGAGGTGGCGCCGGCCGTTTCGGCGACCGCTTGGGCGTGGGCCACACCCCCAAACATAACGCACAACAATGTCATCGCAATCGCCGGGAAGAACACCGACGTCTTGACGTTAAGACGAACTTGAGCAGACGCCATGAAAGCGAGCTCCTTCAAAAGAGACCAATCGTGCCAGATTGCCAAGGTGGGGGGAAGCAGGAAAACAGCCAAAGTGCAAAATTCAATCGCTCAGAATTAGTCTTTTGTTTGCCGTCACCTACGAAAGCTGTGCTCCGTTACCTACCGGCCCGGGAAAGGCCACCGGTCTCCAAAACCTTACAAAGCTCTCGTGGACTGCACGGATTGTACTCATTCGGAGACTTGGCAGGTGATTTTTAAGGCGATTTCCCATTTAACGCATGTTTTTTCTAGGAGCTCTTTGGAACGGCTCGTGCTATTAATTGTGGCTTGGCTATGTGTCTGTGCGCGCTGAATGGGATGCGAGCGTCGCGGTTCTCGACCACCCGCTCGGTCGAGTGGCAGCCTAACTTGCGTTGCGGAAAGGTTCCGTGATCTTCGAGCGCAAAGGTCTAGCAAATAGATTGTTCGAGGCCAAAAGCCTTTTGGAGCCGGTTGCTCCAGAGCGGCAAGCGCGCCGCGCCCACGTCGTCACGCGTGTGCCCGAATTTCTGACACGCCCGGATTTTTTCCGGACGTCCTGGTGGTCGCACCTACGCACGCTTTTTTCCCGCTATCCCTCGCATTTGAGACTCATTGCCGGCAAGTATTTTCAGGACCTGCCCGTTCGGCCGAGAAAGTTTGCCGGCAAGCAGTTGGGAATTTCGGCGGTCCTGCACGTCTGTGTGTTTTTGCTGTTGCCGTTCGTGCTGAAATATTTGCCCTTTCAGGTGGCGCAGGCGGCGAACGTTGCGGACCGTGACCAGATAATTTACTACCACCTCTCGACTCCGGAGCATCGCGAAAGAGCGCGGCTGTTGTCGCCGGGTCCGGGCGCGGCGCCGGGCAGCGGTACGCAGCCGGAACTGCCACCGGTTAAAGGCGCGACGGCATCGCACGCGGGATTCTTCGCGGTTTCGCATCCCAAAGTTCCGGACAATAATCACCAGACGATCATTCAGCGGCTAAGCCCACCGGACCTTCGCATCAAAGCGGACATAAAGCTCCCCAACATGCTGCTCGCCAAACCGCAGCCCCCGAAGGCGCCGCTGCAATTCAATCCGAAGGAAGTGAAGCCGCTGCAGCAAGTAAATCGCGAAGTGGTGACAATTGCTCCGACGTTGACCCCGACCAATGTGCAGCAGCCTTTGACCGACCAGCTGGTTGCGACGAATGACCATCCGCACCTGGCCGTCCCGCTGGGAGCTGCACCCGCGCCGAATATGCCGTCCAGCACGCAGGGAAGCGCAACCGAAGTGGGTGCGCCCGAAATCGAAGGCAACGGGACACCCGGGCAGGGCTTGCTGATTTTAGGAACGGCTCCGGGGAATACCTCGGACTTAGTGGCGCTGCCGCCGGGGAATCGTTACGGGGATTTTTCCATCGCGCCCGGAGGAAACGGAACAGGTTCACCGGGCGGAGAGCTAGGCGGCTCACCACACGGGGGCACAGGCGGAGGATCGAGCGGCGGCACCGACACGGCTGGTACGGGAGCCGGAGCGTCCGGCGGCGGAGGGGACAACTCAAGTCCGGCAAGTATGGTCAGTATTCCCGGAAACGGTGAGAGCAACCGAAGCTTGGGAACTTTGGCAGCCGAGCGCCTGGTTTTCGCACTGCCGAGAATCACCGGCCCGCGCCACCGCACGCTGTTAGTAGCTGCGGGCCCTATGGGTGGCGGCGGCCTTGGCGTTTACGGTGCGCTGCGTTGCGGAAAGATCTACACCGTGTTTTTGCCGGCCGTCGGGAAGAGCTGGACGCTGCAGTATTGTCAGCCCCCCCCGCCCGGACAGGAGCCGCCCAAGAAGATTTTCGCCAGCGTTGTGCACATGGAAGAGGCCATTGTTCCGCCGGAGGCCGAGGAGCGGTTCGATTTCAAGCGCACACCGCTGCCGCCGGAAAAACTGCACAAGTACGTAATTCTCAAGGGTCGAATCAGCGAGGATGGAAAGGTGGCGGACCTTGTGGTTCACCAGGGCTTATCCGAAGAGATGGACGCTGCTGCCAGGCAGGCGTTCAGCCAGTGGACCTTCAAGCCGGCGATGAGAGGCGGCAAAGCTGTTGGTATTGAGGTCTTGGTGGGGATACCCTCGGATTCGCCGAAGGCCGGTAACACAAACTGACCTAGGTTCGAGACTTGAAACGGCGGGCGGGAAAGCGCACCTCCTGTGGCACAGAATGGTAGCGGTCTCTCCCATCAAGGGAAAATCTTTTCGTTTTCATATCACCCCTT
>Ga0070698_100007824_pt1 | contig 11571 bp, 17 predicted proteins | sample KBSK1502metaG_FD_65477 | JGI IMG/M metagenome (GOLD analysis project Ga0070698, IMG submission 65477) | Corn, switchgrass and miscanthus rhizosphere microbial communities from Kellogg Biological Station, Michigan, USA - KBS K1-50-2 metaG | ecosystem: Host-associated > Plants > Roots >...
CACAATCAAGAAGATCGCCGACGGTGTTGACTACGTCATTCCCGCAACCATCGAAGACGCTACCGTACTCGACGAAATCAAAACCGTCTTAACCTGACTCTTTCTTTTGTGCCTTTTGTGGCTAAAATCTCTCAGTATTTGAGGTCGACATGACTAAAACAATCGCCCCCGTAATCCTCCTTGTCTTGCTTTGTGTGAGTGCAGCACTCGCCCAGGATCTGAAACCGCCAAAGCTGACTCCAGGCCCTACCACTGATAATCAGAAGCGTTTGATCAATGAAGGTATCGCACTTCATGACCGCGGTGACTACGACGCTGCGATCGCCAAATACGAGGAGGTGCTAAAAGAGAATCCGGACAATGACTGGGCACTTTACGAGCTGGCCTACTCATACCAGATGAAGAAAGACTATCGAAAGAGTCTCGAGGCTGCTTTCAAAGGAGCACAATACAAATCGGACCGACTTTCGCTGTTCTATGTGCTCATCGGAAATGACTTCGACGAGATGGGCGAGGCGAAGAAATCGGTTGAGGTTTACGAAAAAGGTATCAAGATTGAACCCAACAATCACCTTCTTTATTACAACCTCGCGATCACCTATTCCGGACTCAATAACCCCGAAGAAACAAAGAAGAACCTGAAGAAAGCCCTTTTCCTGAATCCTAACCACGCAAGCAGTCACGCAGCGCTGGCCACACTCTTTGCCAGATCGCACTACAAAATCCCCGCGTTGTTCGCAGTGATGAGGTTTCTTGTTATCGAACCAAGATCCGCCCGCACGGCGCCCGCGTACAAGTTATTCACAGATACACTGACAGGCGGCGCGAGCGCGGGCAAGAATCCAAAAGAGATAAATATCTTCGTCGACATGGGCGGGAATAAAGACGAGGGTGACTTTGGCTCACTCGATCTGATACTCGGCCTGGTCAGTGCGGCGGGTATGACCGAAGCAAAGAAGAATCAGACTGAAGCGGAGCGGCTGATAGATCGTCTCAATTCTTTTTTCAGTATTGTTTCGGAGGGTGATCCCAAAGGAGACAAATCGAAGTTTACCTGGCGTTACTACATTCCCTATTTCATCGAACTAAAAAAGAAGAATTACGTTGAACCATTCGCCTACTACATCAGCCAGTCTTCCAAACTGGAAGGCGTTTCCGAATGGTTGGCGGCAAACGAGAGTCGAGTGAATGAGTTCGTCAGTTGGTCAAAGAGTTACCCGTGGCCAAAGGAATGATCGGAGTGGCTTTGCCCCAAAAGGTTACGATCGCACTTGGATGGGGTCAGTACAGGGAGCGGTAGCGACCTGGTCGGCGATCAGCGTGCGAATTTTCTAACGAGTTTTGACTCTCATGGTTGACCAGGTCGCTACCGCTCCCTGTACTGACCCCATCCAGGAATGATTTCCGACTTATGAGGCAAAGCTGATCGGAGGTTCAAAATGATTAGACGATTCGCGTTCATTGTCTGCGTCCTCCTCATGTTTGAAACTCTTCTTTTTGCACAGACGAATTCTCTTGCGCGCAGCGTCACGATCTATCGCGACACTTACGGCGTGCCGCATGTCTTCGGCCGCACAGACGCAAGCACAGCCTTCGGCTTCGCCTACGCTCAGGCGGAAGATAACTTTTGGCGCGTCGAGGAAAACTTCATTCTCGCCCTGGGCCGGGCATCCGAAGTTTATGGCGCGAAGATGCTTGACGAAGACCGGCTCAATCATGCGCTTGAGATTCCGAGGCTGGCGCGTGCGGAATACGGTCGTCTCGATCCACGCATGCGATCGTTGTGCGATGCCTTTGCTGCCGGCTTCAACTACTACCTCGAGCGGCATCCTGAAGCACGCCCGCGACTGCTCGTCAAAATAGAGCCGTGGTACACGCTCGCTTTCATTCGTTACAACTATTACCAAAACGGTTTCGCGCGCGATCGAAGTTTGCGCCAGATGGGACTACAAACTGCCGAGTTCGACAGCGATCTGAAACAACACACAGGTTCAAATGGCTGGGTCGTTGGTCCAACCAGGAGCACGTCTGGTTACGCGATGCTGTTTATCAACCCTCACCTCCCGTTCTTTGGTCCCGGCCAGGTTTACGAAGGTCACGTTCATAGCGATGAGGGTTGGAACTTCACCGGTTATACGCGCTTTGGTTTTCCACTGCCGTATGTCGGACACAACGAGAATGGCGGCTGGGTCAGCACTGACAATGCGGCTGATTTAACGGACGTTTACTTCGAAACATTCGACGATCCGGCTCGTCCACTCGCCTACAAGTACGGCAAAGGGTACCGGCTCGCCACTGAGCGCGTTGAAGAGATCAAAGTGAAGACAGCGAACGGTCTCGAGACGCGCAAGATCACCATGCGTAAAACGCATCATGGCCCGATCCTCGGCGAGCGCGACGGCAAGATGCTTGCGCTACGGATGGCGAAGTTTGAATCGGACGGATGGCTGCGCGAGTGGTACGACATGACGCGCGCGACTTCGCTGGCGGCGTTGAAGCGAGCGCTGACGCCGCTCAACATGAATTTTGGCAACGTGATGTACGCTGATCGCCAGGGAAACACCTGGTATCTCTACAACGGCGCCGTGCCGCGACGCGATCCGCATTTCGACTGGACCAAGCCCGTCGATGGCAGCGATCCGGCGACTGAATGGCAGGGTTATCACACCATCAACGAGTTGCCGCAGCTTACCAACCCGAAAACCGGATGGATGCAAAACTGCAACACCAGTCCTTTTTTGCTGACGAGTGAAGGCAATCCGGATCCGAAAGCGTTTCCGAAATACATGGTCCAGGAGGGCGACAACCCACGCGGCGCTATCTCGAGGGAAATCCTCGCGAGCAAACCGAAGTTTACGTTTGATGAGTGGACGCGTTTTGCGTTCGACACGCGAGTGATGAGTGTCGGAAGACGATTGCCGGGACTGCTGCTTGCACTGAAACAACGAGTTGACAATTTTCCAGCCTCGCCTGAAAGGTCACGAATGAGCGAGGTCTACGACGAGCTTTCGCGCTGGAATCACCACAGCACGGGCGACTCAGTTGCAATGACTATTTTTAGTCTCTGGCATGAGCGCATCTCAAGAGATCAGAACCTCAATGTCTTGACGGCGCTCACAGACGTAGTCAATCAGCTTCAGCGAGATTTTGGAACGTGGAAAGTTAAGTGGGGCGAGATCAACCGCCTGCAACGTCGCGATGAGAGCAGCGATGAAGAGTTTCAGGATTCGAAACCGAGTCTTGCTGTCAGCGGTGTGAATGGTAACGACGGTGCTGTCTTCACGTTTTATGCCGCTTCTGCGGCTGGACAGAAGCGACGATATGGCGTTGCTGGTGGGACGTACATCAGTGTGGTTGAGTTTGGACCAAAGGTTCGCGCTCTCTCGGTTCACACGTTCGGCGCCAGTGGCGACCCAAAGAGCAAGCACTACATGGACCAGTCGGTCCTCTACACACGCGGAGAGTTCAAACCATCTCCGCTCACACTCGAAGAGGTCAAATCTATTCTCGAAGTCTCATATCGTCCCGGTGAAGAGCCCAGATAAAGGATGATCTCATGAAGATCGAAGTGCGTGGCGTCTGCACGCTGCTACAAGTTTTCGACATGCCTACATCGGTTCGCTTCTATCGCGACGTGCTGGGATTTGAAATCGTGCAGACAACTCCGCGTGAGGGCGATCAGTTTGACTGGGGCCTGCTGCGACTGGGCGATACCGAAGTGATGCTTAACACTGCCTACGAACAGGACGAGCGCCCAGCGCAACCAGATCCTGCGCGGATCGAAGCACACAAGGACGTCTGTCTGTACTTCGGCTGTCCCGACGTCGACAGCGCCTACCGGCATCTGCTCGCCAATGGTATCGAAGTGGAGCCGCCAAACATCGCGCCGTGGGGCTCGAAACAGTTATACCTTCGCGATCCTGACGGTTACACCTTGTGCTTTCAGTGGCGCAGTGCAACATCATGAAACCGATCCGACGCCACTTGAGTTATGCGCGCGCCACGAAGCGATCAACCGCTCCGCGTTGGCAGGCTCCCGTGTATCTTCCTGCACATCTTCAACCAACAGATCGAAGTGCTTGCCGAACGCTTCCACGAGGGGCATCGTTTCATAGGCGAAGAAGCTTGGCCGGTTGTAATTCAGATTGAACGCAAGACCACTCGAGCCGCATCCCTCCAGCTCGGTTGCATCCGATGGTGAATATGAAAAGTGGCAATAGACGCCAGTGGCCTGGTTCTCATACAAGAACTGCATCTCGCCATCATCAGACTCACTTATCTTGAAGAACGGAACAGCCGAGAAGTATTCCTTGAGTGAAGCTATGGAAGGTGCCGAACCATTCTCGCGACAGAAGTACAGATCGAAGCTCATTACTCTTCATAAAAGATATCGATCGATTTCTAGCGCGCCGTGAAAAATGCCTAGAATATCGATGTCGCCATTGGTTTTAACTAGATAGGTTATACGGTAATGCTCGTATAGAAGAATTCGAACTTCACGGGGCGCTGCGGGCTCGTAGCTATAACCAATCCTCGGATGGTTTCGGAGTAGCTGGACCTTTTCATAAATGTGATTGATGGTTTGTGCGGCGGCATCGGGATTGTCCGCTGCTATGTAGTTGTAAATGTCCTGAAGCCAGACTTCGGACTCACGGGTCCAGTTTATTTCTGCCAAGTCTTTATCCGACGTTCCATTTCTTCGTTGGAGATTATTCGTCCTTCGTCGGAGTCTTTGAGACCTCGTTGCACCATCAGATCAAAGGCAAGTTCCCGGACGATATCGTCATAAGAACTATCATCGGGTTGACGCTTGATGATTTCAGCGATGTGCTCTTTGGCGGTCGCCATATTTCCTCCGTTATTTCTCTTACGCAGCAAGTCCTTAAACCGAGAGATCATTTCTGCATAAGGCAAGGCGCATGTGGATCATTGACCGAACGCTGACCTGTGTCAAGAAGTTAGTTAGGCCGAATGGAGAGAGGTAATGCAGATGCTTTCTGCGCACCGCCACTACTGATCGCCCAAGCTTTAACGCCACTAGCCAAGCTGACGTGTTTTTTCTTAAAAGCTGGCCAAGTACGCGAAGATCGTTCGAATGGGTTGTCTAGCATAAAACTGGTAATCGGCGTCAACATTACCGTGATCGTCTACCGTACCTTCGGCACATGATTGAATCAGATTTTCCTCGCATCGAAGAGCATCTACTCCTAACGTCAAAATTGCATAAGCTGTTGTTCTCTCTTGAGGATCGACTAAATACGCGTAACGCCTTGGCAGTTTTGCCAGAAGGCCTTCTTTAGTCTCGTGATCGATTCTCATGCTGCCTATGCCGACAAAGGTAACTGTACTATATTGCGAAGTTTGGATGTCGAAAATGGGGAGTCTTTGATGAAGTCATACCGTAAAGAACTCTGGTTCAACGTGCCGACTCGTCGCGCGTTTATCAACATTACGCCGCAGGTTGAGGAATGCCTGCGTGAGAGTGGGATTATCGAGGGGTTGGTGTTGGTGAATGCGATGCATATCACCGCTTCGGTCTTTATCAACGACGACGAGAGCGGGCTTCATCGCGATTATGAGACCTGGCTGGAACAACTCGCCCCACACGAACCAACCAGCCAATATCACCACAACAAAACCGGCGAGGATAATGCTGACGCACACATCAAGAGACAGGTGATGGGACGCGAGGTTGTAGTTGCGATCACGAAAGGTGAATTGGACTTCGGCCCTTGGGAACAAATCTTCTATGGCGAGTTTGATGGCGGGCGCAAGAAGCGAGTCTTGGTGAAGATCATCGGTGACTAGCTTTGCCTCAAAAGTCGGAAGTCATTCTTGGATGGGGTCAGTACAGGGAGCGGTAGCGACCTGGTGAGTGATCAGCGCGCGATATTTTCTAACGATTTTGATTCTTGTGGTTTGACCGGGTCGCTTCCGCTCCCTGAACTAACCCATCCAACTGAGATCCCTAACTTCGGGGCAAAAAGGGCCTTGAAGGATAGTTCTCCGCTCGGATTCACTTATGTCATCTGTCGAAGCAGATTTTGACCGACTGGCTCTTCTCGATGAGCAGGGGTGGACGGCCAACAACTCCTATCACAGTTCCCTGCTCAGGCAAGTTCCCCACGGTTGTGAGAATGCGCTTGAGATTGGATGCGGGACGGGTGCGTTTGCGAGGGAGTTGGCGAAGCGATGCAGGCACGTGGTTGCGATCGATCTGTCTTCTGAGATGGTGCGGGTGGCGCGGGCGTGGTCCGGAGAGTTTGAGAATCTTGAATTTGAAATTGCGGATGCGATGACGTGGGGCTTTCCGCAGTCATATTTCGACTTCGTTTGTTCCATCGCCACGCTGCATCATCTCGATCAGCGTGAGCTGTTGACGAAGATCAGCGAGTCGCTGAAGCCGGGCGGCGCCTTGGTGGTGCTGGATCTGGTTGAATCGGAGAGTTTCGTGGAGCGCGTTTGCGATGTTGTCGCGCTTGGCGTGAGCGTCGGCTTGCGGTTGGTTCATAACGGTCGACTGCAGCCGCCGGCAGAAGTGCGGAGAGCGTGGGAGCAACATGGTAAACACGACTCTTATTTGACAATGAGACAGGTACGCGCGCTCGCGGATGAGATCTTGCCGGGATCGACTGCAAAGAGATGCTTGTTGTGGCGCTATCTGCTGGTTTACCAAAAGCAGTAGCGAAATACAGGATTTCAAGATTTAAGAAGTGACTCAAGCTCTTTAGTTGAAGCATCGACGGCGCGCTTTGCGTCTTCGAGTGCCTGCGCTGCTTCTCCTGCTTCTTCGGTTGCGTTTTGAGCGCGTAGAGCAGCCGCTTCCGAAACTGCGGACGCGCGCTTCAACCGCTCCTCTGCTGCACGCTTGTACTTCTCTGTTTCTTTCGCGTCTGCGGTGGCTTTCTTCAGTGCGGCTTCTGTGCTCTGTGTTCTCGCTCGCGCATCAGCCAGCGCCTTCTTCGCTTCCTGCAACAAGACTTTTGCTTCAGCAATCTTTGCCTGTCGAATCTGGCGTGCCTCAGCGGCGGCGTTGGATTTCTGGCGTGCAGGTGAAGCTGCAGTCGCTGACTTCGTCCGCGTAGGTACGTTGGCTGTCGTTGCACCGCCGGAAATCAACGACGCAAGTAATTCAAAACTCGGTGGGTCGACGTCCTGAGTCAGTCGTCCAGGCGTCGGACCATCAGGAAGCAAGGCGTATGCGGACAGGGCCTCAAGCGTAGTTGTGATGCGATGCAACGCATCCTGCGACGGATTGTGACCGGCGTCCTGCAACAACGCCGCCGCCAGCTCTGATAACTCCACGAGCGACTGACGTCGTGCCTCGAGCGAGTCGCGCATATTCGCGACCTTCGCGGCGGACCGCGACGCCTGCGCAGTGTGAAAGCGTTTCCCGGTCGCCATCAACTGCTCGAACTCGTCGCGATAACTCCAGTAAAGCTGGTTTACTGCCCACGCCGAGACTGGAGGCTTCGCGAGCAACTTCACGCGATCCGCCTCGTTGGAACGCCCTTCCTTTTTCAGCCGCGCAGCGAGTGTGTTCCGCGCACTCGTGAACTCCGCCAACGACAGCGTGAACAACGCGTCGATTTCGTCTTCGAGCTTGCTCTTCATGCGACTGAGTTTACACTTATTGGGCCACAGATTAACGAGGATTGATTACGGATGGGTGATAAAGAATCGGGACTCAAATTAGAAGGAAGCGTTCAGACGGAATGTTTCTCACGAGCTTTTTGGGCCTCTTCGATACTCCGGAACTTAAAGACGCCACGAGGATAGCGTTTGGGTGAGATGGCCCAGTAGCGCGCACAGTGACGTAGGAAACGCTCGAAGTCTGAGCCTCGTGATTCATGCACAGGTGCTCGGTTCATCTCTTCAATTGATCGAAACTTCTGTACCGGCAATTCAGTTCTCATCTCGTATGAAGAGGTCGAGATCCTCAGTAGCCCTGACGACTCCATGGAACCCCATTGCAGTTGCACCGATGAGCACATATTCAAGTCCGGCGTACTCAAAGGCGCGTAACACCCGAAAGATTTCATCGTGGTCCACGAGCTTAGAATAACTTGTCGCCAAAAAGCGCGCCACCTTTGGCATCGCAGTACATACCTTTTGCTACTTGCATTATTCGCTGAGGAGCCAGATCATTAGCTGCACTTAACCTGGACCACGACGATGAAGAGATTCTCGCTATGGCTTAAGCTCGCGGCTGGCCTCCAGTTACTTACCGCACTGATCCATGGTGTTGGACTGTTTGTGTCGCCGCCAACGAACAACGATACCGAGCGCCGGCTTTTCGAGTTGATGGACAGTTACCGGTTCGACCTGGGCGGTGGCTTTCACCGCACGGCTGCTGAGCTGACGACGGGACTCAGTATCTGTTTCTCGCTGCTCTGTCTGCTCGGCGCACTGATGAACTGGTACCTGTTGCGCAAGCAGCCAGAAAGAGATCTGATTGCCGGGTTCATCAATATCAGTCTGGTAGTGTTCGGTATCTGTTTCGCATGGATGGTGTGGTTTACATTCCTGCCGCCGATCGTACTCACCGGGCTAATCTTTGTGTTCCTGATTCTGGCCCGACTGACGGTAAAACTCTCTCCGCTGCTTCCTGAGAAGAAATAACCGGATAGACCTCGAACTCAACTATATCTTTCCAGTTTGCGATCCATTCATTGACATAAGTTACGTCGGGCGCCTCCATCAACTGAAAGCAGCGTTCAAGCTTTTCATCGACCCAACTCGACACGTATTGCAAGCCCTCCGGTGCGAGGCGACCACGTTCGCGGAAGCGCTCGTAAACCGGCGCCGGATTACCATTCTTGAAGTGTTCGACAATCATGTAGAGCAAAGTAGTGTGCCTCTCTGCGATGAATTAGAATGAGCAGCGATGTTAATTCTAATCATCTTCGCATTGATTTTGGCCGGTAGCGACAACAAGTCTGAAGCTTCATACATTCAGACACCAACGCCTTATCCAACACCGAGCTACGATCCTGGCAGTTACGTGCCTGCTACTCGAGCCGGAAAGACAGCGACTGTACGAGGCGCGAACCTCGCCGAAAAGATCCAGGCAGCTCAAGACGACCCGTCCATCACAATTGTAAGAATCGAAGGTGGCGGATCGATCACAAAACAAGTCACGCTTCGGAAGCATACCGTCTTCGACAGCTCCACATACTCGTGCGACGTGCAAGGCATAACCGATCAGGGGCAGTTTCTTGTTGCCGACGGCGTTCGCGTCGAAGGCACTTGGCGCATGCCGAAAGAGTTGCTTGATTACTTCAAACTTGGCAACGGCAGCAACTGGCAAGATCCTTACCTGATAAAAGTCCAGGCCCTCACCGCAGAGCAACTAGCCGGCACCGGGACTACGATCCTTGAGCCGACGTTCGTCAACGGCCCGCATCCAGCGATCGAAGTCTTTCAAGCACTCGGCGACTCAGTCGAATCGCACACCGGCGCAGCTCGCGATATCGCGGTGATCGGATTTCACATCAAGGGCCGGCAAAGAGTCTATGACGGTGGCGTGCGAGCTTCAATCCTGCTTGGCAACTGCGTCAGATGCACCGCTCAGAACAATTATCTCGAAGACACCGGCTCAATCGGAATCACTTTCGGCGGCTCCGCGCTCAACAAGAACAACTACTCGAACCAGGGATTGATCTGGCACAACGTCGCTTCCGGCGTAGCCGCAGCCAACTTTGCGGCCGTTAATTCGGAGAACTTACTACTCATCGAGAATTACGTCCGCCGACCCGGCCATCACGATCCGACGTTCGGCGGCGGCGTGTGTGGATTCGATCTCGAAACCAACACTGCCGCCGATCACAGCAAGAACATCGGCGTCTACAACAACCTGTTTGACTACGAAGACGCTGGGCTTGAATCGGCCGGCAACGCGATATGCCTGCAAGATCCGTATCAGGGAGTAAACCACGGCAAGGTCACGGCTGCGAACAACGTTGCGATTGGAGGTCGCAGCGAACACTCAAATCATCGTTATATGTCCAATGGTTTATTTCTCGTCGGGTTGAAAAAATGTGAGATTGTGAATAACTACGTCTTCAGGACCGGACAAAATGCGTTGCAAGCTTATTCGCTCGACGGTTGTCTGGTTCAGGACAATATTTTCGAGTCGACCGGCGGTGGCGGCAACTCAACGATCAATCTAAACAACGTCACAAACTCAATCTTTCGTCGAAACCACTTCCGCGCCAGACCGGGAGTAACAATCAACACTCAAGCCGGCATCGTGGACAAATGCGGCAAAGGAAACGTCTTCGACAACAACCGCGGCAACGACGTTATTAACGCCAAATGCCAGTAGCCACAAAGAGGCACCAAAAGCACATAAAGAGATCTTGTTCTGTTTTGTGCTTTTTGTGCCTCTTTCTGGCAAGAGTTCCTAATTTCGGTGAATCTTTGCTGTAACCGCGACTGTCCATTGCTAAACATCTGGCGCTTTGTACTGAAGAACTCTTACCCGTTCTAAGGTCACCAATCCATCCGAAATCATCCCATCGAGCAATGGTAAAAACTTGTCGACCTTCTCACCGCTGTCGACTATTTCGATAACCATCGGCAGATCCTCAGACAACCGGAGAATTTTGGCAGTGTGCAGAACACTGTGCTTGCCAAAACCCATTACCCCACGCAGAACAGTCGCGCCCGCCAAACCCTGTTCTCTGGCTTTCAAAACAATTGATTCGTAAAGCGGAAGGTGTCCGTGCCGATCACTCTCACCCACAAAAATTCGCAATAGGTATCCGTCTTCTGGAATAGTCATCGTCACCTCACAAAGCTTTAACCAAACCGTATCCCACCCACACCATGAGCAATCCAAGCACATTGGAGACAATTATGTTTAGAGTTGCCAAGCCGAATTCCCCATCCCTCAACAATGTAAATGTCTGCAGTCCATAAGATGAGAACGTGGTAAAGCCACCCAACAACCCGATCAGAATTACAGTACGGAGTGTCGGATTCACCAGGAATCTCTCTTCCGTCAAATTAAAAACTGCTCCTGCTAAGAGACAGCCCAAAACGTTTACAACCATAGTCCCTACTGGAAATGTCTCCCCATAGCGACGCGCGACGAATCCGGAAAGCCAATACCTCAAGAGAGTACCGGCCAACCCTGCGATACCAATTAAGAGTGGTCTAAACATTGTTCGTTACCAAGCAAAAACTCCTAACCACTGCGTGCCTCTGTGTTGGCATCTGTGATTAGGAGTCATCAATCCCGAACGGGATGGTTAAAGGCGAACTCCATCGCCTGGCAAAATCTTAGCGATACTATAGCACGTCACGAAGCGCCGCCGAACATATTGCCGACCTTGGTAATGGGTCAGTTTGAAGTATGTCTCACGCAAAGGCGCAGAGTCGCCACGAAAGACGCAAAGAAAATCAGAGGTTCTCTTTGCTGTCTTTGCGTCTTTGCGTGAAACATAATCTAAACTGACCCACTACCCCGACCTTAGCTGCTGCCTCTCCCGGTTTGTCGGTCATACCGTTGAGCGAGACCCGGCGCGCCGCCGTGCAGATTCCTACCTACTTGCGGTATAAATTGTT
>Ga0070698_100007825_pt1 | contig 11569 bp, 6 predicted proteins | sample KBSK1502metaG_FD_65477 | JGI IMG/M metagenome (GOLD analysis project Ga0070698, IMG submission 65477) | Corn, switchgrass and miscanthus rhizosphere microbial communities from Kellogg Biological Station, Michigan, USA - KBS K1-50-2 metaG | ecosystem: Host-associated > Plants > Roots >...
GCGATACAGCCGCGCCGCCGCGCGACAGGTCGTTTCCATCAGGCGGCGATCACGCATCGCCCAGTCCACGCGCGGCGCCCGTGGTCGAGGATGCGCCAGGCGCGGCGCATGCGCGCGCAGCCAGCCGCGATCATGGCGGTAGAGCCAGGCGTAGGCGCGTGGCGCTCGTCGGCGCGCGGCGGTGACCCCAGCGGAGCCGTCTGCACAGGCCGACTCCCACTCCGCACGCATCAGCTCGCGACGCGCCTCCACGTTCTGTGTATGGCGCTGCGCGGTGGCAATGTGCTCCTGCGCTGCGCTACGCAGCCCAAGCCGGCTCGCATGCCGCAGGACGGTGCGCGTCGCGACCCCCAGCGCCCTAGCCATCCCACGCAGGCTCGTCCGCCCCTCACTCCAAAGCGAGGCCAGGCGCGCCTCCCAGACAGGGCCAACCGCAAGCAGCGCGCTGCGGCGATAACGATGTGCGTCGTCACAATCCGGTCCCCGGCGCGTATAGGTGAAGCCACAGGCCGTGCAGGAGAAGGTCGCAGTCGGTCGCCCTCCTCCGCTCGGCGGATAGGAGGTGACGACCTGGCGAACACGCTCACCGCACCCACACCGCTCACACGCGGGATTGAGGCAGATCCCAACGAAAAATGGCGTCGCGGGACGCTCCGCATCAGGGGCGGCGAGCAGGTCAAGTAGGCGTATCCCCAGGAAGCGCGCCAGCAGCAGATGGCGCACCGGGTGCTGAGCGCCATCGGGCGCACGCACCAGCCGCGCCAACCAGTTGTCGGCGCCGTTCTGGTCGAGAGGAGCGCCCAACATGCGCAGCGTCTGCGACGGATAGGCCTGCGCGAAGGCCGCTTGCAGGTCACGCATGCGCACGCGGCCCGCCGCAGTCGCCAGGTTGCGCGCGGCGAGCGCTTGCAGGTAGCGGCGCTGGAGCGTCGCCAGTCCGGGTGGCGCCGGGCGCGCGTCGAGCAGCCAGGCGATCGCGCCGGCGAGCGCGAGCAGCGTGTCCTCCGGCTGCCGTCTCGTGCGCAGTGGTCGCCCCGTATCATGCCTCGGAATCACCGCCTCCGCGGGGATCCAGTACTGGCGGGCGCGCCGGTGCGCCGCAGGGGCGTCGCTCGCCTCCAGCCAGAGCCGGTGACGCGGACACACGAGCGCGCCTGGCGCTTGGCTCAACCGTCGCCAGTGCGCCTCGCCGTAGCGGTGGCGATCCTCAGCTGCGCAGTCCGGACAGTAACGCAACGCCGCAGGCAGGGGAATCATGCTCGCCATCTGGCCGCTGCGCGTATGCAGCGCGCCACCGCCGGCGCCACGCATGTCGGCGCGCAGACGCGCGCACCGCTCCGCCGGGAGAAACGGGGCGTAATAGGGCAGGAGCGTGTTCCGCTCGATGAGTATGTCGGCGCTGAGGACGGCGCCAGACGGCAGGCGCGCGATCAGCGCGTCGAGCTGACTCGCGAATCCGACGCTGGCGATGAGGAAGGGAGCCCCGAACCAGCGCTCGAGCGGTGTCCGTCGATTCCCATAGCCCAGCGCCTCAGCGTTGCGCGCCAGCGCGCTGTAGAAAAGCTCATCGGGACGGAGATCGGGAACGACGCTGATCATGGCTCGTCCTCCTCATCGCGCGTGACCTCGGACCCGCCATCCACCTCCCAGCCAAGCGCGGGACAGGGGTCGCGAACCCAGCCCTCCTCGCTCAGCGCGTCGTACGTCTCGCGGTTCTCCGCCTGGCTGCGACGCCAGATCGCGAGCAGCTCCGCCTCCTCCTGCGGCGCCGGCACCATCTTCCTGGCGCCGCGCTGGCGTCGGGTGACGCCTGGCGACGGCGCGCTGTCGTCCACGGGCGCGGCCACGGGCGCGGCCACGGGCGCGGCCACGGGCGCGGTCACGTCCGCAGCTATATACGAGTCGAGATCTGGGATCATGTCCGATTCGAGCAGTTCGAAAGGCGCGAGATCCTCGATGGCGCGCAGACGCGGCTCGAGCAAGGCGACCTTGTCCCACTCGTGCGCCGCGCGCGCCTGCGTGAGGTCGCGCAGCAGGCCCAGATAAGGCTGCAGGCGACCCAGGTCGCGTTCTGAGACGCGCCGGAACAGCTCCGGCGTCAGATCCTCCTCGCCACCATCCACGATGGCGGCGATCTGCCCCTGGACGAAGACCTTGACGGCGACGTCAGTGATGCCCTGCGAGGTGTCGTAGAGCGCATGCACGAGGTCCGGCGTTGGCGCGCAGACGCCGCGCACGTAGCGGTAGCGGAAGAGTTCCCTGGCGAACTCGTCAAAGACCTCGTCCTCCTCCATGCGCCGCCAGTCGTGCCCACCAGCGCCAGTCGCGCGACGCGCGCGGCGAAACTCGCCTCCCAGGGCGCTCATCGTCTTGGGCGTGCCGACGAGCACGATGGGTACGTGCAGGACATTGTCCAACTCGACTAGAAAGTTGAGGAGCTCGCCGTCGTTGACGCCGCGCGCGGCGACGACGTTCTGAATCTCGTCGATGACGAGCACGCCCAGGTGATGCCGCAGCGCGAGCTTCGCCATCACCGGTAGGTAGTCCTCGATCGTGCGCCGCCCTATCTCGACGAAGTCGTGGTAATACGTCGTGCCCAGGATACGGTCGAGCTCCTGGAAGAAATTGCGCACGAGCCCGCCGAGGGTGCCGTTGCGCGGGCACTGGATATGCATCCATACCACCTGCGTGAGCAGCAGGGGACGCCGCGCCGTGCCACAATGGATGATCACCTGGCCGTAGAGATTGAGGATCGCCTTGATCGTCGTGGACTTGCCGATGCCGCTGGGTCCAATCACGTCGAACCCGTTGGTCGCCGTCACGTGCGCGAGGCCCGCATGGGGGTCGCGCAGGCGCTTGACGGCCTGGTTGACGCCTGCCGAGAAGCCATCCGCCAAGGGGTTCCTGGCGACGTAGCCGCTGCGGATGACGGTCCCGAAGGTCTGCTCCAGCTCGACACAGTGCGGCAGTGGAACGAAGAGGGTCTTGACCTGGTTCAGCGCGTGACGCCGCAGGGTCGCGGGCCAGTTCAGCGCCGCGGACGAGTACGGTGGCAGGTAGCGCAGCGCGAGGTAGGCCTCCTCCTCGGACAGCAGCGGGGGAAGCGCCTCGATGGCGGGGTTGCCGCGGTATTCTGGCACGAGTTGTCTGCGGTAGCGCGCCGGCGTGAAGCGGTGGCGCGCGCGCTCTGGCGCGAGGCCCTCCTGGTCCCTCTCCAGCGTCGCATTCATGCGTGGATTCCGCCGTACGGGTCGCCGTTCCTGTTTGCGCATCAGCCCGCTCCTTCCTGTTTGTCGCGCACTCGCATCTGACGCATCATCGCCAGGCGGCGCGCCTGCCCGGATTCGGGCGCCGCTGTGGCAGCCGGAGGTCTGGCAGCCACGGGCGCGGCAGACCTGGGCTGGGATACCACGGGCGGTGGCGCCCAGGAGTCGTCCTCACGCTCGCGGTCGCGCTCGGCGCGCCGGTTGTCACGTATTCCTCTCACCCGCGCGCTGTGGCTCTGGTGGTGTCCAGGCGCCGCCTTGGCTTCGCGCTTGCGTTGCGCAACAACGTCGCTGCGGAACGCGCCTTGCGTGATACGCACGCTCAGCGCGCGCGCCTCATCACGCGCTCGCGCCCGCGCTTCGCTCTCGTGTTGGGCGCGCGCTTCCGCCCAATCCATGGGGGTCTCGTACTCCTCCCCGAGGAGCGTACAGACCTCCAGCGCGCCGAGCGTGTCGTTGCCCGGCGCCCGCGTCGCCTGCAGCGTGGCGGCGCGCTCAACGTCGGGGTCGGGAAGCAGGTAGAGAATCCGGAAGTCGCGTGGATTTTCGAGCACGGCGACACGCCGGGCAGATGTGTGCGCCTTGCTGCGAATGAACCAGCCCTCGCGCTCACCGCGCTTGCAGGTATACCGCTTACCGTCGTAGTGCAGGCCATCGCCGTGGCTCGTCGCCACGCCGCGACGCAGCAGGTTGCGGCGCATGGTGTCCTGATCCATCGTGCCCAGTCCCCCACGGTGCACGACGCCCCACGCCCAGACCTTGGCGGGTGTCGGCGCTGGAACCGCGACGCGCGTCTCCTGATCGAGGGATTCTGGGTCGAGCGGATGCGTGGTGTTGAACTCAACGACGTAGCTGAAGACAAGCCGGCGCAATTCGTACGGTGTCAGGATCGCGTCACGGCGCGGATCACGCTCGCCACGCTCAGGCTGACCATGCGACCTGGTGTGTCCGGGTAGGCGTTCCGCTAGTTGCTTCTTGAGCGCGTGGAAGCGCGCCTCGACGAACGGCTTCAGATCGGGCCGATACGATGGCGTGTTCGTCAGCCGGATGTTGAGCGTCTTGATCATGTGCGCGGCGCCGCGCTGCAGCAGTTCACCCTTATCCGCCACAAATACTTTCGGAATGTGGCGCGCCGGCCACGCGTCCAGCGGACAGGGAACGCGGTACTCGCGACACAACGCGACCTTGTTGAGCGTCATGTTTTCGAGCGCGAGCATGACGCCGGCCCAACTCGGTGGCTCGAGCGTCACCGCGACGCCAGCGATGAGGCCGCTGAAGACATCGACGATGAAATAGACCGTCGCCTTGCCGATGAGCTTCTCACCGGTGATGCCGTTCACCAGATGCACATTGAACACGGTGGCGTCGACCTGAAAGTAGCTGCCCGGTCCAAAGACGCCCCTGCGCCCGCGGCCGGTGACCGGACGGTAGCGCAGATTGTAGGCGCGCTCGCCCTCGCGCCCGATCACCGCTCCGGCGGGATCCTGAGCGCGGCGCCAGCGCGCGTAGGCGCAGAGCTGCTTGTAGGTGGGGCGAGCGACCACAGGCGTGTAGACCAGATAGCCGTCGCTGTTAGGCTCCTCGGTCGCATACCACTTCTCGATCAAACGATCGTAGGTGACGCGCAATGAGAGATGCTCTTTCATGTAGTAGCGGCGCAGAACCGCCTCGAACCGCTCCTCGACGAGCGCCGTCACGTTGATCCCGCCGCCACGCGCTGCGGCGTCGCGCCGTGGTCGCCCGCGCTTGGGCGCGTCTTGCCCTGCGGTGCGCCGCCTGTCCGGGGCGCCGCAGTGCGCGAACTGGGGCAGGAGCGCGTTCCTGCTCTGTCCTCCCTGCCAGTAGTAGCGCAGCCAGGTATGGATGACGCGGATGTCGACGCCAGCGCGTCGCGCGGCGTCGGCGATTAGCGGGGTGCGAACGTTGGGAGAGAAGATCTCGTCGCCGCGGCCCTCTACGATCGGTCGGATGGCCGCCCAGGCGCGGTCGCGCCGTCGCCGATGATGCAGTGGAGGCTGCTGTGGGAGGTACACATACGCGTAGGGATCAGCGCTCAGCAAGCGGGCGCGCCGCTCGTGCAGCGCGTCGAGCGTCTCCTGGGCGGAGCGGAGAAACGGGTGCGCGCGCGTGTTGCGCCGGTCGGTCTCGATCACGACTAGGTGCGCGCCACCGTCCAGCACCGCTAGCACGCGTTCGATGATCGTTCGCCCACGCTCATCCTGCCAGCGATCCTCATCCACTTTCCACTGAATGAGCTGATTGATGGAGAATTCCATAGTGGGAGATCCTTCCCGTCCGTCCTATAGCGCGCCTTCCGCCGTCCCGCCTGCTCCGGCGCGCAGGGCCACAGCGAGGAGTCTGAGCGGATGGCTTGGGCGCAGCGGGCGCGAGAGATCGACACCCCACTGGCGCGTCGCGATCAGGTGATACGCCACGCGGAGCGCGGTTCCCACCGGCTGCGCGTACGCAAGGTCACAGGCGTGCGCCGCCGCGTCGAGCCGCGTCTGGCCGTCCTGCGTGCGCTGAGTCAGTTGGACAGCCATTGCGCGCAGGAGCGCGGGGTCGAGTTCACGGTCGAGCGCGTGCGCCTGGTGGATCTCGGCGAGGTTGTCAGTGAGGGCGAGTGGGAGCTCTCGCTCGGTGACAATAGCCCAGGGAACATCGCGTGCGCACCAGTAGCGCCGTTCGATCTCGAGTTTCTCCAACGTGCGCCTGTCGCTCAGTTCCTCGGCTGGCTTGATGGCGATGGCGCGCAGCGTCCGCGCGCCGCCCACGACGAGCGTCAGCAGGAAGTCGGTTGTCATCACGATGGGCCGCCGCGTCCGGCGATCGCCGGGGTGCGCGAGACCGCAGCGCGCAGCGATGGCCAGCGTCTCTTCAAGCGCGAGCGGATACTGCTCGCGAATGTCCTTCACAGCGGGCGACGCGTCGGCGAGCAGCGCGAAGCGCAACTCAAGCTCGCTGAGGAGGTCGTGCTGGCGACCGACCGTCCAACTGATCAAGCGCTGCGACATGCCCCAGGAAGGCACGTCGTTAACCGTCAGCCACGGTTTGTACGTCGCGTAAGAGCCCTTGCCGCGTCCCTCGGCGCGCCAGCGTTTGATCGTGGCGGGATTGGATTGATCGGCGTAGCGTGCCATCGCTTGCTCCTGACGTGTACGCAGGGGCTCCGCGCCCAGACGTGTTCACCAGGTGTTCAATTGTATAGCATGGACAGTTTAGAAATGTCAAATAGTACATCCAAATGTCCGCGTGGTACACTTATGAGAGGTAGATACTGCACAGGAGTCCATGATGCGTACCTCACAATCGGCTGATCCCCGCTACTACACTGCGCAGGAAGCGATCTCTCGCCTGAGCGTCTCACGCACCACCTTTTACAATCTGGTGAACAGTGGCCGTGTGACGCGCGTGCCGCGCCCAGATCGCAAGCAAAGCGTGTATCTGCGCAGCGAGATCGACGTCTTGGCGTCGCTCGATCTCGTCCGCGAGGACGTGTCGTCCGGCGCGCCGCTGACGCCGCCGGAGCAGCTCGCTCCCGGCGCGCGCATGCTGCTCAACGCCCAACACCGGCTCCTCGAGATGTTCACCCATCTCCCCCTCTACACCGAGTGGTTGCGCCCCCCCACCACGATCCTCGAGGTCGGCTGTGGCACTGGGCGGTGGGCGCTCAGCATGGCGGAGCAGTATCGCGACGCCGATGTGATCGGCGTCGAGCGGTGGGAACCACCGCTCTCGAGTGGCTTTTCGCGCGGCGCCCCAGCGGCGCGCCCGTCACAGGGACAGCTTGAGCCGACCTGGCGCTTCGAACGGGTGGAGCGGCTGAGCGCGTTGCCATTTCCCGCGGGAAGCTGTGATCTTGTCTCCATGCGCTGGCAGGCCCGCGACCTGCCGACGCGCGAGTGGTCCGCGGTCGTCGCAGAGATGGCGCGGGTGACGCGCCCAGGCGGATGGATCGAATGCCTCGAGCTCGGCCTGCTCGAGGGTGACGGGCCGGCGTTGAACCAGTTGAAGCGCTGGGAGGAGACCTGGCTACGCGGGCGCGGCGTCACGTCTCTTCCTGATGAACGCGAGCTGAGCGAGTATCTGCGTGGCGCTGGACTCGTCAATATGCGGACACGACGAATCGCCCTGCCCGTCGACGGCGACGGCGATGGAGCCGCGCTCTACGCCGCGCTCACGTATTTCCAGCGTCTGACGCAGATCGGCTCCCAGCTCATGCAGGTCAATGGGGTGAGCCGCGCCACGTACGCCGAGACCCTGGCTCGGGCGCAGCGCGAGGTGACGCGGTCGCACTGTGTCTGGCCAGCCGCGCTTGCCTTCGCACAGGGCGACCGGCCAGACACCTCCAGCGACGACACGCCGTAACCTCATACCCATCACCTAATCATCGCCGCCCTCAGAGCAGACCGGTCAGACGACGCCGGAGGTGGAGCACGGCGACACTGACGCCGTAGCGCGCTGCGATCGCGTCGTCCTGGTCGCCAGCCTCCGTCAGCTGACACAGCGGCGCATACGGAATGAGCAGCGCCAACCCATACTCAGTCGCCGGCGCCTCATCGATGAGCCGAAACGGCGATAGACGCATTGTCTGGCAGGGCCATAACGGGATCGTCACGTCGGCGTTCCCAGTCTCCTCGGCGTCCTCGCTCGCCAGAACCGCCCTCCAGGGCGCCGCCGTATCGGTCGCATCGGTCGATGCGCGCATACGGTGCGCCTGCTGGCGGTGCCCGAGCGCGCGATGCCCGAGATGGTGCGCGATTGTGAAGGTGCGGCGCAGCAGTGAGTGCACGGGGTGGACGAGCAAGGCCTCATTTCTCCCGTCGTACTCATGCGCGTCCGCGATGGGGACGAGCGCGCCCGACCACGCGCCTCGACCCTCGAGCAGGCATTGCGCCTCGGTTGGGTTGTCGAGCGCGAAGAAGCGCATCCACTCCCCCTGGGTTTCGACGAGCTGCGCGATGCTCACACCAACCAGCAGCTGTCGCGGATCACAGCGCTGCAGAGGCAGCAGCCCTAGAGCGGCGCGTGCGGAGCTGGCGCGCCGCTCGATCATGCGCGCCCGTGGCCAGCGCGGCTCCAACTCGCTCGGGATGCGCGGTGGCATTCGTTCCTGCTCCATATCCTCGTCTTTCTTTCCAACCTCGCAGGTGACCCTGTGCGGAGCTGGTCCTCGCTTCTAGTCGCCACAGTTGCGCCCGCTGCTCACCGTCATCGTTTCTGATCCTCTCCTCATGCTTCTGCTTGTCATGCCCACGAGCGGCCGCCGTGGAGCGCGGGGAGACCGATCGAGAGCGACGACCTTTTTCATGTCTTGTCCCAGGCGCCGGGGAGACCGAGAGAGATGCAGCCGCTGAGACGAGCGGAGCGCAGAATTTCGGCGCGTCAATCACCTTCAGAGGCGCGTCGGCGCTTTGTTCCCCTCCCCACCTGTTGAGCCAGGCGGCGAAGCGTTGCCAGACGTGCTCCTGTACATACGCTCTCACTTTCTCTGTCGCCCGTGGTTGCTCCTCCTCTCTTTCGATCTCGTACATGATGCGTGCTACTGCCTGCTCGATTTCTCGCCGCGCCTGAACGCTTGGAGCGGTACAGATACACACCTCGATGAGTTCAATGAGCGCGTCCCACTGTACTGCCCCCTCGTGGTCCAGGTCGTCGTCCGAGCGAGATCTGAGCAAGCGTAGCCGTCCAACCACATCGCGCTCACTCTCGTCTGCCGCACTCGAAGCCGCTGTATGGCGCACCTCATCGTCGTTCATTCCGGTCCCCCGTTGCTACGGGCTGTCTTTAGCAGAGGTCGTCTTGCGCTCCGCGTGCTCGGCGGGCTTTCGGTCATGGCAGACCCTCTGCCATCATCTCCTGCATCATCTCCTGCATCATCTCCTGCGCGGCCAACCGTCGTATCCGCTGCAAATGCGCATACACCGTTGCCGGATGGAGCTGCAATTGCGCAGCGAGAGCGCGCCCCGTCACGCGTCGGGCGCTGGCCACTGCGCTCGTTCCTGCCAGCGGTGGATCCGGCGCACGTTGGTCTTCCCACGCGTGCAACGCGTCCAGAATAGCCACGCGCGTGGCGCGACCACGCAGGCGGCGGCGGTCGGTCGCTGGATCCGTCTGCGGCGCTGCGCCCTCGTGCGCGCGCAGACGCTGCGCCTCTACGAGCGGCAGATAATCCTGGGCTTTGAGCACATCCTGCGCGCGCTGCCAATTGGGCCAGCCACGCGCGGCGAGATTGGCGCGTCCTTGCGCCAGGTGCGGATATCCCATGGTTGAGAGCGTTTGATGTACTGCCCGCAGGCTGGGCCAGCCGCGCGCAGCTTGCGTCTCGCGCCCACGCTGCAGCGCTGGATACGCGTCGGCCCGCGCGGCGAGCTGCGCCCGCTGCAGATTGGGCCATTCCAGGATCTGTAAGGTGGCTCGCCCTTGGGCCAGTCCCGGATGTCCCGCGACCGCCTGCAGTAACCGTCCCCGACGGACGCCAGCGTGATGGGCGCGGCGGCTGTGCGTCGCCGTCCACCCCCATTCCTGCTGGAGCACGGCGCGCACCGTGGGGCGGCTGACGCCGGTGCGGCGCGCAAGGGCGCTGATGGTGACCACATCGTCGATGCGCTCCAGGTCCTGCAATGCGCCCACGATCAGCGCCGCCGTGGTGGCGCTGTAGCGCTTCCGGGCGGACGTAGGTGTGGTCGCACCAGGCGTCTCCCCGGTGGCCCGAGCGGCGCGCAGAGACGTCATCGTGGTCGTTTGGGACGGTCGTTGGCTCACCGGTTGCTCTTTCGTGGTCGCCTTCATGCGGCGTTCGGGTGGCGTTTATCTGCTGGGAGCGCGTGGCGTGGGATCGGCGCCGCGCGTCAGATAGGCGTCGATCAGTGTCCGTAGACGGGTCAGATCCTGCCGGATGTCAGGCCGCGACCAATCCCCACCGCGCTGATCAAACGCGTGCCAGGCGCCGATCAGGGAGTCGGTCAGCCGATGGGCGGACAGGAACGCATCATCTGGGGGCACACCTATGTTCCCGGTCGTCGGAGGCGTTCCCTGCGTCGTCGGGTCGTGCGTGGCGTGATCCGAGTGAGAAACCGTGCGCCCAAAACGGGCTGAGGCCACCCCGAATATCGGGGTGCTATCGCGCCGGTCGATCGGCTCATCTGCCGCCTGGCGGTCTGCCGACCCCTCGCCGTCGGCCGCGGCGCTCGGTGGCGGTGCGCCGGTCTGTGGCCCGCTCGGCGCAGGCGCATCTGGAGGTGACGCGCTCGGGGTAGTAGGGGGCATACGCGGACCTGAGGCGCCCACTGGTGGAGGGGTCAGCGTTGGAGCCGGTAAAGCTGGGGGGGTGAACGGCGCTGGCGCCCGGATGGCGCGGGACGCGTTTTCGGCTCGCGCGAGGGCATCGGTATAGTCGCGCGCGAGCTGCGCGAGCGTGGCATGCGCCAGCATGCTGCGCATCTCTGGGAGGCTCCGCGGTTTGAGCCAGCTATGCCGGCCAACATCTGGCCCACACCCCAGCATGTCGAGCGCGAACCGCAGATCGGTCGTGGAGAGCTTTGGCGTGGCCTTGAGGCGCGCCAGCGCCAGACGCATGATCCCATCGTCGGGAATGGCGAGCACGAGACGCGCCCGCTCCGCCGTGGGTTTCCCTGGTTTCCCCGGCAGATCCTCCCCGAGCAAGGCCGTGATATGGAGCACCTCATCGCGAAGCCACGCTGGCGTCTTGCCGAGCCGCTGGGCGATATCATCCAGCCACGTCAAGACATAGCGTTCCCAGTCCTCCGTCACCTCGGGCTTGGCGGCGAAATGCACCCAGAGAAGCGTGCCCAGGGCCAGCAGCGGATCCGCCGGGAGCGGCTCGCGACGCGGCGTGGGACGCGGGGCGCCGTCCTCAGCGACTCCGCGCTGATAGATGGTCGCGCCGTCGAGGTGGGTCGCGACATCCTGGACAAAGCCTTCGCGCAGCGCGCGCTCGGCGCGCTGACGAAAGAGGTCATTGGGCTTGCCAAGGCTGGTGGCGATACGGGCGTAGAACGCGTCCTGCGGGCCGTAGACGCGCACTTTGGCGCTGTGGGTCGTGACGCCCTCCAGACGGAGCGCCTCCAGCCGATGCATCCCATCAATGATGTCCAAGCCGCTGGCGCCGTCGGCGAGGCGAATGCGATTGAGCGAGAGATCGAGCAGCGGTGGTTCGCCGCGACGAATCGAGGCCCGAAAGGACGAGACGAGAGCAGGATCCACGGGCCAACTCGAATCCTGACGGATCGCCGCGAGGGCGACCGTCAGCGTCTCCGTCGGCTCGTGAGGGGGAGTCAGTG
>Ga0070698_100007828_pt1 | contig 11568 bp, 10 predicted proteins | sample KBSK1502metaG_FD_65477 | JGI IMG/M metagenome (GOLD analysis project Ga0070698, IMG submission 65477) | Corn, switchgrass and miscanthus rhizosphere microbial communities from Kellogg Biological Station, Michigan, USA - KBS K1-50-2 metaG | ecosystem: Host-associated > Plants > Roots >...
TTGAACCCGGCTGGAACGTCTTGCGGGATGTTGCACGCTTCGACGTAACTCCCTTTGTAAACAATGAAAAAATGGCCCTGCTCTATCAACAAGGTGAGGCTTCATATTTGAGACGATGGTGTTTTGGGCAAAACCCGGTCGATATCTTTGGACCCAGGAAGCTCTTGAGCGCGTACAGTACTATGCAAACAAGATCGGGAAGACGAACAATGAGATTCGGATGCTGATCTTTGGTGATGGTGCAGGCAGCGATTCTTTATACTTTGCCAGTAAAGGTTTTCAAGTTGATTATTTTGATGTTCCAGGGAGTGTCACCTTCGAGTTTGCCATGAAGCGTTTTGAAGGATATGGTCTGCTAGGAAATTCCATTCGAACCATCAACGATTATCATTCCTGCCTAAACCAAAGCTACGATATCGTGATTTCATTTGAAGTACTAGAACATCTCGCCGAGCCGATGACAATTATCAAGGATATTTCTCAAATGCTAAGAACTGGGGGTATAGCACTAATTACAGATGACTTTGGCGACATCACGCATCACCTGCCTACTCATTTGAAAACCAACGCCAAGTATCTTGGACAAACTCCATTTCTCTTTCTCAAACAAAAAATGGCACTTTCTTGGTACAGCACTCAGACTCTATTCAAGCCCATGGAGTTCGTTAAGGTGACAAAGATTTCACTGCGTAACTGGTTTTCCTTGCTCCATGATCACAACGTCAGAAGCTTATTTCTCTCTCAATATTCGAACAAACTTGCCCGCTTTATTGATAAGCTGGCCTATATAAAGGCATAGGAAACATGGATAGAAGTCAATCAAGAGATTCCATCATTGGACACCTGCTGCGCAGTACAATCAGCAACTATGTCGGGCGATTTATCGGTCTGGTTACCTGGTTCGCGCTTACACCTTTCGTTCTCGACCAACTCGAGCCAACCTTTTACGGGTTATGGGTGTTAGTCGGCTCGGTTACATCCTACGGTGCACTACTCGATTTTGGGATCGCCGGAACGATTACCAAGTACGTCGCCGAATTTCGTGCTAGGGAACAATGGGAAGATGCTCAACATCTCGTGGGTACGGCTCTGGTTACCTACCTGACGCTTGGTGGTCTGGTTGTTTTGGCTTCGCTGGCGTTCGCTCCGTTGTTTCCCCGGATATTCAATGTACCCGCAGACAACCAATCGCTGGCTAGATTGCTTGTTATCTTGTCTGGTATCGGAACAGGATTGGCAATTCCCAGTAACAGTACGTCAGCCGTGTTGCGAGGTTTACAGCGATTCGATCTGCTCAATCTATTTGGGATCATTGGTACCTTGTTGCTTGCGGGTGCGACAATCGCCGTGCTCCTGCTGGGCGGTGGCGTCATCGGTTTCGTGGTCACTGGCATCTCTGTCAATTTTCTGATGCTCATTCCAAATATCTGGATCATTCATCGTATCGCGCCGGATCTGCGCTTTGGATCGGTCGGTGCCAGTCGTGAAATGTTCAAAAGATTGACTTCGTTCAGCTCATCACTGTTTATGCTCCGGATTGGTGGACAGTTGGAAACGAAGACAGACGAGCTCGTCATTGGTGCTTTTCTACCGGTCAGCGCGGTTACCCCTTATAATCTGGCGCGAAAGTTGAGTGCATTTCCTCAAATGCTGACGGAACAATTCCTGTCATTGCTTTTGCCACTTACCTCAAAACTGCATGCTGAAAATGAAATGTCGCGTCTGCGCACAGTATATATGATTAGTACACGCCTGACGCTGGCTATATTTCTGGCTCTGGGAGCAAGCCTGATTTTTCTGGCAGCCCCGTTTCTCACCGTTTGGTTGGGTGAGGAGTTCGCTCAATATAGCCCTCTAGTCCTAATCCTATCGCTTGCCAGCTTGATTGACACCACGACCTGGCCGGCAGGCCTTGTACTACAGGGGATGGGACTGCCTCGATTCTCAGGCATTATGTCGATCTTCGCGGGGTTGGCCAACCTGACGCTCTCTCTTTTCCTTGTGCGGAGGTTGGGCTTAACTGGTGTGGCCCTGGGCACGTTGATTCCCACCGCCGTTGTTTGTATTGGTTTTGTCCTGCCATATACTATGCGATCGATCGGAGCCCATATACATGATGTAGTCGATCAGGTGCTGATCCCAACGTCGATTCCCGCAATCCCGTCAAGCATTGCGATTTATATTCTGACGAAGGTTGTTCCACTTACCTCGATCCCTTCCGTTCTCTTTGTGGGAGGTGCTGGTTTAATCATCTACGTGTTGGCCTACCTCAGCATAGAATCAAATGCGTTTGAGCGGGAATTATTTCGCAATACACTCATGAATATTTTTCAGCAGGCGCGCAGCTATATCAGGTCCACTGAGAGGAGTAATCCATAAAGACATGGTAGAAAAATCAATTGCTACTAAACTGCCGCAGGCAACTAACTCCACCGATTTGGCAACGAGGCTGACGGTATGGATCCCGGTGTTCCTCGTGATGATTTTTATAGGCTTGCGGATCTATCACATCACCACATTTGGCCTGTGGGGAGGTGAAGCGTTTACCATGATCGGCTCTAGGCAGGATTGGGCCGGCATGTTCACTTACATCATCGACGATATTGTTCACCCTCCACTGATTTACATTCTCCTCAAGCTCTGGATTGGCATTGGTGGCGAGTCGGTATTATGGCTCAAGTTGTTACCAGATATCTTCGGTATTTTGATGGTTCTGCCTTTCTTTTTGTTGTGCCGCGAGCTGAACCTGAAATCGTCTGAAATGTATCTGGCATTACTGTGCATGGCTGTCAACGGATACTTAGTTCATTATTCCCAGGAACTGCGCATGTATAGCATGCTCGCATTTTGGTCGCTTTGTTCCTTTTGGTTGTTCATCCGATACTTCAAATCCACACACCAGCAAACAAAAATATTGGTGGCGCTAAGTATAGTTAACCTGCTTGGCATTTACAGTCATTATTACGGATGGCTGGTGGTCGGCATGGAATTCCTCTTCTTACTAATCTGGCGCCGACATGTGCTGAGGTTTGCCATCTCGATTGTCGTGCTTCTATTGTGCTTTAGTCCATGGGCCTTTCTAGTGATGAGAGAGGCATCCGCAATTGGAGGACTCGAACGAAATCTGGGTTGGATTCCCAAACCAGGTGTCATTGACGTGCTTAACTTCTATATAACCCTCATAGGACCGATGGGAACACGATATCTCAAGCTCCTGGGTCTCATGATATTTAATCTACCATTGCTGCCGTGGATATGGCACATCGTCCGTGCCGGTATCAATCCAGAAAATGAGGATCTAGTTGTATTTTCGTGGCTGGCCATGCTTTCCTTTGTGCCCGTAGCTCTGGTCTACATCATCAGCCAGAAATATGATCAGGCTCTCTGGATCGATCGTTACTTCATATTTATCGCCGCGGCCTACATCACATTGGTAGCAGTTGCTGTCAATCGCCTGCAACCTGCATGGATACGCAATCTATGGATCGCGGTCATCGTGTTGTGGAGCGTGGTCGCCGGCATCACTGACCTGCGTACCAATAGAATCGCATGGTCCAGCCCACAATTGGGAAGCCGTATCGCGTGGGACGATATCACCCGTCAGATGTCTGAAGCCGAGTTGTCTCAGGCTTACCCCATCAAGGTTTACACACTGCCGATAGTTTCCAAGGGGCATTCTACGGGGGATTGGGCGATTTCCACATCGCTGACATATTACCTGGATGCACTCAACGATGATCGCTTCCAGATGGTATATGCAAAAGATGTGAACCGTGTGATCGAGAATGAACAAGGTGATCATTTCTGGATCGCTTATTTTGATATTGCGGATTGGAGACAACCATCTCCGACGCCCACACTAACGAATAACGGTTTTCGCGTCGGTGATGAGATCGTATTCAACCAGCTCGGCAATCGGCTTGTGTTATTGCCGGTCTGGAAACAATGATTTGCTTTTCATGGATGCATGCTCGTAAGACTGCAGAGCCCATCATCAGGGAACCGGCTTGATGGCATGAAACCTCTTGGAAATTCGGGAACCTTGCGACTCCCGGTACTATTTAGCAAGACCTTTGCATTGACGATGGTTTTCCTGGTTCTTCCGAGCTTGTCTGCAGAGTGAATCGCTCGTTGTTTTTCCCTCGTGATCTTGGCCTGGGTTCCTTTTCGTTGGGAACTGCCGGCCGCCTTTCAGTTGTGGGGGCACTACTTGATTGTTCGGACATGGCCATCTGCTATAGCTGGATGCTCTTGGTCCTGCCTCTACTCATAGTTTCCCTGGTGCTGGATGTTTTCCAGTATCGCAGCAAGGATGAGTTCGTTTTTCTGAAGTGGTCTCCTATGGTGAAAGCCGCCTGCATAGCAATTGTCTTGTTGTGGATATTCATTGTCACGGCTGGGAACTTTGAACAGCCGTTTGTGTATCAGGCTTTCTAGCGGTCCCCTTGAAGAACATAAGATTCTGGACCAGAAAAATTCGCCGACAGATCATCCAGCAGCTCGGCAGCCGCTTCTACATCAATCCTGATTCGGAATTGAACAAGAGCATTCTGGTAGCGGGAACCGCGCGGAGCGGAACCACTTGGCTAGGTGATTTGATCGCTTCACAGGTCCCCTGTCGTATCCTGTTTGAGCCGTTCCATTCAGAGCTTGTACCGGAATATCGGGGTTTTCACTATTTCCAGTACATGCGGCCCGGGACGGAGAATCCGAAATTTCAAGACTTTGCCCAAAAGGTTTTCAGAGGAGAGATCCGCAACCGCTGGATCGATCGCCAGAACGAACGGATATTTCCACAGGTCCGACTTGTGAAAGAGATCCGAGCGAACCTGGCTCTGAAGTGGCTGCATGATCATTTTCCTGATGTTCCGATCGTGCTCCTCATTCGGCATCCCTGCGCCGTTGTGTGCTCACGAATGGAACTTGGTTGGGCTACAGACACGGATATTGCATCGTTCCTGTCGCAATCCGAATTGATGGAGGATCATCTCTCACCTTACGTGGATTTGATACAGAATGCCAAAACGAGAGAGGAAAAGCATGCCATTATCTGGTGTGTGAGTAACATGGTGCCATTGAAACAGTTCAATCCGGGTGAAGTTCAAATCTTGTATTACGAAAATCTCTGTACGCATCCAGAAAACGAGTTGCCCGCGCTCTTTGAATTCATAGGGCAATCCTATACCAGGTCGGTGATCGATATGATCAACCGACCCTCTCAAACAACCAAAGGGACTAGCGCTGTTGTGAAAGGAACAGACAAAATAATACGTTGGAAGAAAAAAATGAGTCCTTCCCAGATTGAAAGTGTTCTCCGTATAGCTGATTCGTTCGGAATGAACCACCTATATGGCGAGTCCCTATTGCCAATGAGCGATGAAGCGAGCTGAACTAGGATCACTATGCTGACCAACAGAATCCGTCTCCTGGCCCGTCGATATCTATCTCGCGAGACTCGGCGGCGAATCGCCCGATTAGCGGTGTGGCCCCCGGTGGGCTGGGTGCGTTTTGGTGATTTACGCCGTCTCAAGCCGATCAGCTCAGATTATGGAAACAGCCGCGGGCTGGAGATTGACCGCTACTACATAGAAAAATTTCTTGCTGAACATGCAGAGGATATTGGGGGCCGTGTGTTGGAGATCAAGCATAATACGTACACCAAGAGGTATGGGCAAAATCGAGTCACAAAAAGTGATGTCCTCCATCCGGCGGAGGGCAATCCCGATGCCACGATTGTGGGCGATTTGACACAAGCCGATCACCTCCCATCGGACTGTTATGACGCGATCATATTTACCCAAACTCTGCAGGTCATTTATGATATCCGTACAGTAATTGCCACGTTGCACCGTATTTTGAAACCGGGTGGAGTTCTCTTGGCAACTGCATCGGGCATGGCGCAACTTAGCCTGGAAGATTTCGACAAGTGGGGAGAGTACTGGCGATTCACCTCTTTGTCTGCCCGGCTGCTTTTCGAGGAAGTGTTTTCGACAGGCAACGTCACTGTCAGCGCGTACGGAAATGTGCTGGCAGCGATCTCGTTCTTAGAGGGATTGGCCTGTGAAGACCTCAAGCGATCGGAGCTGGATGCGCGGGATCGCGGTTATGAGGTGCTGATCGCAGTTCGTGCAGTGAAACCGGAACAAACCTTATGAGCCTGCCGGGTGTAAAAACGCTAAAGAAGTTTTCCAGATGGGTGCAGGCACGCGTTCTGGGAGGGGCGATTGTTCTCGGCTATCATCGCATTAGTATGCCCCCGGACGATGTCTATGATGTCTGCGTGTCTCCTGAAAACTTCGCCGCGCAGATGGAAGCAGTACAAAAGTATGCTCATCCCATCAGCCTTCATAAATTGGTGCAATGTCTAAAAAATGATGCGCTGCCCCCAAAATCAGTTGCTGTGACGTTTGATGATGGATATGCCGACAATCTATATCAAGCTAAAACAATCCTGGAAAAATATGCAATCCCAGCGACGGTATTCATCTGTACCGGTTATGTGGGGAAAGAGTTTTGGTGGGATGAACTGGATCGGCTGGTTAGGTTGTCCCAGGCAGAATCGGGTGCGCTCCGTCTGGAAGCGGGAGGAAATCGATTTGTGTGGGATCGGCCCAAGGTGAATCCTGCAGTGGATGTCCATGTTCGGAGAAAATTTCATAGGGCGTTGTATTACTTCCTCCTCGCTTTGGATATCGAAGAACAAAATCATGCGATGAATACCATCCGCAGTTGGTCTGGTGTTGCATCCAGCGAAATGACAGCACGGGCAATGACCCATGATGAACTTTTGCACATTGCCGATGACGGGATGATCGAGCTTGGAGCGCACACCCGACATCATCTGATGCTGCCACGGCTTCCACTGGAACGTCAGAGGGAAGAAATTATGTTAGGCAAAACGGATTTGGAGGGTCTGCTTGGCAGACGAGTGGAAGGTTTTGCCTACCCTAACGGCATGGCCACAGAGTCGGTGAAAAGAATCGTTCGGGAGTCAGCTTTCTCTCATGCCTGCATGAGTGAATCTGATGTAATCAGGGATAACCATAATATTTATCAAATCCCCCGATTCTGGCCGCAGGACTGGGACGGGGAGAAATTCACTCGCTGGCTCAAACGGTGGCTAAAGTGAGAAGCATATCCATAACATTTTTTCCTGATACACCTGAATGGCGATGGCTGCTCCTGGGCTTCCTTTTGTTTTCCGCCTTTGGAATACGTGTTGTTGACTTGAAGCGGCCTCCGATTGATTTTCACCCGACACGCCAATATCACTCCGCATTGCTTGCGCACGCTTATTATCTGGAATTCGGGAAATCAATACCCGATTGGCAGAGGGAAGTCATTCAAGTTCAGCGTGAGGAGATGGGTGTATTAGAACCTCCATTATTCGAGTTTTTAGTCGCCCAGGTCTACAAGTTAACTGGAATAGAAGCGCTTTGGATCCCCAGACTCTGGTCCATTGTATTCTGGCTGTCTGGCGGGATCGCCGTTTTCTTAATAGGACTTCGATTAGGATCATTGGATGTTGCAGTTTTGGCGTCGGCTTTTTTCCTGTTTCTCCCGTTTGGCATATCGGCCAGTCGCAGTTTCCAGCCCGATATATTGATGCTGATGTTATTATTGTGGGCACTTTATTTGCTTCTTGGCTACCATGATCGCTCTGATCTCAGGCGGTTATTCTGGACCGCGGCAGTAGGAGGTCTGGCAACTCTTGTCAAGCCGCAGGGAGTGTTCATGTTGTTGCTCACGGCGGTTTTTCTCATTGGATATCAGAACGAGCGTCAACGCCGTCATCTGACATTTTTTCTCGTCATTGTTGTGTTGCCCGCCTTGCTTTATTATGGCTATCACTTGATTTGGAATCAAAAAATGCAACAGCAGGCAACAAGCAGCTTTATCCCTCAACTATGGTTCAAAGTATACTACTGGCAGTTTTGGCTCAAGCACCTCTGGCGCGTCATTGGTTTTTCAGCATTAGTGGGAGGGGCATTGGGTATTTTCTTGATACCTGCTGGCTGGCGACGCGACTTTATCATCGCAATGTGGCTGGGTTATGCCGTTTTCGGCTTGTTCTATGATTACCATATTCACACCCATAATTATTATCACCTGCAATTTATTCCGGCAGTGGCGCTTGCGCTGGGTTTTTTGGGCGCGAACGTTCTGCAACAACTTATTCTTGTTGCTCAGAATCAATTACAGAGGGTGCTCATTGGCTGTATTCTTCTTTTCTCGATCTTTCTCAATATGGGACTTTATTTGAACACACTCTCTGAAGCAGAGAATTTATCTTCGCAAGCAAATATCGCAGGACAAATTGGTCAGATTGTCAATCACAGCGCACGGACTTTGTTTCTAGCGCCTTATTATGGCGCTCCGTTGGAATATTATGGTGAACTGGCGGGAAATCCCTGGCCAACGATCGGTGATTCCTATAGCGAACGACTTGTGAGCGGGCAGTTGCTAACGGCAGAGGAAAGGTTAGATCAGTTTTTCCAGGATTCGTCACCAGAGTATTTCATTGTCACTGATATCGCAGAGTATCAGGCCCAAACTGAACTGCAAACATTGTTGTCTACCCATTTTTCCGTCATCGCGCAGTCAGAGGAATTCATCATCTTTGATTTGCGCCAGCGTTTGTGATTCCTTGCAATCATCATGTCGTATCAGGCAGAGACTTTGGATTTGATTCCGCAAAAGCTTGTAGCGCTTATCCTTACCTACAATCAACGGGATAAAACCCTGGCATGTTTATCCGAATTGCTGGGCAATGGAAGTATCCCATTCAAGGTTTTTCTTTGGGACAATGGCTCGCAGGATCACACCCTTGTCGCAGTCCAACAGACCTTTCCTGATGTGCTAACCCACTACAGTGAGACCAACTTAGGCGTTGCCGGTGGACGAAATGCAGCCGCGCGCATAGCGATCAAAGAATTTGGGGCGACACACCTGCTTTTTCTGGATAACGATATTCTTGTGGAACCAGGTTTTGTCGACGGGCTCTACCAGCCGTTCGAGTCCGACCCACAGCTAGGACAGGTGCAAGCTAAACTACGCTTCATGCACGACCGAAGCCTGATCAATGACGGTGGCGGAGCCCAAATCAGCTTCGTATTTTGGCGTGTCAAGCCGGTGGGGTTTGGCGAGCTGGATCGAGGTCAGTACGATGCACCAGGTCCATGCATTTCCTGTGGGGGAGCGATGATGGTCCGCGCGGATGTGTTTCAGAAATTGAATGGTTTTGATCCACTATTTGGCCCCTTTGGTCCTGAAGATCTGGATTTTTCATTGCGGCTGCAGAAAGCCGGATACAAGGCAATGTATATCCCGAAAGCAGTTGGATATCACCAAGTCAGCCATACCTACGGCGCGGGCTATAGCGAGGATTACGCCAGACATAAATCGCGCCACTGGCTGCTTTTCATGCGAAGGCATGCGAGCCCTGCAGAGAAGATTGCTTTCTATTTGTTTGGCGCGCCGATCCTGGCAGTTCAAGTGTTCATCCGAGAGGCAAAAAGGGGAAACTTGGCAGCAATTCGTGGGGTGTTGCAGGGCATTCTAAATACGAAAAGGCAGATTAAGTGACTCTTCTTAGGCTGAGCAAAACAATGAAAGACAAAATCTCCTTGCTGGCTGGTATGCCCTGGATGCAGTATATATGGCTGATGCTAATCACCTTACTTGCGGCTGGGTTGCGATTCTACAAATTGGGCGCCTGGAGTTTTTGGATTGACGAAATCTATACGATTAATCATGCTAGGAGTCACTTCAGTAATCTGAGTCTGCTGCTTCAGAACCTTCCGCCCAATCGGAATTGGGTGCCCACTTCGGTCATCTTAACTGCGCAGGCGATGAACACTTGGGGCGTCAGCGAATGGAGTGCGCGTCTCACTTCAGCGGTCATTGGCATCCTCACTATCCCAACCCTGTATCTGCCGCTCAGTAAAATATTTGGTAAGCAGACAGCACTGATCGCCATGCTATTGCTGGCGGTTTCACCCTGGCATATATTCTGGTCACAGAACGCTCGCTTTTACACGGCGTTGATGCTGATATATTCGCTGACTCTATTCACCTTTCATTTTGGATTTGAACAAAACCGCCCGCATTACTTTATCGCGTTTTACATCTTGTTTTATCTGGCAATGTCGGAAAGATTGATAGCCGTGGTAGTAATGCCTGTCATCGCCGTTTATCTCTTGTTGCTATGGAGGTTGCCATTCGAAAAACCACCAGGAGCCAATTTGCGGAATATTTTATTATTTGCCGCTCCTATCATCGCGTTCCTGCTTTATGAGATCTACCTGTTTGCCGCGACGGGCGATTTTATATTTGCTTCTGACCTGGAACTTCTGGCGCCGCCTATTGACAGTCCAATCCGGTTGTTGATAGTGATCGCTTTCAGTATTGGCGTTCCCCTCCTGTGTTTGGCATTTTTCAGTGGCGCAGAACTAGTTCAAAAAAAGAATCGAGCGGGGTTGTTCTTTTTCACAGCGGCGATCCTGCCACCAATTCTGCTCGCACTACTAAATCCATTCGTCTTTGTAGTTGAAAGATACGCGTTCGTATCATTGGTATTCTGGATCGTGCTTGCTGCCAGTGGGCTTCAAACACTGTTAACGATAACCGGACAGTACAGAATTTTGATTGCCTTGGGCGTCATTTTTGCGTTATTGGCTGATGCCACTGCGGAGAATTTGCTTTATTACGAGATTAATCACGGAAACAGGCTGGAATGGCGGGAGGCTGTGGGATATGTCCAGGAGAGGATGGAAGATGGAGATATCGTAGTTTCTACCCGCGCGCCATTGGCAGAATATTACCTTGGTGGGAAAGTTCTGGAATTTCGAAATCTACTTCCTAACGATCTTGAAAAGATTGACCATCCTATTTGGTTTGTTATGGACTATCCGGGAATCTGGCATGGACGGTATGCTAGCAAGGTATGGATGGAGGAACGCGCTCAGTTATTGCAATTCTCATACCTGCGCGTCGCAGAGGTGAATACTTTGCTGATCTATCGATTCGATCCTGTGCAGGTTGAAAGTCCATCAAAATGAAAGCCCGCATTGTTTGCTATGTTTGCCAATAGACAAGACATCTTTTGCTCTACGATCATCCCCACTGTTGGGCGTTCAACCCTGACGCGTGCAGTGGAAAGCGTTCTGGCGCAGAACCTCCCCGCGTCAGAGTATGAGGTGATCGTTGTCAATGATTCAGGCATCCCATTACGTAAAGCCGATTGGCAGAGCTTTGAAAGGGTTCAAGTTATCAACACGAATCACCACGAACGAAGTGTTGCCCGCAATACCGGCGCCGCGATCGCCAAAGGTAGATACCTGCATTTTCTCGATGACGATGACTGGCTGGCTCCAGATGCTTATCAACATCTAAGCGCGTTGAGCCAGTCTAGCAACGCAAAGTGGTTGTATGGCATGACACAGCTTCTCGATCGTCAAGGTCACCCAACGATTAGGCTGAGGCACGGCTTGAAGGGAAATTGTTTTGTTCAGGCGATGGCAGGAGAATGGATTCCCTTACAAGCATCAGTAATTGCTCGAAAGACTT
>Ga0070698_100007829_pt1 | contig 11567 bp, 6 predicted proteins | sample KBSK1502metaG_FD_65477 | JGI IMG/M metagenome (GOLD analysis project Ga0070698, IMG submission 65477) | Corn, switchgrass and miscanthus rhizosphere microbial communities from Kellogg Biological Station, Michigan, USA - KBS K1-50-2 metaG | ecosystem: Host-associated > Plants > Roots >...
GGCGCTCAATTGCTTGAACGGGTTCGTACGAGACGAGCCAAGATTGGTGCCGCCGTCGCGATCCCAGCGACGCACCGTCTCGCGATCGAGCGGCAGCACTTCGGGCGCGGGATTGATCAGGCTGCGCCAACCGTCGATAAGGCCGATAACTTCGAGTCCGAGTTCTGAGCCGCGATAGACCAGGCCCTTTATTGCGGGATTCAAACCGGGAGCGTCGCCGCCTCCAGTCAAGACGCCAATACGCATGTACTCAAAGTATCAGGCTTGCTTGTCGTTCTTCAACAGGAGAGTTATTGTGTGCGCCATGAAACCACGGCAAACGACACTCATCACCGTTTTGGCGTCGCTTTTGGTTGCCGCATCGGCGGTCGTTCCGACGTTGGCCCAGAAGGTTCCGGACGTTCAAGCAACCGAACAAGTCCTGACAGGCGCAGATTTGACGCGCGTCGTTCCCACTTCGTTTTACTTTCAGGGACAGGCGGCGCCGACTCAAATGCGCAACTCTGCCGCCGCGCGTATTGATAACCATCACGTCGTCGCCGGCATGGTTGACACTTCAGGCTACTCCGCCGAAATCAGAGCACGTTACCAGGGCTTCTTCATCACCGACGGGGCGATTACTGTAGGTGGCGAGTCATTGCCTATCGGCGCTTATGGATTTGGTTTTACAAACGACGGAAAGTTCAACATCCTCGATCTCGGCAACAATCAAGTGCTCTCGGTTTCAACCACCAACGATAAAGCATTGAGACGACCGCGACCGCTGATGATGACGATGGAAGGCAGAACCGTGCGCCTCTACGCGGGACGCGATTACGTCGTAATTGCCCCGAAGTAATCTGCGTGAAAAGTTTTTCCCCGCAGCGCCGCCTGTCGTTTGGCCTCGTAGCGGTCTTACTCTCTTTTTCATTGTTACCGGCGCAAACTCCACAAAAAAAGGTGGAGCCGCAAAAGCCGGTGGGCGGCGTTTCTACGGGCGCGCCCGCAACTTACACATCGCGCAGAACTGTAGGAATCACCGATCCAAACGCGCCGGTCGTCTTTGAAGATGTGACCGACAAGACCGCTTTAGGGAGTTTTCGTCACCGCTCCGGTGGCGTCGCGAAGGACTACATCTTTGAAACTCCCTCGGGCGGCGTCGCGATCTTCGATTATGACGGTGATGGACGTCCGGATGTTTACCTGCTGAATGGATCGACAGTGGCCGCGACTCAAGGAAAAGAGAAAGCTCCGCGCGCCGCGTTGTATCGCAATCTTGGTAACTGGAAGTTTGAAGATGTAACCGACAAGGCCGGCGTCGCAAACGAGCGTTGGGGTTTTGGGGTTGCGGTCGGCGATTACGACAACGACGGCTACGCCGATATGTACGTTGGCAACTTCGGTGTTTCGCGTCTTTACCACAACAACGGCAACGGCACGTTTACAGACGTCGCAGAGAAACTGCACGTTGCGCGTCGCGGCTGGAGCACGGGAGCGAGTTGGGGCGATTACGACGGCGATGGACGCCTGGATTTGTTTGTGCCGGGATACGTGCAGATTGATCTGAACAATCTGCCCCCGAGTCCGAGTGAAGTCGGGAAGGACGGCGGCGTCAGTCAGAACTTCTGCCAGTTTCGCGGCGTGCCGGTTATGTGTGGCCCACGTGGCCTGCCCGGTGAAGGCGACACGTTGTACCACCAAAAAGCGGACGGCACGTTTGAAGATGTCAGTGTGAAGGCAGGCGTTAATGATCCGGAGAAGTATTACGGCTTTTCGTCGGCGTTTGTCCACGTTGACGACGACAAGCTGCTCGATTTGATTGTTGTTAACGACTCAACGCCAAATCAGCTTTACATCAATAAAGGAAACGGCACGTTTGAGGAGATCGGATATCCGTCCGGCGTTGCGCTCAATGAAAACGGGCGCGAGCAGGCGGGCATGGGCCTCGCAGTTGGCGATTACGACAACGACGGTCGCGTTGATTTCCACATCACAAATTTTTCGGACGACTCGAATGTGCTCTATCACAACGACGGTGAGACAAACTTCACTGACGTTACGTTTCAGGCCGGACTCGGAGAGGTGTCGATTCCGTTCCTTGGTTGGGGCACGAGTTTTATCGACTTCGATAACGACGGCTGGTTGGATCTGTTTGTGGTTAACGGGCACGTTTATCCGGTTGTTGACGCGCATCAATGGGGCACGAGTTACGCGCAGCAGGCGTTGTTGTTTCGAAACTTGAATGGGAAGTTTGAACGTGTAGGCGCCCCGCCGGGAACTGCGTTGGCGATGGCGTGGCCGGGGAGGGGACTGGCCGTCGGCGATCTTGATGATGACGGGCGTCTCGACCTCGTAATCAACAATCTTGATTCAAAGCCGGCGGTCTTGCGTAACGTTGCTGCCGCGACGGGACATTGGTTAGGCGTTCGATTAATCGGAAAAGGACCACGCGATGCGATTGGCAGTATCGCTTATCTCACGACGGGCAAGATCCGGCAGCGGCAGGATGTCGTTAGCGGTGCGGTTTATTGTTCACAGAACGACATGACGTTGCACTTCGGTTTGGGCGCAGCCACGAAGATCGATAAACTTGAAATCACATGGGCCGGCGGCGGCACGGAGCTTGTTGACGTTACAGGAGTCGACAAGACGATCACGATCACTCAGGGCAAAGGCGCTAAACAATAGTTCGGCATTCACGTTCCTCTGTGGTACCTTCTGAGGTTCTCGCATGCGACGACTTGATCTAAGAAAAGCACAGGCCGCGCGCCTGAATACGATCCGCGATATCAATCGGCAGATCGTATTGAACTACGTTCGCGAGCGCGAACCGATTTCGCGTGCGGAGATTGCCCGCGAGACCGATCTCCAGCGCTCCACAATTTCGGCGATCGTCGAAGACCTCACGCGCGAAGGGTTAGTCGAAGAAGTTGGCGAAGGTGAATCGACCGGAGGCCGTCGCCCAACGTTGCTGCAATTGCGAGCGGTCGGACCGATCGCGGTGGGTGTTTCAGTTACTCCTACACTTACGACCATTGCTACAAGTGATCTCGCGGGACGCGTCATCGACCGGCAGGAGTTCCTCACCGATCCGGATAAGACACTTAACCAGGTGATCAGTTCGGTACGCGAGTTCAATGCGCGCTACCAGGGATCGATTGAAGGCGTAGGCGTTAGCTTACCGGGACTTGTTGATCCGTCGACTGGCACCGCACTGTATATTCCATACTTTCCCTGGCGCGATCTTCCTGTGTCACAAGAGATCTCAACGGCTGTCGGTTTGCCGGTAGTGATCGACAACGATGCGAACGCGGTGGCCTTAGCCGAGTTGTGGTTCGGTAGACCGGAAGTTAACGACGCGCGAGATTTCATCCTCGTGTTGGTTGCTGAGGGTGTCGGAACAGGAATCATTTTCGATGGCCAGGTCTATCGCGGACAGCGCGGCGCCGCGGGTGAGTTTGGCCACATGGTGATTGGAGCACAGGCGCCGGTGCCTTGTTCCTGCGGCAGCGACGACTGTTGGGAGGCATTTTCGTCCGAACGTGCAGCCATCGCTCGTTATCGGAAGCTGGCGCGGATCTCAAATAAGAATCAAATTACTTTCAAAGAAGTCGTAGATCGCGCGCTGGGAGGGGAAGCGAACGCGAAGGCGGCGCTTGTTGAGACGGCCCGCTACCTGGGCGTTGGAATCTCGAATCTAATCATCGGTTTTAGTCCCGAGGCGGTAGTTGTGGGCGGCGAGATCGCGCGTGCCTGGGACCTGATTGAGAGCGCAATAACAGAGGCGATAGAGCACAGCGTTCGCCGTGGTCTTCCTTCCGCGCGCATCCTGCCGTCAACACTCGGCAACACTCCGACATTGCGTGGCGCCTTGAGTTTGGTACTGGCGAGTAAGTTCGCAGCCGCGTTCGCGGCGTAATGCCCCAACAAAAATCAAAAAAAGCTGTTGACAGCGTCCTAAAACTGTATTAAAAACTTCGTTCGTTCTGACAACAAACTATCCGTTTGCCGGATCAGTAATGTTAAATAGCCCCCCGGGGCAGCGGCCTTTCGCCTCGGCTAATCCTTGTGTTCGCACAATTCAAAGCTCTTTGTTCTGCGTTCAAGCCGAAGTTCAACCTTAGCTTGTCTAGTACTTTTTGAGGACTGGAATCATGAGAAAGCCACTCGCCGCCGTCTACGTTCTGTTCGTCACCCTTTTGATTCTAACCACTGGCGCCGTCACCGCCTTCGCGCAAAGTAATAAAGGCTCGATAGTCGGAACTGTGCGTGACGTGAATGAAGCTTTGGTGCCGAAAGCAAAAATCAAGGTCACCAGCGTCAGGACCGGTGAAGTTCGCGACACCGAGACGAACGATGAAGGCACATTCACCGTCACGAACCTCGAACCTGGTCCCTACAACGTAGTCGTCGAGGCGCCGGGGTTCCAGCCCGTCACTTTCCAGGCATTGCAAGTTGAAACGAATGCGCGCTTGCCGCTTGACGTGCGATTCAGCGAATTGAGCGCCGGCACATCTTCTGTAACGATAACTGCCGACGCAGCTCCGCTCGTGGAGAGTGAAACGAGCGTGCGTGGCGATCTCATAACCGGCCGGCAGGTAACAGACCTGCCGATCTCGCAACGAAACTTTACCTTGTTAGCAGCGCTTTCTCCGGGCGTGATTCGTCCTAACCTCGGATTGCTGGGCGGCGGTGGCAACTTCGTCCAAGGCGGAGGCGGACAGAACAATACGGAATCGACTCGCTTTAGGGAATCCGGCGGTTCCGTACTAGTCGTCAATGGAGCACGCGCTACTAATAACAACTTCACGCTCGACGGCGTCGATAATAACGAAGGACAGTTTGCGCAGATCGCGATCTATCCGAATCCTGATGCGATCGCGGAGTTCAAGATCGAAACGAGTGTGCCTTCGGCAGAATCAGGACGTGCGGGCGGCGGAATCATATCCACAACATTCAAATCTGGTGGCAATGACGTTCATGGAACTGTCGGAGAGATCTATCAGGGACGCTTTCTCAGTGCGGCTGCTGGCAAGTTTGACGATGGCACTCTGCCTGTCCCCAACTATGTAACACACAATTTCTACGGCACTGTCGGTGGTCCAATCTTTCTGCCGCGCCCGGGCGAGGGAACACCGCCGTTCTACAACGGTCGCAATCGTTCATTTTTCTTCTTCTCATATAACGGCCAACGAAACAGCACTCCGATTTTCGGCGGCACGGGCGATCCGCAAGCAGTTCCGGTGCCGACGGCGAGAATGCGCGTCGGTGATTTCGGTGAGCTCTTGCGACCGGGCACAACAAGGAATTTCCCGCTAGCAGGTGGTGGCACTGTCACCGCGCCCATCGGCACCATCTTCGCGCCGAACGGCACGCCGATTCCCGGCAACGACCTGCGCAATTGTCCGAGTTGCGGTGGCTTCTCGCCCTTTGCGCTCGCATACGTCAACGCGTTTCCATTGCCAAATCTTCCGGGTCCCGGCCGGAACTTCATAACGAACCGAAAAGAACATGCGATCGTCGACAGCTACGACATTCGCATCGATCAGCGTCTGCACTCGAATAACACGCTCTTCGGTCGTTACAGCAAATCCAACACGGCGCGTTCCCGTGACAACTTCTTTCCACTCGGCACGTCTCCGACGGGTAATGACTTGCCTGCCGGTCCATCCGCAGGTGATGAGTTTGGTGATGCAAAGGGTTTCACCATGGGCGACACACACATCTTTTCGCCCACCGTCGTAAACGATGCACGCTTCGGCGTTACTCGCGTGTCGATCGGAATCTTTAATACCGGCGTGAACGGCGCCGGCGGATTCAGTCCAAATATCAGTGCGCAACTCGGCGCGCCCAACATCAACATCAGTCCAAACACGTCGGGAATCGTGTTGGTGGGTATCGTCGACGAACTAACAGGGACCGATCGCGCGACAGAGTTCACCGGGGATGGCGGCCCGTTTTATTTCCTTTCGAACAACTTTCACGCTGCCGACGCACTCACGGTGATCAAGGGTAATTCGACGTTCAAGTTTGGCGGCGATTTTCGCGTTCGCCAAAACAGCAACTACGACGGCGGCCGCAACAATGGAACTAAAGGCAATTATCAGTTCGGCACGACGGGCAGCGGCTTCGTCTCAGGCAACTACAACGGCATTGGACCAAACGACACCGGTTCTTCACTGGCTAACTTCCTGCTCGGTTATCAACCGGGCTTCGTCGGCCGCGGCGATCCGGGTGGTCCATACTTTCAGTCGAGCAAGGAGTCGGCGTTCTTCGTGCAGGACGATTGGAAAGTCAATCCGGACCTGACACTCAACCTGGGTCTTCGTTATGACATTTTCAGCGCGCCTACGGAACGCTTCGATCGACAGAGCAACTTTGTTCCCGCGACCCGCACGATTCAAATGGCCGGCGACGGTGCGCCGGGCGGACGCGATCTGGCCGATACCGACAAGAACAATTTTGGACCGCGCATCGGGTTTGCCTACAGTGGTTTCAAATCTGACCGTACGATGGTGCTTCGCGGTGGTTATGGCTTGCTGTACGCGGTTGACATCAGTGCGGCGCAACCGCTAACCGCAAATCCGGGCACCGGCGCCGGTAGCTATGCATGCACGCCGATTACCGCTCCACTTAACTGTCCGTCAGTCTTCCAGGCTCGTAATCCGTTTGATGCCGGAGTTCCGACCGCGCCATTCACGGTGCAACCGCCGGGCGCCAGTTTCGCAGCGCCGACAACTGGTGGTCTCATCCTGTTCAACGATCCGAATCGCAAGGATGAGATGTATCACCAGTACAACCTGACGGGTCAATGGGAGTTTGCGCCCAACTGGCTGGCGGAAGTTGGTTACGTAGGTTCGTTGGGTCGAAACCTGCTTGTGTTGAGCAACATCGGCACCGGCAACGACCAAGGTGGACCAGGCTCGCGCGAGGTACTCGGAATTGGTCCAATCACGGCGACGCGTTACCGAGCCAAGTCGAGCTACAACGCGCTGCAAAGCAAACTCGAGAAGCGTTTTGTAAGAGGACTTTCGATCCTGACTACGTACACATGGGCGCACGCGATCGACGATTCGCCCGGCGGCATCTGCACAGGTGGCGCGAGCGCGCGTGATTGCGGTCCTGACGATCCAACACGCCCTGAGCTCGACCACGGCAACTCTGATGTTGACGTTAGACATCGGTTCACGTTTGCGAACGTTTGGGACCTGCCGCTTGGGCGCGGCAGGCGTTGGGGCGGCGACATGCCGAAAGCGTTGGACTTCGCGATTGGTGGGTTCCAGCTTAACAACATCGTCCAATGGCAAACTGGGCCGGTATTTAACGTCACATGCGACGGTGGCCGCGTCGATTTGATTGGAGATCCCAATCCAAGTCAGGCCCAAAAAGATCAAGGACTCGAACTCAATCGCGCGGCCTTTCGATGTTCGACGACAAGAGTTTTCCCGGGGGATCCACCATTTAATCCTGCTCTTAACAATAGGACTAGCTTCCCCAATATCGGCACGCTGGGTCGCAACCTTTTCCGCGGCCGGCCGCAGTTCTATTGGGACGCGTCGTTGTTTAAGAACTTTCCGGTAACCGCGATCAGTGAGGCTTTCAACGTGCAGTTTCGGTTCTCGGCGTACAATGTGCTGAACCGGGCGAATCGCAGGTTCCCGAATGGTGATTTCAACAACACGGGTGAATTTGGTCGCGACGTAAACGAACAGCGGCGGCGGCAGATGGAGTGGTCCTTAAAGCTCATCTTCTAGTAGTAGCCACAACAAGGCACAGAAAGCACAAGAACGTATCGATTGTGCTCTGTGCCTTTTGTGTTTCTTTGTGGCTCTTCACGACGGCTTACGGACAAAGGCAGTCATCGACTTCGGCGCAGGCCCCACTCAGCGAAGCGACGCAGTTGTTGCAGGCCCATCGTTTTGAAGAAGCGGAATCAGCCACGCGCAAGATTATCGCTGCAAGTCCGAAAAACGCGGACGCGCATGCACTGTTGGCGCTGATTCTCGATCAGCGCGGCCAGCCTGTCGACGCTGAGCGCGAGTATCAAACAGCGTTAACGTTGAAGCCGAACTCAGTCTCGGCCCTGGCGAACTTTGGTGTTTTGTTAGCACGCACAAACCGTCCTGCCGACGCGATCGCGAAGTTCGAACAGGTGCTGCGGATCGATCCAAAACATGAGCGCGCAGTCTTTAATCTCGGCGCGCTCTACGCGGCGCGTAGCGATTACAAACGTGCCGTGCCGTTGCTGGAGCGAGCTGCGGGTACGCCGCCATGTAAATCGGAGCGCGATGTCGGCGATCGCGCGTTGTTGTTGACGCTCGTGAATGCGTATGTTCACGTGGATCGGCGTAACGATGCATTGGCTCTGTCTCGTTGTCTCGAAGAAGCGAGTACGACTGATCCGCGTGCGCTTTTCACGCTCGCATTAAGTCTGGCGGAGGCGCACGAGTACGCCGAGGCCGTAAGGCTGTTTCAACGCACGAATGAGTTGCGTCCGCAGACTTACGAAGTTCTCTACAATCTCGGACTCGCACTCTACAACCTCGATCGTTTAGACGAAGCGCGACAGGCGCTGTCGTCCGCGTCGGCACTAGCGCCAACAGAAGCGGATCCGTATTACCGGCTTGGGTTGGTTGCGTCTGCACAGAGTGACACGAAGGCCGCGCTCATGCACTGGAGTAAGGCGCTGGAGTTTCGGCCTGTGTTTGCGGAAGTGAACTTCATGATCGGCGAGGAGCTGCTGAAAAATCGTCTGGCGGAGAAGTCGATTCCGTTTTACGAACGTGCATTGGACCAAAGCAAAGGCCAACTCGTTTATCACCTGCGCCTCGGAGTCGCAAACGTGCGCGCGCAGCGTTACGAGCGTGCGCGCGACGTCTTTACACGTGCGCTGGAGCGCTATCCGGATAGTGCAAATCTTTATTTTCTGTTGGGCTACGCAGCGCGAGCTGAGGGACAGTACGATCAGGCAGTTGCGGCCTTTCAAAGGGTTTTGAAGTTGCAATCTGAGAACGCGGACGCGTTATCTAATCTTGGTTACATTGCCAGCCAGCGTGGCGAGAATGTTGAAGCAGAACGTTTGCTGCGGCGTGCGATTCAACTCGATCCGCAAGGATTTCCGTCGTATCACGATCTTGGCCGCTTGCTGGTGAAACTCAGGCGCTACGATGAAGCGTTGCCGCTGCTCAAGCGCGGTGTTGAACTCAACGACAAGGATCCGGGAATCCGTTATCAACTTTTCCTCGCTTACTCGCGATTGAAATTGAAGGATGAAGCAGAGAAAGAACTGGCGGAGTTCAAACGGTTGGATGAAGTGAACCGGCACGGTGCGACACCATTGGGCCAGGTGACGAAAACGGGCTCCGGCATGGAACAGCAAACGCTACCTCCGCTTCCCGCCTCAGCATCGGGCGACAGTGCAAAGCCTCGAACACCTTAAGATGGGAATTGAACCGTTGCTACGCGCCACTCTCGTCTCATTGTTTACTCTCACGGTATCCGTTACGACTCTTGCGCAAGCTCCTCCTTTAGTTGACAAGATAGATCCGCCATCGTGGTGGGCCAATCACACGATAAATCCGGTTCGTCTATTAATCCGCGGCCGCAACCTGAGTGGATCACGTGTCCGATCCCTTCAACCCGGCCTCCAGGTCTCGCGTGTCTCAAATCCGAGCTCAACTTACATCTTTGCTGACCTGTCGATTAGCAGCGCCGCGAAACCTGGCAAGTATGCGGTGGTTGTTGAAACGGCAACCGGACGTACGGAAGTGCCGTTTACTGTCGAAGATTCGCTTGCGCTTCGCCGCGGGGGCGAAGGAATAAACGCGGATGACGTGATCTATTTGATCATGATTGACCGCTTCGCCGACGGCGATCCGTCAAACAACGCGCCTGCAGACGCTCCACGCGAAGCAAACGATCGCCGGAATCCACGCGCATTTCACGGCGGCGATCTGCGCGGAATAATCGACCGGCTTCCTTATTTGAAAGAACTCGGCGTGACTGCGCTCTGGTTAACGCCGTGGCATGACAACTGGAACGGACTGAATCGCTGCGATAAGCCATGGTGCCCAAACACGTATTATCACGGCTATCACGCGATCGATTATTACGCCGTAGAAGATCGTTTCGGGGATCTCGCGACGTTGCGCGAGTTGGTCCGGAAGGCACACGCGCTCGGGTTGAAGGTCATTCAGGATCAGGTTGCGAATCACGTCGGCTCTCAGCATCCGTGGGTTAGTAATCCACCGATACCGAATTGGTTTCACGGTACACTCGCTCAGCATCAACTCAACAGGTTCAACAACAGCGCATTGTTATCACCTCACGCGAACCCACAAGAGGTTCGCAACATTCTCGATGGCTGGTTCAGTGACGATCTTCCTGACATGAACCAGGAAGAACCGGAAGTCGCGCGTTACGAAATTCAGAACGCGCTGTGGTGGGTGGGCGTGACGGGTATCGATGGCATTCGTCAGGACACAATTCAGTACATGCCGCGAACGTTTATTCGCGATCTGTCGAATGCGTTGCACCGGCAGTACCCGAAGCTCTGGATGGTTGGCGAAGTCTTCGAACGCGACGCGGCACAGACGGCTTTTTTCATCGGCGGCCACACGGGTTGGGATGGGATTGATACGCGGCTCGACTCGGTTTTTGATTTTGCGCTCTGGAATACTTCGCTCAAAGTTTTTACCAACAAGTTTCCCGTGCGAGCGCTTCGCGACGAGTTGAAGTACGACGCGCTTTATCCGGATGCTGCGAAAGTGACGGTGCCGGCGAACAATCACGACACGCCGCGTTTTCTGTCGCTTGATGGCGCGACCATGACGGGCGCGATGTTGCACACCGCCTTTATTTTGAGTACGCGCGGAATTCCGCAACTTTACTACGGCGAAGAGATCGCGATGGAAGGAAAGGATGATCCCGACAACCGGCGCGATTTTCCTGTCGCGGCTTTTGAATCCCGCGGTCGCAATACGAAAGAGCATCACATGTTTGAGTGGACGCGGCAGTGGATCAGATTGCGGCGTGAGCACTCCGCGTTGCGGCGTGGTCGGTTAATCGACCTGGTTTACGACGAGAACGTTTATGTGTTTGCAAGGCAGGACAGCAGCGAGACAGTGGTGATCGCGATCAACCGTCAGGACAAGGAGCAAGAGGTTACGCTGCCCTTCGCGTCCGTCACGCCATTGCTTGGACAAGTGCACGTAATCCGTGGTGCGAACATTACACTGCCGGCGAATTCGGCAGTTGCGCTGAAAGCATCATGAACTTTCCTCGTTCCAGCGGAATTCTGCTTCACCCGACGTCGTTGCCGGGGCGTTTCGGTATCGGCGATCTCGGACCGGAGGCTTACGAGTTCGTCGATTTTCTCGTTAGCGCGGGGCAGAGTTTGTGGCAGGTGTTGCCGCTTGGGCCAACCGGTTATGGCGACTCGCCTTATGCCTGTTATTCAGCTTTTGCAGGGAACACGTTGTTGATCTCTCCGCAGAGACTCGTTGACGAGGGGTTGTTATCTGTTCTTGATCTCCCTGAAAACGACGCCAACCAAAGAGTAGACTTCGGCCAAGCTCACAAAGTTAAAG
>Ga0070698_100007832_pt1 | contig 11564 bp, 10 predicted proteins | sample KBSK1502metaG_FD_65477 | JGI IMG/M metagenome (GOLD analysis project Ga0070698, IMG submission 65477) | Corn, switchgrass and miscanthus rhizosphere microbial communities from Kellogg Biological Station, Michigan, USA - KBS K1-50-2 metaG | ecosystem: Host-associated > Plants > Roots >...
TAGAGCTTGGTCTTGTTGATGAATATCTTTTTGTCGTTGGGCCAATCGTTGCAGGAGAAGGGAGACGGTTATTGGAAGGCGTTAGCCTGCAGGAGAGATTGCAATTAAGACTGGTTGAGTCAAAGATTTTCAGATCAGGATGTATTGCACTTCGTTACTTGAAAGAGTGACGGAAAGATCTACGACCGCCGGCTCCCACCAGGAGGAGAAGAACAATGAAATACATCTGTTTGGGATACATCGAGCCAGGAACATTCGAAGGGATGACCGTGGACCAGCGACACGCAGTGCTCGACGAATGCTTTGAACACAACGACCATCTCCGCAGCAATGGACATCTGGTTGACGAGGTGCCTCTTCAGCCTCCGGACACCGCGTTGACCTTGTATTGGAAAAACGGCAAAGTCGCGACGACCGACGGTCCGTTTGCGGAAACCAAGGAACAGCTCGGCGGCATTCACATCATTGAGGCGCGCGACCTCAATCATGCCGTTCAGCTTATCTCACAGCTTCCAGGCTTTAAATATGGACTTGGACCAGTTGAGATACGGCCGGTTGCGGATATAAGTGAAATGATGAAGGAGAGCGAGCAGCGGCGGCGAAAAAATCCTCGCGATGACGATGACTTTAGCGGCATCTGAAGACGCTACGGCCTATCAGGCCAAGTAGGTAATGGGTCAGTTTGAAGTATGTTTCACGCAAAGGCGCAAAGTCGCCACGAAAGACGCGAAGAAAATCAGAGGTTCTCTTTGCTATCTTTGCGTCTTTGCGTGAAACATAATCTAAACTGACCCACTACCGGCCAAGTACCCGCTATGACGAATGCAGCGACGATCACCGTATAATTCTCAGACTACATGGCAATGACAAAGCTAAATACATCGGCAACTGGCGTTCAGAAGTATGTGAGAGGACTGGTGCTGCTGATTGTAGTAACCGCAGGCGCTTTTATCGTCGTGGGACAGCAGCAAACGCCGGTGACGAAAAACGACCTTGTTGCAAGGCGCCTGAAAGTGAACACTGCCGCACCAGGGACAATCACCCACGTCACCATGGCGCCGCAAAGCAGATCCGTCGACCTAACCGATCAGTTGAAGCTCGTGAACGTCGAGACTAAGTTAGTTACTTTCAAAGGGCGGAAGGCATTGCGCGTCAACGATGCTGCTCCCGCCGGCGCCGGCGATGAAGGGCGGCTTGTACTGCTGCAAAAGACAGATTTTCAGGACGGGACTATCGAAGTTGATTTAGCAGGAGAGCCTGGGCCAGGTGCAGGAGAGGGTGCGCGCGGATTCGTGGGAATTGCGTTTCGCGTTGGGGCTGACGCAGCTCGTTTCGAATGTTTTTACCTTCGCCCGACCAATGGACGAGCTGAGGATCAGTTACGTCGCAATCATTCAGTTCAGTACATTTCAATTCCGGGCTTTCCGTGGCAACTGCTGCGAAAAGATTTCCCGGCGAAATATGAAACCTATGTCGATCTGATCGCAGGCGAGTGGACGAGGGTAAAGATTTACGTGCGCGGCAAGGAAGCGCGCTTGTTTGTGAATGGCGCCGAACAACCGACGCTGATCGTCGACAATCTCCTGCAGGGACAGACCAGGGGGGCGGTTGCCTTATGGATTGGGCCAGGCACCGTGGCCCACTTCGCTAATTTGCAAATTTCAAAGTAGCTCGCCGTTCAAAAATCGTCTCGATTTGTGACGAGCCCCAGACCGTCGCATTAGAATCGCGAAACGATGAACAGACTGCCACCGATCGCAATCAAGTCCTCGACCAAAGCAATGTTGAAATCTGGCTGGCGCAGGGACTTTACGAGCCAGGCGCGGGCGTGAAAGCCGCCGAAACAACCAACGATTCCGCCGCCGAGTCCCAGCCCAGCACCAACCAACGCTGACTTTCCGCCGCCAACAGAAACGCACGCGCCCGTTAAGCCGCCTGTCACGATGCGGCCGATAAGTCCGAGAGGCGCAGTGCGGTTGGGAGTACTCGGCAGCTTATCGATAAAGAATTCTGCGGCGGCTAACACGCTCAGAATTATTACCGCCGGAAGCGAGCCGATGAGAGACAGTGGCCGCGTGAGTTCGAGCCAACCCAGCCGCACGGCCCACGCGACCGCTGCAGGAGGTGTTAGCGAACGCAACCCGGCGAGGAGTCCAATTAGAAATGCGAATACCAGTGTCATCTGTCTGTAAGTCTCCCGCCTCTATGACCACGAATTAATAGAGATTTCGGGTTTGTGGGTTAACAAAAATTCTCTGGGCGTCAGGTCACCCAGAGCGTCATGTGGTCGTTCTTCGTTGTACTCCTTCAGCCACTGCTCGGTTTGATCACGCACCTCCTGCAGCGTTTGAAACACAAACATGTCGAGCACCGCTTCACGATAGCTGCGATTGAACCGTTCGATGAAACCATTCTGCATGGGATCTTCCTGGCTTGATGAACTCGAGCAGCACGTTGTGTTGCTCAGCCCATTCTGCAAGCATCACCGAGATCAGCTCTGGTCCATTATCCAATCTCAGCTTGAGTGGATAGCCGCGCGTAGCGGCTATCCGCTCAAGCGTCCGCACCACGCGCGCTGCGGGTAAATTGAAGTCCACCTCGATCGCCAGCACCTCGCGATTGAAGTCATCCACGACGTTGAAGGTGCGAAAGCGATGACCACACCACAGCGCATCACCCATGAAGTCCGCTGACCAACACTCATTCATCTTCTGACTCACCGAAAGCGGCGCCGGATTTCTGTTTGGCAGCCGCCGCTTGCCTTTGCGTCGTTTGTTCAATTTCAGGCTGCAATAAATGCGGTACACGCGTTTGTGATTCCAGCCGTAACCCAAGCGCCGCAGGCGCTTGAATAACTTCGGGAATCCTTGCTCTGGTCGCCCATGAGCCAACTCCAGCAGCAACTTGATCACTTCACCATCATGATTCGGTTGTGGCTGGTATCGACAGACCGAACGGCCCAACGCCAATACGCGGCAGGCCAGGCGCTCGCTCACTCCGAATTGCTCACGGATGCCGACAATCAGCTTCCTTTTGACCGCCGGCTTTACAGCTTTTTTGTGAGCACCTCTTTCAAGATCCGATGCTCTAATGAGAGCTCAGCATACATAGCCTTTAAACGCCGGTTTTCTTCTTCCAGCTCCCGCAAACGTCGAATGTCTGCGGCTTCCATGCCACCATACTTTGACTTCCACTGATAATAGGTGGCTTCACTGATCTCGTGTTCCCGACAAACATCTCTGACGGTGCGTCCCGCTTCCACCGCTTTCAAGATGGCAATGATCTGATGTTCGCTGAATTTGCTCTTCCGCATTGAGGCCTCCTCGCGTCATACTCGCCCGGAAACCTCTATTTTTCAATGGATCGTTTTGGAGGGGTACTTACATGTCGATTATATAGATCGGATTACTCGCCTAAGCAAAAAAAAGACGCGGGCCGACATGTTATAGCCGGCGACACGTTCCCGGAACGTGTTAAAACACCGCTCGATTTTTAACATATCCCTTTGACGTGTTAAGCGGGCTAACAAGTCAAATCGATTAGTGACAAGCGAAAATTTTTGCGCTAGGTTGCTAATCACTCACCGAATCAAAAAGAAGCGGGCCGACTTGTGCTACGAACACAAAAGCCGACCCTTGATCCTCAACCTTCCAACGAAAGGATAAGGACCATGACAAAGCATGGTAGCGCATCACCGCGCAAACGCACACTCGACGCTGATCTCAAACGACGCGCTCGAAAACTCGCAACCGACAGCAGAGTCGAACCAAGACACGCTCATTGATCCGGTATGGATTGGAGATCAAAGACCCATACCTTGAACAAATAGTGAGTCGTGTTGAAGCCGGCGAAATGAGCATCGACCACATCCGCCTTGATGGTGATTAAGAATTTCGTGCCGCGCCGTGTCTCTGCGGCTCATAACCGCGGAGACGCGGCGGCGGCTGGGTCGACGATCAGGGCATCTGGATCACAGCCCCGCTCTGCGGGATTTCGTTTCGGAAAGCTTCGACCGATTCCAGCCTTGCCGGTCTGGCTGATCGGCCTGAAGAGCGAACAAAAAGGCGACGCCGAATGTGACTTGTGCGAACTCATCTCCACAACCGGCGCGGATGTGACAGAGAAGGCGCGTCGCGAACCGCTACTGCACCGCCTGGAATCTGCGGACAAGCTCACCTATTGGAATTGGCAAAGTACAGCCTAGAACGAACTGGCGCGTCTGCTCCGGACACCTCAGTGAGAACATGAGCCATGAGCCGTGGTAAATATGAAAGACAGAGAGGAAAACGGCCGTGCCCTCTGCAGTTTATAGCGCTTCGCCTTCATTGCGGTAAAGCTACCTTGCCGCATTTCGTTCACTTCAGGTTAGCCAGGCAATACCCTCAAACCGTCAACAACTGAGGTGAGTACAGCGAGCGGTAGCTACCGGATCTCCGGTACACCTACTTCGTCATGGGGTCAAACCTTTACCCCGCTCAGCAGGACCTCCTTATATCACATGCTGGGGCGGTAGCGATCGGGTGCCAACCCTTAAAGCACTTCTTAATTTCATCTCTTCTTCCGATGAAGTCAAGACTTTCGATCAGGTTCTAATTACGAATCATGGTCTTTAGGGCTTAAATGTTTGACGACGACAAGACACTTGCCTAGAAGTTTGCGGCTAAACTGCGCGATAGAGAATCTTACCTACAGGCTTTTTATGCGGGTGACGACGCTCTTCAACTTTGTTTTTGCTTTACTTAAAAGTGAAGGAGGTTCTGGTAGCCGCATCACAATGCCAATGATCGCGACCGAATTGCCTGACGCGGTGGGTACGTCCACAATAAATAAATCATGATCAGCCGGCGCGGTCGGAGTTAGTCTCCCTTGGACGGCGTCCAGAACAAGCAGGAACCCGAATCTTGAACTGCAGCGTGCAACATAATCTGCAGCCTGATCGCAATAAGTCCGGATGATGTCCTCAGTCCTGACGTCAGGACGACGCTCGACCTTCAATTCAGTTGGTATTCCGGAGATCAAAAGGTCTATCCGACTATTGCCAAGCGTACCTTCGTAAGTGGGTGCACCCATATCGAGATTAGCTGTCAACCTAAGATAGAGATGATTATGAAATTTTCGTTCACTCTCACGCAGTATTTTTGGATCAGCAAATTTGGCTCGTGGATCCGTGGTGAGAAGTGCCTGTCGATATTTGAGGAATTGGTTTAAGACCTTCTGATACTGGCAATCTCCAGGGTTTACCGGAAATCCTCGCTTAATGAGCTCCGCGTGCACCGACCTTATTAGACTATCAAGAACAGGATCTCCAGTGGGATAAAAGCACTCCATTTCTGGTGCCCGGCGAGCCAAATGAATTCTTATCGGAGAGTCCACCGAGAGTTCGTGGATTATTACTTTCACCGGCAGCGCTAGTCCTATCGTTGATTGGAAGTGTTCTGCAAAATAGGATGGAATCCGATCTAGCACAGTTCCACCGAAGGTACTCATGGCCAATCTAATGCGTTCCCTGTAGTCACTCAAACCGAAGGGTTGCCTCAAGTCATCTATCTCCAGATGACACTGTGGATTTCCGGTGCCTTGGACGGTAACTCGCCAAATTATCTCGGTTCTTAGGTCACCTACCCTCTCTGAGTATTCTTGGATCGGGACATCACCAAGATCCGTTCTAGTACGGTTAAGCAGGAAAATCACTTCTGATCCGTCTTCCTCACCAGGTGAGACCTGCCGCTCAAACAACCCGCTTCCTGTCAGTTCAGCGATGTCGATCTGCTCTTCCACTATCACCGAAAATGGAAAGATTCCGCTCGCGGAAAACTGCAAGGCCCTTTGAACCACTTCTGTTGGTAATACCGAGAATGGGATATCGAAGGAACCTGGCGCCGGCGCGGCAATTGGTTCCTCTTCATATGATTGCAGTGACCTTTCGAACAGAAGATACCTTACCGAGAATTCAACTGACCGAGCTGCATTGTAGGTTACCTGTAAACGAATTGGTGGCAAACTGGAAAGATCAGTACTTACCAAGTCCAAGCGTTCAGCATCCACTGTGCTGCGAATGATGTAATCAGTGGTTGTGCGCTTTGAGTGCGTCTGGTAGTTGATGTATTGACTACTTTGAGAGGGTTGTATCTCAATCATTCATGTTGGTACTAGGCTGTCGTGAGAGTACTGCGAACGAACTCAGCGTCGATCGCTGGATTAACACCAGCGTGTGCTGCAGCGTCTAAAACCAAACGAAGGTCGGTTAGGACATGTCGTATGACTCCACCTCGCTTGTTGATGACTTCATCCACGGCCTCCTCTGTAAACGGGAACCAAGGATCTCGAACGGCTTGGCCTTCAATTCGAGCCTCGCTTATGTATGTCTTTACAACCTCTTTATAGTCGACACTACTAGGCAAGAGGTCGATCACAATTGGAAAACGATCTTCAATTGCAGGGTAGAGTGACAAAAGCTCGTTCCATGCGTCTCGCGTACAGGCGAGCACAAAGGAAAACATTCGGTAGTTGTGTTGAATCATTTTTCGAAGGGTTGCTAAGTACTCGACTGCTGCCTTTGGGCTTAATCGAACTGTCCGCAAATCCTCCAATTCATCTACAAAGAGGTAGATATGCCGAATGCCGGAGTGCTTGAAAAGTTGCAAGAATGCTTCGAGGTAATACTCGACTCCTAATGAGCCTCTTTTACTGCTCATTAAGCGCGTTGAAATAAACACCTCCCACGAGCGCGTATTCTGAGAATCTGTGGCTGACACCGAAATCAACTGAATTAGGTCTTCTGTTATCTGGTCACTAAGGTTGATCTTTTGAGAGAGGACTTCACGAGCGTAACCTTGGAACGCTGATTTTTGAAGCGACAGTTGCTTATCGCGCAATAGCTTCGCAAATTCCCGATAGCTTAATCGAAAAATATCTATACCTTCAAACGGATCGGTGCGGGCGTCATCAAACAATGAGCTGCCAAAACTTGTAAAGTCTTTTAAGAATGGAAGTACCTTGCCCTCGTATTTGTCGTTGAGAGATTCAGCGACAGGCGCGAATATCAGATCCTGGACGACACCGAGTTTCACTTCTCGCAGCATAGATAGCAAAATATCTTCCGGTGAGACGCTAGGGTTACTGATAAGGAAACACAAAGCTTGTTTGCCAAAGAACGGATCCGTTAGCACCATCTGTCTCGCGAAGTGGAGCATATGTGATTTCCCTGAACCATATTCACCCATGATTAACAGACCATTGAATTCTCCCCGCATGAATGTTGATAAGAGAAAGTCAGTGATCCTAGCCTTATTTGCCGGGTTAATGTGCGTGTACGATAGGTATGATTCCGGATAGTTTCCGCCAAGAGGAAACGGATTGAATTGCAAACCATACCGATTGTATCGTTCGGTATGTTCGCGACGTTGGACTTCAAACTCCGCGGTTAGATCTTCGTTAAATGGCTTCATTGGTCGTCTCTCTAGGGCGAAGCACAAGGTTTGATCGAATGGTACCGTCAATATTGATGTAATATCGATGGTTGCCAAACCTCTCGCTATAACTCTTCGCGTTCGTGGCTAAGTCACCTTTGATGAGTATTCCCGGACCTCTTTCAAGATGCAGCAGGTGACGGTACTTCTCCCATGTTTCCACAAGAAGAATCTTAAAATCCCGGACAGTCATCCGTAGGTCAACACACAAAGTATATAAAAGTTTTGGCATTGACAGAACATTCGCTCTATTTTGATCGCTAGTCAACCCATACAAGAGGTCAAGGAATTCTGCCGGTGAAGGAAGAGGTCGAATGGTCACGGGGTATAGAACGTGGGACCGATCCTTCGCAATGCCACTGCGACCTGCCTCCTTCACATTTATTTCTTCAATCATTTCAACGTCCAAACACCAAAGGCGGTAGGTGTATAGAAACTCCATAACTGCTTTTTGTTTAATGGGTCCAAGAATGGGATCAAGAGTGATTTCCACCACCTTGTCAGAAAACCAATCTTTGCCAGCCGACCCCATTGGTCTCCTCTTTATTCCCAATACATACAAAGGCTGACAAGATCTCACAAACTCTGTTTGATTCCTTGGTTCTAGGCCCTCAGAATTAAAGCTCGTCAAAAATTGCTCATTTACAGGGGATCGAAAAATCTGCGTTCTAAGTATTTCTTTTTCCTGTTCGGTTAGTTCGCTATTAACATGGGAATTCGTCGAAATCTCTGCAAGCATTTTCGCCTCTGGGGACCAAACAACTGGTGAGCTAATATTGTCAGCCAAGTCGAACTTCAGAAACAGCAGAGCAGCGAGGTATCGGTAGATGCTTGAGTAATCATAGGGTCGATTACCCTTCTCTGTTACAAACGTGCCGCTTTTTCTGGCAAGTTCAATAAGCCCATCTCGATCTCGAACATTGTGCGATATACCAAGGCATATTAGATCCCTTAGCCGGACGATTCTATCGGCTCGGGAGGACTTCACCGTTCGTATCAATTGGGACCTCGTGAGTTCTTCCGCAAAAGCAGAATGGCGTCCTTATATATGCTCGTTGTGTATATTTTGACGACCTTCGGCTTAGAGGGGACTATATTCTGTCCGACCGGTTCTGTTTTATGCAACTGCCACATCTTGCCCACGGATTCCGCTCAATATAAAACTCAACGACAATTAGTTGGTCTAATTGCGGTAACTGCTTGTGTTATGCAGCGTGTTTGAATACAAGCACGCTCTCCGTTGCTGTGAATGTGGTGCGATAACTATGAGCCCACGGATTAACAGCCGCCATCGTTCGAGTGTGTGTAAAATGTTCATATTGAGTAAGTCTTAGAGCGTGTTCATAGGCCATCTCAATCACTATGCGCGGCAAATCATTTTTGACATCTTTGTAATAGGAGTCTTGGACAATCAACACACACCTGCCGTCTTTACCTAACACTCTACGAAGCTCCCCCACTGATTTATACAATCCTTGGAAGTACTGTAAATGATTCTTGTAATAGTAGGTGTTCGAAGCGTGAGATTTGTGTTGGCGTACTTGGTGAAGGAATTTCAGACACGATGGTCCCCAGTTCTCATTTTCAGCGGGCAGTACCGGTGGCACAGTTGACGTCCCGAGGAGAGATTCGCGCAAAGATCTGAAACTCTCTGCCGTGTAACCCAATACGGCCAGTTCGGGTTTGGTGGCGACGGCGTAATCGATTCGAGTGCAATATGGCGGCGACGCCAGGGCAAAACTGACCGACTCGTCCTCGATCGGCAAAGACTCGGAACTCGCTGTGCAAACCTCAGATCGGCCCATGTCTTGATGTTCGAACAGATCGCCGTTACCAGTGTCGACCATTGATAGAATCTGTGCGCGGAAGACGCCAAAGATAGTTTCCGTGTTAGGTCGCAAACGAGCTCGGGGCGATCGAGGTGTCTTCACCCACGTCGGGTTCGAAGCTACAAACCCCTCCAGCAAGGTCCGAACGGTTCTAAATAAGGCGAGGTATAAGAAAGCTCCAATGCCAGATAATTTGTCGAAGTCAGGGCGAGTTGCGGGAGTTTCGTAATGCTCGTGGTCAAGGAGCAATTGCTGTATCGCCCTTTCCAACTTTCTTATATCATTAGCGCTCCTTCGTCCCATCCACAATTGTAAAGGATCATCAACAAGAGGCTCCGCCTTATCGACCAATGCTTTTTCAGTGATGTCAGCAGCAAGTGGATCAAGACTCGAGTGTTCTCGTTTACTCACCAATCGAGCTTTAGCAACCACAACCATCACGGGATTCAAATCAAATCCGCGAGAACTGTGCCCCAGCGCACTAGCAACCGATGTAGTCGTGCCACTTCCGTTCCAGCCATCCATCACGATCGCCTCAGCACCAAGCTTTGCTGAGGTTATCAGGTTCTTGGCGAAGTCGTAGCAGAAGCCGGCATAGTATGGATACCAAGCGGACCGTCCATTCTGGCTCCGCGTTCGCTTGGGATTCGTAATCACAAGAGGATCCGGCACTTTAGAGTTATTCGACCTCAAATCAAGGTTAACCGCGGTTGGATTATAGGGGTTGACTCAAACAGAAATCTACGATTACTCCAGGCTTAATGTCAAAAGGACTTAAATCACGGCAATAAGTAAACCAGCCTCCTCGTAACGGCGTTGCGCTTGCCTTGGCGCGGCTTGAACGCCATCGTCCCTTCGTCCACACGACCGAAGCGAAGCATCGACAGATCCTTCACGGGGTTGGTGTATGCGCCAGGGCGTTTTCGATCCCTGTTGCGGCAGGGTATGGAGCGCTCGCAGCACGTCGGCAGAATTGAGTCGAGGGCGTGCTCCGCCGTTGAACTCGGCGTCGTTTATGCGTTGCGTGCACTTAGCGTAACCTCCCTGGTGCATGTGTTTCAGGAACCGGCCTAGCGTCTCACTGTCCCATGCCGCTGAACCTGTGTTGTGGTCCAGTCGACCATCGATTCAAACAAACCTGGGGGGAAGCGTTTGAGGCGGACGAACTCGTTCGGATTGTCTGGCGGAACTTCCATCAGATTGTGCGATCCGTTTGGGTAAACCTTGACGACGTAATCCTTGCGCCCTGCCTGATCCAGGATTTGCTTGATCGCACTCACATTCGCTTTGACACCCTCAGGTGTATCGAGCTCGCCAAATAGCGCCAGCAGCGGCGCGGTGGAAGCGCGCAACGCCGGCGCCGGATCGTAGACATAAAACTTCCGCATGTAATTCCAAAACGGATCGTCGCGTTTCTCCGGACCGCGAACATCGATCCCAGGGTGTCGAAACCATTTCTGGTCTTTGGCTATCGCTCGAGCCCGAGCGTACTCGTCCCACTTGGCGTTATTGGAAGGTGAAGCAATGATCTCGTTCTTCAGTTTTTGAAACGCGAGGGCGTCGTTGATTTCACTCGCGGTGTAGCCCGCTTTCTTTAACTCGTGCTCGCTATCCAACAATTCCTGCTCAGCGGGTGACAGACCACCGCCCGACAAAGCGATCGCAAAAGCGGCGTCCGGAAATCGCGAAGCGGCAAGGGGCGCAATCCACCCGCCCTGACTTTGACCAAAGAAGCCGATCTGATTTGCCGCAACGTCCGTTCGCGCCTGCAGAAATCTGGCTCCCGCCACCGCGTCATCCGCGAGATCTTCAAAGCTTGCCTCGCCCCAGTTACCCGTCGACTTGCCGACGCCTCGCTTGTCATAACTGAGCACGACAAACCCGCGTGCGGCGAAGAGGTATCCAAGACCCCAATACACCTCGCGCTTCGCTGGACCACCACCATGGGTGTACACAAGCGTGGGATGCTTCCCTTTCGAAGCGGGGACCAACACCGTACCCGAGAGTTCTACATCACCGTTTTTGAAAGTGACTTCTTCCCGGGCGACGGGACTTCGCGTCGCGAATGCTCCCGACTGGCGACCTTTCACATCCAAATCGATTACGTGAACTCCCCGTTGACCTCCATTGTCGCGAAAGGTAAATGTCTTCCGTGTCGGAGACGGCACATTCAAAGCCGGTCCGCTGGTGAATCGAGTCTCTGAGCCAGTTATTGATCGGGGGAAGACCGCGCGCGCTTCGCCGGATTTCACGTCGGTCACCCACA
>Ga0070698_100007833_pt1 | contig 11564 bp, 8 predicted proteins | sample KBSK1502metaG_FD_65477 | JGI IMG/M metagenome (GOLD analysis project Ga0070698, IMG submission 65477) | Corn, switchgrass and miscanthus rhizosphere microbial communities from Kellogg Biological Station, Michigan, USA - KBS K1-50-2 metaG | ecosystem: Host-associated > Plants > Roots >...
CACGAGCTGCGCACTCCGCTCACGGCGATCCGCGGGTACCTCGAGGCGCTCACCGACGGCGAGACGAGCCCCGAGGAAAGCCGCCGATTCCTCGACATCATCATGCGGCACGCGCTTGGCATGGAGCGGCTCGTGAAGGATCTATTGCAGCTGGCGCGGCTCGATGCGCGGCAGGAGACGCTCGAGCTCGTCGCCTGCGACACGCGTGCCCTCGCACATTCCGTCACCGCCGATCTCGCCCCCTCTCTCGAGGCTCGAAGCCAGCGCGTGGACATCTCGGTGGCGCCAGGCGCGGAAACGCTGCACGGCGATCCGGCGAAGCTTCATTACGCGCTGAGGAATCTCGTCGCGAACGCCAGCACATACGCACCCGAGCGAACCGTCATCTCCATCGACGCGCGACCCGACGCCGAGTATGTGGCGGTCGCCGTGTCGGACGAGGGGCCCGGTGTCCCGGAAGAAGATCTGTCGAGGATTTTCGAACGCTTCTACCGCGTGGACAAATCCCGCGCGCGCGATCCGGGCGGGACCGGGCTCGGCCTGGCGATTGTCAAGCACCTGATCGAGCTCCATGACGGCCGCGTCCGCGCCGAAAACCGCTCCGAGGGCGGTGCTCGTTTCACCATCGAGCTGAAGATGAATGCGGAGCCTTGAGACGTCCGTTTCAGGTCGCCCCCGTCTCTAAAGTCTGACGACGTTACTTCCGATAGACATTAATGTCACATCTACGTTACAAGTAACCTGCACGGGCCGTAGGCTGGGTTTAAGCGTCAGGGGGGACGACATGCGCTATCGTGCGGCGAGCGCGCTCGGCACGCTCCTCTCCTATGTCATGGTTGCGGGGGTCTCGACGGCCACGGCTGAGGAAGTCCGCCCGGAATCGGCCCTTTCGCTCGAAATCCTGCTCACGATCGCGCCTTCACTTCCGGCAGCCGCGCGTGCCCCGCTCCTGGACGAGGCAACGAGGATCTGGCGAAGCCAGGGCGTCACGATCGACTGGCTGTCCGCGACAGCGCCCCTTCGGGCGACGAACCGGAGTCTGCGCGTTCTTGTCATCCCAAGGCGCGGGTCTGCCGCCCGACAGAACGATTCGCTGGCCGTTGGCGAGCTGCTGGGTCCCGGCAGGGGCCATGCGGTGGCGATTGTCTCCATCGAGGCCGCGGAACGTCTGCTTGAGGAGGCGAGGCCACCGGGCTTTCCCTTGCTGGCCCCGCTGGATTGTCGCCGTCTTGGACTGGTGCTCGGACGGGCGGTCGCTCACGAGATCGGCCACTATCTGCTCGACACGCCCACGCACGCCAGGCACGGGCTCATGCGCCCGCGGTTCGACGCGCGGGAGTTTTCAGACCTTCGTCCGGGCACCTTCACGCTCGACCCGGATGCCTCGCAGTGGCTGAAGGACCGCTTCCTTCAACAGACCGGCGCCACGCACGTTGTAGAGCCTGCACGCTTCTCGTACGCGCGCTGAGCCAGGCGACCTCCGGTCGGGTCGGGGCCGCGAGAACGACCTTGTCATTCGGTTCCTGCGGCGGCCGGACCGATGGCATCAATCTGCCGTTGGAGAGACAGTCGATCCAGCGCCTCGAACCGAAGGCTTGTAAAAATCTTCAGCCGCGCGTCGAGCTCGCGAAAAGTCTTGTTGAATGCGCGTTCGCGTTCCTGATCGGAGCCCTCGACCTGCGCGGGATCGTGAATCCCCCAATGAGCCGTCATCGGCTGGCCCGGCCATGCCGGACACACTTCCCCAGCCGCCTGGTCGCACACGGTGAACACGAAATCGAGCGGGGGCGCATCAGGCAAGGCGAACTCGTCCCAGCTCTTACTGCGCAGACCGTCGGCAGACACCCGGTTTCGGCGCAAGACTTCGAGCGCCAGGGGATGGACCGTGCCCTTCGGATGGCTTCCAGCACTGAACCCCCGAAAGCGCTCGCCGCCCCAGTGCCGGAGGAGCGCCTCCCCCAGGATGCTGCGTGCCGAGTTCCCGGTGCACAGGAACAACACGTTGTAACGGCCCTCGACCATAGGTGCAGTTCCGCGTAAGGACACGTCTCCGGCTGCCACGACTGACGTCGTCTCTCCTTCTACACCACTCGTGTAACGGTTGGTGAACCGTTTAGTTACCAGCCTCGCGAAGCTCCCGTTACCCAGAAGTTACATCGTTCGCTCAAAGAGCTCCTAACGAAGAGGTGGAGAGTCTTTTAATGTGCCCGGAATAGGTTCGTCACACCCCGCTTACATGGCCATCGTACGCTCGAATCCTCTTGCAGATGCTTTAGATGGAGGACAAATGACGGTTCAACGATGGGTGGCGACAATTGCCCTGCTTGTGGGGCTTCCGGTGGCCGCGGCTGCACAATCTGACTCAGGCAGGATCAGCGGCTCAGTGCGCGACCAGACCAGCGCGTTTGTCATTGACGCAACAGTCACGATCAAGAACGACCGGACCGGCGAGTTGCGCACGGCAAAAACGAACGCCGACGGCTATTTCCTGGTTTCGCCGCTCAGGCCGTCCACCTACACCATCAAGGCGGAGAAGCCTGGCTTTGGCCTCCTCGAGTATCCCCAGATGCCGCTCGCGGTCGGGCAGGAACTGGCGCTCGACTTCGAGCTCAAGCCGGCAGGCGTGCAAGAAACCGTGAACGTCGTCGGCACAGCGCCCACGCTCGATATCAGCTCGGCGCGCATGGGCGTCAACGTCAGCGAGCGAGAGGTCCAGGGACTGCCCGTCAACGGCCGGCAGATGTCTCAGCTCCTCCTGCAGGCGCCCGGTTCGCAGAACGCAGGCGACGGCACGTGGCAGGACATCCGTTTTTCGGGACGAGCCAACGAGCAGAACGTCATCAAGTACGACGGCATCGAGGGCTCCGCGATCATCGACGCGTCGCCGGGCAACGTGAACGGCGAGAACAAAACACCCTTCAGGCTGCAGGCCAGCCTTGAAAATGTTCAAGAATTCCGCGTCGAGTCGAGCGGCTACGCCGCCGAGCTCGGCACCGGCACCGGCGGACAGGTGAGCGTCATCACCAAATCGGGCAGCAACAATTTCCATGGCGCCATCTTCGAGTACGTTCGCAGTGATAAGTTCGACCAGCCGAATCATTTCGACTCCCTGCGCAACAACGACGACACAGTGAGCTCGGAAGGACCGAAGTCGAAGTTGAAGCTGAATCAGTTCGGCGGCTCCTTCGGCGGACCGGTCTTGAAGGATCGCGCGTTCTTCTTCGGCAGCTACGAAGGCTATCGGGTGCACGCCGGGAAAAACCTCGTCGAGGCTGTACCGAGTGCCGCCGCGTGGTCCCGCGCGGTGCCGGCAGTCGCCAGCCTGCGGCCAGGATTCATCGCAGCCAGCGCCGTCATCCTGCCGGGGGCTTCCACGAACGCAGACTTCGACATCGCACAACTCCAGGACACCCAGAACGTCACTGAAAACGCCTTCAGCGGCCGGCTCGACTTCCAGATCAACCAGAAATGGTCGGCCTACACTCGCGTCTTCCACGACCGGGGCACGAACGACGAGCCGCAGGGTGTGACGGGGCGCCGGCTGCACTTCACGGACAATCCGACGAACGCGGTCTTCAACCTCCAGGGATTGCTCGGTTCCGCCATCAACGAATTCAAGGTTGGATACAATGCGGCGCCGAGCACCTACGGCGGGATTGCGCCCGCCGGCCTCGAAAACATCCTGATCAGCCTGAGCGGAACCGTGGCGAACTCGGGCATCGCTGGACAGACGGGAAGCTCGGGCATTGCAACCCCAGGTCAGCTTGTTCGCACCAACAGTGCGGGCAACGGCCGCAGCGCGCCCTATGATCCGTACTCGCTGACGTTCGCCGATTCGCTCAGCCGACTGACGGGTAACCACTTCCTGAAGTTCGGCGGCGACGTGCGGATGATCCGGATGAGCACCGACCAACTCGGCGGCATCACCTACACGTACCCCAATGTCACCGCGTTTCTGGCCAATGCGCCCTCGCAAATACAATACTTCGGCGATTTGAGCGAGCCGAGCCCGTTCCACAACGGTGCGGCCGGGCAGAAGAACATCAAGCAGGAGTACTACGTGGCGTACGCACAGGACGAGTGGCGCGTGCGGCCGAACCTGACGTTGAACTACGGCCTTCGCTACGACTATTACGCGCCGCTGCGCGAGGCGGACAACCGGATCGTCAAGTTCAATATCGACACGGGCTCGATCGATCCGGACACGACACCGCTGTACCAGTCGAAGAAGACGAATTTCCAGCCGCGCGTGTCCGCGACGTTCTCGCCCACGAGCAAGACGGTCATCCGCGCCGGAGGCGGCATCTTCGTGGGCCCTGGACAAACCGAAGATCAGATTCAGCCAGTCGAAGCCGAACGCATCAGCACCACAGTATCGAGCGGCGCGCTGCTCGCCTATCCACTCGATCCCGCCCTTGTGCGTCCGAACTTCATCAACAACCCGAACAATCGCTCGTATCAGCCTCGGGCATATGCCAACGAGTACACGCTCCCGGAGAAGGTGTATCAGTACACCGCGTCGATTCAACAGGAACTGCCGGGAAACATGGCGGCGACGGTCGCCTACGTCGGGAGCCAGGGCCGAGACCTCTTCCTGCGAAGCATCGCGAACAGGACGATCGGCGTTGATCTTCTGCCAAATGGCACCTGGGCTCAGATTCGCGAGTTCGACATCGTGTCCCGCAACGCCGACGGCACACTCGCCAGCATCCAGCGGCCGTATGCCGAAATCGACTACAAGACCAGCGGCGGCCACGACACCTACAATGCGATGCAGCTCTCGCTGACCCGACGGTCCGCTCGCGGGATCACGACGAACGCCCAGTACACGCTCGGCTACAGCAAGGGCAACACGGGCGGGTCGAACGAAGCGACGACGGCATCCAACAACGCCAGAGCCATTCCGGAATTTGACTTCGAGGACGGGTATAACAACTTCGACATCCGCCACACGTTCAATCTGAGCCTGTTGTACACGATTCCCGGCTCAGGGCCGCTGACAGGCGGATGGTCGATCGGCGGCATCGCCAACGCGCGCAGCGGTCTCCCGATTCCCGTGCTCATCACGCGCAACGACCTCGTCTACATCGACGGGGCGGGAGGCGTCTGGAACAACCCGGCGGCGGGCCGTACGGCGGTCGTCAATGTCCCGGGGGGCGGCGCCTCGCGCAGCACTCGCCGGCCCGACCTCATCCCCGGCGTGGATCCGTTCATCAAGGACGGGGGACGCGTCTTCCTGAACCCTGCGGCGTTCGCGACGCCTCTACCTGGCACCTTCGGCAACCTCGAGCGCAACTCGATTCACGGTCCTGGCTTCCATCAGGTCGATATGGTCATCGCGAAGCGGGTGAACCTGGGCAGCGGACCGAACGCCGAGCTCCGCGTCGAGATCTTCAACATCTTCGACACCACCAACTTCGCGAACCCCCCGGCCACGCTTCCCAACGCGCTGCCCGGTGCGGGGGAGAGCACAACGCAGGCAAACCGTGTTCAGCCTGGCCAGGCATTCAGTTCGGCTGCCGCAGGCTCTTTCGGGATTATGAACAGCACCGTTGGGACGACCACCGGTCTCGGCACGAACCGACAGATCCAGCTCGCAGTACGCTTCAACTTCTAACCTGAAGCGAACAAGAAGCGACCACAAGAACGCTTTCCGGGCCGAGCGCCACGCTCGGCCCGGATTCTCTCCGACCAAATCCACGCTGCCAAAGTATGCCTGTCACCACACCACGTACGACGGCATTGTAAAAATCGCCGTAAACTGACCGGATGCGCGATGTGCTGGCTCTCATCCTGGGGGGCGGTCAAGGCACGCGGCTGTTTCCGCTCACGGAACATCGCTCGAAACCGGCCGTGCCGATCGGCGGCAAATACCGGCTCATCGACATTCCCATCAGCAACTGCCTGCACGCCGAGATCAGACGCATCTTCGTGCTGACGCAGTTCAACTCGGCCTCCCTCAACCGGCACATCGGTCAGTCGTACCGGATGGATCTCTTCAGCCACGGCTTCGTCGAGATCCTCGCGGCCGAGCAGACGCCCGACAACCCCCATTGGTACCAGGGGACCGCGGACGCCGTGCGGCAGGCCATGCGCCATTTCGCCCGCCACGACTCGAGCTATTACTTGATCCTTGCGGGCGATCACCTCTACCGCATGAACTACCTCGAGATGATCGATGCGCACATCGACCGGAACGCAGACATCACAATCGCGGCCCAGCCGGTGACAATCGACGACGCATCGGCGATGGGAATCTTCCGCTTCGATCGCAGCGGACGAATCGCTGCGTTCGAGGAAAAGCCGAAGCGGGCCCGCCTGGAGGAAATCGGTCAGAGCATTCCGCAGGGCACCGCCTTCACGGGAGATGTCGCCGATCGGCCCTTCGTGGCCTCCATGGGCGTGTATGTCTTCTCGCGCGACGTGCTGCTGGACATTCTCAAGGAGGACAGCGCGACGGATTTCGGCCGGGAGATCATTCCAGCGGCGCTCGACCGCTATCGCGTGACCGCCTATCTCTTCAAAGGCTACTGGGCCGACGTCGGAACGGTCAGGTCGTTCTACGACGCGAACATCATGCTCACGGGGCCGGACGCGCCCTTCAGGTTCTACGATGCGGATCGGCCGATCTACACGCACCCGCGGTTCCTGCCCGGCTCCCGGTTCAGCGACTGCTCGGTGACGGATGCGATCATCGCCGAGGGTTGCTATCTCGACCGGTGCTTCATCGAGGAGTCGATCGTCGGCATCCGCACCAACATCCAGGAAGGATGCCGCATAAGCCGATCCGTGCTGCTGGGCGCGGACTTCTACGAGGCTGATGACGCTGCGCCCGCGCGCGGCAATGCGCCGCGTCTCGGCATCGGCCGCGACGTCGTGCTGGATCGGGTCATCGTGGACAAGAACGCCCGCATCGGCGACGGAGCGCGCCTGGTGAACGCCGCCGGCGTCGAGGAGGCCGATGGCGACGGCTACTTCATCAGAAACGGCATCGTTATCGTCCCCAAGGACGGCGTGATCAAACCGGGCACGACGGTCTAGGCATAGACGTCTGAAGTCTGATTCAGACTTCAGGTTTCAGATTTCAGATTTTTTCAGAGGCCCGAGTCGTCCGTGGTCCGTACACTGACGGTTTCATTGTGGCGGGCCGCTGTGCGCATAGAATAGCGAAATGCGTACGTACCCTGCTCGTGTCGCAGTCCTCGCGTTCATCGCAGCCCTGACCGCCAGCTGGATCGTCCGCGGCCAGACCGCCGCGAATCAATCGCTGGTTGTGATCGAAAACCTCGGCCTCCCTGCGATCGACGAAGGCGTCGTTGAGGACGACAGTCACGCCCCCAATACGGCCGAAGCCATCCGGCGCCGGGCGCTCGGCGCGGCTCTCGCCGCTCAGCGGACGGGCCAGGGGACAGGCCGCTACGCTCCGGGGCGCGTCATCGTGAAGTTCCGCGACGGTATCTCGACGACCGGGCGCCTCACCGCGCTCTCGACAGCGTCGCGCACCGCATCGCTTCGCACCCGGCCGTCGTACGCGGACTTCGACATCGTGAGCATCGATCCCGGCGAAGATGCCGAGGCCGTCGCCCGCACGCTGCGCGCACGGCCCGATGTCGAGTACGCGCAGCCGGCCTACCGGATGCACACGCAGTTCAAGCCAAACGATCCGCTGTACACGCAGCTCCAATGGAATCTCCCGTTGATTGATCTGGAGAGCGCGTGGGACATCCAGATGCAGGCCGGGTCGGCCGTCACGGTGGCGATCCTCGATACCGGCGTGGCTTATGACAACGCGATGATCACCGCCACCATCCCGGCGTTTTTCGACGAGAACGGGCGACAGTATCCGGCGCTGGGGCGGGTCACCATTCCGTATTCCGCCGCGCCGCAGCTCGCAAGCCCCGGGCGGTTCGTGGCGCCCCACGATTTCATCTGGGACACGACAACGCCGCTCGACTTCGACGGGCACGGAACGCACGTCAGCGGAACCGTCGGCCAGTTGACGAACGACAATATTGGAACCGCCGGCGTCGCCTTCAACGTCAAGCTGATGCCCGTCAAAGTGATCGGCAGTGTCTGGGACGACCTCTTCGGGGCTCCCAACGAGGGCACCGACGATGTGGTCGCGCGCGGCATCCGGTATGCCGCCGACAACGGCGCGCAGGTCATCAACATGAGCATCGGCCGCACCGGCCCTGACAACTGTACGACCAATTCCAATGTGGACGGGTGCGCACCAGCCGTCGAGGCCGCAATCAGATATGCGGTGGGCAAGGGGTCGTTCGTGGTCATCGCCGGTGGAAACGATTTCGAATTCGGCAATCCGACCGAAGTCGTCGCCGAGATCGCGGCGCGAGTCCCTGGCGCGGTCTCTGTCGCAGCTGTCGATCGCCGTGCCGTCGGTCAGACCGGCGGCCACCGCTGCCAGGGCACGGCGGCGCAGCCGGACTGCCACGCCTACTACTCCAACACGGGAAGCTGGGTCGAGCTGTCGGCCCCTGGCGGGTCGGAGCGCGGGTTCGGCCGCGATGGCTTCGTCTGGCAGCAGACCCTCGATTTCAGGTTCACCGAGACGTTCCTGCTGGAGCCATCCCAGTTCCGGGCACCGCGATTCGACGTCTTCAATTACATCGGTGCCATCGGCACGTCGATGGCAACGCCGCACGTCTCCGGTGTGGCTGCGATGCTGATTCAACAGGGCATTACCAAACCGGCCGCCGTCGAGGCGGCGCTCGCGAAGTTCGCGGTCGACCTTGGAGCACCTGGCCGCGACAACACGTTCGGTTTCGGGCTCGTCGATGCGCGCAATGCCCTGCGGGGGCTGGGGGTGGCACGATGATGCGGAACGCGGGAACCCTCCTTCTGGTCTTCGCCGCGCTCTCCTTTGTCGCGCCGGCCTCTGCCCAGACCACCTCGTACGACGACCCTCCAGCGATTTCGTTGCGGCCGTTTTTTCTGGCGAGCGGGCAGAATTTCACGGCGAAAGAAACGTTCAAAGCGGTCTTCGGCCGAACAGTCGAGCCGTTCTGGGGTGGCGGCGCGCAACTGGCCTTCCGCAACGGCCTCTTCGTCGACGTCACGGTGTCCCACTTTAAAGCGACCGGCGAGCGCGCGTTCAGGGTCGACGGCCAGAATTTCGGGTTGGGCATCCCGCTGACGGTCACCGAGACGCCGGTGGAGGCCATCGGCGGCTATCGCTTCTACGTCTCGCCACGGCTCGTGCCCTACGTCGGAGCCGGGATCGGCTCGTACTCCTACGAGGAAACGTCCGACTTCTCGACCGACGATGAGAACCTCAAGACGCGGCACACCGGATACCTGGTGACCGGAGGAGCGGAATTTCGGCTGGGCCGGTGGCTCGGGCTGACCGCCGACGTCCAGTACACCCGGGTGCCGGGCATTCTGGGCGACGGCGGCATCTCGAAAGAGGCGGACGAAAACGATCTCGGGGGTGTTGCTGCCAGATTCAGGGTGATCGTCGGGCGCTGAAAAGCGTGCTTCGCAACCCTGCCGTCCTCAGCCCTCTTAGCCCGCGGCCTTCATTGTGGCAACAATGGCCGACGGCGCGGCGGGCTTGGCAGGCTCAGGGCGATACGCGTAAACGAACTGCTTGAATTCGGGGTGGAGAAAATCCGCTCCGAATTTGTACTGCTTCATCTCGCTGAACGCCCGGTCGGCGGTCCAGCCATCCTGAGTCATGCGGTACGCGGCGGTCATCACGCCGGTGCGATGCCGGCCCCCCACGCAATGGACGTAAACGGGTTGATTCGCCGGGTCATTGACGATTTTCAGGAACTGGGCGAGTTGCGCGGCCGTGGGCGCCACGTGCGTCGTCATCGGAATCTCGACATACGTCATCTTGGCGCGTTCGACCATGGACTCTTCGTTCGTCTGGGCGTCGTCGCTCGTCAGGTTGATCACTGTCTTGATACCGAGCGCGGCCAAGTCCGCGTAATCCCGACCCTCGGGCTGGGCGCCCCGGTAGTAGCTCTGATTGATACGTCCGAAGTTATCGATCCGAACGGCGCCGGTGTTGACGACGCCGACAGTCGAGCGCGTGTCGCCGCTTCGAGCCGCAACGGGAGACGCGAGCGACAGCGCGAGAAGAAGCGCAGCAGTATTTGTACGAGCAACTCTTGGATTCAGACGCACGTAGCACCTTCCTGTTCCAATAAATTGTTGAGAATGTCGCGGTTGAGGCGCTGTCGCAGCGCCACGCGTGACAAAAGCAAATGAGGTGCCAGCCTGAATCATCGGAAAAGCAATGAACAAACGCCAAATCGTTCAGAAATCAAGGCCGCAGCGGGACGGTTGCGGAGGACGGTCACCTCAACAGAACCGTCTGTACGGCTGGGGTCACTTCGAACCGCGATAGCCGGGCTCAGCTGTCCGCGAGCCGTGGTGAGTAGCTGAACTCGGCGCGAATGGCGAAAGCTCAGACTTGAGACTTGAGCCTTTCCGAGTTCCAAGCGCCATCCCTGCACCATATCCATTAGCAGGACGGCACATATAATCCGGGCCGTGCCCGTTGATGCGCGTGGTGAATCTTCCAGCAAGCAGCTCATCGCGCATCGCGGCGCATCGGCATACGCTCCTGAACATACCCTTGCCGCCTATCGGCTGGCCATGGAACAGGGCGCCGACTACGTCGAGCAGGACCTGGCCGTCACGCGCGACGGCGTCCTGATCTGCCTGCACGACGACACGCTCGAGCGGACGAGCAACGTCGCCGAGCTCTACCCCGATCGGTTCACGGAAGAATCCGAGGGAGCCGGCAGACGCTGGATCGCCAACGACTTCACGCTGGCCGAAATCCGCCGCCTCGACACGGGCCGCTGGTTCGGCCCGGCGTTCGCCGGCCAGCAAATCGTCACATGGCAGGAAGCCGTGGATCTCGTGCGCGGCAAAGCGGGCCTGTACCCCGAGCTGAAGTCGCCGCCCCTTTATGTCGGCCGCGGCGTCGACATGGTGAACATCTTCGTCGAGTCGGTCAGAAGCAACGGCCTCGATCGGCCGGAGTCGCTGCGCACCACGCCGATGATCGCTCAGTCGTTCGACGAGCCGACCGTCAGGCGGCTGGCGGCGGAGCTCCCGACCGTTCCACGTATCCTGCTGATGGATTCACTACCCGGGGAGGGGTTGACCGGGGCGCGGCTGCGCGAGATCGCACGCTTTGCCACCGGCATCGGGCCGGCCAAGGACCTCATCGACCTGGAACCGGCCATTGTCACGCGAGCGCATCAGGCGGGCCTCACCGTCACCGCCTATACGTTTCGTGCGAGGAGTCCGGGCCGATTCGCAAGCGTGCGCGAGGAAATGTGGCATTTCCTCTACACGCTCGAGATTGACGCGCTCTTTACCGACAACCCGGACCACTTTCCGCGACGAACCTAGCTTTTATCTCATAAGGTTTCGTAGTGTCCGCCTTGAGGCGGACCCGTGAAGTCCGGCTGAAGCCGGACACTACGTACGTTCCTAAGTACATCCTTAGTGCAGTCGTAGTGTCCGCCTTCAGGCGGACCCGTGAAGTCCGGCTGAAGCCGGACACTACGTGCGTTCCTTAGTAC
>Ga0070698_100007836_pt1 | contig 11563 bp, 10 predicted proteins | sample KBSK1502metaG_FD_65477 | JGI IMG/M metagenome (GOLD analysis project Ga0070698, IMG submission 65477) | Corn, switchgrass and miscanthus rhizosphere microbial communities from Kellogg Biological Station, Michigan, USA - KBS K1-50-2 metaG | ecosystem: Host-associated > Plants > Roots >...
AGCCACCCCCGGGTCGCGGCGGTCCGGACGGGCCGCCGGGCCGAAAGCCTCCCGGTCCCCGGTCCTCGCGCGCTCGCGCCTCGCTGACGGCCAGGGGCCGTCCATTGAAGGGTTGACCGTTGAACTGCTGGATCGCCTGCTCGGCGTGCGTCCGGTCCGTATACTCCACGAACGCGAAGCCGCGGGGACGACCGGTCTCCCGATCAACCGGCAGGACGACCTGCGAGGGCGGCGCCACGGTCCCGAAGTAAGTACGGAGGTCGGCTTCGGTGGTGGCGTAAGACAGATTGCCGACGAACAGACGGACAGCCAATCAACTCTCTCCTAATTGGCAAAGGCAGTGGAAACCGCGGGGGGTAGCGAGTGCACACACACGCTGGCAGCCAGAATCTCGGCCGCCAAACCTTACCTGAAGTCGTCCATCCTGGCAAGCGGTCAATCTTTTGAGTCCGCCGAGGGTCCGGACGGCCCGAGCGTGCCGGCCATTGCCGGCGTGACGGGTCATCTCGGGGACGAACTTTCAGGGCGGAGCGGCTATAGTTAAAGCCTGGAAAAGATTGTCATGAGCCATCGTCGCGCCGCCACTTGGCTGGCGGTCGTGGTCATCGGGCTGGGAATCCTGCCGGCGTCCGTTGCGTCCGCCGCGCGCGATTCCATCAAGACGGACGACCTGAAAGAGTGGCTGTCGTACATCGCCTCGGACGAGCTGCAGGGCAGGGCGACGTATTCCGCCGGCCTCGACCTGGCTGCTGCCTACATCGGCGATCACCTGCGTGCGTGGGGTGTGAAACCCGCCGGGGACAACCACTCCTTCCTCCAAACCGTCAGGGTTCTGGGTGTGAAGGCCACGAGCCGATCGTCGGTCACGGTGAAAGTCGCCGGAGAGACGCGGACGTATCAGGACGGCGCCGGCGTAGCCTTCCCGAAAAATTCCGGCGTGAGCCGCGCGTTCACCGTGCGACGGGTGGAGTTCGCCGGCTACGGGCTCGATGTGCCTCCGGTCAACCATGTGGACTTCCAGGGTAGAGACGTCAGGGACTCGGCAGTCATCTGGCTGGGCCCCGACGGGCCGAAAGCCGTGGACTCGAAATATCGCCGATTGCTCAACGGTCGTACTCGCTACGCGACGGAGCAGCTGAAGGCGCTCGCAACGATCGGACCGGAAGCCGCGCGGCGTGCCGACACTGAAACCACGAGATCCGATGGCGCCGTCCAGACGCCGTTGCGCGAGGGACGCGAAGCCACACCTGTCGCGCCGGATTTCACGACCACACAGCGGCTCGACAACAAGATCTCCCCGAGGATTACCGCCAGCGATGCGTTCCTGTCGTTTCTGTTCAGCAAGGCGCCGGTCGGTTACGAAGAGCTGAAGCGCCGGGCCGCGGCACGCGAGCCGCTTCCGCGGTTCACCCTCGAGGATGTGGCGATCACCTTCAACATCGACGCCACGTATGAAATCGTCCGCACGCAGCTCACGCAGAACGTCGTAGGGATCGTCGAGGGCAGCGATTCGCGGCTGAAGAACACCTATGTTGCGGCGGGCGCCCATTACGACCATGTCGGCTCCGCCGACGCGGAACCCGGTGGCGCGCCCGGCAACCAGCCGGGCTTGGTGACGCCGGGGGCGACCGACGATCGCGTCTGGAACGGCGCCGACGACGATGGATCGGGCACGGTTGCGCTGATGGCGCTCGCCAGGGCGTTCGTAAGCGGGCCGCGGCCGAAGCGTTCGCTCCTGTTCGTGTGGCATGCGGGCGAGGAGCGCGGATTACTCGGCTCCCGCTACTTTGCCGACTACCCGACGATCCCGCTCGAGACCATCGTGGCGCAGCTGAACATCGACATGATCGGCAGGAATCGGAACAACAAATCGAGCGAAGAGGATACTGTCTACCTGGTGGGGTCCGATCGCATCAGCAGCGAGCTCCACCAGATCAGCCGTGAGGCCAACCGCGAGCTGCCCAGTCCTTTGAAGCTCGATTACGAGATGAACGACCCCGCCGATGTCGAACAGGTCTACTATCGGAGCGATCATTACAGTTACGCGGTCAAGGGGATTCCGATCATTTTCTTCACGACGGGGTTGCATCCCGACTACCACGCGAACACCGACGAGGTGTCGAAAATCGACTTCGGCAAGCTGACCAGGGTCGCGCAACTCGTCTACGAAACCGCCGCGCGGCTTGCAAATCTCGATCATCCGCCCGCACGGGACTTCAGAGGTCCACGGGCCGGGAAGGACACGCGCTGACCCGCCCACTTCTCATCATCTTCCTGACAATCTTCGTCAACCTCATCGGCTTCGGGATCATCATCCCGTTGTTGCCGTTCTACGCTCTGACGTTTGGCGCCTCGCCGCTCGCGATCGGGCTGCTGTTTGCGGTGTTCTCGTTGTGCCAGCTCATTGCCGCGCCGATTCTCGGCGATCTTTCGGATCGGTACGGCCGGCGGCCGATCCTGATCGTGAGCCTCGCCGGCACGGTCGTGAGCTTCGTGATGATGGCGCTGGCGCAAAGCCTTACGATTCTGTTCATCGCGCGCATTGTCGACGGGCTTTCCGGCGGGAACATCTCGACGGCACGCGCGTACGTCGCCGACGTGACGGAGCCGAAAGATCGCGCCCGTGCGTACGGCCTGATTGGAGCCGCGTTCGGCCTCGGCTTCATCCTCGGACCGGCGATCAGCGGAGTGCTGGCGACGGTCAGCTACACGGCGCCGATTTGGGCGGCCGCGGCGTTGACGCTCGTGGCGACCGTCATGGCCTGGGTTGGACTGCCCGAGACCGTTCACCGCACGCACGCCGGCACGGGGATGCCGTTCCGCGATCTCGGCGCGATGATGAAGCGGCCCGACCTCCGGCGGGTCCTCTTGATGGATTTCGTCTACTGGTTTGCGTTCGCGATATTCCAGACGACGTTCGCGCTGTTCGTGGCGCGGCGGTTCGGCTTCGATGCGCCCCAGACCGGTTATTTCTTCGCCGCGTTCGGGCTTCTCGGAGCGGTGGTGCAGGGCGCGCTGATTCACCCGGTGGTGAAGCGGCTGGGGGACAAATCGACCTTCATTCTCGGGCTGACGTTTGCCGCGGTTGGCCTGGTTGCCGCCACGCTGGCGCACTCCGTCCCGCTCTTCGCCCTGGCGCTGGTGCCGCTTGCGCTGGGAATTGGGTTCGGGCACCCGACGATGTCGAGCCTCGTCAGTCGTACCGCTCGCGACGATGAGCAGGGACGGGTCCAGGGGGCCGCCAGCGCCGTCGAAAGCCTCGGCCGCACCATCGGTCCTGTCTGGGGCAGCGCTTCCCTCCAGCGCTTCGGCGAGGGAATGCCCTACATTTCAGCGGCGATGTGCCTGCTGATGACGCTGGTGATCAGCCTCGGGCACAACGTCACGGATTCAAAATCGGCGATCGGATAATGCGGCCCAGGCAGACCGTCAGTGGGGTCTGACCAGCCCAAGCACGCTTCTCAGTCCGTTGAGGGATTGAAGCATGGTGGCGATGAGAGAGGCATTGCCGCCATCGCGCGGGAAAATCTGTCCCACCGAAATTTCCAGCCGGCTGATAAGGTCTTCCGCTTTCTGCTGTTCCTGATCGGTCACGTCCATCTCCTTCGGTCGCTCGCCCCGGTCGCGTGGACACCGGCGCACGTCCCGTCGCGCTGAACGCGGCGGGCGAATGGCGGATCCTGTGGCCGCCGCGTGAATACTCGGCGCGCCGGTAAGAACATACATCAAGTACACGAGAATGTTCTCCCTCGCAGGATGATCCGGGACTCGGTCTGCGGGCTGTGAGGCCGCCGGCGATCGTGTTCAGCGGCACAACGCAGGTGGAGGAGCGCCGTCGACCTGGACGAAAACGCTCTGCACCGCGACCCCGTGCCCGCAGCCGTTCACCCGGTACCGCAGGTATTCCTGCAGCCACACGATGTCGCCTTCCTGGTCGACGTAGGTCGTGATCGGCGCCCGCCCCAGGACGTCACGGTAGGTCGCCTCGAGCGCAACCCGGAACTGCGCCGCATCGTTGCGCGGCGGAAACAGCACCTGGCCCCTCGGCACACTCCCGCAGACCGATGGTGGAGCACCGCCGGCGATCTGCACGGAGACCCGGTCCAGCGCCTGCGCGTGCGTGCACTGGTTCACGCGATACCGCAAGTACTCCTGCGTCCAGACGACGTCGCCTTCGTTGTCGACCGAGGTGGCCGTTGTTCCTCGCCCGAGCCCGTCGCGGTACTTCACTTCAAGCTGCTGGCGGAAATCGAGCGACTCATCCCGTGGAGGAAACGCCACGGGCGAACCGGTGCCGCTGGTCGGCATGGGCGCGGCCGCCGTCGCCCCGTACAATTCCTGCGCGCCCCCGATATCGTCGCGTGCGAGCCGATCAAGATCGCTGATGTGGCTGTTCATGATGGCCGACAGCGCCTGGCCGTGATCGTCGGGATGGTCGAGGCCGAGCACGTGCCCAAACTCGTGCAGCGCGACGCGGTGAAAATCCATGGCGGTCCGCTTCAGGGACCCACTGTAGGAATCCCACGTTCTAGCGCCGTTGAAAATCACGTCTGCCTCTGTACGGCTTGACCGCCTCAACCAGCTCGTCGTCACCGCCACCACGCCGTCGTCAAACGCCATCCCATAGATGTCGTTGCCGAAGAACACGTTATTGACGCCGTTGCCGTCGCCGCTAGGCGCTGTCGAATCGCGCACGATCTGAAATTGGAGTCTAGTGATCGTCTGATTCCAGGCGGCGAGCGCCGACTCGGCCGACTGACCCCAGCTCTCCGAACCGTCTGACAGGCGGCCAGAGGTGCCAAGCTGCAGATGCATGGTGATGGATCCATCGGGCCACCGGCCGCTGAGGAAGGCGAACCCGGATGCCGCAGGGACCGTCAGCATCGTGGCAAGCAGTGCACACCCGGCCGCGGTGGTCGCCGCGAGCCAGGCGACCCGGCCCGCTCGTCGATCGGAGGCGCTCATTGGCGCCCCAACGTGCGCATCCCGCTGCCGATGGCGCGCACGAACTCGTCCAGTGACAGCGCGCGAGGCGCGATGAGGGCCGGCGGCCGTCCATTGCCCACATCAGCGAGCGAGGCGAGCGGGCGGCCGTCGTGGGTCCGGATGGTCTCGACGCCCGTCACCCCATCACGAACGATACGGAAGCGGCCGTACATGAACCCGACGAGCGGACTGGCTGGCCGCCCCGAGTCACGGATAAACAGCACATCGCGGTCGCCCACGCGGAACTCGGGCATCCCGTCAACTTCCAGGGTGTCGTCGCCGACCGTGCCTCCCAGGAACTCGAGCGAGCGTTCGGCATATACGGGTCCCTTGATCGTGCGCTCGATGAGGAAGGTGACGTCGGTGACAATCGCGCGGCCCGATCGGGAGCTCACCCATGTCGATCGCCGCGCGGCGACCTGAGCCACGACGACCTGCTCGGCGCGTGCAACCAGTTCCTGGAAGCTCGGCGCGACGATCGTCGTCGGACGGGCGGAAGCCGCGAAGCCGAGAACGATCGCGGTGGCGAACCAAACAGGCAGGCGCATGGTTCCGTGGCCCTTCAACAGCGGGACTCCTTCGTGTGCTGTATCGGCAGAGGCCGCTGCAGCGTAAGACTTCGGCGACAATGGACGACATAACGCTGGCAAACAGACTGCCACGTGGTATTCCCGCGATTTCTTTGAACTCTGGGCCCGTGCGTTTCCGCTCTGGACCTTTTGGGGGACGGATCAGGGCGGGCGCGTCCCCGTTTCAGAACGCGCGGCCGCGCCGCGCGCGTCCAGAGCGGCGGCACAAAGGTGTGGAATTAATTACCGAAATGAGTACAATGCGGCGCTCAACGGAACGGAGTACCAAGGCGCCGTGCAACTTGTGCGCGGACGGCCGTCTCCGAAGCCGATGTCGTGATATCGAGGCCGCTGTCGATCAACCCGTCGATGAGGGCGCGAATGAGTCCCGCGCGGTTGAGCACCTTTCCGCTCTTGCCCCGAATATCGGTAGCCAGCCGATCCAGATGGACGATTTGCCGATCGAACAACACCACCGACACTTTGGACCACGTTTCTTGGTGGCTTGGAGGACGCCCCCGGGTAGGTTTGGTGTGGGCTTTCGTTCCCTTCACTTTCCTCCGCTTAGCCATCTCCTTGTCCGCGGCCGTGCTTCGTGACTCGTGATTATAGCGGCAGATTCTTACTACCACAAACACGACAAAAATCATCGTCCTTTTGCTGAACCCATGCCACGAAAAACGGCCAGATCACAGCCGCGCATCGGACGCCCGCCGGCCGGCGCGCGCGAGGGCGAGCGGGTCAAGGACTACCCTCAGCTCAGCATCCGCGTTCCCGCCGATGTGAAGGCCACCCTCCACGCGCTGAGCGTGGTCAGATCGCGTCCGCAATGGCGCCTGATTGTCGAGGCGATCGACTGTTACTTGCGCGAACGGCCGGACGATGAGCGACGCTCTGTGGAGGAGTTGCTGAACCCCAGGCGGCGCCGCCGCCGCGCCCGCCGCCGCGACTAGCCTGTCGCGCCCGACGGCTCTCCCGTTGTGGCGATCGGCAAATAGATGAGGAACGTAGCGCCTCGGCCCGGTTCGCTCTCCACGGTGATGAATCCATGGTTCTGTTTGACGATGCCGTAGACGATTGACAGTCCGAGGCCCGTCCCTTTCCCTTGCTCTTTCGTCGTGAAGAAGGGCTCGAACAGCCGGGCGCGCGTCCGTTCATCGATGCCCGTTCCCGTATCGCTGACGCTCACGCGCGCATAACGACCGCCGCCGCCTTCAATCTGCGCCAGCGCCGCTACCTGATCCACGTCGATTTCCTCGATCGTCACCGTCAGCCGGCCGCCCCCCGGCATCGCGTCCCGCGCGTTGACGACGAGGTTCAGCACTATCTGCTCGATCTGGGCAGGATCGGCCACGACCATCGTCGGCGTCCGGGCGCGCACGATCTCGAAGTCGATTTCAGGACCCATCAGTCGCCTCAGCATCGTTTCCATGCCGCCGATGACATCGCCGAGGGCGAAGACCCGCGGGCTGGTGGCCTGACGCCGACTGAAGGCCAGCAGCTGTCGAGTCAGCCCCGCGCCGCGCTGGACCGACTGCTTAATCTCCCTCACTTCATCGCTAGCGGCATCCTCGGCCGGCACTTGCAGCAGCAGCAGATCGGCAGACCCCATGATGCTCATCAGAATGTTGTTGAAATCGTGCGCCACGCCGCTGGCAAGCCGGCCGATCGCCTCGAGCTTCTGGGACTGACGAAGCTGTTCCTCGAGCTTCCGGCGCCCGGTAATGTCCCGGAGGAACCCCGTGACGACGGCGCGGCTGTCCACGCCGACGCGGGCTACCGTGAGCTCTACCGGGAACTCGGAACCATCGGCGCGCAGCGCGGTGATTTCGAGCTGACGTCCTCGCAGGGGACCTCCACCCGTCGACCGGTACTCCTTCAGCGCCTTCAGCTTGTTCGGCCGCTCGGGAGGCGGCAGCAGCAGCTCGACGTTGCGGCCCAGGATGTCCATGCGCGAGTACCCGAACATCTGCTCGGCGGCCGGATTGAACTCGCGAATATTGAGGTTCGCATCCATTGTGACAATCGCGTCGTGCGCGGCTTGAAGAATGGCGCCCTGCTGCGCCTCGCTCGCCGCCCCCGCGCGATACATCTTGTAGGTCAAGTAGAGCGGCGCCGCCGCCAGCAGCACGGTCAGCCAGTACCCGGAGCTTTCCGTGACGGCGATGACCACGACCGCCGCGGCTGCGCCGAGAGCATAGCTGGGCGCGCTCGAAGCGAAATCGGTCTTCCACACCCGCCAGGCCTCCTGGCGAGTAGCCAGCGCGATCGCGACCGCGATCGGCACCGTGTTGACGACGAAGTAAGTGAGCGCCATCCCCGCCAGCGGGAGCGCGACGGTGCTCGGCGCGGCGTCCGGTGTGCCGCCGAGGCGCAGGTAGACCTGTCCGGCGGCTTGAACCGTCAGCACCAGAATCGCCATATTGAACAGCGTCCGGTAGAACGGATTGCGCGATTTGGCGTTGAGGGTTGATTGCGCCAGCGCGCCGGCGGCGCCGACGATCATCGTCGCGTGAGGCCCGCGGAGTATGAGCGCCGCGATGTCGACCACGTAGGAGACCGACATGTTGGAGCCGCTGGCGATGGGGAATTGAATCTTGAACGCGGAGGTCAACGAAGAGAGCATAACCAGGAAAACGAGCGGCGTTACCGGCGTCAGCGTGGCCCGCGGTACCAGGACAACAAAGGTCAGCGCTCCCAGCACGATCACCGACACGATGTACCAGCGTGCGAGACGGGGCAGCTCGCGGAGCAAGGGCTCCAAGTATAACCGGGGCGTCGGGGCGCTCATGGCGCGGTAGCTACCCGAACGGGTGGTGTTTCACGAACTCGCGGCGGGCTACGATTGTCGCATGTGGCCCGAGCCCGCGAACGATCAGTCGTTGCTCGACGACTATTCGAGGGCGGTGATCCACGCGGTCGAGAAAGCGGCTCCCGCGGTCGTGAAGATCGACGTCGACTCCCGGTCGGCCGGCTCCGGGTTCCTGTTTACGCCGGACGGCCTCGTCCTCACGAACAGCCACGTCCTCGATCGCGGCTCGCGGATCACCGTCACGCTGCTCGACGGCCGCGCCTTGCACGCCGGCCGGGTCGGCGACGATCCCGACACCGATCTTGCCGTGCTGCGGGTGGACTCGAGCAGTGCCGAGGCGCTGCCCTGGGTGACATTCGGCGATTCGAGCCGACTGCGGCCCGGCCAGGTCGTTGTCGCGATTGGCAACCCGTACGGATTTCAACACTCGGTCACGAGCGGTGTCGTCAGCGCGATCGGGCGGTCGTTGCGTGCGCGTTCGGGCCGGCTGCTGGAGGACGTCGTTCAGACGGATGCGGCGCTCAATCCCGGAAATTCGGGCGGGCCCCTTGTGACGACGCGAGGCGAGGTGGTCGGCGTGAACACCGCGATGATCCATCCTGCGCACGGGTTGTCGTTCGCCATCGCCAGCAACACCGCCCAGTTCGTGCTGTCGGCTCTCATTCGTGAGGGCCGCATTCGACGGAGCTTCATCGGCGTGACCGGCCAGAGCGTTCCGATTCCACGGCGGTTGACGCGTGACTATCAACTCGCCGTCTCCTCGGGCGTCCTCGCCGTGGGCATCGAGCCGTCAAGTCCGGCCGAGACGGGCGGGCTGCGCACGGGCGACATCATCATCGCTCTCGCGGGTGTCCGGGTGACCGGTGTCGACGACCTGCATCGGCAGTTGACCGCCGATCGAATCGGCGTGGCCGCCACGTTGACCATTTTGCGCGGCGCCGAGCGTCGTCAACTCACCGTCGTACCGAAAGAGCGACACACGAAAATCTGAAATCTGAAATCTGAACTCTGAAATCTCAAGAACGCAGACGATCGGCGCAGAGGCCGCAGAGATCGCAGAGTTTCTAGCCCAAGGCCCTCCGCGTGCTCTGCGAACTCTGCGTTGATCGCTGTCGTTCAGGTTTCAGACTTCAGGTTTCAGATTTTCTTTTTTTCTTTTCCTAGATCGCGACCAGTCCGCGCCTTATGGCGCGCCGCACGGCATCGGTACGGTTGGTCGCGCCGAGCTTGCCGCAAATCGACGACACATGAAACTTCACCGTCTGATCGCTGATCCCGAGCCGGGTAGCGATCGCCTTGTTCGGAAGCCCTTCTGTCAGCAGCTCCAGGACCTCGAGCTCGCGGGGTGTCATCGGCTCCTCGGGCGTGCCGTCCTCGTTCCTGTCCGTGGCCATGACAATGGCATCGGCGTCGACATGGGAGGACCGCGCGATCGCGAGCGTCGGAAACTCGCCCGCGATCTCGGTCGATTGGCCGGCAAGCCGGGCGCGCAGGCGCGCCCGTTCCGACGGCGAGCCTACCAGCAGAACCCGCATCTCGTGATCTTAGTAAGTCTCAAGTCTCAAGTCTCAATCCTCAAGTCTTCAGTGCCGTGAGACTTCAGACTTGAGAGTTGAGACTTGCTACGAGCGCCCCGGACGTTCGCTGACCGTGATCGTCAAGTTGAGCGGCGCTGCGCCGCGCCGGACCTGGATAGGCACGGGATGACCGATCCGCTCAGCGGTGAGCAGTTCCAGCAGTTCTTCGGCCGACCTGAGAGGGTGACCATCGAAATCGAGCAGCAGGTCGCCAACGAGCAGGCCAGCCGCTTCCGCCGGGCTGTCTGGTGTCACGGCGACCACCAGCAGCGCGCGATCTCGATCGTCCGGGCCACGCTGCGCATCGGGCAGTCGGACCGGTTGGCCGGCGAGCCCCAGGTAGCCGCGCTTCACGGCCCCGTGTTGGATGAGCGCCGCCGCCGTCGTCCAAGCGATCCGTGCCGGGATGACGACCGCAAGCCCGCGGATCTCCGCCGCTGTCGGCACGCCGATGAGCTTGCCGCCGGTATCGACGAACGCCCCGCCGCCAAACCCGTCGTGCATCGGAGCGGTCGTCCGGATGACCTCGTCGATGGCGCGGCGGAAGCCTGTCGGAAGCGGCCCCCCGATGACGGATACGATGCCGGCGCTCGCCGTAACCGCGTTGCTCCACGACCGCGCGACCGCCACGGCGATGTGACCGACGCGGGCGGTTCCGTCACTGACGGCGACGGGCGCTACACCGAGGCCGCCGACGCGAAGGACGGCAAGGCCCGTTGCGGGGTCCCAGCCTGCCAGCTCCGCCTCGAAAGTCTGGCCATCGTGGCGGCGCACCCGCAACCCGTCCCCGCGGCCAAGCGCCCGCGCGGTGGTGAGGACGACGCCATCCGCGTAGACGAGGCCGCTTACCGGCCGCCGGCCGCTCTGGACCTGGACCACGCCAGGCGCCACCGTGGCCACAGCCTCCGCAAGTTCATTGGAAATCGCACCCAGGACCGAGCTCGTCATAGACCCTCCTAAGTAGCCCATTTCATAAATACGGTGGCATTCGGCCGCCGATGCATCCCGTCCCGCGGCGTCGCTCGCCGGTCAAATACCCCGGTATTGGGCTTGCGGGACGGGCGCCTCGGCGCCCTCGGTGTGTCACCGCATCTATGAAACGGACCACTTCGTCAGAGTGGCAGAGTCGCAAGCGCGGCACATCACCCGATTGGGCGGTACCATTGCCGATCATGGGCGACGCCCCCTGGCGCGTGGACGAAGACTCGGCGGGCGTACGGCTCGACAAGTTTCTCGCGGACGAGACCCGGCTCGGATCGCGTGGACGGGCGTCCACGGCATTGCAGCGCGGAAAGGTGTTCGTCAACGAGCACGAAGTCGGACCACCTGACGCGGGGACGCGCCTCGCGGCCGGCGACGCCGTCCGCGTCTGGATGGATCGCCCCGGCAGCGCGCGCCGCCGCGCCGTTCGACTGGTAGGTTCCGGTGAGCTGCAGATCGTCTACCAGGACGATGATCTGGTCGTCGTCAATAAGCCGTCCGGCCTGCTGACGGTCCCCCTGCCTCATCGCGGCGACTCATCGGTCGCCGAACAGCTCATCGCGCATTTTCATTCGCGCGGCAAGCGGCGGCCGCTGGTGGTCCACCGGATTGACCGCGACACGTCTGGGCTGGTGATG
>Ga0070698_100007840_pt1 | contig 11560 bp, 8 predicted proteins | sample KBSK1502metaG_FD_65477 | JGI IMG/M metagenome (GOLD analysis project Ga0070698, IMG submission 65477) | Corn, switchgrass and miscanthus rhizosphere microbial communities from Kellogg Biological Station, Michigan, USA - KBS K1-50-2 metaG | ecosystem: Host-associated > Plants > Roots >...
GCCTGAAGTTCACCTTCGAAAACTTCGAAACCCAACTCGCGCACGTGCTTCGCAGCATGAGACGAAACGTCGAGACCCTGCGCATTCCAGCCGTTCTTGCCCGCCGCTTCGAGTAGACCACCGGCGCCGCAGCCGATATCCAACAACCTGTTCGTTTCGCGATACGGCGCAAAGGCGGCAGTGATCTCTTCTAATCGCTGCCTGACGAACGGCGGCGTCTCTGTCTCTTCAGGCTTCAGGTAGTAACCGAGATAGAAATACTCGCTGGAGTACCAGGGCGAGTAGGGCGTGTATAACGTTTGGCAGTTGCGACACGAGACAATGTCGAGTTCGTTCTTGATTCCGAGCTTGTGTGCGTCGCTGGAACCGCACGCCACACAACTTCGAAAAGTCTTCTCCGCTCGCGGATCCATCGCCAGGATGCGCTGACCAGCAAACTCTTCGACTTTGTTTGGCGACTGCATCGTTCAGTAGCTTTGCCGCAAAGAGGCACAAGAGGCACTAAAGAATTCGAGAACACATTTTCTGTTTTTTGTGCCTCTTCGCGGCTTCGGGTTCTGCTTCACTTCAGTGGGAGTCGATGAACCGGTTGAACCAAAGTTCCAGCATCAGCAGCGTCCAGAGCTGATGCGAATAGTCGCGTTCGCCGCGGGCGTGTAATTCAACCAACCGTCGCACGGCCTCAGGTTTGAAAAGTCCGCGACGCAACGCCTTCTCGGAGAGTACGACCTCACGCAAGAACGGCTGCATCTGACCGCGGAACCAATGTCCGATTGGAACACCAAAACCCATCTTGCGCCGGTTTAGGTTTTCACTCGGCAACAACTTTCGCAGGACTTTCTTCAACAGGTATTTGCTCGTCAACCCACGCAGCTTCAGTTTCTGCGGCAGGCTCGCCGCAAACTCGATCACATGATGGTCCAAAAACGGCGAACGTGCTTCGAGCGAAACAGCCATTGTCGCGATGTCAACCTTCACCAGCAGATCGTTCGGCAAGTACGTCATCTGGTCGGTTAACAACATCGCATCCAGAATTCCGATTCCGTTTGCGCGCTTAAACCAATGCGCGAGAACTTCGGTCGGGTCCGCATCGAGGGTTTGCTTGCGGAAGAAATCGGAGTAAAGCGGTTCTTTTGTTTGGTCGTTGAAGACGCTTACCCAGTGCGTGTAGCGATCGACTCTAGGCCGCGATACGCGATCGAGCAGCCGCTTTGCGGAGTTGATTCTGCTCCGTCTCTTCGGCGCGGTAGGCAGCAGGTTAACAGCCTCCTTGATTACTGACTCGCGCAATATCGCCGGCACGCGACGATACTTTTCGGTGAGTTCCATCGCGATGTAACGGTCGTAGCCCGCAAACGACTCGTCGCCGCCGTCGCCATTCAAGGCAACAGTGACATGCTTGCGCGTTTCTTTTGCAACGTAATAGGTAGGCACTGCTGACGAGTCGGCGTAGGGCTCGCCATAATGCTCGACGAGCATCGGCAAGACTTCGACGGCATCAGGCCGCACGATGAATTCGTGATGATCCGCGCCGACGTGTTCGGCGATCCGCCGTGCGTGATGCAGTTCGCTGAAGTCCTGTTCGTCAAAACCGATTGAGAAAGTCTTAACTCGCTCGCTCGACTCCTGGCTCATCAACGCGACAACTGCGCTCGAATCGATTCCGCCTGACAGGAAGGCGCCGAGTGGAACTTCGGACATCAATCGCACTCGAACGGCTTCACGCAGAATCTCGACAGTGCGTTCGCCTGCTTCTTCCTCGTCGATATCCAGCTTCTTTGTGAAATCGGGTTGCCAGTAACGATGCGTCTCAATCTCACCCTTGCGCCAGCGCAACCAGTGGGCGGGTTCGAGTTTGCGAATCGCGCGATACGCAGTCAGCGGCGCCGGAATGCACATGAACGACAAGTAGTGGTCGAGTGCTTCCGGCTGAATATCGCGACTGACGTCCGGATGCAACAGCAGCGCGCTGAACTCTGAGCCAAAGATCAATTGCCCATTCACGAGCGCAAAAAGCAACGGTTTCTTACCGACGCGATCGCGTGCGAGAAACAGCTCCTCAGTCCTCTCATTCCAGATCGCAAACGCGAACATCCCGCGAAGGTGTTTGGGACAATCAACACCGTACTCATCGTAGGCGTGAACAATCGCTTCGGTGTCGCTGTTTGTGTAGAACTTGTGGCCGAGTTTCTCAAGCTTTTCGCGGAGCTCGAGATAGTTGTAGATCTCGCCGTTGAAGACGATCCAGGAAGAACGGTCCTGATTGTGGATGGGTTGCTGGCCGCTTTTCAGATCGATGATGGCGAGGCGGCGCATTGCCAGTCCGACGGAGCCGTTGACGTAGAAACCGTCGTCGTCGGGACCGCGATGGCGAATCGCATTGCACATGCGCGACAGCAACTGTTCGTCAACTGGTTTGCCGTCGTTTCGGACAAATCCTACGATGCCACACATAGGTTAAAAGGTACGTATCTTATCTATGTTAATCTGTCAAATCCGTGGCTAAAGAATCACTTAACGACGCTCTGCAACGCGCCAAGGAACTGCCGACTATCCGCCTCTCGGACCGCTCTCTCTGCGACCTCGAGCTACTCGCCACCGGCGCGTTCAGCCCGCTCGACACCTTCATGGGCGCCGCGGACTACCAGCGCGTGCTCGAAGAAATGCGGTTGGCAAATGGCCAGTTGTTTCCGATCCCGGTGACGTTGCCAATAGCGAATGACGAACGGGTCGAGCTGGATCGTGAAGTCGCTTTACTCGACTCGAAAAATGACATCCTCGCCGTGATGGGGGTTGAAGAGATCTACGAGTGGAACCTTGAAACCACTGCCAAACGGGTCTTTGCAACTACGGATGTGCGTCATCCGTTAGTCGCCGAGATGCATCGCTGGGGTTCCCGAAACATCAGTGGCCGTTTGCAAGTGCTAAGTCTACCTAAACATTATGACTTTCGCGAGCTTCGACTCACCCCAACAGAAACCCGAGAGCGGCTGGCCGAGATGGGAGTCGAAAACGTCGTCGCCTTTCAAACGCGAAATCCCTTGCATCGCGCACATGAGGAGTTGACCAAACGCGCTACTGAAGAAGTGGACGGCGTGTTGCTTCTGCACCCGGTGGTCGGCATGACAAAACCCGGCGACATCGACCATTTCACACGCGTTCGAACCTACAAGGCACTCGCGAGTAAATACTACGATCCGAATCGAATCCTGCTCGCGCTTCTACCACTCGCGATGCGTCTCGCAGGCCCGCGTGAAGCACTGTGGCACGCATTGATCAGACGAAACTACGGCGCCAACCACATGATCATCGGCCGAGATCATGCGAGTCCCGGTAATGATTCGACGGGTAAACCGTTTTACCCGCCTTACGCAGCGCAGGAGATGGTCCAGAGTTTCGAAGATGAAATCGGCGTGCGCGTGTTGCCGTTTGGTGAGTTTGTTTATTTGCCACATGAAGAGCGTTACGAGGATGTGCGCAAGATCGGCGCGCATGTTGCCACTGCGCAATTATCAGGAACGTTGATTCGCGATTGGTATCGCGGCGGCAGCGCGGAACTGCCGTCATGGTTTGCGCGGCCCGAAGTCACCGAGGCGATCGCCGGCGTCTACCCCCCGCGCCATAAGCAAGGTTTTTGCGTTTGGTTTACCGGCTTGAGCGCTGCGGGAAAATCAACGACAGCAGAAATACTGACTGTGTTGCTACAGGAGTTTGGCCGCCACGTCACACTGCTCGACGGTGACGTAGTTCGTAATCATCTGTCACGCGGTCTGGGATTCTCGAAAGAAGATCGCGATGCCAACATTCGCCGCATCGGCTTCGTCGCATCTGAAATCGTGAAACATCAGGGCACTGTGATCTGCGCCGCTGTTAGCCCTTACCGGGCGACGCGCAACGATGTGCGAAACATGATCGGCGCCGATCGATTCGTCGAGGTGTTCGTGAATACGCCGCTCGAGGATTGTGAGCGCCGCGATATGAAAGGGATGTACAAAAAAGCGCGCCGCGGCGAGTTGAAGAACTTCACCGGCATTGACGATCCCTATGAACCGCCGTTGAATGCCGAGTTGGAACTTGACACGTTGACCCACACCGCTGAAGAGAACGCACGCCGAATCGTCGAGTACTTGAAAGGGCGTCAGTTTCTCGTCTCAAAACACTAAAAGGCACTTAACTGAGTTCGGACCTTTTGCGCCTTTTTGTGGCCTACGTTTCTTTGTGCTTTTTTGTGGCTCAGGTTTGGGGCCGCACTGTTTGCCGTCGCGCAAGTACACGCGCGGCTTGAAGCTCGGCGAGTTCTTGTTTCGCTAGTTTTTGCTGACGGCGCTTATCCTCCGCCTTCTCCTTCAGCAACACCGCCCCCACTGCCACAAAAATGAAATAGAAGACCAGCAACTGCGATCGCTGGCGATAGGCGGTGCCCACGTTTCCCTGGAAGAGCGCATACGCGATTGTGAGCATCGTCGTGAAGATTACGATTGGCGCAACCTGCCGCAGTCGATGTCTCAAGGCATACCACAGCCCCAGCACCAGTAAGGGAAACGCCGCCCACCAGATGACCATCTCCGGCAACGTGATGCTCTGTCGCAATGTCGCCATGTCCCACGGAAACGGCGCGAACAGCAGGTAGACGAGTCCCACAGGAATCGCAGTGAGCGCGCCTTCAGTCGTACCGACGTCCACGTCTTTACCGAAGCCCGATCCAGCGGTTGCCTGGTCGGTGCGGCTCATTTGAACCGCCTTGAGGTTCCCGTACCGTTCAAACTGCGTGCCCGCATAACGCAACACGCCAAACCATGTGAACGCCAAACCCATCACGGCAATCGCAATGAAACGTTGGATAAAACCTTGCGCATTGATGGACTTCATTCCCAGGAAAAAGCTTCCGGCCACAGCCGCGACCATCATGTAGAAGATGTAGAAGCGGAGACTCAGCAGCGCGAGCAAACACGCAGTCAGAACCAACACCCATCCGATCTTGATCTTTTCCATCAATCGCAACGTTGCAAGAATCGCCAGTGCGAGAGCAAGAATGATCAACCCGTCTTTCAGTGCCTGTGACGACCAGAGAATCAGCGACGGGAAAAAAGCGACCAAAACTGCGGCAATTTTTGACACCCGGCTGTTGTTGAAGAGCGCTTGTGCGGCATAAAAAACAACTACGGCCGTGGACGCGCCCACCGAGGCGTTAAGAAGCTGAACTCCAAATCTATTGTCGCCGATTAACGAGTAAACGCCGGCGACCACGTAAAGCATGCCCCAGGCACCCGCGCCTGACTTAATAAACCCGGCATATCGTGCCGCGTGATAAGCATCACCCTGGAACGACTGCAACAGTGACTTCCCAAACGAGTCGTAAGTGTTGGCGTCGCCACCAAAGAAGCCTTCCATGTGGCCCATGTAAATGATCGTCGCCAGAATTATTCTAAACGCCACGGCCAGAATGAAGAGCCGCAGTAAGAACGGCCGTTCCTCTCTGGCGCGCGTGAGTATCAATAGTGTCGGTATAGACACCGCTGCACACACAGCCAACGCGCCCGGCCCCGACGTCGGTTGAAACCAGATCACACCGCCGCAAACGAGCAACAAGAAACTAAGGACTACTATGTTCATTGCAAATCAGACGTCGTCCGGAAGGTCCGGACGCGTTTTTCGCTCTATCAAAAACTGGTCGTCGCTACTGAGATCCTTGATCGTCTTCGCAGGCACGCCGGCGATTAGTTTACCTTCTTCTTCCAGTGCGCCAGTAATCACGGAGCCGATACCTACGATCGACCGGGCCGGAATCACACTGCCCGGCGCCATGCGAATCTCAGAGCCAATATAAACCTTCGAACCGATCGTGATCGGCATCGTTCGTTGGCGATTGTGCGTCCAGAGCGACGAATTGCGTCCGCCCAGAATTACGCGCCTGCCGATTTCGACGCGATCGGTGAAGTCTATTTTATGTCCCGTCGTGACGATGCTGCCATTACCCAGCAGGAACTTCGGATCGATCTCATTAACCACTTCGGGATCGGGAATCGAGTTGATCTCGTTCATGCGGATGATTTCCGAATATCTTCCCAAACTTACTTCATCACCACCACGAATGATGTTCAAATGACCGATACGCACGTGATCCCGAATCGTCAGTTTCTGAACGCGCGTTACAACGTTGAAATGGCCGATGGAGACATCGTCCTCGATCAGACACTCTCGGGCGTCGATAATACTTACCCCGATGCGAACTCTCTTGCCGATTTTATAACCGAAGAACCAGCGATAGAAGCCTCGCTTCAGGAAGGATGGAAACAGTGCGAACAAAGCCAGTACCAGCAAACGCGATCTGCTTGTTCTCTGCAATCTCTGTGTCCTGTTTATCTCTGTCGTCTGTATTTATCTGTGTAATCCGTGGTCTAACTCAACGCACGAGTTGCCGGCTCTCCAGTTCCGCGGTGGCGCTTTCAACCTGGTCCCGCGCAGCTTGCGCTCGGACCCATGATAGTAGCTCGGGGATTCCCTCTTCGAGTGAAACACGCGGCTCGTAACCGAGCAGCGACTTGGCTTTCGAGATATCGGCCACACAATGGCGGATGTCTCCTTCGCGATACTTCCCAACGATCTCAGGTTCGATATCGAGACCCAGGCCCTTCGACAGCAGATCGCTGACAGTGCGAACGGAGGTGGGTCTACCGGTGCCGATGTTGATCGCCTCGTAGTCGGCGCGACCGGTTTCGAGGGCCAGAAGATTCGCTCTCACGATATCGCTCACGTGAACAAAGTCGCGTGTTTGCTCGCCGTCTTCGAAGATCAGCGGGCGATTGCCGTTAAGCAGTCGCGCGGAAAAGATCGCGCAAACGCCGGTGTACGGGTTCGAAAGCGCCTGGCGCGTGCCGTAGACGTTGAAATAGCGCAGCGCGACCGTCGGAATCTCATACGAACGCCCGACGGCCAGACAAAACTGTTCCTGGTCCTGCTTCGTGACCGCATAAACAGAAGTTGGAAACAGCGGCTTCTCTTCGTTCGTCGGCGCAGGTGAAAGCGTCTTGCCACACTTCGGACACTCAACTTCCCAACGCCGGTCCCGCAGTTGCGCTGCCGGTCGAATTTGCGGTGCAACGAGTCCGCATTTTTCACACGCGTACGCACCTTCACCGTAGATCGACATCGAAGACGCAACCACCAGCTTTCGGATTTGCGGCCGTCGTGCCAGCACAGCTTCGAGCACCACCGCCGTTCCCAGATCATTCGCGCGAACGTAACGTTCGATCTGATACATCGACTGCCCGACACCGACTTCAGCAGCTTCGTGAAAAACTACGTCGATGTCTTCCAGCGCCGCATCGACTGCTCGTCGATCGCAAACGTCGCCGCCGACAAATTCCGCCGCCGGATTGACGTATTTCGGCACGGCATCCTCGCCGTGCACCTGCGGCACAAGCGCGTCAAACACGCGCACCCGATGGTCCCGGGCCACTAATTCATCAACCAAATGCGAGCCAATGAACCCCGCTCCCCCTGTAACCAACACATTAGCTTTTTCCAAAAAACAGTTCCTCGCTTCCCCGGTTATCTGCATCGACTGGCACGTTCGCGTCGCGCAGAACAGATTCGAAAATCTCGTAAACTCGCGGCGCCTGAATGGCCGCGGAGTATTTTTGTTCCACTGTCGCGCGCCCTGCGTCGCCCAATCGACGTCGAAGTTCCGCCGAACGCAGTAAACGACTCAGCTTATCGACCCACTCCTCTTCGGAGGCGGCGAGAAAACCATTCTCGTTGTCCTGAATGATGTCGCTGTTTACTCCGACGGGCGAACAGATCGTCGGAATGCCAAGCGCCATGAACTGTAGTGCTTTCAGACCACACTTACCTTTGCTCCAGTTGTCGTCAGGCAAAGGCATCACACCGATATCGATGGTGCCCAGATCTTCCAGTTCCGTCTCCGCCCGCCACTTCATGGCTTCGACGTCAACAGAAGGACACTCGTAAGCCGGCGTGCCAATCACGCGTAAACGAAACTGTTCCTTCTCGGCGAGTTTTTTTAACGCACCGCGCAGAGTGTCGAGATGTTGGACCGTGCTGTAACTTCCGGTCCAACCGATTACCGGTGGGCCAGAATGGTTTTTCGGCGGCGGCAATTGATATTTCTGCGTGTCGATGGTGGTGGGAATGACGGTAACGTTGTCGTTCACCTGGCCCGCGTATTCCGCGAGATACGGATTTCCAACCATCACGTGAGACGCAAGCCGGCAGATGGTTTTCGTTTTCGAAGCAAACTTCAGATAACTCAAATAACCATTCGAAGGACTGCGATACGAAACAAAAATTGCGTCGTCGAAGTCGAAAACAAACGGCACGCGTCGCTGGTAAATCAGCCGCTCGAACACTGCTGGTCCGAGCAACGCCGCCTCGCGCAGGATGTAGACCAGGTCGTAATTGCGGGCCTTGGTGATCACCGACAAGCGCCGGGAAAGGCCGCGGGCGACAAGTTGCAGTTTCTTACCTAACCGGCCCTGCTGGTACAGCAGCGAGTGCAACTCGTCGTCTTCAAAGGATTCGAATGTGATATCGACGCCGCGTTCGCGCAGCAGTGGTTCCCATTGCTCGAGCCGGTACCGCTGGCCTGGAGACGTATCATAGAGAGCAGGCATTAAGGCAAGAATACGCATCACTTATGTGTGTAGTCCGTGAAAATCGTGGCTCAGTTTAACCGGATTTGCGTCCCGTTGCGACCCACCCAAAATTCTCACCCACGCGGGGTGATTCGAGGGCGGCCCGGCTCAACCAGTTCTGTACATCTGAACGGGTGTAACGATTTTCGATCGGCGCCGAGAGGCGATCGAGCTGGTCGTTAACGCAGACGCGAAACGGAAAGCTGGCGTATTGCTTCATGGGCAGCTCTTCCGCCAGTCGCTGAAATGGGGGCAAACGTTTCAGGATCCGGTACGGCCAGACAAAAAGGAGGAACGCGACGGCCGCTGTCGGATAGGCCAACAAGTATACAGCGTTGTGGGGCAAACGCGTCGTCAAATGCCGCGCACCAGAGACGCCCGACAACAATAGCGACTTGATGGGCCGGCGCTCGGGTTTCCAATAAAGATAGATTTGCACCTCACCGCCCGGCTTTAAAAACCGCAGCAGGTTTCGAAAAGCAACTTCCGGATCAGGCAGGTGATGAAGAACGCCAATCGAGTAGATGAAGTCGAAGCTTTCAAACGCAAACGGAGGACTGTGCAAGTCGGCTTGCACCACGTTCACTTTAACCGGTTCGGTGTTGCGATGCGCTACCTCGACAGCCGGACCGAGATCGATGGCCCAAACGTCAGCGCCGTACTTGCTTGCGTAATACGCAAAACGCCCGTTTCCACATCCGGCATCCAAAACTTTTTTACCGCGAAAAAATTCCGGCCCATGCGGCTGCATGTAATCGATAAACTGTCGTTCCCATTCGTCATACATCTCCGGAAAACGGTGCCACTCATAACCAAAACTCAGTGCCGTTTCCACCTGTTTCGCCTCTTCGCCCACCGGCGGCAATTCACCGGCAAGAGCACCGCGCAAGTTCGGTAACAGCATTCGCGGTATCCCATTCACCACGGGATAAGAAACGTCGCAGGCTTCGCAATGAAATGCATCCGTGGAGACCGACAGACTACTCCGGCAATTAGGGCAGCGGAGGGTCTGGTTAAGTTTGTCGAGCTCGGGATACTTCATTACTGACTATTCAACACGCGTTCGTAAAGCGATGCATATCGTTCCGTGGCGACGGCGTTGAGATCGAAAAGTTCTTCGGCTACGCGGCGCGCCTTGCCGCGCGCGCCGGGCGAACCCACCCATGTTTGGATTGCCGCAGCGGCGTCGCCGTAAGCCCTTTCGTTGAACTCCTCAATCAACACTCCCGCCTTCCAGTCGTTAATCAACGAATCCGAATCCCCGATGCCCGCATTTAAGATGAGTGGTAATCCGCATGCGAGATATTCCCCGTTTTTGGTCGGTGAGGACGCAACCTTTGATTCGCAACGCTTGATCAATGACAGGCCGGCATCGGCAGCAGCAAGATACGAAGGAACCTCGGCTGCCGCAACCGAAAAAATACTGTAATGGTCCGGGCCGATGTTCCGGCTGTCCATCACTTGCCTCACTCGTTCGGGAGAACCGTTAGTGAGCCAAAGCAGATGCGCGTTTGGATTACGCTGCACAAAGCCGGCAAAGAAATCCGCCATCGTTTCAGTCAAATACCATCCGTCGAGTGAACCGCTGTAAACGATTGTGAACTGGTCGTTCAAACCAAGCTCCGCACGCCGGCGCGCCCGCTCAGCCTCGCTAAACCGGAACCGATCGAGATCTACGCAACAAGGAATCACCTCGTGATGCGGGTTGCGCCCTTGCAAACCTTTCCACTCCCGAATGATGGGCCAGATTCTTTCAGTCAACGTAACGATTGCGTCAGTTTGAGCAAGAATCAGTTGTTCGGTGCTCTTGGTGATGCGATACGCCAGACTCCCCTTGCGCCAGTGTTCAGCGTCAACGTACTCCTCAGCCATCAGCCCGCGCAAATCAAAGATCATCTTGATTCCGAATCGCCGCTTGAGCGCCAGCGCAATGGTCGCGGGAATGTGACTGCGCGCATGGACCATCTCGATCCGGTTACGTTGGACCAGGACACTCGCTTTGCGAATGCCTGCGAGCACGTCGTAAATCGTCGCGGGAACTGAAGGGCGTTGATGATAGCGTAACCTGTGCCACTCGATGCCCTGCGTTTCAAGTTCGCGACGCAGCTGTTCGCATTGTTGCGCGCCTTCGGCTGTAAACGCGCGGCTGCGTTCAAAACTTAGCAGGGTAAACTCAACTCCTCTTTGGGCCAGTGCACGCAGGTACGGAAGCACCTGGGTTTGTCCCAAAGGATCGAGCATTCCGTTGTAGGAGATGAACAGGACTCGGCGGCCTTCAAGTCCCATTTCTTACCTCCACCGGACCTTTTCTGCTCCAGCGAAAAGAGTCGAACAATAACCACTGGATACTGCCGATGATTGCCGCAGCGTCGAGCACGGCGAGCAGAGTCATAACCAAAATGGCACGCCGCACGTTACGTAAAAAAGATGCGGGAAAACAATGACGATTGCGCCGGATTGAGACCGCCGCTCGCGCAGCTAACATCAACAGCCAGATCGCAACAACCGCCCACACCCACCGCGGATCGAAAACGAGTGCAATCACAAACAACGCCAACAAGACTGCGTAACGACTGAGAATGCTCGCCTGCCACTCGCGCCAGAGTCCTGCACGGATATTGTTTCGCGAATAGAGAAGAAATCGTTTGAAGGTTGCGCCAAACGTCGATCGGAGGTTCCAGTGCACTCGAGCACGCGGCTCGAACACGGCGCAATAACCGGCGCCCTTCAATCGGTCCATGAAGACCAGATCTTCCGCCGAGCGCAGGTCTTCCGGAAAACCGTTGACTGCCGCCCAAGCCTCGCGGCGCATCAACGTGGAAGCGATGAAGCGCGGACGCGTCACTGTCCCGTCGCGCGGTGTGGGTGGCGGAACGTAAGCAATCGCAGCGCACTCCTTAAAGAAC
>Ga0070698_100007843_pt1 | contig 11559 bp, 5 predicted proteins | sample KBSK1502metaG_FD_65477 | JGI IMG/M metagenome (GOLD analysis project Ga0070698, IMG submission 65477) | Corn, switchgrass and miscanthus rhizosphere microbial communities from Kellogg Biological Station, Michigan, USA - KBS K1-50-2 metaG | ecosystem: Host-associated > Plants > Roots >...
GCAATCGAACTAGATAGCACGCTCGGGGAAGCCCATGCCACGCTTGGATGGCTGAGTTGGCGGCATGAATGGAACTGGCGCACTGCGGAGCGGGAGTTCAGGTACGCTGTTGAACTCAGCCCGAGCTATGTAGTGGGCCATGAGCGTCTTGCGCTTTACTTAGGCTGGAGTGGCCGACGCGCTGAGGCACTGGCTGAGATTGCGAAGATTAAAGAACTCAATCCCGAATTAGCATCCCTTTTAGCATCTAACCCCTACTACCACCTGCGCGATTACAAGGGGCTGCTTGAAGTAAGCCGAAATTCCGTGACCTCGAATCCGGGTGCTTGGACTCCGCATTATTGGCTTGGGGTTGCCTACGAAGGTTTAAACGAGCAGATGGAAGCCGTTCCTCAATACAAGATTGCCATCGAATTATCGGAAGGCGATCAAGATCCCACGGCTGCACTGGCTCACGCCTATGCGAGTATAGGGAGGAAGGCTGAGGCCGAGAAAATACTTCGCGAATTGCAGCAAAGATCGAAAACCAGCTACGTCTCGCCCTACATGATTGCGACGATCTACGCTGGATTAGGTGAGAAGGACAGAGCGTTCGAATTTCTCGAAAAAGCATACAGAGAGAGATCTTCGGACATCTCCTACTTCATCAAAGCTGACCTGCGGATTGACAACCTTCGCAGCGACCCGCGCTATGCAGACCTGCTGCGCCGGATGGGTTTGCCGCAGTGAGCACAGTTCCCATCGCTCCAAGAGATCAAAAGCTCTGACGCAACGAGTGGTCAGAAGGTATACCGGGCTGACCATCTCGATCCGAAAATTGGGGGCAATAGAATCACTCGCTTGCGGCTGCTGCGGCGAAGCCCTTTTTGACCATCAGTTTGCAAGCTCAACAAAAGCGATAGGGAATGGTTAATTTTTGTACTGCCCGCGTGAGTTAGCTGCTCAACCACGTTGACCTCGCCCAACATTGCGTCATAACATTCCCGCCAATGGCGACTTTTTCCCAACTTGTCGGTCAGACCATCTCGCACTATCGCATCGTTGAGAAACTTGGTGGTGGCGGTATGGGTGTCGTCTACAAGGCTGAGGATACCGACCTTGGACGCTTCGTCGCCCTCAAGTTCTTGCCCTCAGACCTAGCGAGTGACCCGCACGCTTTGGAACGCTTTCGCCGGGAGGCACGTGCCGCCTCAGCACTGAACCATCCCAATATCTGCACGATCTACGAAATTGGAAAGTACGGCGATCAGTCTTTCATCGCGATGGAATATCTCGAAGGGCTAACCATGAAGCACCGCATCGGCGGGAAACCGATGGAGGTCGAGACGGTGCTATCGCTGAGCATTGAGATCGCCGATGCGCTTGATGCTGCCCACTCCTCTGGCATCGTCCATCGCGACATCAAACCTGTGAACATTTTTGTGACTAAGCGTGGGCACACCAAGGTTCTGGATTTTGGATTAGCGAAAGTAACGCCCGCCCTCAGCGACGTGGCAGGCGCGACCGCTGCACCAACAGTAACCCTCGAAGAGCAACTCACGAGTCCGGGCACGGCTGTCGGGACGATAGCCTACATGTCGCCGGAACAAGTCCGAGCGAAGGAACTGGATGCACGCACAGACCTATTCTCATTCGGAGCGGTTCTTTACGAGATGGCAACAGGCACGCTGCCGTTCCGCGGCGAGAGTTCAGGGTTGATCTTCAAAGCGATTCTGGATGTGACGCCCACATCGGCGGTTCGCTTGAACCCGGACGTGCCCTTTGAATTGGAACGAATCATCAGCAAGTGTTTGGAGAAGGATCGCGATCTGCGCTACCAACATGCTTCAGAGATACGTTCCGATCTGCAACGCTTGAGACGCGACACCGAGTCAGCGCGGCTGAGAATAAGCGCGGAAAGCGGAATGACGAGTCAAGCGCGAAAGTTCTGGAAACGTCTTATTCCCCCTGCTCTGGCTGCGCTGGCATTCTCAGTGGGAGTTTACTTCTACCTGCACCGCCCGGCTAAGCTCACCATCAAGGATACGATTGTCATCGCGGACTTCACGAACACCACGGGCGACCCCATGTTTGATGGAACGCTTCAGCAGGGTCTGGCTGTGCAGTTGGGGCAGTCGCCATTTCTTAGCATCGTGTCCGAGCAGCGTATCCAGCAGACACTGCGCCTGATGGCACACCAGCCAGACGCTCGGCTGACGCCGGACATTGCCCGCGAACTTTGCCAACGAGCGGGAGGAGCCGCCGTAATTGACGGTTCTATCGCACAAATCGGCACCCAATACAGCTTGATCCTGAAGGCGGTTAACTGCTCAAGCGGTGAATCGCTAGCCAGCACGGAAGCACAAGCGAGCGACAAAGACCATGTCCTCGATGCACTGGGCAAGGCGGCTTCAGAAATCCGAGCCAAACTGGGCGAATCTCTCAGCACCGTACAAAAGCTCGACACCTCCGCAGAGCAAGCCACCACGTCCTCGCTTGAAGCTCTGCAAGCTTACAGCCTCGGGGTAAAAGCATGGTTTGGGGGAGGCGGCTCTCCCGCTGCCATTCCGTTGTTCCAGCGTGCCATCGGCATCGACCCGAATTTCGCCGCCGCTTATAACGGTCTCGGGGTGAACTATTACGTAAGCGGAGAAACCAGCCTAGGCAGGGAGAATATCAGGAAGGCTTATGATTTGCGTGGACGCGTGAGTGAGGTTGAGAAATTCCATATTGAATCGAATTATCATCAGTTTGTCACCGGCGACTTGGAAAAGGCGCGGCAGACGTTTGAACTCTGGACGCAAACCTACCCCCGAGATGCAACCCCGCATGGTGTACTTAGCGTCGTGTATGGTGAACTCGGACAATATGAAAAGGGACTTGTGGAAGCACGCGAGGCTGTACGTCTCGACCCAGTGACCAATTTTGGCTATGGCAACCTTGTCTACTCCTATCTTCCTCTGAACCGGCTGCAAGAAGTTACGGCTACTATTGCAGCACACGCGAAGGAGCTGGAATCTCCTGAACTGCACGGTCTTATATACTGGCTTGCCTTCTTGCAGAACGACGCGGCGGGAATGGGTCAGCAGGTGGCTTGGTCGGCGAACAGGACTGGCGTCGAAGACATACTGCAGTACTTAGAGGCGGATACCGCCGCATATTTCGGGCAGCTAGAAAAAGCTCGGCGGTTCTCCCGTCAGGCGGTCGCATCTGCCGAGCGCGGGAATGAAAAAGAAACAGCAGCGGGCTATGAAGCGGAAGCGGCTCTGAGGGAAGCCCTTTTCGGCAATCTCGCGGAAGCACGAGAACGTGCTGTTGCGGCGCTCAGAATTTCGACCGGTCGGGATGTGCGATACGCCTCAGCGATAGCGTTGGGGGTCGCGGGGGATTCAAGGCGGGCGCAAACAATAGCCGATGATTTGAACAAGGATTTCCCTGAAGCCACGACCGTTCAGTTCAACTACTTGCCGACCATTCGCGCTCTGCTTGCTCTGAACCATAAGGAAGCTTCAAACGCCGTCAAAGCTTTGGAGCCAGCCGCACCTTACGAACTGGGGATACCGACAGTAGCTGCTTTCTCGCCAGTTCTGTATCCGGTCTATGTGCGTGGGCAGGCGTATCTCGCGGCTCATACAGCCGCGGACGCTGCTGCTGAATTCCAGAAAATCCTTGACCATCGCGGGATTGTGCTGAACCAACCTGTCGGCGCATTGGTGCACCTGCAACTGGGTCGAGCCTACGCGCTGTCGGGAGACCGAGCTAAAGCCCGAGCTGCTTACGAAGACTTCCTCACGCTCTGGAAGGACGCCGATCCTGACATCCCAATCCTGAAGCAAGCCAAGGCCGAGTACGCGAAGCTGCAATAGTCGCTCGCGCTACCATGTGGTAGTTGCGTCCACAGACAGGAAGGCACCATGAGGCGAGAACGGGCGCTGAGTTTTGCGCCTCTCTCATTCTGTTCCCCGCCGTCTAGTTGACCCTACCCCAGCTTCCCCGTAACATTCCCGCCAATGGCCACCCCGTCCCAACTCATCGGGCAAACCATATCGCACTACCGCGTCCTCGAAAAACTTGGGGGTGGCGGGATGGGAGTCGTTTACAAAGCAGAGGACACGGAGCTTGGTCGTTTTGTGGCGTTAAAGTTCCTGCCGGAGGACTTAGCCCAAGACCCGCAAGTGTTAGAACGCTTTCGTCGCGAAGCTCGTGCCGCCTCCGCTCTCAATCATCCCAACATCTGCACGATACATGAGATCGGCAAGCACGATGGGCAGCCATTCATCGTCATGGAATTTCTGGATGGCATGACGCTGAAGCATCAAATCGCAGGGAAGCCAATGGGCATCGAAACGGTGCTCGATCTGGGCGTCCAGATCGCCGATGCACTTGACGCTGCGCATACCGTTGGCATTGTTCACCGGGATATTAAGCCTGCTAACATCTTCATAACGAAGCGTGGGCATGCCAAGCTTCTCGACTTCGGACTCGCGAAAGTAACTTTGAAGCCGACGGGCGTTGCCATGAGTGCCCCCACCATCGACTCTGAGCAACATCTGACGAGTCCCGGCAGTGCGATAGGCACGGTCGCTTACATGTCGCCAGAGCAGGTACAGGGCAAGGAACTTGATGCTCGCACGGATTTGTTTTCATTCGGTGCGGTGTTGTACGAGATGTGTACCGGAATGCTGCCGTTCCGGGGAGACACCTCGGCACTGATCTTCAACGCGATTTTGGAACGTGCTCCCGTAGCTCCTGTGCGGCTGAATCCCGATACTCCAGAGGAATTAGAGCGAACCATAAATAAGGCGCTGGAGAAAGATCGTGACGTTCGGTATCAGTCCGCCGCAGACGTAAGAGCCGATCTGAAGCGTCTAAAACGTGAAACAGGTTCCGGCGTATCCCGAATCAAGCACGAGCGAGTTATCCGCCGCCCCAAGCTTGTTGCGATTGCTTTCTCCGTCGTCCTTGTGGTGGTGTGTGGTATTGCGATTGAATGGTGGAAAAGCAGTCGAGATCATTCCAAGAGCAGTTTCCCCAACCAAACGACAGTGGCAGTGCTCCCATTTGGAAACATGGATGCTGATAAAGACGTTGATTTTCTCCGTCTTGCACTTCCCGACGAGATCGCGACAACCCTGAGCCATGTACGTTCCTTGTCGATCCGACCCTTCTCGGAGACAAGCAAATACGTTAGCCCGGAGACAGACTTTCAAAAGGCGGGTCGTGAGATGCGGGTAAGTACCATCGTCACAGGGCACTTCCTCAAGGCAGGTGACCAGCTACAGGTGACGCTGGAAGCCATTGACGTCGATACTAATCAAGCAGTATGGCGTGACACGCTGAGTGTTGCCAGTCAAAACATGATTGCGATGCGAGAACAAGTCCTGTCGAGGATCAGCACTGGGCTTGTTCCCGCTCTCCGACCAGCGGCAGGTACTTCGGAGACCGTATCACAGCCGAAGAATGAGGAGGGGTATGACCTTTTCTTGCGTAGTACGGCTGTCCCGCACGAACCCGCGCCAAACAAAGAAGCCATCCGTATGTTGGAACGAGCGGTCGGGCTTGACCCGACGTATGCTCCAGCGTGGGATGCGCTGGGCTTGCGCTACTATTACGATTCTCAGTACGCCCATGGCGGTGAAGCTGCTTTCGACCGATCTACTGCCGCCCATGAACGGGCCTCAGTGCTTGACCCCGACCTTATCTCTGCTGCGGTAAACCTCACAGAAAATCATGTTGAACGAGGGGAACTGGAAAAGGCATATACCGAAGCAACAGAACTCGTGAAGCGCCGACCAGAAAGCGGTCTGGCACACCATTCGCTGGCTTATGTCCTGCATTATGCAGGTCTCTTGAAGGAAGCCCAACACGAGTGTGATAAGGCGTTAGCGCTCGACCCCAGTAATTACCAGTTCCGCAACTGTGCGAGGTCATTTTTTCTGGACGGAAACAATGAACGTGCTATGGAGTACCTTGCGCTCGACAGGGGTTCGACCTATTCGAAGCTGAACGAAGTTGACATTCTTCTGCGGCAAGGCAAGAAAACTGAGACGCTGGAAAGGATACGCGAGCTTAACGACGCCTTTGGACTGCGCTTGGTAGAGGCTTGCCTAAAAGGGCGACCCACGACTGAGATCGATCCAATTTCCAAAGACTTTCATAATTTTGCAGCTTCCATCTATGATCCCGAACTCCGCTACGTTGCAGCGCAGTACGAAGTGGTCTGCGGTAGAAAGCAAGATGCGATAGGATTTCTGCGCGAAGCTGTCGCAGGCAACTTCTGCTCTTATCCGGCTCTCGATTCCGATCCGCTGTTTGCGTCGTTGCGCCATACCGCCGAGTTCCAAGAAATCCGTGTCGCAGCAATGGATTGCCAAAAGAAGTTCTTAACTTACCAGAACCAGCATCGCCAGTGAGTGTCTTTTCCGATGGGCAAAATGAGGACTCCCGACCCCCTCTCGCCCCTTGACTGTCAGTCCGGTAGCGACCCAGAATAGGCGACAAGTTTCTGCACTGGCTGGGCATCCCATTCCTTAGACCTAGTACCAACCGGGGGAGGGCAGCATGTCGCGACTCAAGTTAATCCGCATGGTGCTTTTTGTCGGCGTGTGCTCCGTATTTGTGCCACTCGCCGTTGCCCAACATGAACATCCATCGGGCGACCCGGCAAGACTTGGCAAAGTGGGCTTCCCGATTTCCTGCGCCCCATCGGTACAGCAGCAATTCAGCAGCGCCGTGGCGATGCTTCATTCTTTTTGGTATGAGAAAGCCAACGAGACCTTCGCTGCTGTCGCGGAGAAAGACCCCACCTGTGGCATGGCGTACTGGGGAATCGCCATGACCTATTACCACCAGATATGGCAAGCGCCCGGTCCCGCTGACCTGAAAGCAGGCTGCGCCTTCATGGAAAAAGCAAAGCAGGTCGGTGCCAAAACGCAGCGTGAGCGGGACTACATTGCCACCATCGAGGCGTTTTACAAGGACTCCGACAAGATTGACCACGGCACTCGCGCACTGGCTTATGAACGAGCGATGGAACAGCTTCAGGCGCGTTACCCAGACGACCATGAAGCCGCAATTTTTCATGCCCTCGCGCTGGTTGCCAGTGCGCCCCCCACGGACAAGACCTATGTGAATCAGAAAAAGGCTGGCGCGATCCTAGAGCCGCTGTTTGCGGAAGAGCCAGAGCATCCCGGCATCGCCCACTACATCATCCACGCGTATGACTATCCGCCACTGGCGCAGGGAGCTTTGGACGCGGCAAGACGCTATGCCAAGATCGCGCCCGACTCGCCGCACGCGCTGCACATGCCCTCGCACATTTTTACTCGGCTCGGGTTGTGGCAGGAGTCTATTGATTCCAATCTCGCCTCCGCGGCCTCGGCGAAGAAGAACAACGCGCCGGGGAACGAACTTCATGCGAAGGATTACTTGATCTATGCCTACCTGCAAGGCGCTCAAGATCGCGAGGCGAAAGGGGCGCTGGAGGCACCACCGCCGGGGCGTGCCGATGATCCGCAGTACATGAACTGGCTCTATGCCATGGGCACGTCTCCCGCCCGATGCGCTGTTGAACGACACCAGTGGGCAGAGGCGGCTGCATTGGCTGTGCCACCAAACGCGTTTCCGGGCGGGCGCTGGGCGTGGACGGAGGCAAATGTGCACTTCGCACGCGCCCTCGGCTTGTCACATGCCGGGAAAACCGAACCCGCCCGAATGGAGGCCCAGAAGCTCGCATCGCTTCGCGATACGCTTGCCGGGATCAATGACAAATACTGGGCAGATCAGGTGGAAATCCAGCGCGAGAGCGCAGAAGCTTGGATTTCTCTAGCCGAGGGCAAGAGGGACGAGGCTCTTCGGCAGATGCGTTCTGCCGCCGATCACGAAGACAGCACTGACAAGCACAATGTCACGCCGGGCGTCATCCTCCCTGCTCGCGAGATGCTTGGCGACATGTTGCTGCAAATGAAGCAGCCTGCAGAAGCGCTGGTCGCGTTCGAAAGCACGCTACGCACCGCCCCAAATCGCTTCAACTCACTGTCCGGGGCGGGGCGAGCCGCGAAGCTTGCAGGAAACGATGAGAAAGCGAGAACCTACTACGCAAAGCTCCTGTCGATGTGCGAACACGCTGATGGAGATCGACCGGAGCTTGAGGAAGCGCGTACCCTGCTGGCTGAGAGATGACCTAGTGCTTGCAGTCCGGTGGCAAGTAGGTTGATGTCCAAGGATCGCCTTGAACGGAGCACAGCTGTTAACCGACCATCCCCTTCAATGTGACGCAGACATACCTTGTTCGTCGGTGCCGGGTTAGTGCTCATTGACCGCCAACGTTTGCTGTCCTAACATTCCCGCCAATGGCGACTTCTTCCCAACTTGTTGGGCAGACCATCTCGCACTACCGCATCGTCGAGAAGCTGGGTGGTGGCGGATGGCGCTGCCCCGAGGAATCGAGAACTGGTCGCTGAGAAGTCTGCAGCAACGGCTGGTGAAGACCGCGGGGCGGCTGGTGAAGCATGCCCGCTACTACTGGCTTCTGCTGGCGGAAGGACATCTGAATCGGCGGCGGTTCGCGGAGATGCTGGGTCGGCTTGCGCTGCTGCCGACGGGTTAGAGAGCGGGTGGCCACGTCAGCGGCAGGATCTGTTTACAGCGGGGTTGGGGGAAGGAGAGGTGTTGCAAAAGCGGGCTGGAATCCGGGGTCATCGGGCTGTGCTGGCGTGGATCACAGATCGTTGGGGCTGCTCGTGATGAGAATCGTCTCAACAACATCGAAGCAGCGGATTTGGGCGTACAATGCTCCCGTTTTCGGGGTCAAAAAGGAAATTCCGGCTAAGGCTGTCATGCGCAACTACTTGTGCCAAGCCTGATTCATCTATGTTCTTGACAGGCGGAAAAGACTGGCAGATATTGAGGCTCTGCCGACAGTCACGTGTGGTGTCTCTAGCCGAGAGCAAGTCTTGTCGGCGGGAATTTTTATTAGTTTCGGTTGCGGTGTCCTCCAGAGCCTGCTAGGCGTTCTTCAGCAGCGACGGCTGTAGAACACCAATATACCGTCAGCGCTCCGGGCGTGATTACGAGACCTTGTACGCTAGCCGCCTAGCAAATCGCCGCACAAATCTCGTCGCTGCCGACATAGCGTCGAAGATTCCTGAGGCGCGTGACGTTGGCACTTCATGGAGGTGAAAAGTGACCCAGTCTGCTAAATCAAATTCGATTCCAGATGGTGGGGCTTCTTTGGAATCGATCCTCTGCACGGAGGAGTTACATCGTCGCCCGTCGCGTCCGCCAGATTACGAGAAGGAGAACTCCGCGCTCGTGGCACTGGTAAGCGCACTCGCCGATTCACCAAGCACCATTTTTCACACGCTGGCTGATACGATTCTGGATATCACCCAGTGTGACTCCGCTGGCCTCAGTCTGCTAACGAAGGACGGCAAAACGCCGGACGTTTGCGGCAAAAGGTTCTATTGGCCAGCCATCGCGGGCATGTGGAATCCGCACGTCGGAGGTGGGACCCCGCGCAATTTCGGCCCCTGCGGAGACGTGCTTGATCAAAATCGTACCTTGCTGTTCAGACATTTCGAACGGCGTTATCCCTATTTGATGCCAGTCATTCCGGCAGCCGAAGAATGCTTGCTGGTTCCGTTTTACGTCGCCGGCGAGGCGGTCGGAACCATATGGGCGATCATGCACAGCGACCGTCGCAAGTTCGACGCAGAAGATGACCGGGTCATGGCCTCTCTAGGGAAATTTGCCTCTTCAGCGTATCAAGCACTGGCACACGTAGAAGACCTCAAATTTCAAGTGGCCGAGCGCGAAAAAGCGGAGGCAGAAGTCCGAGAATTGGCAAGAGGGTTGGAAGCAAAGATCCGGCGTCTGGTCGAGGCCAATGTTGTGGCGATCGTCATGTGGAATCTCGAAGGCGCAATCACCGGGGCCAACGAAGCATTTCTCCGTATGGTGCAGTTCGACCGTGAAGATCTCGCCTCCGGTCGCGTCCGCTGGACGGACCTAACGCCAGCCGAATGGCGCGGCAGCGACGAACGGGCAATAGCTGAGTTAAAGGCGACCGGCATCTTCCAACCTTTCGAGAAGGAGTACCTCCGGAAAGACGGCAGCCGAGTGCCCGTACTGCTCGGCGGTGCACTCTTCGAAGGCAGTGGGAACGAAGGTGTCGCTTTCGTGCTCGATTTGAGCGAACAAAAGCGTGCCGAGGAGGCCCTGCGCCGCAGCGAGAGCTACCTCGCACAGGCGCAGAAACTTGCACACATAGGAAGCTGGGCTTGGGAGGAGTCAGGTGAAAGGAAAGCGTTATATCTGTCAGAGGAATGGTATCGCATATACGGCTTCGATCCGAAAGATGGCATGCCTACGTGGGAACAACGACTGCAGCGGATTCATCCTGAGGACCGCGCCAGATTTCAAGAAACAATCGACCGAGCACTAGCCGAAAAGTCCGATTATGACGTGGAGTTTCGAATTCTCAATCCGGGTATGCCAATGAGATTCATCCATTCCGTGGGTCGCCCTATTTTGAGTCCGTCGGGCGAATTGCTGCAATTGGTCGGTGTTGCGATGGACGTAACTGAACGCAAGCGAGCCGAGGAAGAACGACAGAGATTACGTCAGGCGGAAACTGATCTCGCACGTATAAGCCGCGTCAACATGATGGGGCACCTGACGGCTTCGCTGGCGCACGAAATCAAGCAGCCAATTGGGGCGGCGGTAGCGAACGCTGAAGCATGCTTGCAATTTCTTGATCGCGATCAGCCTGATGTCGCTGAGGCTCGAGAGGCTGCTTTGGAGATGGCCACAGATGCTAGGCGTGCAACCGCTATCATCGACCGTGTCAGCTCGCTGTACCGAAAGGGTCCTTCACAACAGGAGATCGTTGAGGTAAACGAAGTTATCAGAGAGATGGTCCTGATGCTCCACAATCAGGCGAGTCGGTATTCCGTTATGATGCGCACCGAACTGGCCGAGAAACTCCCCAACTTCATGGTCGATCGCGTGCAATTGCAGCAGGTGCTGATGAACCTGATGCTCAATGGCCTTGAGGCGATGCGGGACACGACCGGTGAACTTACTATCAAGACGCAGTTGGCTGAAGAGGGGCACTTGCTGGTCTCGGTCATTGATACCGGCGTGGGACTGCCTGCCTGCAACGCAGACCAGATCTTTAACGCATTCTTTACAACCAAGTCTCAGGGCACAGGTCTGGGGCTGGCGATCACCCGCTCCATTGTCGAGTCGCATGGTGGCCGCGTACGGGCCACCGCGAACCTCGGACGAGGGGCAACGTTTCAGTTTACGCTGCCCAGCACACTGGCAGTGGCCGCATGACCTCCTCGACACTCCAACTGTATTCATCATTGATGATGATGCCCGCATGCGTGCAGCAATGCAGCACCTGTTGTAGTCCGTAGGATTAAACACGATTTATAAGCTACAAGCGGAAACGTACCATGAGCCTAATCGATGAATTTAATGCAGCTACACAAAGTCTTGACAGAATCCTCGAAAAAATGGAAGAAGCCGATCCTGCTGATAAGGAGAGGTTAGAAGCATACGTAAAATCAATGC
>Ga0070698_100007844_pt1 | contig 11557 bp, 13 predicted proteins | sample KBSK1502metaG_FD_65477 | JGI IMG/M metagenome (GOLD analysis project Ga0070698, IMG submission 65477) | Corn, switchgrass and miscanthus rhizosphere microbial communities from Kellogg Biological Station, Michigan, USA - KBS K1-50-2 metaG | ecosystem: Host-associated > Plants > Roots >...
TGGGCTTCCGCATCGAGTCGAGTCGGGAGGTCTCCCTCGGGTAGTGCGCATTGTTCGAGCACGCCGTCGTCGACGAAGATCGGCGCTCCCACACGGACGGCGAGATTGAGCGCGTCGCTTGGGCGGGCGTCGAGCTCGTCGATGCGCCCGTCCACGGCGATGGCGATGACCGCGTAGAAGGTCTTCTCGCCGAGGTCGGTGACGGCGACTCGCTCGACGCGCGCACCCGTCACGCGCAGGAGCTCTGCCATGACATCGCTCGTGATCGGGCGCGGCGTCGTCTCGCCGGTGAGGCGGAGCGCGAGGGCGTTGCCCTCGGCGGCGCCGATCCAGATCGGCAGCAGCCGCTCACCGTCGGCTTCCTTGAGCAGCACGATTCGCTGGTCGGCGACCAGCTTCATCGGGTCGTCTTCTGCGACCCGGACGATGACGTCCTCAAGCCTCATCTCAACCATGTGGATCTCCTCCTTAGGCATCGGTGATGGTGCGAGCGGAGCGAGCTGCTCGCGGAGTTGCTGGCGCGCGCGGTGCAGGCGGACGCGGATCGCGCCGGAGGAGGTGCCGAGCAGTGCAGCGATCTCCTCGCAGGAAAGGCCGTCGACGTAATGCATCAGCACGGCGTCGCGCTGGCCAGGCGGAAGGATCTCAACGGCGTCGCGGACGAGTTCGAGCAACTCCCGCTCCTCGAGCCCTCCATCAGACGTGGGCTCCACTACGACCCGTGCCTCGACGGCCCGCCGGCGGAGCCTCATCTTCGCGAGGTTCACGGCGATGCCGCAGAGCCAGGCGCCGAAGCGCGAAGGATCGCGAAGTTGCGAGAGGCCGAGGTACGCGCGCAGCAGTGCCTCCTGCACGAGGTCTTCCGCCTCCTCCCCGACCATCCGCTCAACCGCGGACTCCACGTGGGCGCGGTTGCGCTCCACGAGCGTGGCGAACGCCACCGGGTCCCCAACAAGGGCGTCGCCGACGAGTTTGTCGTCCCTCACACCCATGAGTTGCTTGAAGGAGGCCTGAAGGTTACGGAGCGGCCAGCGCGGCCACGTCCTGCGCCGAATGAGCCTGCTCATGACGACGACGCCGTCTTAGCTGCTGCAGCTTGCGCGAGGCGTGGGCTGCCCCGAGAATCTGGCTAGTCGTGACCCGCGCCAGCCCTTAACTCCGTAGCCTCATCGGCGGCGCCCGCGGCGCCGTCCTGGCTCTGCTCGCGATCGAGCTGCTCGACGAGCTCGTCGGCGGTTCGCGCGCGGCGGCATGGCCGCTGATCCGGCACGACCTGCATCTGAGCTACGGCGAGATCGGGCTCGTGCTTGCGATTCCCGGCTTCGTCGGGAGCGCGCTCGATCCGCTGATAGGACTCGCCGGTGACACGCCGCGTCGGCGCGCGCTGATCTTCTTCGGCGGCATCGGGTTCGCCGTCTCGGCCGCCCTGAGCGCGGCCGCGGTCGGATTCTGGACGCTCCTCGGCGCGCTGCTGATCGGAAACCCGGCAACCGGAGCGTTCGTCAGCCTCGCGCAGGCGACGTTGATGGACCGCGATCCGGGCGCCCGCGAGCGGAACATGGCGCGCTGGACCGTCGCCGGGTCGATCGGCTACATCGCCGGCCCAGTTCTGATCGCTGGAGCAGCGGTGACCGGAATCGGCTGGCGAGGAGTGTTGCTCCTGCTCGCGGTGACTTCGCTACCGCTTGCATTCGTAGGGCGGCGCGTACCGCCAACGCGGCCGATCCGGACCGGTCGAGGGCCGGGCCTGCGAGCATTCGCGTCGGCGTTGCGCAGGAGGGAAGTGCTTCGCTGGCTCGTCCTGCTCGAGGCTGCCGATCTGCTGCTCGACGTCTTCCACGGCTTCCTCGCGCTGTACTTCGTCGACGTCGCGCAGGTCGGCCCCGCCGAGGCGGCGCTCGCCGTGGCGGTCTGGACGGGCGCAGGCTTCGCGGGGGACATCTTGCTGCTCGCAGCGCTGCGGCGAATCCGCGGGCACGTCTACCTGCGAACGAGCGCGCTTGCCGCGCTCGTGGCGTATCCCGCATTTCTGCTCGCCCCGTCGACAGGTGCGAAGCTCACTCTCCTCGCGGTTCTCGGACTCCTGAACTCGGGCTGGTACGCGCTTCCGAAGGCCGGCCTGTACGGAGCCTTGCCCGGAAGGAGTGGCACGGCGGTCGCGGTCTCTGGCATCGGCGGAATCGTCGGTGCTGCGGTCCCGGCGCTGCTCGGATTCCTTGCTCAGGATCTCGGCCTTGCGGCGACGATGTGGATCTTGCTGCTTGCGCCGCTCACGCTCCTCGCCGGCGTACCGTCCGGGCGACGGGGCCGATCACACGCCGCGTGAACCCGGCCCAGCTTCGCCAACCGGCGGCTGGGCTGAGCGGCGAGCCACATGGAGGATCGCGTACCAGTGACGTCGCACTCTCGGATCGGCGCGCTGGCCGAACCGCTGCCGAATCTTGTGGTAGAGATGCTCCCGTTTCGCCGGCTTCATGGAGATGTGACCTGAGAAGGTGTCGAGGAGCGCGATGTACTCGTCGGCCGTGTACGACGTCTCCCAGACGTAGCGCCGGACCTCGACGTTTTCGAAGAGCCCGCTGGCTTCGATGTCCGCTCGGTCGTCCGGGATCTCGTCCGGTGGAGGCGGCGGCCATTCGCCAGGGTGGCTCTCGCCGATCGCGTCGTAGACCTCCTGGATCTCGCTGAAGAAGGGATCGAAGCCTTCCGGGAAGGCGTGCAGCGCACTCCAGAACGCGAGATGGCCGCCGGGACGCAGCAGTCGGTGAGCCTTTCGATAGCGGGTTGCTGGATCGACCCAGTGCCAGGCGGTCGCAGCGTAGACGAGGTCGAACGTCCCCGGCTCGCCGTCCCACGTCTCGAAAGGCTCGACGTGGATCTCAACTGGAAGGCCGGCCAGCTTGCGGCGTGCACGTTCGGCGAGCTGCGCGCCCATCTCGAGGCAGACGACCGAGAAGCCACGCTCGAGCAGGGGTCGGGTCGCCTTGCCGGTCGCACAGCCGATCTCCAACAGTCGGTCACCGGCCTCGAGGCCCGTGAGGGAGACGAGATCGTCAAACAGCTCGTCCGGGTACGAGGGCCGGGCAGCGTCGTAGAGATCCGCCGCGGTCTCGAACGTGCATCGGAGCGCCTCCCGGCTTTCGGTCACGTGCGCCGCTTGTCGCTTCGTCGGCGCGCACGAGGACCAGGTGCCGGCGGCACGATCTTGGCTTTTCCTCCGTAGTCTGCGACGGCGTCAGCGACGTTGAACAGAGCGCCGAATCGCCGCTGCGCTCGCTCTCCGGCATCGAACATACCGACCTGGTTGGTGTCGGGATACACGCTGATGTTCGGGCCGTTCATCTCGCTGATCATCAGCACGCGCACCGGCGCATCGCCGTCGTTGCGGTACCCATGAGCGCCGCATTCGCCGCGAGGGAAGGCGACAACCTCTCCCTCGGGCAGCTCCTCCCAGCCGTCTGCCGTCCGGAGGCTGAGCCGGCCTCCGAGGACGATCAGCAGCTCCTCCCGCTGCACGTGGTAGTGGAAGACCATCTCGTCGCCCGGCCCGAGTTCGTAGAGGCTCGCGCCGAGACGCCCCGCACCGGCGCGTTCTGCCACCCTCACCGCCCGAACCCGGTCGCCCGTCATCTCGAGCGAATCGTTCAGGTTGCTCATGCGGGCAGCGTACGCCGCGTCCGTTGCTTACGCGGCTGCCCTTCTCCGCGTCTTTCTGGCGAGGATGACGTTTCGCCGCCTGCCGACGCGGTCGCCTACGATCCCTCCCGTGACGCCGTTTAGGTAGCTGTAGGACGAGAAGCGGCTTCGCGCCGCAGCTAATGCGCGTGCGCCTCCTTCCGGTGCCGGTCCCTGACCAGGCACTCGGAAAGGAGGCAGTCGTTGCCCCGGAAGGGTCGCGCGCGTCTGCGCGCACTGATCGATGTCGTAACTGAGGCGCGTCCCGACGTGGATGCGGAAGAGGCGATCAAGGGCGGGCGGGTCGTCGTAGACGGCCGCACGCTGACAAGCCCCGCTTCGCTTGTCCGGCGCGATGCGGCCATCACGATTCGCCAAGAAAGCGACGACGCGCTGCGCGGGGAGGCCAAGCTGGCGGCCGCCCTGCACACCTTCGCCGTGCCAGTCGAGGGTCGTGTCGCGCTCGATCTCGGGGCTGCCGCCGGCGGGTTCACGCGAGTCCTCCTTCGCGCAGGAGCGAGTCGCGTCTACGCCGTCGACGTCGGCTTCGGCCAGCTCCTCGGCTCGCTGCGCCAGCACCCCGCCGTCGTCAACCTCGAACGCACGAACCTGGCTGACCTGAGCCCGCAACTCGTGCCGGCGAGGATCGACGTCGTCACCGCCGACCTGTCGTATCTCTCGCTCGCGCGGGCCGGGCCGCAGCTCAACGGTCGCGTCATCGTCGCCCCGGACGCTGACTTGGTCGCTGTGATCAAGCCGCAGTTCGAGCTCGGGCTGCCGGAGCCGCCGACGGAGGCACGGCAACTCGCAAGAGCTGTCGAAGGCGCCTGCACAGGAGTCGAGCAGGCCGGGTGGAGGGTTACAGGAACTGAGGAGTCGCCGGTGCGAGGAGCGCGCGGCGCAATCGAGTTCCTTCTCCACGCCTTGCGACGGAGCAACTGAGGCATTCGAGCCAGAGTGGCTAGAGCATCGAAGTCCCCCGCGCCAACTCAACTACTTGAGGCTTGATGTGAAACTCTCGGAGTGCGGCGCATGCCCGACCGACGGACAGTTCTCTGAGCCCGAGTGACGCAACCACCGTCCTGCGGACGCTGGCCAAGCGTCTTGCAGACTCGTACATAGCCCACGCGCCGCCCCGCGCGATTTTGCTCGTGGGGTCGGCGGCCACCGGCGACGCCGATCAGTACTCCGACCTGGACATGCTCGTCTATCACGAGCGGGTGCCAGCGGATGAGACCGTGGCCGAAGCGTCACGCGAACTCATGGCCGAGCACTACCGGGGCACACCCTGGTCGGATGAGAGCGGCGAGGCAGACGCTGGCGGCTACAGCGAGCGCTACTCGCTCGACGGCATCGAGTGTCAGGTCGGCCACACGTCAGTCGGCGCCTTCGAGCGGGAGATCACGAGGCTGGTGGTCGACCACGAGTTCAACGAGGAGTTGCTCAAGATCATGAGCGGCCTCTTCGAAGGTCTGCCTCTCTTCGGCGACGAGCTAATTGAGCGATGGCGCGAGAAAGCCGCCTACACCCAGGAGTTACAGCGGACGACGATCGAGAAGCGCTGGAAGTTCTTTCCCTGGTGGTACTTCGAGGAGAGACTACGGGCGAGGGACGCGACCGCATGGCGCTACGACGTGCTCGTCCAGTCGGCCTACGGCATCGTCGGGGTCTTGGCGGCTCTCAACCGCCTCTACTTCTCCACCTTCGAGTTCAAGCGCGCGAGCAGGTTCATTGCGCGGCTCGAGGTCACTCCAGTGAACCTCGCTGCTCGGCTCAACGCACTCTTCGACTCCGACGAACGTCACTCGACGGCCGAGCTAGAGCGTCTCGTTGCCGAGACACAGGCCCTCGTCGCCGAACGGTTCCCGGACATCGACCTCGGACTTCAATGGGGCGGGAAGCCAACGCCGCCCGGGGAGCGGGAGTCGCCATGGAAGGCCCCTACGACGTGATCCAGGCGGAGACTCAGCTCCAGGTCTGCGAGATCCATCGTCGAATCGGCGATTCGCGCCGGCGACGCTCCATCCTCGCTGTGACGAATCGCTGCTCAAGACTCATGCAGTGGCCACTCGGCAGCTCGTCGTGCGCCAGAGAGTTTCGCGGTGAACCGCGTAGGCTGGGAGCTGTGTTGAGCGCGCCGCCCAGGGGTTGATGAATACGTCAGACAGGTCACGCATCGGCTGAAACAGTCCCTTGGCGCGGATCTCGTGGGCGTCTACCTTCATGGCTCCGCGGTCCTGGGCGACTTCTCCGAAGACCGAAGCGATATCGATGTGATTGCCGTGTCGGCCCGGCCGTTGTCATGGGAGGAGAAGCAGGCGATCGTGGAGCGGCTATCGCAAAGCGCGCTTCCTTGCCCGGCCAGGGGCTTTGAGTTCCACGTCGTTGGCTCGGATGACACCGCGCTATCCGAGTCCCCGCGCTTTGAGCTGCACTTCGCGACCTCCACGGATGGCACGCCCGACCGCGTGGTTGACGGCCGAGGGCATTCGGGCGACCCGGATCTGGTCATGCACTTTGCTGTTCTCCATGAGCACGGGCGCGCGCTCGTCGGCCCGGCGCCGGAGGGCGTCTTCCCGGCGATCCCGCGGCCCATGTTGCTCGAAGCTTTTCGAGGCGAGCTCGAGTGGGCGATGGAGAACGCCTCGCCGTCGTACCAGGTGCTGAACGCGTGCCGAGCGTGGCGCTACATCGACGAAGGCGTTCTATGCTCGAAGACAGCCGGCGGCGAGTGGGCGCGGGAACGCGTCGAGGATCCGTCCCCAATCGATGTCGCGCTGCGGCACCGCCGCGGGCTTACGGACGCGAATCCAGATCCCGAAGCGGCTCGTGCCTTTCTCTTAGACGCCCTGCAGCGACTGGAAACGCTGAAACGCGGCCGCGCGTCTGCCACGCCACGATCTTAGGCTGCGCCCGACCGGATCTCACATGCGTCCGCTAATCAGCAGGACAGGGGTCGTCCGCTAAAGAGAGGTCACGCGTCGGCCGCGTCCTCCTCCGCGCACCGCGCCGCAGACCCACTCAGCGTGATCATCGCTGTGTGGGACGCGCGCCCACGTTGTCTTGCATGGTTGTTTTGTCGAGCACCATGACAAGGTCTTCGCCGACCTCTTTCTCGGCGATCGTGACGCGCGTCGCGCCGGCCGTCTCGAACCCGAAGCTCTCGTACAGTCGCATCGCGTGTGTGTTCTTCTCCCAGACCGTGAGGAAGATGCGGCTGGCTGATGCCAACCGCGGGTGGTCAAGGGCCGCGTTCATAAGCCTGCGGCCCAACCCTCGTCCCTGTGCAGCCGTGTCGACATAGAGGCGGCGAAGGCCCTGATCCCCAGGCCGAACCTCGACCTCCGGAATCTTCACGTCGCCGAACTGCACGTAGCCGAGCAGCGCACCGTCCTCTTCGGCGACGAGGATCGTCGTCTCCTTCAGGGCCTTGATGAAGTAGGCCTCAGAGCGCGACTTCTCCAGCTCGGCGGCGAGGTCTTCAGGTCTGAGCGGCTCGCCGAATGCGTCCGCCCATGTCTGCTTCGCCAACCGCGAAAGCGCCCACAGGCGACGTCGACGACGACGTCGCCGTGACCGACCTGGAGCGCTTGCACGAGCCGCGAGGTGAGCGCGGCGCCGCCGGGATGGAAGGACTCGCCGAGGAGGAAGCGGGCGGCCGCCGACGAGTAGGCGGTTGCGCAGCAGGCCTTGATCTCCGCGGCGGCGACCGTCACAGCCGCCTCCCCACATTGGTCGCATTTCTCGGCGCGCGCCCGTTCCCGTTCGCGGTCCGCGACCCGTACGGGGTTGGACGCAGCAACGGTTGCAACGGTGTCGCGTTGGGGACGACCGGCTCGACGGCGACGCCGCTCATGCCGGCGCGCACCTGCTCGCGGTAGCCGACCGAGTTGTAGGCGCAGAAGGGGATCAGCCGCCCGTCGGGCGTGATCTCCTCGACGCAGCACTTCATCAGCTGGCGCACGTTGAGCGTGTAGGCGTCCTGGAAGTCCTGCACGATCAGCATGAACACCCGGTCTTCGAGCGCGTCGAGCTCGGCGGGCAGGTCGATGCCGCAGCTCTCGCAGGCAAGGAGCGCCTGCTCGGCGCCCGGCGTCGCCGAGGAGGAGAACATCCGCTCGAGCGCGCCCTTGACCGCGGGGTCGGGGATGACGCGGTTGGCGAGGTAGTCGAGGTAATCCTCGATCTCGAGCAGGCGCGTCAACGGGACGAGCCCGTCATCGGTGACGAGCGCGTAGCACATCGAGCGGCAGGTCGGGAAGCAGCACGGCACCGGCACGAAGTCGTCCAGGCGCAACCACTCCGGCACCTGCGCGGCGGCCAGCTTCATCATGTTGGCGTTCGTGAGTCGCTCAAGGGGGTCGAACTCGATGTGCCGGCCAGAGTGGGTCACCGGCTGGAAGGCGATCGAGCGCACGGCCGGATGGGCGACGCCGAAGCGGATCAGCTCGCCCACCTCGTGCTCGTTCACGCCGTGCTCAACCGCGCAGACGAGCGTCACTGTCAGCCCGAGCTCCGCGCAGCGGTCGAGCGCCCGCTGCTTGTCTGCGCGCAGGTCCTTGCCGCGGATCGCGAGATGGGTCTCGAGCGCGAAGCCGTCGAACTGGAGATACAGGTGCGGCTGCAGCTCGGCGAGCCGCTCGGCGAAGCGGCTGTCGCGCGCGATCCGGATGCCGTTTGTGTTCAGCATCACGGATCGGATCCCCTTCGCCTGCGCGAGCGCGATGCACTCGAGGATCTCGGGGTGGATCGTCGGCTCGCCGCCAGAGAACTGCACCACCTCCGGTGACCCCTCCGCCGCGACGAAACGGTCGAGCATGAAGTCGACCTGCTCCAGTGTCAGCGAGTAACCGTCCGGTTGGTGGCCGGAGTCGGCGAAGCAGATCGGGCAGGCGAGGTTGCAGCCGGTGTTCACCTCGATGATCCCGAGGCAGGCGTGCTGCTTGTGCTCCGGACACATGCCACAGTCGAGCGGGCAGCCGTCCACAACCTCGGTCTGGAACTCGAGCGGGATCGTCCCCGGCTTGTTGAACCGCTGCTGCGCCATGTACAGCTCGGCATCCGAGTAGACGAGCGCCTCGAAGAGTCCGTGCTCGCGGCAGCGCTTGCGCAGGATGACTCGGTTCTCGCGCACGTTTACCTCCGCGTCGATCACCGCCTTGCAGATCGGGCAGATCGACTTCGTGTACTCGAGGAACACCTCGGCACGGTCGGTCTTCGTTCCGCGTTCAGTCGCGGCCATTGACCGCCCTCCCTGCGCGAATGCGCGCGAGAACCTGCTCGGGGACGGAGTGCCGAGCACGCGGTTCGCCGCGGCCGTGCGTGCGCAGCGTCCGCACCAGACGCGCCAGCGAGGCGAGCGTCGTACGGCAGCGCGGGCAGCGGGCCAAGTGGCGAGAGACACGCACGCGGCGCAGTCCGCGCAGCTCGCACTCGAGCCGGTCGGAGAGCGCCGCCGCCGTCGCCCTGCAGCTCGCCTCGAGCAGACCCACGCCTGCTCTGATGCCCACAAGGGCAAGCTCGATTCAACCCGAGAAGGAGGGCCGCCATGCCGAGACCGACGTTTGTGCTGTTCGACGTCAACGAGACGCTCTCCGACCTGCAGCCGCTGCGCGCACGCTTCGAGGAGGTGGGCGCTCCCGGCCAGCTGCTCGAGCTCTGGTTTGCGAGCACCCTACGCGACGGCTTCGCGCTCACCGCCGCCGGCGCCTACGCCGATTTCCGCACCATCGCGCTCGGGGTGCTCCGCGGCCAGCTCGCCCACGTCGAGGCACTACGCGGCGATGCCGGCGAGGCTGCTGACCACATCGTCGCCGGCTTCGGCGAGCTGGACGTGCACCCGGACGTCCCGGACGGAGTCCGCAGGCTCGCGAACGCCGGGGTGCGCATGGCGACGCTCACCAACGGCGCCGCCAAGGTCGCCGAGAAGCTGCTCGAACGGGCCGGCCTCAGCGAGCTCGTCGAGCGACGCCTGTCGGTCGACGAGGTGCGGCGCTGGAAGCCCGCGCCGGAGCCCTACCAGCACGCCCTGCGCGAGGTCGCCGTCTCGCCCGCGGAGTGTGTTCTCGTGGCTGCGCGCCCGTGGGACATCGACGGCGCCAAGCGTGCCGGCCTGCAGGCGGCCTGGCTCAACCGCAAGCGTGCTCCCTACCCCGACTTCTTCGAGCGGCCGGATGCAACCGCGGAGACGCTCGGCGGCCTCGCCGAGGCGCTGCTCGCCGTCTGAGCGTCAACCGTCAGCCTGCGCGCGTTCCCACTGCTCGAGCTGCTCACGTAGCTGCATGCGGCCGCGGTGGATCCTGCTCTTCGCCGCCGCGAGCGAGATCTCCAGCGCCTCGGCGACCTCCTCGTTCGAGAGCCCCTCGACGTCGCGCAGCACGACCGCCACGCGGTAGTCGACCGGCAGCGCGCGCAACCGCTCGACCAAGAATGCACGCGCGTCCGCGGCCGCGAATGCGTCCTCGCCGGAGGCAACAGCCGTCTCTTGCAGCTCGCTGGTCGGCAGCGTCTTGCGGCGGCGACGCATCAGCGCCTCGTTGACGGCGATTCGGTACAGCCAGGTATAGGGCGCCGCGTCGCCACGGAAGCGGTCCAGGTTGCGCCACGCCTGCACGAAGGTGTCCTGCACCGTTTCGTCGACGTCGCGGGCGTCGTCGAGCAGCCGGTAGCAGACGGCGCGGATCCGCCGCTCGAAGGTGCGCATGAACTCGGCGAACGCGTCGAGATCGCCCGCTTGGGCCTGTTCGAGCAGCTCGCGTTCGCTGACTGCCATGCCGGAGGATCGTATGCCGGGAATCGTTTTGGGGCCTCGACGCATCTACGATTGTGAGACCGGATGAGATCGCTGATGGACATAATGGTGGGCTCCTGCGCGGAGACGCGTGAGCAGCTCTCGGCGCACGTCGACGGGGAGCTGACAGGGATGCGGCGGCTGCGCGTCCGGCTCCACCTGGCCGGCTGTGACGCCTGTTCTGCGGTCGTCCGCTCGCTGCGCAAGACCGTCGAGCGGCTGCACGAGCTCGACGACAGCTTCGAGCCCGAACCGGCGCCCTCGGTCGCCCCTGCCGTGCTCGAGCGGATTCAGCGGCTCGACCGCGAGTGAGCGCGGCCGCGCGGCCGCCGAGCACCTCTGCCTACGCACCGATCCGTGACTACGCCGCGATCGGCGACGGCCGCTCCGTCGCGCTGGTCGAGCGCGGCGGAACCGTCGATTGGCTCTGCTTGCCCGATCTGGACTCGCCGAGCGTCTTCGCAGCGATCCTCGACAGCGAGCGTGGCGGTCGCTTCGCGCTCCGGCCGTCGACGTCGTTCGAGTCCGAGCGCCGCTACCGCGATGACTCGAATCTGCTGGAGACGACCTTCACCAGCGTGGCCGGGCGAGCACGCGTCGTCGATGCGCTCACGCTCGCTGGGACGGGTCTCGAGCCGGGCCGGAGCTCGTGCGGCGGGTCGAAGGCATCTCCGGGGAAGTCGGGCACACCGGCGTCCACGACCAACCGGCTTGCCCTGCTCGAGCCGCCCGGCTTCATGATGCTCAACTACGGTCTCGGCACGCCGCTTCTCAGCCTCGCCGCCCATGCCCTGTACGGCACGCTCGTCGGCGGCTTCGCCAGTCTGGGCGGATGAGATCTATGCGCGCCGGGTTGCGGCAAGCACGCCGAGATTCGAGACGACGAAGGGGACGACGAAGTTGAGCGCCATCTTGATCCCGGTCGCCGCCGAGATGTCTCCGTGGAGAAAGTTATCGCCCTCGTTAATTGCGGTCAGCACCAGACCGACGACCAGCGCGATCCGCGTCGTGCGACGCAGTGTCGGACGAGCGCAACAAATCTCGCCCGCTACAGCGATGCGCGTCCGCAGCGGCTCCGAGCGAGCCGCCAAT
>Ga0070698_100007845_pt1 | contig 11556 bp, 16 predicted proteins | sample KBSK1502metaG_FD_65477 | JGI IMG/M metagenome (GOLD analysis project Ga0070698, IMG submission 65477) | Corn, switchgrass and miscanthus rhizosphere microbial communities from Kellogg Biological Station, Michigan, USA - KBS K1-50-2 metaG | ecosystem: Host-associated > Plants > Roots >...
ATGCACGCCGGCCGAGCGCGCAGCAGAGTACCTGAAGCGCGTCGCTGCACTGACTGGAGCCGCGCAAGTTCGTGGTGACAGTTACTGTTACTGGCTCAGAGCCGGGCTACCTGGGGGATCGGCTCCATTACCTTTTCAGAAAAGGACAAGAAGTGGTTCGGCTGACTTCCCTGATTTCATCTCCGGCTGAAGGCGGGGCCAGATATTCCCTTTTGTAATGCGTCGCGCAATAATCTTGCTGTGCACAGGGCGAAGGGAGTACGCCCATGAGCATAGCCGCACGTTTAAAAGATTTCCTCGACGAAAACCCAATCCCTTACTCGGTAATGACGCACACCACGGCCTACACTGCCCAGGGTGCTGCCGTCACAATGCAAATTTCCGGAAATGAACTTGCCAAGACCGTGGTTCTATGGGCCGGCGAGGATATGATTCTCGCTGTCCTGCCGGCGCCGAACCATGTGAGGCTCGATAAGCTGGCTGCCGAATTGGGAAAGCCCGTGCGATTAGCCAGCGAAGAGGAATTCAACAATGTCTTCCCCGATTGCGAGTTGGGAGCCATGCCTCCATTCGGTTCTCTTTACAACCTCCCCATGTACGTGGATGAGTCTCTGGCGGCCGATGAGATGATTGTTTTCAACGCAGGGACGCACCGCGACGCGATTCGCATGCGGTATGAAGACTTTGCTCGCCTGGCGAAGCCGACGGTCTGGTCATTTGCTCAGAGAGGGTAACGCAAACGATTTAGCGTGTTTTTCTTGTTGATTTGGCTAAGCATGGACTTCAGCCCGCCATTTTTGGTTGGAGGATAGAGACGGCGCCGGAACTGTTGATCGGGTCGGCGGTGTTCGTCACACTTGTTGTGCTCGCTGGGCTGGTTTTGCAGGAGATCGGCTCTGCCAGGGACGCGCGAAGGTTTTTGCCTCCTGGTCAGATGGTCGACGTTGGCGGCCACCAGCTGCATATCTGCGCCACAGGCAGAGGTAGCCCAACAGTGGTGCTGGACTCCGGGTTTCCCGGCTCCTCGCTAAGTTGGACATACGTGCAGCCCGAAGTAGCAAGGTTCACCCGCGCATGCAGCTACGACCGCGCAGGTCTTGGTTGGAGCGATGCGGGCCCGATGCCCCGCACGACCCGGCAGATCGTGGAAGAACTTCACGCGTTGCTCCGCAATGCTCAAGTCAAGGGGCCCTATGTTCTCGTCGGGCACTCCTTTGGCACCTTCACGGTGCGTCTCTATGCGAGCACCTATCCGGACGAAGTTGCCGGCATAGTTCTCCTTGATCCAATTCAACTAAGCGACTGGCTGAACATGACCGAGGCAGGAAAGAGAAAGCTTATGGGAGCGGTGCGGCTCGCCCGATATGGCGCGATCCTGGCGCGGCTGGGGGTGGCACGTCTTGTCTCTCATCTCGCCCAGCATGGTGCTCCTGGACTGGCGCGCACCAGCGTTTCCCTGGTGACGGGCGGGACGCTGGCAGAGGCAGGGCGTATGATCGCCCCCTTAACGAAGCTACCTTCGGAGCTGCGGCCAATTGTTGCGGCCTTTTGGACACGGCCAAAGTTTTTTGATGCGATTGCAAGCCAGGCAGAGTCATTGCCTCGAAGCGCAGCTCAAGTTGCTGCTACGGACGATTACCGTGATTTGCCGTTGGTTGTGCTCTCAGCGAGCGACTCGGATGCTTCGCTGCTCAGGGAACACGAGGCCTTAGCTCATCTCTCCAGCCGGGGCAAACACACCGTTGCGTGCAAGAGCGGTCACTGGATCCAGTTGGACAAGCCCGAGCTTGTCGTTGAGTCGATCCGCAACGTGGTTGAATCAGTTCGTCGGCACCCGAAGAGTTTGCCCACCGCTGGGATGGTCGCGACGTAGAGATTGAGCAAAAGCAGGAGTCGGCTTAGTATTCGCTTCATCCGGTCTCGATGAGACCTCATGTGAGGCCCTGCGATGCCAGTTACGGTGAAAAACATTTCGCTTTGGCGGAGGGAAGTTGACAACCAAGTAGGAACCCTCGCGCACACGCTTGAGCCCATTACAAAGGCTGGTGCAAACTTGCGCGTGCTGATGGGGTATCGGTATCCGGGCAACGAATCCCGCGCGGCGATTGAACTCTATCCGGTATCTGGGAAGAAAGTGAGTGCTGCAGCGACGGGAGCGGGACTTGAGGCTTCCTCAATTCCGACGTTGCTCGTAGAAGGAGACGACAAGCCGGGCTTGGGGCTGGCGATCGCACAGACCATCGCAGGGGCAGGGGTCAATATGACCTTCTTTGTCGCTCAGGTGGTCGGGCGAAAGTATTCGGCGGTCATTGGCTTTGGGTCGGACGCGGACGCCAAAGCGGCGGCTCCGCTCATCAAGAAGGCAACGGCCAATAAGAAGGCCAAACAAAAGACGTGACGCGAATGGTCGCGCACTATCCTCTCTGGACGATTTCATAGGTTTCAATGGCTGCGCCAATGCCGACCGGTTCAACACTGGTCTCCATTCTTGGCTCCACGCGCACAACGACCGCTTGTCCCGTGACAAATCCCTGCGCCGTTTCGTCCCCTAACCGGGGCAGAGCGATCGAAAATCCGAACTTCGCGCCCACATTGAGTGCTCTCGTAATCCGGCAGCAGAAGCCGTGAGTCGAAATATCGAGCGTTGTGCCAAAGATCGGCTGGACTTGATTGAATTCAGACTTCGGCTTGATTGCGTATCGCCGGCACAAATCCGTTGCGGGTGCGAGCGACGTAGACTAAACGCCTGTCCTGGTAATAACCGACGATGATGGAATCGACGCCGTGTGGACCGGGAATGTAGCCGCCGATGACAAACTCTTGCCCGTGATGCACGCGGTATTTGATCCCGGCGCCCCTGCGCTTCCCAGACTCCTAGCGGCTGTCTCTTCGTTTCGCGACGATGCCTTCCAGGCCGTTGCTCGCGTCACGGCAGCGAAGTCGTGCCAGGCCGCCCATCGAGCAGGAGCCGCATCCACGCGCAAAGCTGACCGAGATAGGCTTATACTTATTGCAAAGACGGAAGTCTGGCGCTTCCAGTGTGGGTATATGAAGCAATCTCTCCTTGCGCTGGGTGCTCTCCTGTTTGCGGGTTTAGGCCTTTCGTTCTCACCCCGGAGTAGTCCGCAAGAAACCAATGAGCCCTACAAAATAACTCCGGAGGACGTCGCGCGAACGAACCCAGTGAAACCCACTCCTGAAGGCCTTGAGGCTGCGCACCGCGTATTCGGCTATGACTGCGCGCAGGGCGACGGCAAAGGCTGTCACGCAGAGGGTCACGGGTTCGAGTCCTGTCGCTTCCGCCACATTGTCTTATCTTTCGCTCTTCTTGCACCGTCCTTAGAAGAGGGGGTTTTGGCGGCCTGACAGCAGAGGCTGACCTCAACATGGGAGGAGTTCGCTTTCAGAAGCATTTGGTTAACAGCCATCGACGTTATTTAATCAAATCTTGCCGGAAGACAGGCTAGACCAAGGGGAATCAGCAAGTTCTCATGAAAAGCGGCGAGTCAACTTCTCCTTTGCTTGCACCTTTTATTCACGATTTGCCGCCATTATCCGCGTTTCGCATGACGTTTTCGTGACAGTCGGTTCTTGTAAGGCCACCTAGCTCGCGAACGTGTACCGTAGCCGATGCATTTGTGATGACGCGTTGAGGACCTGACGGCTATGCCCCGATTTTTCAACGTAGTTTGCCGATGTCGTTGACTTATTGTTTCTGGGGCTTCGCCACTCCGCAACCACAGTAAAGGCTAGCTACGCGACGCGGTAACAATTGGCTTGGCAGCAGCGAGCGGATGTTTTACCGGAAGGACCTGTCACGTTCTCACCGACGATGCGCGTTATTCCATCCGCAGCGCAACCATAGGGTCGACCTTTGTCGCACGCCGCGCCGGGAAGTAACCTGCAACCAACGCGACCCCAAGCAATATCACTGCGACGACTGTAAGCGTCACAGGATCGGCAGCGCTGACTCCATACAACAAACGAGCCGAAAGCCGAGTCACGGCAAGCGCGGTGACCAGCCCCCCGATCATTCCGATTGCCGTCAACATGAGTCCTTGCCCAAGGATAAGCTTCAAGATGTCGCCTCGCTTTGCGCCGACAGAGATACGGACGCCCAGCTCACGCGTGCGCTGGCTGACGGAGTAAGCCATCACGCCGTAAAGTCCAATTGCGGTCAACGAAAGCGCTAGGAGGCCGAAGATGCTCAGGAGAGTTGCAGCCATGCGTTGTAGGAACAGCGAGATGCCAACGTGATCTTCCAAGGTCTTAGCGTCGAAAAGGGGTATGTCTGGGTCGAGTGCAGCGACTTCGGCGCGCACCGACTGGAACATCTTTTCCGGGTCGATAGCCGTGCGCGCGACCAAAATCATGTTCGAGCGATAGTCCTGGAGCAGGGGCAGGTAGAAAAAAGGCTGGGGCACTTCGCTCAAGCTGCGGTTCTTCACATCCTTGGCGATGCCGACGATTTCCAGCCAATCCTTGGCCAGTTTTAGGCGCCTCCCGAGGGCATCGCCTCCAGGCCAGTAGCGACGCGCCATCGTCTCGTTGATGATCACCACGCCAGGAGCGCCCTCCTGATCTCGCTCATCGAAATCCCGGCCATGCACCAATGGAGTACGCATCGTCTGAAAATATTGCGGGCCGACGGTCTCATAGTTGAAGCGCATGTCTTCGTCCTTCGCTGCCGCGTAGCCGTCGATCATCACGTTTGCAAACGCAATTCCGCCTACGGTAAGGGGCAAGCGTCGCGCCAGGGTCGCGGACTGAACGCCCGGTATCGCGCTGACGCGCTCGACGAGACGGCGATAGAACTCGCGGCCGCGCGTATCGTCGTAGCCGCTCAGGAACGGGTCGAACGAAGCGAGCAGAACGCCGTGAGGATCAAATCCCGGATCAGCTTTGTACGCTTCGCGCAGACTCCGGACAAATAGCCCCGCGCTGATCAACGCCACCATCGAGAGGGCCATCTGGGTGATCACGAGTGCGTGTCGCAGGGAAATCTTGCGGGGTCCGCGTCCAACGGTGGCCGTGTTCTCTTTCAGGGTTGTGACCAGATCCTGCTTGGAGGCGTGCAGCGTAGGAGCCAAACCGAAAAGGATTGTCGTAATCACAGTCAGCCCGAGAGTGAATGCGAAGACAACTGCATCCGGCCGAGTGTCAAGACTAGCTCTGTTGGCATAGGGCGAAAGAAATGCGGCGAGTGATCGGGCCGTCCAGAAGGCGATCGCAAGCCCCAGTGCGGCGCCAAGAGAAGCAAGCACGAAACTCTCGGTCAGCATTTGGCGCACCAGTCGTCCCCGGCTGCCACCTAAGGCCACACGCACCGCGATCTCCTTGCGCCGTGAGGCGGCGCGCGACAACAGCAGGTTTGCCACATTGGCGCAAGCGATCAGCAGCACAACGGCAACTGTCGCCATTAAAATCGCAAGCGCTGGTCGCATGTTCTGTTTCAAGCTGAACGGCGATTGCAACACCGAGTAAACCGCGACGCCCAGCTGTTCGTTCGTTTGCGGGTACTCGCGTTCTAAGTGACCGGCGATTGCAGCGATATTCCCTTGCGCCTGGGACATCGTCGCGCCGGGCTTGAGACGGCCCATGACCATCAGCCAGCGACTACCCCGATCGGTGAGTGAGAAATGCGGGCGGGCCACGTAGTCCTTCATCATCACCGGAGTCCACACGTCGAGTGCGAGGCCAGCAAAAGGGCTGCCGAAATCCTTGGGAGCAACGCCGATAACCGTGAAGTCGTGCTCGTTTAGAGTGATCGTTCGTCCGAGAATGTTTGGATCGAAGCCGAAGCGCCGCTCCCACAATCCATAACCAATCACTACCACTGGATGCGTGTTTGGTGTGCGATCTTCTTCGGGGAGAAACGTGCGCCCTATCAGCGCTTTTACGCCGAGGACGTCAAAGTAATTGCCCGAAACGATCGCTCCCCACACGCGCTCCGGCTTTTCGCTGCGGCCCAAATTAAGAGGTAGCACCTGGTGAGCGATCAATCCGGAGAGGGCGTTATTCTGGTCGCGGTAGTCCAGGTAGTCTAGGTAGGACGACGAGAGGCCCGCGTTGTTACGTGTTGCGCCCCAGATCTCGACCAGTTTTTCCGGTTGCTCAATGCCAGGCAAAGATGCCAGAAGGACTGCCTTGATCCAGGTGAAGATCGTCGCGTTAGCGCCAATGGCGAGGGCCAAGGTGATCACGACGGTACAGGTGAAACCCGGTCTGCTCCGGAGCATCCGTAGGCTGTATCGCAGGTCTTGCCAAAAAGTTTCCATGGACTATAACGGCTCCCGCGCGGCGCAATCTGGAGACACATTCACGATCAATGTTGCACTTCTGCTATATGCGTCACGTCGCGCTCACGATGTCCGAGACGAAGCTGCGAAGCGCTCGCCGCAATTCGAATGGCGCCTCTAGCCACGGGAAGTGCCCGCCCGGGAGCCTCACAAGCCGGGCGTTCGGCAACTGCTCGGCGAGTCTTTCCGCGGCCCACATTGGACGTAGATCGCGGTCGTCATGCAACACGAGAGTTGGGCACTGCATCTGCCGCAGGCCGGCCAGGAACTCGTCACTGCTCGCGTAGCGACGAAAATCTTCGCCCAAGGCGGCATTAATTTTCTGGTTCACCGGCCGCGCGCTCTCGATCATGGCACCAATCTGCTGCGCAGCGTAACCGGGTCACCAACCTCGGCGGCCAAGCCTATGCGGGAAAGTTCGGCCGCAAGAGCCGGTGGCCAGTGTTCACCACCTTCCTCACGCAATCTGCGAAGTTCGACGAAACGCGCCCACCACAGCTCCGGAATTCGAGCCGCACGGTTAGCACGGAACTCTTCCTTTCCGCGCCTGTCCGCCAGAACGCCAGGCAAACAGGACATATAGATGATGGCGCGCACCCTGGAGGAAAAGGCCGCGGCATACGCGAGAGCAAGCTCGGCGCCAAAGGAATGGCCAAAGACAATCCACTGGGGATGCTCCCAGTGCCTTCGCAACTGTTCCAGATCATCCAGCCAGCGTTCGACTGTGTACGGCGGATCACCAGTCGATCGACCGCAGCCGCGCTGTTCGTACCGATGTACCTGAACAAGGTCGTCAGCCATGTCAGCCACGGGCTGAAGTTGATCGGACCCGCCCGGTCCGCCATGCAATAATACGAGCGCCTCACCCTGCCCCTGCGTAGCCGTCCAGATGCGCGCTCCATCGGATTCGACGTACTCCTCACGGACGGACCTTTCCACCTTGTCCATACTCGTAAATTAAATCGCGTTCTCGGACAGATAACACCCGCCTGTCACGGCTGTGTGATCCATGCTTTCTCCAGTGCCGGAGCAATTCGATACACTGGCCCATTCCAAAGCGCCGGAGTTGGTTCATCTTTCCACCGCGAGTGAGGCGCATAGACTAAGGCCTCATCCCAGTGGAACCCGTTTTTTACGCAGCAGTCTGGCTCAAGCCGTCCCGCCTTCTGCTTTGCGATCTGCGCCAGCTCTTCGGCTACAAAATGCTTCCGATCCCAAAACTGTCGCACTCGACGGTCTGGAATCCGCGCCAGCGTGCTCCCGCTCGGCGGCCTCCAATCGGTTGGGAGGATCGGTTCCCAAACCACCAGCACCTCAACTTTCGGTCCGAGTACCGCGCTAGGATTTTTTCCGCTGCGGAAGACCTCCGCAGACAAATCGGTCAAGTCGGGGACAGCAGCAACAACATCCGGGGAGCTTCGGCATCGCTATCAAAGGCAGCAGCGAACTCCTGCAAATCTGAGTTCGAGAGCACTGTGAGAGGTTGTTGGCCGGCAGGCACAGAAGAGGGACCCCAGAGATACACGCCCGCCAAAAGCAAAACGAGCGCTATCTCCGCGATAATGATTGCTCTTTTCTTCATTTCCAAAACCGGTCAGCAATAAATGCAGCGATTTCCTGCGGAAAAAACATCATACCTACAACCACGACGACTGACGCCCAAAGCAGCACATTCCCAATCCATCGGCTGCGGACTCCGCACTGTTTGGCGCGATGCTGTCGCCAAAATCCTAGGGCGATCAGCCCAAGCGAAACTCCCAAAAGCCAGGGGCGCAGCTTTGTAAAGACGGCACTCGCTGTTCCAGCGCCCAATGCCGCAGCAAAACCTAGCTGCAGGCAACAGCTAAACGTCGCGACAGAACTCAGAATCGCTGCCAATGAGGAGGAGATGCCCGTCCCGTGCTTCACTGTTGACCTCCTTGCAGGTTCGGACCACCGCGACCAGTTCGATCAGTTCACGGGAAGAAGAGTAGTTGATCTTGAACCCGCGGACATGTGCCATGGGTCAGTGTCGTCACCCATGACTTTCGGCAGGGTCAACGCCAAGAGCCAGGAGGTATACTTTGAACATCGGATGAAACTAAGTCCAGGCTCGAGCGGCTTTTCCAGATGGCTCTGCTTTAGTACTTCTCGTGCATGTGAGCCGGAATCGCCGCCGCATCCCTACACTCAGCGAGGCGCGAGTGCCGTCGCAGCTGCAAGCCCTCCCGTTAACAGGGCCAAAAGCAGGCTCGCTTTTATTCCCGCCGCACGGCCGACGACCAGGAGAGATGGCAAGTTTACCGCTGGTCCGATGAAAAGAACCGCCGCAACCATTCCAAGTGGGGCACCGCTCAACAGCAAACTGTACGCCAAGGGGATCTCGAATAGGGTCGGCATCGGAAGCAAAAGGACCGCACCGAGGAATAGAATAAGCATCCCCGCTGAATTCGAAACACCGAACGAAGGTATCCCGCGGATGTGATTGAAGATCACGATTGCGATCGGGACGCCCACAAGAATAAGCGGGACCGTCCTTAGACCCACGTGCATCACAGAGTCGACATAGGCAGCAAGCACTGACTGCTGCTCGCGTGAGTGACTGTGCTCTCGTATTTCTTTCGTTGGCTCAGAAACAAGCTTGCCTATACCCGCGACCCCAATAAGTGCAACTGTCGTCAGCGCTAGGCGCCCAGCCGCCACGGAGACAGGAAAAAGGATAAACGTCAACGCCAACGCGGCCGGATTCAATCCCGGAGCTGCAAGCATCAATGCGAGTGATGTGTCCAATCGTCGCTTGCGGCCGTACATGCCTTCGAACAGTGGGGCTGCACAGCAGGAGCACAGCATTAAGGGCACACCGGCTGCAGCCCCCGAAAGCGTGGACCGCAGTCCCGGGCTGGCCAACGTTGACGCGAACCAGTCTTGCGGAATGGCTACCCGCCGCTATAAGGATTCCGAAAAGCAAAGCCGGCCAAATAATCCGAACGTAAGCCGCAGACCCCGCCCGGACCACTTCAGGCTTGGCGCTTAGAATGGAACTCGTGAGATAGGGGCGCGGCGTCAACTGGCCAGTCGATTTTGCGGTGCGAACTGCGTGCTGTGCTGGTCCCGTCTTGTAGACGATTAAGCTGGCAACTAGGACTATCAACAAAACAATAGCTGGGCGACCGTTTCGGCGACAGAGACCCAATTGTGGTTTTTCGATCATTATGTCGATTTCCGGCCCGGCCAAGGGAGATGTTCGTCGTCCGCTCTTAGCCCAACGGAGGCCCGGTCGAAATCGGGAAGCTATTTCTGCTATCGGGCGAACGCCGGCGAATGTCTGCTTTTCTTGTGACAAGATTACTTGGTTTGGTTTGCGTTCGACGATTGCAGTAGCGTGTCCGGGTTTTCCTTGTTAAAGGCGGCGACGATCTTCTGCGGAGTGGTTTTGCCCGAATCGTAGCTCACTTGGACGCCGTTATTTTTTGCGTCTATCTTAACGTTCTTGACGCCTTCGACCAGCAGCAAACTTTGCGTAATGAGTCCGATGGTCTGGCTGCAGCTTGCGCCGACTGTACCGTCCCTCTCAAACCGCAGCAAAACGTTGGCACCGACGCAGTTCACCTAGGCAGTTCGTTTATCTTAGAGAATCCGACCGGCTCCTAGCGCTATGAGAATGAAGGTATCAGAAGAAGAAGCCGTTGACCTGCTTCACAAATGGCAGGCCGAGAATCGCGTCATACATTGCACAGTCGGGACCAATGGAGTAGTCGCGAAGGTTTTAGGGAGGATCGACACCATGGAGAACAAAGGCGTCCATCTCAGCGCCGCGAAGTCTACTATGCCGCTGGGTGAGGCGAATTTTGTGGAATTTCCATTAAGTGACTCTGTTTGTGAATATGCCGATGCCGAGGACGTCCCAGAACCACTCGCAGGCAAACTCAAGGGCTACGATTCAATTCTCTCCGTGGTCCGCTTGAACGTGTCTGTTGTATTGGCCGTCCTTCCTCCACTCGATGAATTGGCCATCTGACTAGCGGATTGGGCAACGGCCGCTCACGTTTCCGCGCTTTGGATTCAGTGGGTTTCCCACCGGGGATTCAACCAACCTCCTTGAACTTATCGAATCGAAACTTAAGCACAGTCATCTTGCGCCGAGTTTCGTAACGAAAAGGGCAGGCTGGACTGTTGTGCGAGAGAGGCCATTTCCGCGGCTGCAAGTCCTTTGTTTCCGATGAGCTGCGGAGGGGTTTCGTAACGGCCCTAACCGATTGCGCTGGCGTGCATCTGTACGAGTAATCCACCTCATACAGACCACGCGAAGCGGCTTTACCTGGAGCTGCTTCCCCTCCCTTTTCACCTCATGGGACACTGTTGCGTTTGCGGTGGGCGCGTTGACGATCAGCGTTGGTTTCAAACCGTCTCAGCCGCCCACCTCGCCGGATTGTTTCCTGCCGCTGATCACCGCGCCATTCCCGCGAACACCAGACGCCGCTGTCACCTTGGCGCGTAAAACGCACCGGGCCGTTACCTTTCCCGCACGCGTCGCAAACCTCTGTGATGTAGGAGCCGTGCCTTTCCAGGAGCTCGCGCGCTTGCTGTGTCGTCAGTTTCATTTCACGGCGTTCCGGCATTTGCGTTCTCGCGACACCGAGGGTTGTTGGGGCTTTGAGAGGTGGCCGTCGTCATGCGGCCACCTCGACGACAAAATTGACTAGTGGCAGAACCGCGTATGCCGATCCACTGGCACCATGGTAACAACCACGCCCCAACAGGTCCCAAGTACCCGAGGCGACGAAGGCCCCTCCGTCCGGGCTCAGCGTAAGACTCTAGTGTTTCGCGACCTCCGCTCGGACAATTCTCGGTTCGTCGTTCAGGCCGCGAAGTCCCACAAGTCGGGCGCAGATGTCTTAGAACAGTTTTGAGGGCATTGGAACATCCTTGGAACAAAACCCTCAGTTTATAGGGCGATTTTCAGCAACTTCCAGGCGTAAAGGCAATCGAATCATCAGGATTTATGGAGCGGGCGATGGGAATCGAACCCACGCCCGAAGCTTGGGAAGCTTCTATCCTGCCATTGAACTACGGTTGCTCAGTGGCTGCGGGGATTATTAGGAGCGCCAACGGCCAAGGAGCAGACGAGTTGCCCTTACAACAATAGATAGTTCTTCTCTTGCTAGGCTGGTGGGCAAAACAGTTCAGGGGACGTAGGATTTGTACCCGCCGTGTACCCGAGTCGCGCGAATCAGCGGGTTCAGGCGTTTTAGTCGTTTAATGGAAACAACAACTTACG
>Ga0070698_100007846_pt1 | contig 11556 bp, 7 predicted proteins | sample KBSK1502metaG_FD_65477 | JGI IMG/M metagenome (GOLD analysis project Ga0070698, IMG submission 65477) | Corn, switchgrass and miscanthus rhizosphere microbial communities from Kellogg Biological Station, Michigan, USA - KBS K1-50-2 metaG | ecosystem: Host-associated > Plants > Roots >...
TGGAGATTTACAACGTCCAGGGGCTCGCCCACGCGCAGGGGATGCTGATGGCCTACATGCCGAAGGAGAAGATCGTCGTCGAGGCGGATCTGTTCACGCCGCCAGCGCAGGGCGCGCAGCTGCCGACGATGGTGGCGCCGGCGGCGCGGACGTTCTTCAACAACGTGCAGCGGCTGAAGCTGGACGTGCAGACGATCGCGCCAATCCACGGCGGGCGCACGTATCCGTGGGCGGATTTCGCGCGGTTCGTCGGCAGCGCGGCGACGAACTGACGGAGGAAAACGAGGTCAAATCCCAAATCCCAAATCCCAAGTTCCAAATCCCAAGTTGGAGTTGGGATTTTTGGGATTTGGGATTTGGTTTTTGGTTTTTGGGATTTGGGATTTGGGATTTGGGATTTGGGATTTAGTCGAGCTCCTATCGTTCGTACAGCTTGTCGACAGGCGGAATCCTGCGCGTGATGTCGATGGTCATCGTGTCGCCGTCCCATCGCTTCACGAGCGGATTCTTCCGGAGGTGGCCGAGGAAGGTCTCTTCCACCAGCTCCACGCACTTGAAGTCCATCAACTGGGCGTTGTCCTCCAGCTGACGGTACAGCACCATCTTCATCGTCCACGGACGCGTGAAGACATTCGGGTCCTCCACCCTCACTTCGTACCGCAGCGCGTCGGCGGTAATCGGTGTGAACCGTTCGACCAGCTTCATCGCGTCGCTGTGGAAGTCGCCGGCACGCGACAGCCACGTGCGATCGTTGAAGTTATCCGAGCTCACGACGAGCGTGTCTCCGTCCCAGCGGCCGACTGAGTGCCCCATCCACGTGTCGGCGGGCGGGGAATTGACCTCGTCCATGTGGATGGTGCGGCTCGCCTGCGCGTACTGGAACACCATCTGGATCTTGTTGGTCCCTTGCGTGACCTGAAACGGCTGCGGCATGTACATGGCGCGCGGAACGCCCGGCTTGTAGCACCGCAACTCCGGGTCGCGATCGAGCCAGTGCTCGGCGTTCTCCTTCTTCTTCGCGGCCGCTTCCGGCTTGTACGGGATGTCGTTCCCCTCGACGACGCCGGGGCCGGGCGGCACGATGCCGGCCTCGCCGAGCGCGACGACCGGCGCGGCGAGCACCTGCACGTCGGCGTACACGCCGGGTTGCGCGACCATCGGCCGCATCGTGTGGGCGAGCAGATCCCAGTTCGCGGTATTGGTGACCTGCCAGATCCCGCTCAGATTCGGATGGCCGTCCGGCGTGCGCGCCGTGCGCGTGGCTTGCCCGGTGGTCGTGACGCTCCACGCCACGAGCGCCACTGCGACGACCGCGACGGCGACGACGATTGAAAGCGTGAGTCGGCTTCTCATCTGAGAATCTCCCTGTGGTGAAGGCACCCGTCGTCAGTTGTCGCCACCGCCGCCCGTCGCCAGATCCATCCGGTTCGGATCCGGTCCCTTGCGTTCCTTGAAGAGCCTCTCCGCCGCGCGCGTGTTCGCCAGCATCCCGAGCAGACCGTAGTTGCCCTCATGGCACGTCTGCTCGAAGACCAGGTTCGCCTTGTCGTCTTCCCTGTTCAATTCGACGATTGCCGTCCAGGGCCTCGTCCATGTGGTCGGATCCTCCACGGTCACCTGATATGCGAGGGTGTTCACGTCGCTGCGGGTGAAGCGTTCGACGAGATGGAGGTTCTCCCGCGATCCGCGGTATTCGCTCCGGTTGGTGAAGTTCGTCACGTCCACCACGAGCGAGTCGCCCTCCCAGTGTCCGCGTGCGTCTCCGTAATACTGACGAACGGTCGACGGGAGGTGCGGCATGCCGGTGATCGGGATCACGCGGCTGAAGCCGCCGCCCTGACCGATGTCGTAGAAGATCTCGACAGAGTCGGGCGACTGGACGATCCGCTGCAGCGCACCGATCGCAGGCATGACGGCCCCGAAGCAGCGTTCACCGCCGGCGCGATCCTCGGGACCGTCAGCGCGGTTCATCCGCTCGAGGTTGTAGATCGGTGGATGCGTGGCGGACTTGTCCGCGATGGGAGCGCCCGGCCTGCCGCCTGAACTGCCCTGCAGCAGGTCGTCGAGGTACTTCTTCACCGCGGCCTGGCGGTCCTTCGCTTCGACCGTGAGTGACGGGATGCGGCCGTCCGGTGGATCGATGACCTGCGACGTGCGCCTGCCGGACTTGTTCGGCCTGTCTGCCTGGAACACGGCGTTGTAGGCGCCTGCGACGTCCTGCTCCGTGCCGCGCTGCTTCCGGGTGTCGCGGTACATGCTGTGCGCCGGGCGCTCGCCAAGCTCCTTGTTGCGCGCGGCGAGCTCGTCCTCGGTGAGAAATTCCCGCTGCGCGTACTGCGCCGGACGTTCGAACGGCGTATCCGTCTGCTGGCTCCAGATGCCCTGCAGATCGGGCGCTCCCCATGGTGTGCGGGGCCCCTTCCCACCCGACGGCGTTCCTCTGGCGAGGTACACGCCGACAACCGACAACAGCGCCACCGCGAACACGAGCGCTCCGACCCTGACGAATTTACGCTGTGTCATCGTGATCCCTCCCAATGAGCTGCGCTCTCGAGGCGGGTCTGAAGACCCGCCTCTACGTCCGTAGCTCTCAAGGCGTCCGTAGAGGCGGACCTTTAGGTCCGCCTAACTCTTTCAGAACTCGACGCGCGCGCTGATCTGCACCATCCGCGGATCCAGGATCCGCGACGGCTGCCGCCACTGCCCTCCGAACGTGTTGTTCACCTCCAGCACAGAGCTGGCGTTGAGCGCGTTGAAGATATCCAGGTTCGCCTGCACGCGCGTCCGTCCCACGCGCACGATCTTCCCGACGCGCACGTCGAGCTGCGTGCGGCGCGCTTCGTACTGCGTCTGCGGCAGGATGAGCGGAACGTTCACCGTGCGAGTGCCTCCAGACAGGTTTCGTCCGAGCGACGGAAGGACCTGCGCAGTCGGGACCGCGTAGGTCGCCAGGTAGGCCGGTCCCGGCAGGTTTTGAAACGTCGCGCTCACCAGGAAGTCCATCGGCAGCGGGTAGCTCCCGTTCAGTTTCAGCTGCGTGTTGGCGCTGAACGGCGTGACGGCGCGGCACGTGCGCCGGCCGTCGATCGTCGTCTGCGTGTGCGGCACGGGAGTCGCCGACGCGCCCGGCAGATTAGCGGCGACCGCGCCCGGACTGTCGACGTTGAAGCAGACGTCGTTGACGGTTCGTCCGGTATCGATGCCGCCGGCGAGGCGAATGCCCGGCCCGAAGCGGGTGTTGATGCTCGCGTCGAAGAAGTCCGCCGTGCGCGTGTATTTCCCGAAGTTCGAGGCCTGCGTCACCAGGCTCGAGACCTGCCCGAACTTCTCCTGGCTGATGTCGTACAGCCCGCAGATCGGATAGCCGCCGCCGCGCGGCAGGCGTGGATCCGACGGCGCGGTAATGCAGTACGAACTGTAGTCGGCGTCGGCGACCGCCACGTTGTCGGTCACGCGATAGTTGCCGTCCCAGTTGTGGTAGTAGCCGCCGGTCACCGCGAGACCGGCGGTGAGCTGATGCTGCAGCTCCGTGTTGACGTCCCACGTGTACGCGCGGCCTCTCAGCACGACGTCGTCTGCGTAACGGGTCGCCAACGGGTTGCTCTTTCCGAAGTTCTGGTTGTCGATCGCGCCGCATTCGCCGTTGGCGGCGAAGTTGGTCAGGTCGCAGTTGGGAACGTAGTCGCGGTTCGCATCGGTCCACGACCGGTTCGCCGACGTCACCGACGTCGTGACCGGCGCGATGTTGGAGCTGAAGGTCCCGGAGCTCAGCTCCAGGTATCGTCCGATCGACAGCTTCAACGCCGTCCGTCCCGTGCCCGTCAGGTCGTACGACACGCCAAGCCTCGGACTCCAATCCCTCCATCTGGGCGCGTGCTGCAGAGCGGGCAATTCACGCGGCCCGACGAAGCGGCCGGCGCCGAGGCCGATCGCGGGGATGTTGACGTCGTAGTAGTCGTACCGAATCCCGTAGTTCAGCGCGAGGCGTCTGATGGTCCATTGATCCTGCGCGTACATCCCGAGGTCCCACGCGGCGTGCACGACCGTGCGGAACGGCGCGTCAACGCGTGTCCCGAGCTTGACGCGCTCCGGCGCGCTCGTCGGAAACGGATAGGCGTACTGGGTGACCCGTGTGGGCACACCGTTGTTGAAGGTGTACGAGACGAAGTCGCGTCCGGAGCTGGTGCTGCCCTCGTCCTTGATTGCGGACTCGTTGCTCATGCCGAACTTGAATGCGTGCGACCCGGTGACGTAGGCGAGCGAGCCGCGCACCGGAAAGCGGTTGCCCCATCGATGACCGCCGTAGACCGTCGGCGCGTTGTAGCTGAAGCCGAGGCCGGTGTCGGTAATCGCGATGTCGTCGGGGCTCACCTCGGGCTGCAGGTAGTTCGGCCAGCTGTGGATGACGGCGGCGGCGCCCGCCTCGAGCAGCAACTTGTTCGTGCGCGGCGAGGTCCACGAGGCCTGCACGATGCCCTCGGGGAAGTTGTGCCAGAGCGCCACCGATTCCGGCGCGCTGTTCGACAGGCGGATGCAGACGCAGTTGTGCGTGATGTCCGAGAAGATGTTCACCTTGTTCTTCGGCGACACCTGCCAGGTCAGTCGCACGGCGTTCGATCGGTTCCACTCGGATTGCACCGACGGCCGCGATCGATCCGGTGTGTAGAACATCGTTCCCTGCGTCTTGTTGTAGAAGACGCCAGGCACCTGGTTTTCGGAGCCCCATCGCCGCACCGACGCGAAGAACCACAGCTTGTCCTTCTTCAGCGGACCGCCGACGGATACGCCGTAGTCGTAGAGGAAGTTGACCTGCTGCTCGGAGCTCACGCCGCGCGCGCGGAGCTCGTCGGTGACGTTTCCGCTCTGAAAGCGGCCGTTGGTGTACCGCGCGAGGCTGGAGACCCTGAACGTGTTGCTCCCTTCCTTGGGAACGAGATTCATCGACACGCCGGTGGACGAGCTCTCCGCCGACATGCCGCCTGTCTCCACCGACATCTCTTCGACGGTTTCGGAGTTGTACGCATAGCCCGGCGACCCGCCGCTCGACATGTTCTGGATGCGCATGCCGTCGTACTGCACCCGCGCGTTGCCGACCTTGCCGTGAAAGCCGATCGAATTGCCGGACTGGCCGTAGAACGTCCCCTGCGTGCCGCCGACATCCGGCGGCGCCACCAGGCCGGGCGTCAGCGCCGCCAGCCCGACGACACTCGCCTGACCCGTCGGCAGGATCTTCAGCGCCTCCGCCGACATCACCGTCTGCTGTCGCACGTTGGCGGTATCGACTAGCGGCGACGCCGCGGTCACGGTGATCGTTTCCTCCAGCGACCCCACGCGCATCTCGGCGTTGATCGTCGCCGTGAAGCCGGACGACAGCTCGATCCCCTCGCGCTTGAAGATGCTGAATCCGGGCAGCGTGAACGTGACGGTGTAGATGCCCGGCCGCAGATCGACGATGTTGAACCGGCCCTGATCGTCGGTCACGGCGGTGCGCACCTTCTCGATGAGGACGGGGCTTGCGGCCTCCACCGTCACGCCGGGGAGCACCGCACCGGACGAGTCGCGCGCGGCGCCCGCGATGCCCGCGGGAGACAACTGCGCGGCGGCGGCGCCGGCGACGAGCATCGCAGACACGAACACGAGGGAGACACGGACGCCGACCGAGACTCGTGGCATCACTCCTCCTCTACCGCCGGGTCCGCGTCGCGCGGCACCGGTGCTCCGCGGAACCCGGCCTACGTACTGCCGGGTCCGCGTCGCGCGGCACCGGTGCTCCGCGGAACCCGGCCTACGTACTGCCGGGTCCGCGTTCGCGCGGCACCGGCGCTCCGCGGGACCCGGCCTACGTACCTACGTCATGGCAACAAGGGTTTCTGCCCGGGCGGCAACTGCTGATCGAAGACGGTCAGGAGCACGTCCTCACGCGTGTGCGGCACGATGACGTTCACGACGAAGTCGGAGAGATCCTGCTGGCCAAACGTCGCCTTGGCGCGGGCGTAGGTGTCGGCGCCGACGTTGTGGCGCCCGAGCAGCTCGCGGCCGAACTGAATCAGGATCGCTTCCTTGTCGGACAGGCCGGTCGTCGGGGCGTTGCGGCGGACGACGTCGATCGTCGCAGCCGGCAGGCCTTCCTTGAGTGCGGCCATCTCGCTGAGCGTCCAGTCGTACGGCTGGTCGTGGAGGCGCGCGGTGACGAGCGCCGCCAGCGCGACGAGCGCTTTGCCCTGGCTCGCTTCGAGCGACTTGAGGCCGGCCGCGAATCGGCCCATCGAGCCCGGCCCGGTCGGCGGCGGCGCAAGCGTCCGGCGATACAAGCCGCCGTTGGCCCCTTCGCCGCCCGCGTTGCCCTGCTGCGGCCGCGCGTTCGGATTGCTCACCGGGATGCGGCTCCGCGAATCGGGAAGGATGTCGTCGGGCATCGTGAACGGCAGCGGGAGGAACTGCTTCATCTGCGGCGGCATCCACTGGTTCGCAGCGGTCAGGCCCACCGCGGTGCCCGCGTAGTTCGCCATCAGATCGCACGCGTCGACCAGGTCGGTCTCGCCGAACAGCTTCAACGCGCGCGCGTACGTCTCGGGCGTGACCTTGTGCCGGCCGATCTCGCGTCCGAGCTGGACGATCGCCGCTTCCTTCTCACCAAGACCGGTCAGAGGCCTGCGGTTGCGGACCACGTCGACGATCTGCGGCTCGAGTCCCACGGCCAGCGCTTCCATCTCGTGCAGCGACCACTCGTACGGCTGGTCGTATTCGCGCGCCATCGTGATGATCGCCAGCTCCGACAGCCGGCGTCCGATGCGCGCGTCCCACCGGACGTCGACACCCGAACGATGCAGTCGAATCGCGGCAACCCCCTGCGGGTTGCCGCCCGGCGCCGCGGCGACGGCGCTGGCGTACGCCTTTTTCATTTGATCGTTCAGCCGCGCGGCCTCCACCGGCGGCAGGCGATTGCGAGTCTCGGGATGCACGCCGCGCGGCAGCGTCGCCTCTATTCCCGCGGCCGATGCGGGAGTCTGGGGACTGGCCGGTCGATCCGCGACGCCCGACGCGGCGATCGCAAGAATGACGGCGGCGAAGATACGCACTGCGCCCATGTCGCCTCCTCGAATGACGCTACGGCTGATGCGGGGCCCAGGCTGACCGACGTGAGGTGTGTGGGGGTCTTATACCTGTCGCGGGAGTGGTGTCAAGCGAACGGGCGTCAGGGAATGGGAGTCAGCCTCGCGTCCAGGCTGACGAAACGATCGCCGGGCAGGGACGCTCGGAGCGTGGACGTGACGTAGCCAGGCTTGCTGAACTGCACGGTGAAGGTTCCGGGCTCGAGCTCGTACATCTGATAGGCGCCGTCGGATCCGCCGACCACCATGCGATTGGCGTTCGGTCCGTCGAGCACGCGCACCGTCACGCCGCCAATCTTGGTTTCGTTCCGGGCGTCGATAATCCAGCCGCTCAACGCCTTGTAGTAGTAGTTCGCGCCGCCCGGCCGCACGGTCAGCGTGAGGAACCCTTCGACATCGCGATAGCTCGTGCGAACGGCGACGTCGCCGTTCCTGAGAGCGGTTACGAACCCCACGCTGTTCACCGTCGCGACGCCGGGATCGCTCGTGGACCACGTGGCGAGACCCGTCACGTCCCTCGGCTGGCTGGTCGGAGAGTCGGCAACGCTCGCGTTGCATTGATAGCCGTTCACCACCTCGCCGCAGCCCATCGAGAGCAGCAACGAAGCCTTTTGTGAGGGTGCCGTGGGTGTTCCGCCGCACGCGGCGGTCAGTGCGACAAGTACGGTGAGAAGCGACGCGTTTCGTGGGGCTGCCATGGGTCCGGCGATGGCGACAGCGAGAACCGTGCCTCGGGGCCGCCTTGTGCCGGAATCGGATCATCGAGGTCAGATTGCGCAATCGGTCGCGAGGCGGACCCTTGCGCGACGACAGGCGTGTAAGTGCGATCTAAGTTTCCGCCGCCCTGGCGCCCGGCGCGGCCCGGAGCCACGGGCGCTCGTAGTTCAGCCGGAACAGTTCGATCGCCGCGTTGGCATCCCCGGCGCCGCGGATCCAGAAGCTCACCCAACCCGACAGCGGCAGGATGTGATGCGGCTCGGCGCGGCCCGCCGCGACGAGCTCGCGGCGAATCGGGACGGGGAACGGCAAGTCGGCGAGGCGATCGCCGTGAAGGTGCCCGAGCTCGCGCCGTCCGACGCGGAACTCGATGCCGCCGAACCGGTGCGGCGACACGGTGACGCCCTCCCAGGAGCCGACTTCCCGCTCGATGCGCTCGCGGACCAGGCCCATATCGTTTCTGCCGCGCCCCGGAACTCCCTCGGGGTTGGGTTACCTCGTCGGTGCGTGAAATTCGCTATCGAACGCGTAGCACTCGTATTCGAGCAGCTGCAGGTTCGGCTCCCTGTGCCGGTAAAGGATCATGTTCATGCGCCACGGGCGGGTGAACACCTTCGGATCCTCAACCGTCACCTGGTAATTGATGTGATCGGCGTCCATCGGCGTGAAGCGCTCGACCAGGTGCAGCTCGTCGCTGTGGAAATTGCCGGCCCGGTCGAACCAGGTGTCCTCGTTGAAATCGACCAGGTCGACGACGAGCGTGTCGCCCTCCCACCGTCCGCGTGAATCGCCCATCCACCAGTCAATGTGCCCTGGTGGATGCGGCGTGCCGTTCGTGTAAATAAAGCGTGTCGCGTGCACGTACTCGAACAGCATCGTCACCATGTCCGGACGCTGGAAGATTTGAAACGGATACGGCATATACATGAGACGCGGTACACCGGGGAGGTAGCACTTCGATTCCGGATCGGTGGTCGCGCGCTGCTCGTAGTTCTGGCGTTTCTTCGCCAGCGCCGCTGGCTGGTACGGGATCTCGTTCCCCTCCACCACCCCGATGCCGGCGGGCACTCCCTTTTGTGCCTGGTGATCCTGGATGTCCCAAGCGGCTGTGTTCATCACCTGCCAGATGCCGCTGAAGTCGGGGTGTCCGTCCTTGGTGCGCGGCATACCGGGACCGGCGGGCGTCTGAGCAGCCGTCTGCGTCCATGTCAGCAACATCGCGACGACGACGATCGACAGCCACGCACGCGCACTCATCAACAGCCTCCTGCGGGGCGCAGTGTACTCCGATGACGAAAACTGCATCGCCTTCACCGCGTCGCCTCAACCGCGTTGCACAAGGAATTATTTTTCGCGACCAAGTGTGCATTGACTTGACTTGGTCCTTGTGTAGAGTAGCGCCCTCCCCGCACGAACGAACCTGACAGGTGTGTCCAGGCCGGCGCGGTGCCCGGCCATTACGACTCTTTCAAGAGGACTCCGCCATGCCGTCAGCGCTGATCATTCCAGGCGTCCAGGTTACGACCGTCTTCGAACCCTCTCCCGCGCTTCCCAGCCCCACCGGCATCCTCGGCGTCGTCGGGGTCGCCGACCGCGGCCCGCTCGAACCGACGCCGGTCGGCAGCATGGCCGCGTTCGTCGAGACGTTCGGCCCGGGAAGCCGCTACACCCTGCCGGAGGTTCGTACGGCGTTTGCCAACGGCGTGTCCGAAATCGTCGTCGCGCGGACCGCAGCGCGCGGCCAGAAGGCGTCGCTGACGCTGAGCGACGACGAGAACGAAGCGGTCGCGAAGCTCGTCGCCCGCGCGGAAGGCGCCTGGGGCAACCAGATCAAGGCGAAGGTGACGCAGGTGCGCACGCTGACGGGCGCGGGCGTCAAGTACTTCAACCTCGATCTCTCGCTCGACGGCGAGGTCGTTGAAAGCTTCAACAACCTCGTGATGGACGAGTTCAGCTCGAACTACTTCTTCGATCGCATCAACGAGGCCTCGCGCCTCGTGGTCGCCGTCGATCCGCTGTTCGAGGCGGGCCTGCCCGATTCGTTCGCGCGCACGGCGCTCGAGGACCAGGACGCGCGCGCGGCGTTCACGACGCTGAAGGCGGGCGCCACCGACGTGCTGCGCATCGAGGCCAAGCGGCCCGGCGCCGCGGGCAACCTGACGTCGGTGCAGGTTCGCGACGGACGCGCAGCGCGCACGCTGAATGCCAGCGACGCGTCGGCCTCCGTCGAGGTGCGCGCGCGGGATGCCGGCACGGTCGGGACGGCGACGCGCGTGAGCGTCACCTCCGCACCGGACGGAGCCGTCAACCTCGTCGTGACGGTGCCCCCCGCCACGGCGCAGTCGTTCGGCCCGTTCGCGTCGGTGAACCAGATGGTCGATGGGTTCGCCAGCAACCCGGCCGTCGAAGTCGTCAAGAAAGGCGACGCGCTTCCGGCGGTGCAGGTTACTGCGCAACCGCTCGAACGGCGCGTGGACGTCGAGGTCACGCGCGAAGGGCGCGATCCCGCCGTGCATCCGGGTCTGCCGAGCCTGCAGTCGATCGCCGACATCAACGATACGCTGGTCAACTTCTCCGTCGTGGGCGGCGCCACCCAGCTGCCGGACTCCAACCTCGGTGCCGCGCTCCAGGGGGGGCGCAACCGCGGACCCGCGCTGGCGCTGCTCGGCGAAGGCGGCGGCGACCCGTTGCTCGAGATCGTGCCCGCCAAGGCAGGCACGTCGGGCGTGTCGCTGTCGGCGACGCGCGCGACGTCCACGCTCGACGGTTCGACCCCCGTCGTCAACCTCGCGGTCTTCGTCGCCGATTCCGCGGTCGAGACGTTCCCGAACCTCACGATGGATCCCGACGACGATCGGTATCTGCCGGCGGTGCTGCAGTCATCGCAGCTCGTGCGCGGGCTCGACCTGTTCATGCGGAGCCGCATGACGTCGCTGCCGCGCAACCTGGCGCGTCCGGTCAACTTCAGCGGCGGCACCTCGCCGCTGGTGGACGATTACCTCGACGCGCTCGAACGGCTCGAATCCGCCGAGCAGGTGGACATGGTGATCGCCTCCGCAGCCGATCAGCTCGACGACGCCGGCATCATCGCGGTCCACCAGGCGGTCATCGCGCACTGCGAGAAGATGGCGACCGTCGCGCGCAACCGGATCGGCCTCGGCTCGGTGACGCAGTCCGAGAGCGACAACGTGCCGCTCATCCTCAGCCACGCCGACGACGTGCGCAGCGATCACTTCGTGCTGGCGGCGCCGGCGGGTGCGGAGGCGGCGCTGGCCGGTCTGCTGAGCCGGCAGGACTACTTCCAGTCGCCGACGTTCAAGACCATCGCCAGCCTCGGCGTGCCCGCCGGGGCATACACGGATCCGCAGCTGCGTCAGCTGATCACCGGCAACGTGCTGGCGATCAACAAGAAGCGCGGCCTCGGCGTGATCGTCATCAAGGGGCTGCTGTCGAGCGGCCGGCAGGTCAACGTGCAGCGCGTGGCGAACAAGGCGGTCCGCGACGTCAAGGCGATGTGCGACAAGTACATCGGCCTGCTGAACAACGAGGGCGCGCGCACGGCGCTGCGGCAGCAGATCACCGCGCTCTTCCTGCAGATGCAGAAGGACGGCGCGATCGTCCCGAGCACCGACGGAACGCAGCCGGCCTTCGGCGTCGACGTCTATTCCTCGCAGCAGGATTTCGCCAGCGGCATCGTTCGCGTCGATATCGCCATGCGGCCGGTCCG
>Ga0070698_100007848_pt1 | contig 11555 bp, 9 predicted proteins | sample KBSK1502metaG_FD_65477 | JGI IMG/M metagenome (GOLD analysis project Ga0070698, IMG submission 65477) | Corn, switchgrass and miscanthus rhizosphere microbial communities from Kellogg Biological Station, Michigan, USA - KBS K1-50-2 metaG | ecosystem: Host-associated > Plants > Roots >...
GAAATCGGCGACAAGATCGCCGATGCCATGGACAAGGTCGGTAAAGACGGCGTCATCACCGTCGAGGAAGCCAAGAGCCTCGAAACCACGCTCGAGACGGTGGACGGGATGCAGTTTGACCGCGGCTATCTCTCGCCCTACTTCATCACCGATCCCGAGAAGATGGAGTGCACGATCGAGGATGCCTACATCCTCATCTACGACAAGAAGGTCTCGACGATGAAAGACCTCCTGCCCGTGCTCGAGAAGGTGGCACAGTCAGGTCGCCCGATGCTCATCGTCGCCGAGGACGTCGAGGGTGAGGCGCTCGCGACGCTCGTCGTCAACAAGCTTCGCGGCACGCTGAAGGTCTGCGCCGTCAAGGCGCCGGGCTTTGGCGACCGTCGCAAGGAGATGCTGCGCGACATCGCCATCCTCACCGGTGGCCAGGTGATTTCGGAAGAGCTGGGGTTGAAGCTCGAGAACACGACGCTCAACGATCTCGGCCGCGCCAAGCGTGTCATCGTGGACAAGGACAACACCACGCTCGTCGACGGCAAGGGGAAGGACGACCAGATCGAGGGCCGCAAGTCGGAGATCAAGGCCCAGATCGAGAAGTCCACGTCGGATTACGACAAGGAGAAGCTGCAGGAGCGGCTGGCGAAGCTCGCCGGCGGCGTGGCCGTGCTGAACGTCGGCGCGGCGACCGAGACCGAGATGAAGGAAAAGAAGGCTCGGGTCGAGGACGCGCTGCATGCCACTCGCGCCGCTGTCGAAGAGGGCATCGTGCCGGGTGGCGGCGTGGCGCTGCTCTGGTGCCAGAAGTCGCTGGACAAGACCAAGGGTCACGATGACGATGAGAAGACCGGCATCGAGATCGTGCGCCGGGCCCTCGAGGAGCCGATCCGCATCATCGCCCAGAACGCGGGCGCCGAAGGCGCCATCGTGGTCGGAAAGGTGAAGGAGTCGAAGGACAAGAACTTCGGCTACAACGCCCAGACCGATAAGTTCGAAGACCTCGTGGCGGCCGGCGTCATCGACCCCACGAAGGTCACCCGCACGGCGCTGCAGAACGCCGCGTCGATTGCGAGCCTGCTCCTCACGACCGAGTGCGTCGTGGTAGAGAAGAAGGAGAAGGAGAAGGCGCCGCCGATGCCCGGCGGTGGCGGCATGGGCGGCATGTACTAAAGACTAGACGTCGAGACGTCTAGACGTCTAGGCTGTAACGACTTACATAGCGCTCCCCTCCGTGTGACGTTCGGCACGGGGGGGAGCACTATTTTGTGAGGCCATGACTGCGCCGGAAAAGGCCGCTCTTTCGCGAGAATTGGCCGATTTCTTGATCGAGCTCTCGATCGCCCTCCATAAGCACTCGATGTATCCGGAGGGGCATCCGTCGCTGGCGCCAGCCGCGGCGAGTGTCACTCGTCGGGCCGAGCACCTGTTCGAAAACCGCTCTACGCTTGCCCTCGGCGTCGCCCGCCAGCAGCTCGTCATCGAAGGCGTCGCCACTGACCCCAAAAACCCTCTCCTCGCCGAGCTCGCCGGTCGCTTGCATCGCCACCATCTCGGGGCCGTGACGTTCCACCGCGGCCTGCGAGTGAGCGAGGTCGTCGACGTGTTGAAGACGCTGTCCGTTGAAGCCGAGCGGAGCGGCGAGCCGCTCGGGCTGGGGTCCCCCGAACAGCTGCGCGCCTGGGACCACATCCGGCTGCACCCTGTCACGTACGAGCGCTTGGAGCTGCTCCAGGAGGATGACCAGGCCCAAGCGCCCGATGACAAGGGCTCCAAGGAAAAGGGGTTGCGGGGCGCGCAGCTGTGGGTCGGGCTGGCGCGCGCCGCGCTGGCCGCAGAGGCCATGGGGGATGACGCACCGCCGCAGGCCGCTGAGCCGACGCTGATCGCCAAGGCCATTGACGCCCATCCCAAGAGCGCGGCCTACGACCAGGTGATCGTGGGATACCTGCTGCAAATCGCCGATGAGCTGAAGCACGCGGGAGGCGCGGAGGCCGTAGCGCTGCGGCGCCGCACCTCCAAGCTCGTCGGCGCGTTGCAGCCCAGCACACTACGCAGGCTCATCGAGATGGGCGGCGACAATGCGCAGCGCTTCAAGTTCGCGATCGACGCGACGCATGGGCTTGCCGTCGACGCCGTCCTCGAGATCGTGCGTGCGATGGCGGATGCGTCGCACAAAACGGTCTCCGATCCGCTCGTGCGAATGTTGTCGAAGCTCGCGCAGCATGCGGAGCATGGCACGGCCGAAACGCGTCCCCAGGCCGACGAGGCGCTGCGCGAGCAGGTGCGCGAGCTCCTCCAGGGATGGACCCTCGAGGATCCGAATCCCGACGCCTATGGTCAGGCACTGCAGAAGATGGCCGCGGCGTCTCCCGCCGCGAGCCAGCGGCGGGAGGGGCAACAGGCTGCCGAGCCGTTACGCATCGTGCAGACGGCGGTGGAGAGCGGCGCGCTCGGCTTCGGGGCCTGGCGCGCGGTCGAGCGGCTGGTCGCCGAGCATCACGTCGGCGACCTCATCGACCTGCTCGCCGAGTCGCCCGACGCCTCGCGCCCGGCGGTTCGCGCCGACATCGCGCCGCTCTGGACGCGGGTGACCTCGCCCGACGTCGTGCGGCAGCTGGCGAGCGCCGAGCCGCCCGACTTCGCCACGCTGGACCGCGTATTGCCGCGCCTCCACGTCGACGCGTTCGAACCGCTGCTCGACGTGCTAGGGGAGTCGGAGTCGCGTACGACGCGCCGCGGCCTGCTCGATCGTCTGACTACCCGTGCCCCGCGCGAGCTTGGCCCCCTCATTGCCACGCGACTCTCGCGCGAGATCCCCTGGTACGTCACGCGCAATCTGCTGCTGATTCTCGATGGCCTGCCGGCACTCCCCGCGGGCTTCTCGACCGCGGGATTCACCGCGCATGAGGACGCGCGCGTCCGGCGCGAGGCTTTGAAGGTGTCGCTGAAAGTCCCCGGGGAGCGGGAGCGGGCGTTGCTCGGCGCGCTCCGCGATCCCGACCCGCGCATGGTGCGATTGGCGCTCGGCGCCGCCCTGGAAGACTGTCCCCCCGCGGCGCTGGCCGTTGTGATGGAGCTGGCGCGTGACGCCACCGCCGCGTCGGAGCTGCGCGTCCTCGCCATCAAGGTGCTCGGCCGCGTAAAGAACACTCTCGCCTTGAGTGCGCTGCTCGACCTCGTGGATGGTGGGACGAATTGGCTCGGACGCCCCAAGCTCGCCGGCCGGTCGCTCGAGCTGCTCGCAGCGCTCATGGCGCTGGCGGCAGGATGGCGTAACGATGTCCAGGCCTCCGTTCTCCTGGCCCTCGCCGCCGCGTCCAACGATCCCGATGTCCGCGCTGCGGCGAGCCCCACACCGCGCATGACCGCGGCAATCAAGCGATGAGCGGCGATCCCGCCCGCTTTCTGAACGCGTTTGCCCAGGCGCTTGCCGCGATGGCGCTGTATCGCGTCGGGCACCCGGCGCGGGAGCGTGCCCTGGATGTGGCGTATCAGCAGATCCAGGACCTGCAGAGCGACACGGCGCGTCCGCTCTTCACGTTCCTCGGTGACGAGGTGGTGTTCGGGCGGCTTCCGCTCCGCGAATTGAAGGCATGGGACTGGGGGAAACGCCTGGCGCAGGCGGGCATTCAGCGACTGGAGTTCGACGAACGCGTGAGCCGCGAGGACTTCGAGGGATTTCTGGAAGAGGCCCTCGCGCGCCTCACGTTGTCCGCGATCAGCACCGAGGCACGCCAGATGCGCCGCAGCAGCATCCGCTTCGGTGCCGTCGGCTTGAAAGGCGAAGCCGAGATCGCGCCCGAGCCAATGCCAACTGCGACGATCAGCTTCTCATTAGGGGAGGAGGTCGACACCCTCCAGTGGCTGCAGCGCGAAGTGCAAACGACCGGCGAGATCCCACTCGCCGAAGCCGAAGCGGTCGTGCGCTCGCTCGCCGTCGCGATGCACGGCGGCCGCCAGGTGATGTTGCCGCTGCTGCAGCTTAAGGAATTCGACCAATACACGACCACCCATTCGCTGAACGTTGCCGTGTTGTCGATGGCGCTGGCGGAGTTCATGGGCCTGTCGGCGGCGGATGTGCGGACGTTCGGGATCGCCGGGCTGTTGCATGACATCGGCAAGATCAAGATTCCGCTCGAGGTGCTCACCAAGCCGGGCCGTCTCACCGACGAAGAACGCGCCCTAATGAATGAGCACCCGGTGGCGGGCGCGCGCATGCTGCTGGACGTCGAAGAGGATCTCGATCTCGCCGTCGTGGTGGCGTATGAGCACCACATCATGATCAACGGCGGCGGGTATCCCGTCCTGCACTATGCCCGCGATTGTCATCAAGCGAGCAAGCTCGTGCACGTCTGCGACGTGTACGACGCGTTGCGCACGCGCCGCCCGTACCGGGAGGCGTGGTCCGTCGAGAAGACGCTCGGGTACCTCGAGGAGCGCAGCGGCCTCGAGTTCGACGCCGAGCTGGGCGGTGCGTTCGTGCGAATGATGAAGCAGTGGGAAGGGCAGGTGGCGGTGCTCACCGATCGGGTGGCGCCCGTAAGCGGAAATGGTGCCGCCGACGCAACACCGCCCCAACCCGGGGTATGATTGACCCATGATTCGACACTGGGTGGTGGGAGCGGCGATCGTCGCGATCGGGGCGCAGACACCGGTCCGGCTGACGGGCGACTGGCAGGCGAAGTCCGGCGATGAGATCCGTCACATCATGGTGCGCAGCGACAGCTCGGCGCAGTTCGGCCGGGACCTGGCTCGCTGGCGACTCGTCGGTGACAGCCTCTGGATCACCCTGGGCGACGGCGTCTGGCAGGTCTACGGCATGAAGCTCGTCGGCGACAAGCTCACGATCAGCGGCGGAGACCTGGAGAAGCCGGTGACGCTGCGACGCGTCGGTCCGCCGACGGCGCGCCCGGACACTCTGTCGATTCCGGAGCCGCCGGCGCCGAATCAACGCGCCTGGTAGCTGCTATTTGAGCTCCGTAACCGCCGTCAGCCTCCAACCCACGTCTTTGTGCTCGAACCGCATCGCGAATCGCCGGCGATCGACGCGGGGCGCGCCACCGCGTTGGGGCACGTACTGGAACATCGCGCGCACGTTCGCCGTCGCCGTGGCGCCCTGAACCTTGAAATCCTCCATCACGAATTTCGTCGTGATCTGACTCCACTCCCGGAAAAAGGCTTCCCACCCGCGCCGCTCTTCGTCGGTCAATCCGGGATACAGCACGCGAATGTTGGAAATGCGCTGGCTCGACAAGGCGCGGGCCAGATCGCTGAGCAGCACGTCGATCGCGCCGCGGGCGTCGCGGGGCTGCGCGCTCGGTGGCGCGATCCCCGCATCGATGCCGATCTGCTCGGCACTCTGCGCCGCCACTTTGGCGAGCGTGAAGTCCTGGACGCGGAGTAACGACTCCGCCCGCGCGAGGAAGACGCCGGCGTTGGACGCGGCGCGTCCGGTCGGCAGCGCCTGGACGACTGGAGTAACGCGCTCGATCATGTGCTGCGCCTCCACGTCCATCGCCCGCGCCTCCTCCCGCGCCTGGCCGTAGCGCTGCGCAGACTCGACGTAACCGCGGAGGGCGAGCGATTGATCGCCGCGCTGCAGCGCCCGATCCGACGTCTCGAGCAGCGACTGCGCAAGCAGCAACGAGGGCACGCTGTTCTTCTGAGCGCCCGCCGCGATGGCCCGATCGCGCGCGGAGAGCGCCGAGTCGCGCCGCAGGCTGACGGCCAGGGAGACCGGCGGACCGCCGGGCGCCGGCGGGGGCGCCACGAGTCCGCCCGGCTGCGCCGCCGGCGGAGCAATGACCGGTCCGCTGGCGGCCGCCGTCGGCTCGTCTGCCGGCTGTGACGGGGCATACACGAGGAGCGCCACGACGGCTGCAAGCGCGACCAGCACGGCGAGCCGGGCTCTCATCGACGCGTGGGTGATCAGCTTCAGCATCGGCTGGGGCAGCGGCGTCCAGCGTCCCAGCGGCTGGGTGGCCTCTTCGTCGGCGCCCGACAATGCCGCCCGGATCTGCTGCAGCATGGACATCATCTGCCCCGCGGATTCGTAGCGCTCGTGCGGAACCTTGTTCATCGCCTTTGCAACGACGCGCTCGAGCGCGGCCGGGATCGACGGCGCGACGGTGCGCAGCGGCCGCGGCTCCGTCGTCAGCACCTGATAGAGGACGCCGTGCACGGACTCCGCCTGGAACGGCCGCTGATAGCAGAGCAGCTCGTACAGCATGCAACCCACGGAGAACACGTCGGTGGCGGGCGTAATCGCGCCGTTGGTGATTTGCTCGGGCGCCATGTACGTCGGCGTGCCCACGATCGCGCCCGACCCGGTGGCGTCGGCCTTCTGCAGCCGGGCGATCCCGAAATCCATGATCTTGATGCGGCCGTCGGGCATGACGCGCACGTTGGACGGTTTGACGTCGCGGTGAATCACGCCGCGCTGATGGGCGAACTGCAGACCGGCGAGCACTTCCATCGTGATGTCGAGCTTGCGCTCCAGCGCGAGCGGATCGCGCAGGGCGATCATGTCGGAGAGGTCGCGGCCTTCCACGAGCTCCATCGCAATGAACAGCTGGCCCTCAGCTTCGCCGAGGTCGTAGACGGTGACGATGTTGGCGTGCTGGATGGCGCCGGCGGCCCGCGCCTCGCGGAGGAATCGCTCCTGCATCTCCTTCGTTTTGCGGAAGCTCGCGCTCAACAACTTCAGCGCCACAAAGCGCCGCAGCACCGTGTCGTAGGCCTTCCAGACGATGCCCATGGCGCCTTCGCCCAGCAGCTGGTGCAGCTCGTACTTGCCAAGCCGCCGGAAGCGCTGCTCCAGGTCGCTCATCGCGTCAGCCAGTCGAAGGCGCGCTGCAGGTAGGATCGCATCGCGTCCGTCACCTCGACATTCCGCCGCGGAAGGACGCGCTCGACGGTCGCTAGAAACTTCTGCGACGTCATCCGTTCCGATGCGGAGCCTCCCCAGTCGAATGGCGCCACATACTTGGGCGCGCGCACATCATCGAACAGACTCGCGCCGGCACCGATGACCGATCCGGCATCGAGCAGTGTCCCGATCGCGGTCTTCGCGTGGTCGCCGATGAGACTGCCCAGAAACTGGTGTCCCGTTTCCAACCTCGTCCCCGCTACGTCCAACCGGACGTCGCCGTACGTGCTTTTCAGGTTGGACGTCGTGGTTCCGGCGCCAAAATTGACCCACCGGCCCACGACCGAATGCCCCAGGAAGCCGTAGTGGCCCTTGTTGGCGTAGCCGAGCATGGCTGTCGTCGACACCTCACCATGGACGACGCACCACGGCCCGATCGCGGAATTTCGGATCGGTCCGCCGACGACGCGCGTGTTGGCGCCCACCCACAGCGGTCCTTCGAGCCGGGTGCCGGACCGCACCTCGACACCGCTCTCCAGCACCACCGGCCCGTTCCGTGTGTCGAAAACCACGCCCGGTTCGATGGCCGTCTCATGCACCGCGATCCACGACGGGTCGCCCACGACGATCGAGCCCTGCGGCACCGGGTCGGAATCACCCAGGAGCTTGAGCACGTCGTCGCGCAGCAGCTGCTCGAGTGCGCTGACCAGGTCGTGCACCCCCCGCAGCACCACGCCTTCGACACTCATCGCCTGCGCGTTCGCGACCGCGCCGGTCCACGTGCTGCCCGCGGGCACCGCCCAGCCGACGGTGACACCGCCGTGCGTGAGCCGCGCGGGCGCGTCGGGGAGCGGGCCGGCGAGGCCCCGGGGCGCGAAGGTCGACGAACCGATCACCGCCGGCCCGGCCACCGGGCGCCTCGCCTCCACGACCGGCACGCCGGGCTCGGGGAAACCGGCGAGGTGCGGCAGGGCGAAGATCGCGGCAGCCTCACTCCCGACGAATGTCTCCCACCGCTGGCGCACGAGGTGTGCGCCGGCGCGCAGCTCGCAGAGCGGCCGGATCCCGGCGAACGGCGCCCAGGCCGGCGCCGGATCGGGGTCGAGGAGATACAGCCCGTGGGCGGAAGCGGTGGCGGGGGTCACAGGTTCTTGACCAGAGCCTTCAGCTTGTCCGGCCGCCCGGTTGGCATCACGAGCGTGTGCCCGTTGGCGCGGACGACGACCATGTCCTCGATTCCCACGACCGCGATGTTCTCATTTTCCGACCAAATGACGGAATTCTTCACGTCGTCGCCGAGCGTCACGTTGCCCACGGTGACATTGCCGCGCGCGTCGCGTCTCCGGACGCGGAGCAGGGCGTCCCACGAGCCGATATCGTCCCAGGCGAACGCGCCCGTCACCACCGCGAGCCGCGTCGTCCGTTCCAGCACCGCCACGTCGACGGCAACAGGTGTGACGGCCGCGAAAAACCTAGGCGCGTCGCCGCTCGTGAGCGCCGGCCACCCGGGCGCTAGCTCCTCCGCGTAGGCGCCGGCTTCGCCGAGAAATCGCGCCGCACTCCAGGCAAAGAGGCCGCTGTTCCACAACGCGCCCCGCCGGCGCAGCAGTGCTGCGCGCGCGGCACTTGGCTTCTCGATGAAGCGCTTGACCTTACGCCCCCGGCCGGCGGCGGCGCCCGGCACGATGTAGCCATACCCGGTTTCGTTGCGCGTCGGCTTGATGCCCACCGTCACCAGCACATCCTGCTGCACCGCGACCGCGAGCGCCTGGGCCGCCGCGGCGCGGAAGGCGGCGTCGTCCCCGACCGCCCAGTCGGCATGCAGGGACAGCATCTCACCGCCGGGATCGTGTTTCGCGATCCAGTGCGCCGCCCAGGCGAGCGCGGGAGCCGTCGACGCAGCGCGCGGCTCCGCGAAGATGTTGCTGTGAGGGATCTCGGGAACGGTGGCGGCGACGCGATCGACGAGTGATGGGCCGGTCAGGATCAGCATGCGCTCGGGGGGCACGAGGCCGTGCAGGCGCGCGACCGTCTGCGCCAGCAGTGGGCGGTCGCTGATCAGCGGCAGAAACTGCTTCGGCCGTTCCGGCGTCGACAGTGGCCAGAATCGCGTCCCGGATCCGCCGGCGAGGATCGCCGCCCACGTGCTCACGGCACCTCCGGCTCGGCGTCGCCGAACATCATCGCGATGCGCTGGCTGAGTTTCGTCGGGCTGAACGGCTTCGTCACGAGCGCCGCACCGAGCCGCCGGGCTTCGCGCAACACGCGATCCTCGCCTTCGGCGGTGAGGACGAGGACCGGAAGGCTGGCGGTGCCGTCCTGTTTGCGCAGGTCGCGCAGCAGGTCGAGCCCCGACCCATCGGGGAGGTGGAGATCGAGCAACAGGCCGTCGGTCGGTGGGCTCGCGCGCAACGCGCTCCGCGCCTCGTCGAGCGTGCGCGCGAGACTTACGCGGTAGCCGAGCTGCTCCAGGAAAGGGCGTAACACGAGCCCGATATGAGGCTCGTCATCTACCACCAAGAGGTGCCGTACGGAGTTGGCGGGGGCCACCGGCGGACCGTCGGGGTTACAGCAGTCCAGCGATGGCCGTGCGATGTCGGCGCAGGTCGAACAGGAGGGCGCCCACGTTCGTCGCCGGCTGCACCAGCACGATCAGCAGCGCTTCGGCGTTGAGGACCGCAACGATGGCGACCCCGCGCCCGAATTCCAGGACCGCGGTCGCGAAGTCGCCGCGGCCGCCGGCATCGCCGAGCTGAGCCATGTGCTTGATTGCCGTTGGCAGGAGGGCGGCTACGCTGTCGGCGTCCACGCCGTTGGCCACGCGCGAATCGATGGGCAGGCCGTCGCGGCCCACTACCACGACCGCGTCCACGCCGTTCGAACGGCTGAGTGCCTCAACGACGTCGCGGATGGTCGCCATACGCGCGGCAACGTAGGTTTCCCGGAAGTCGAAGTCAAGCAGCCACTGTGGGTTGACCCACTCGAACGTGGCCCTGTAAGTTCCCAGCACTTCAATGCGCTACCTCATGCTGCTCGCCCTGGCTTGTGGCCTCTCTGCCGCCTGTGGCAATCCCACCGGCCTGGCGGCCTACATCTCGAACCGCGACACCACGGCGTCGCTCTACGCGCTGAGCGGCACGCCGGTCTCGCTGCCCTCGGGGTACTCGATCCCGGCCCGGCAGCCGGTGCGAACCGACGCGGCAACGTCGTTCGATTTCGCGTTCGACATCGACACGGCGGGCCGGGCGCTGCTGCTGCCGACCGGCGCCTTGAAACTGGGGCAGGGGTCCGGACTGCAGATCAGTACGCAGAAGTTCGATTCGATCAAGTATGCGCCGACGGGCAACTACATTCTCGACAGCGCGGTGGTGGTGCACGACAGCACCGTCATTATCGTGCACTCGACGCTGGTGACGTGCTCGTTCGGCGTCGCGACGTACTACTACGCAAAGCTCCTCGTCCTCGCGATCGACACGACGTCCGGACCGACGGGGCGGCGGATCGATTTCAAGATTCTCCCCGATCTCAACTGCGGCTTCCGCGGGCTCGAAGAAGGCCTGCCGCGCAACTAACCCGTGATTGATCTGAAGTTGCTGCGCGCGTCGCCCGCCCAGGTGCGGGCGGCGCTCGGGCGCCGCGGTGATCCGTCGCTGACGCGGCTGCTCGACGAAATCGAAGCGCTCGACATGAAGCGTCGCACGCTGACCGCGCAGCTCGATACGCTCAAGGCCGAGCGCAACGACGCGGCGAGATCGGATGCGCTCGCGGCGAAGTCCGGCGGCCTGTCGACCGCGATCGTCGCCGAGCGCCGCAAACTGGGTGAGCGGATCACCGGCTTCGAGTCCGAGCTGCGGCAGGTCGAGACGACCCTCGAGGCCAAGGCGCTCTTTGTGCCAAACCCGCCGTTGCCCGACGTCCCCGACGAACAGACCACACTACGCAGCTGGGGGACACCGGCGCCAAAAGGTGGCAAGCCACACTGGGAGATCGCCGAGCAGCTCGGAATCCTGGACCTGGCGGCCGGAGCGAAGCTCGCGGGTTCGGGGTTCCCGGTGCTCCGCGGGATGGGCGCCCGGCTCGCGCGCGCGCTCATCAACTTCATGCTCGATCTGCACACGCGCGAGTACGGCTACATCGAAGTCGAGCCGCCGTTCCTCGTGCGGCGGGACGTGATGACGGGCACCGGCCAGTTGCCGAAGTTCGAGCATGACGTCTATCGCACGACCGACGATTTGTTTCTCATCCCGACGGCCGAAGTGCCGCTGACGAACCTGCACCGCGACGAAATCATCGACCGCCCGCTGCCGCTCGGCTACGTTGCCTACACGCCGTGCTTCCGGCGCGAGGCGGGGGCCGCCGGAAAGGACACGCGTGGGCTGCTGCGCGTCCATCAATTCGACAAAGTGGAGCTGGTGCGGTTTTGTCACGCCGCCGACTCGCCGGCGGAGCACGAGAAGCTCACCGGACACGCCGAGGAAGTGCTGCGCCGGCTGGAGCTCCCGTATCGCGTGGCGGTCCTTCCGGCCAACGACTTCGGATTCGCCGCGGGCAAGACGTACGACCTCGAAGCGTGGGCGCCGGGCGTCGGCCAGTGGCTCGAGGTCTCGAGCTCCAGCACCTTTACCGACTTCCAGGCGCGACGCGCCAACATTCGCTGCCGGCCGCGCCCGGGGGAGAAGCCGGAGTTCGT
>Ga0070698_100007850_pt1 | contig 11554 bp, 11 predicted proteins | sample KBSK1502metaG_FD_65477 | JGI IMG/M metagenome (GOLD analysis project Ga0070698, IMG submission 65477) | Corn, switchgrass and miscanthus rhizosphere microbial communities from Kellogg Biological Station, Michigan, USA - KBS K1-50-2 metaG | ecosystem: Host-associated > Plants > Roots >...
AAAGCCAAGGCCGCCCGCGCGCCCGGTGGCGTTCTGGTCCCATCGGCGAACTATAGAGCAGGGCGGTCTTCCGGCTCTCACAGGCTTTAACTGTTGTCGCGCTTGCACCGAATACCACGTGGTAATCAGCGCTAGCCCGGTAGGGCAGGTCGTCGCCGCTGGCGCGGCGTCACACGGAAAGCGAACGAAACCAAAGCCATCGCAGGCGCCGATGCTCGGTGTCGGCAAGTTTGTCTTGTGCCGATTACCTTAGTCACGTTGCACAAGCAGATGCAAGTGCAAATGCAAACTCCGGTCGCAAACCTCATTTTCAATCGATTGCTGTGCCACCTCAACTGTTAACAGTGATGCATTTGATTGATGTGTGCATCTAAGTTACAGAAGTTGCCAAGGCGGCCTGGACATGCCACGATTCCTCGCGCGCTGCACTTAATTGATCTTGAAAGGCCCTCGCGGTGATTTCACGTGCCGTTCGTGCCTGCCCTCAGGGAGCAGGTGGTATCCCACGGATGTGTAAACGCCAGGTACTTATGGCGGCATAGGGCCGACGGATGATGATGGCGCAGGTGATTAGGCCGGACGGCATTCCTGATGGCTGTCCCGGCCTTGCGGCTGTCGGGCCGACGCGGGTAGGCGCGCACGGCGATGTGGCAGCAGCCAACCGCGGCATGATTACGCGGTGAAACCTCGCCTCCAGCGCATTCTAGCGACATGAAGCCCCGGTTTCATGGCGTTCCGGGACACGCTTCGATAATGGCGTTCCGGGACACCCTTCGAGACCCGCCCATGTCAGCAGCGACGCCGCCCCCGAGGCTGCCCAGGCGATCACGGCGCAACCGGCCCCGCGGGCCTGCGACCAGGAAACAAGAAAGGGCACCGGAACGTCAGCGTGTGCACGCGAGCGGCCAGAAGGTCGGAGACCGCCGCCCGGCGCGCCTGAGGCATCGCGACGGATCCGCCACGGAACGGCCGAACATGCCCGTACGTGCAGAAGTCTGGGCTCGGAGCGGGGCCTGGCCACCCCGAGCCCAGACGGGAAAGGGCGAGAAGTCTCGTCCCCTTCGAAGAAGATCATGCCGTGTGATTCTTAATGGACGCTAGGACGCAGCTGTGAACCCGCTTATTCAGTGAATAGGGCCGGGCGCGCTGGCTGCGGTAGCGGCGTTACACGCTGGCCGGCGGCTGGTCCGCGGCCGACGGCATGCCCGGCGGCCACGAGGCGAGCTGCTCCGGCACCTGGCCGGGAAGCTCACCCGCGGTCCAGCTGGCCAGTTCGGCCGCCCTGTCCCGGACCTGATCCGGCGACTGGCGGCCGCGGCCGAAGGCGACCGGAGCGCCGAGCAGCGCCGAAGCCGGGTATTCGCCTGTGCCTTCCGGCGAAGGTTCGCCCAGCTTGACCTGCTGAAGGGGACCTGACTGAAGCGGCCCCGCCTGATGCGGAACCTGCTGGAGCTGCGCTTGGTGTAGCGAGGCCTGCCCCCGCTGTGCGCATTCATCGCGGTCGAGGAACTCGGCCAGGTATTCGGCCTCGTCGGCGTCGATCCCGATGACGACCCGGGGTTCACCCCAGGGCTCCTTGAGCGAGTAGCCGACGTAGCTCACTACCGGCTGCCCGGGCGCGACCGCTAGTCCATGCAGCGCTCGCCATTGTTCCCATGCTGATTCCAGCCGCGTCGCGGCGCGCTGAGCACGCGCGACCAACTCTGGATCACGCATCGTGCGACCCTCCCCTGAGAGCGGACCGGCCCCGGCAACGTGCCTTCCAGGATGTGCCCGGCGGACCGTATCCCTGCCGGACAACCCTCGATGTGACACTGCGCCACCGGGGCCGACCCCCCATTCCGTTGATCGAGTGCTGCCGCATTCACCCTGAGCGGCACCTGACGGGCGCCCGCCCAGTGAAGACGGCAGAAGGTCACTCGGAGCGCTGCTGCGGAATACCCGCGAGCAGTGCACGAACCTCAGTCTCCCGGTAGCGCCGGTGTCCCCCCAGCGTGCGGATCGAGGTCAGCTTGCCGGCCTTCGCCCACCGTGTGACGGTCTTGGGGTCGACCCGAAACATCGTGGCGACCTCCGCGGGCGTCAACAGCGGCTCGGCCTCTGGTGTACGTGCGGACATGTGTGTGGCCTCTCCTCCTGGACCAGTGTTGCGATCCTGTGCTCTTGTATTGCCTGGTGCTCCATGGGGAGCCTGTCGGGGATGTCCTTTATGGCCGACAGAGACCATATTGCCATCACCAGCGGTGACGCGTCGACCACCAGGCGCAAAGTTTCTGTACCGGGATGCCCAGTTGCTCCGCCGATCACCATCACTCAGGGTGAGTCTAGCGATACTTATCGTCGCATCCCCCCGGTTTCGGAAATAGTGTCCGGCAAGTATTCGCCGGGGGCCCCCGGGGGCTCAGTTGGCCAGCTCGAATTCTGCGAAGGCGCGCCACCGGCTGTGCGCGCGCATGTACATGGCCACCGCGAGCTCGCCCTCGCCGCGGGCCGCCCCGTCGATGGCGGCGCCGATCTCGGCCACCGACTGATCGCCGCACAGCGCGTCGTCGCTGACCAGGTGAACGAGCCCGCCGTAGTCGAGTTCCACCAGCGAATAGGGGTGAAAGCCCTCGAGCCAGCGGCCGACCTCGGCCAGGTCGGTCACGGCCCGTGACGGTTCCCAGCCGGTGTCCCCGGATCCGGCGGGCAGGCCACGCAGCGCGGCCAGGCCGCGCGCCACCCGCCTGCGGGCACGGGGCATCGGCGTCGTGTAGACCATCGCGCGGGTGGCCGACGCGGTCGCCGCGCCGGACGGACGGCCCCGGCCGGGGCCGAGGGAGAGCCATCGCTCGGCCGCGGCGAACGGGACGAACCAGGCCAGCGGCAGGGTCCACACACTGGCCAGGATGTGCAGCCGGGCCGCGGCGCCGCGCTGTCCGGCCTCCTCGAGCTGAGCCAGGGCGGTCATCGCCTGATCGTCGTCGTCGGCGGGGACCGTCCCGGGCAGCGACGCGTCGGCGGCCGACAGCATCCGTCCGTAGGACAGCAGGCAGCGAAGCCTGGTTTGCCACGGGCACACGTAGGTGACGCCGTCTGCGCGGCGGATGTAGGCGTGCTCGTTCTCCTGCTCGGGGACGACGATCTGCGGCGCCGCGATGGCCCGGTGCAGCGCCTCGGCATGTTCCGCCATGAGCGCGTCGCGGCGCCGGGGGCGGGCGGATGACGCCGCGTAGGCCGCCCACCGGGAACGGTCGGGTTCATGGAACGCCGAGACCGGCTCGTAGATGCGGAGATACGCGGCGTAAGTCATCACTGTCGTATCGTGACATACCAGAAGGCCACAAAGGCAGTGGTCAAGGGTAACGACATCATCTCTACTATCAGTTACCAGTCAGTACGGTACGCATCGGGCGTTCCCTGCCTCTCCCGGCACCCCTCGGACCGGTGTCTTTTAAAAGGTCGCGTTATGCAGACAACCCAAAGCGCTGTCCGCGCGACGCACATGACGCTCCCGGGCTGCGAGCCCGCGCACGCAATACGCTTGGTTCCGATCCCGGCTCAACGAGGAGCCGGGACGGGATGAGGAGAGTCGCTACCGTGACCAACGTGTTCGCGATGTCCCACAAGGAAAACGGCTCCGCCCGGCCGGAGCACGAACAGGTCGTTTTCTGCCAGGACCACCAGACCGGGCTGAAGGCGATCATCGGCATCTACTCCACCGCGCTGGGCCCCGCGCTCGGCGGTACCCGCTTCTACCCCTACGCGAGCGAGGACGATGCCCTCGCCGACGTGCTGAGACTGTCCACGGCCATGGCCTACAAGAACGCGCTGGCAGGCCTGGATCACGGCGGCGGCAAGGCGGTCATCATCGGTGACCCCGCCCAGATCAAGACCGAGCCGCTACTGCGCGCCTACGGCCGCTTCGTCGCCTCCCTCGGCGGACGCTACGTCACCGCGTGTGACGTAGGCACCCGCAGCGAGGACATGGACCTCATCGCGAGAGAATGCCGCTACGTGACCGGCCGCACGACCGCCAACGGCGGCGCGGGAGACTCATCGGTGCTGACGGCGATCGGCGTCATGCACGGCATGCGCGCGGCCGCCGAGCACGCCTGGGGCAGCACCAGCCTGAGCGGCCGGACCGTCGGCGTCGAGGGCGTAGGGAAGGTCGGGCACCGCCTCGTCGGCCACCTCATCGAGGCCGGGGCCCGGGTGATCATCTGCGACGTCAGCGCGGCGGCGGTCGAGGCCGTCCTCAGCCGCTACCCGGACGTGCGCGCGGTCGCCGACGCGGCGGCGCTGATCGCGACGGAGCTGGACATCCTGGCCCCGTGCGCGCTGGGCGGGACGCTGACCGAGAGCGCCGTAAACACCCTCACCGCGCGTATCGTGTGCGGGGCCGCCAACAACCAGCTGGCCCATCACGGCATCGAGAAACTGCTCGCCGACCGGGGCATCCTCTACGCCCCCGACTACGTCGTCAACTCGGGCGGCGTCATCCAGGTGGCCGACGAGCTGGCCGGCTTCAACTTCGATCGGGCGCGGACAGCGACCGAACAGATTTTCGTCACCACCGCGAAGGTTCTCGCTGTCGCCGACTCCGACGGCGTGCCCCCATCGGTGGCCGCGGACCGGCTGGCCGAGCGGCGGATGGCCGATGTCGGACGTCTGCGCGGAATCTGGCTGGGCACGATGGGATCAGCGTAGGCATCAGGGGCGCAAAGCGGGTACGGTTGTATCTGTACGGATGCTGGTGAACGTCGCGCTCCCCGCAGCGGGGTGGCGGCGGCGTCTTATGACGCACTTAAACCAGCGAGGCGGAGATCATGGGGCCTGACTGGCTCCGGACGTTCGAGGGGGTCGAGCCAATGGGGCGCGGCCGAGCCAAGGCCAAGCAGGTGAAGGTGGCCCGTCAGCTCAAGTACAAGAGCGACGACACAGACCTTGACCGGCTGCGTGCGGAGCTGGGCGTCGGTGCGGACTCTGGCGACGGCGATTACGATTCCGCCGCCGGGGACTACGACGACGAAGAGGACGACGACGACGAATCTCCCGGGAGCGCTGCGAGCGCCTGGAAGGACGCCGAGGACGCCTGGCCGCGCTGACCGCGATCAGGTTCCAACGCCCAGGCCATCCAGCACGTGCTTACCCCGGTCGTCCTGCGCGACCGGGACGGGGTACTGTCCGTCGAAGCAGGCGCGGCACAGCCGGTCTTCCGGCAGCGTCGTCGCTTCGATGAGTCCTGCCAGCGACACGTAGCCGAGTGAATCTGCGCCGATCGAGGCGCAGATCTCGTCGGGCGTCAGGCGCCCCGCGATCAGTTCGGCGCGGGTGGCGAAGTCGATGCCGTAAAAGCACGGCCAGCTGACCGGCGGGGACGCGACCCGGACGTGGACCTGGCTGGCGCCGGCCTCGCGGAGCATAGCCACCAGCGCGCGCTGGGTGTTGCCGCGGACGATGGAATCGTCCACGACCACGATCCGGCGATCGGCGATCGCGTCCCTGAGCGGGTTGAGCTTCAGCTTGATGCCCCGCTCCCTGATGGTCTGGCTGGGCTGGATGAAGGTCCGGCCGACGTAGGAGTTCTTGACCAGCCCCTGGCCGAACGGGATGCCGCTGGCCTCGGCGAACCCGATCGCCGCGGGCGTGCCCGATTCGGGCACCGGGATGACCAGGTCGGCGTCGGCCGGGTGCTCGGCGGCGAGTTGCCTGCCGACCGCGACCCGGGTGGCGTGCACCCCCCGGCCGGAGATCGTGGTGTCGGGTCGGGCCAGGTAGACGTACTCGAACAGGCACCCGCTCGGCTTCGGGGTGGCGAACGACCGCGACCGCACCCCGCGCCCGTCGATGCACACGAGTTCGCCGGGCACGATCTCCCGTACGAACTTAGCCCCGACGATGTCCAGCGCGGCCGTCTCGCTCGCGACGACCCAGCCGGTGACCAGGCGGCCCAGCACGAGCGGCCGGAAGCCGTGCGGGTCCCGCGCCGCGTACAGCGTCTGCTCGTCCATGAAGACCAGCGAGTACGCGCCCTTGGCCAGCGGCAGCACCATCGACGCCGCGCGCTCCACCACGCTGTCCGGCCCGGCTCTGTCAGCAGCGGCCGGACCGTTAACCGCGGCGAGGTCGCTGACGAACAGCGCCGTCAGCACGTCGGTGTCCGAGGTCGCCTCGATACCGGTGCGGCCCTGGCTCGGGCCGCCGAGCAGGGCGGCCAGTTCCCTGGTGTTGATCAGGTTTCCGTTGTGCCCGAGCGCGAGGCTGACCGTGCCGGTGGAGCGGAAGGTCGGCTGCGCGTTGGCCCAGACCGAGGCGCCGGTGGTCGAGTACCGGCAGTGGCCCACCGCGATGTGGCCGCGCAGCGCGGTCAGCGCGGGCTCGTCGAAGACCTGGGCGACCAGCCCCATCTCCTTGTGCACCACGATGCGGCTGCCGTCGCTGACGGCGATCCCCGCGGACTCCTGCCCCCGGTGCTGCAGCGCGTACAGGCCGTAGTAGGCGAGCTTGGCCACGTCCTCGTGCGGTGCCCAGACACCGAACACCCCGCACGCGTCTCGTGGCGGCCGGTCCTCGGGGACGGGCTCGTCCGTCAGACGACCGTCGGGGGGTGTCACTGATTCAGTTTATTCGCAGTGCCTTTTCAAAAGTTCGCGTTATCCAGGACTCCCGCGACGGTTCTCACCGTAGCCGGGGCATCGACCGCTCGCACGGGCCCAGAAGGCCCGTACTCGGTTCTCACCGTGTAACGCTCAGGTGAGCGGCAGGTAAGGGGCAAGATCGGCGCGCGGGCCGCTCGCGTGGACGGCACCCGACCGGACCGCGGCGGCCCAGTCGAGCCGGCCGGCGGCCAGCCTGATCCAGGTGAGGGGATCGGTCTCGACCACGTTCGGCGGCGTGCCCCGGGTGTGCACCGGGCCGGGCAGGCACTGCACGGCCGCCACCGGCGGGATCCGCACCTCCAGGACGCGGCCGGGGTGGCGGGCGGCCAGCGCGTACAGCAGGTACCTGGCCGCGATGCGCTCGTCGTCCGGCGAGGGAGCGGCGCCCGCGTCCAGCGCGCGCAGCACGGCGGCGACGCTGGCCGGCCCGCGCGGATCTTGTCGACGGGGCGGCACGCAGGCAGCCTACCGGTCCCCCTCGCGAGCCAAAGGGCGCCGGCGGCGACTGGACTGACGAGCGACGAAGGAGCGAGGAGGGAAGGAGCCGCCTCAAGGGCGCCCGGAGGCGAGCGAGGGATTAACTAGCAGCGCGGAACTGGCGCAGGGGGGCGTCCGACGACCAGTTGATGTGCTTGCGCATGGTCACCACGGTGCCGTGGCCCGCCCTGCTGTCCAGGGTGACGTTGTCCACGAAGGCCCGCATGATGGCCAGGCCGCGGCCCGACTCGGGCAGCTGGGCGACCGGCGCCTCCGGTTCCTGCGCCGCGGGCTCCTGCGGCGCCGGGGTCACGCCGATCCCCTCGTCCGCCACCTCGACCTGGCAGCCGACCGCGCCGAGGCTGGCGACCACCGCGTAGCCGCGGACCTGCCGGCCCGCGTGGGTGAGGACGTTGGTGCAGGCTTCGGTGGCCGCGAGCAGGATGTCGTACACGGACTCCTCGTCCACGCCGAGCCCGCGCAGGGTGTCGCCGAGGACGCGGCGCATCACCGGCACGCTGATCGTCTCGCACTGGAACACCAGGCAGAACTTCACGTCAGGAACCGGCTTCACGCGCATCGCGCCACCCGCACTCGTCGCGCCACCCGTACTCACAGTGCACCCCCTGAGTTCGGGTGATTCAGACCCCGAGGCGGTTCCCACCGCTTCATGCAGCGGCCGCTCGCACGGGCCTGCCGGCCCATGCTCGCTAGCCGCTCCTGAATCACCCTCACGGACGGAGTGATTCCCCGTTAACGCGGCTGAAACCGCCTGCGCAAGTTTCATAATGAACGTGCACAAGTTTCGTGCGAATGCGCGGAGCGCCCGATTCACCCCGCGTGCAGCGCAAAGTCCTCGATGACCGGGTTGGACAGCAGATCCCGGGCCAGGTTTGTGATGGCTGTCACAGCGGCCTCGTCGGCGGGCCCTTCGATTACTTCCACGATCATCCGCGCCACGTATCCTCCAGGGTCATCGGGGCATATATCGTCAGGTGAGGGAGCGTCCCACGGGGAACGCGGACGCGTGCGCCCCACCGGGCACGCAGCGTACGCGACAGTTCCGCGACAGATGCGACTTGCGAACCTGAGGCCGTCTGGCCGGCGCTGGTGATCCCAGTCCCGGCCCGGAAAGGAGTGGCACGTGACCGTCGAATCCGGCGCCGCGACCACCGCCGCACTAACACTCAACCAGCCCGTACCGGATACACCGGACCAGGCAGGCGAATTCATCCAGTTGCTCACCCCGGAGGGTGAGCGGATCGACCACCCCGACTACCCGATGAACCTGTCCGCCGCCGACATCAGGAGCATGTACCGGGACCTGGTGCTCGTCCGCACCATCGACACCGTCGCCATCTCCCTGCAGCGCCAGGGCGAGCTGGGCATCTGGGCCTCGCTGCTCGGCCAGGAGGCCGCCCAGATCGGGTCCGCCCGCGCGCTGGGCCCCCAGGACATGGTGTTCCCCACCTACCGCGAGCACGGTGTGGCCTGGTGCCGCGGCATCGACCCTGTGAAGCTGCTCGAGCTCTACCGGGGCGTCAGCCACGGCGGCTGGGCGCCCGAAGAGCACAAGTTCCACCTGTACACGATCGTGATCGGCAGCCAGACCCTGCACGCCACCGGCTACGCGATGGGCATCCAGCGCGACGGGGCCGTCGGCGGGGAGTCGGCCGAGGCGGTCATCGCGTACTTCGGCGACGGCGCCACCAGCCAGGGCGACGTGAACGAGGCCTTCATCTGGGCGTCGGTGTTCAACGCGCCGATCGTCTTCTTCTGCCAGAACAACCAGTGGGCGATCTCCGAGCCGCTGGAGAAGCAGAGCCGCATCCCGCTGTACCAGCGGGCCCGCGGGTTCGGCTTCCCCGGGCTCCGGGTCGACGGCAACGACGTGCTGGCCTGCCACGCGGTGACGCAGAAGGCCATGCAGGCGGCCAGGGAGGGCCAGGGGCCGACCCTCATCGAGGCGTTTACCTACCGGATGGGCGCGCACACCACCACCGACGACCCGACCAGGTACCGGCTGGCCAGCGAGCTCGAGGTGTGGAAGCACAAGGACCCCATCGAGCGGGTCCGGGCCTACCTGGTCCGCACCGGGCAGGCCGAGCCCGAGTTCTTCGCCGGCGTCGACGCCGAGGCCAAGCAGGTCGGCGCCCGGGTCCGCGAGGCCGTCCGGACGATGGCCGACCCGCCGCCGCTGGCCATCTTCGACCACGTCTACGCCGAACCCACCTCGATCCTGCGGGCCGAGCGCGAGCAGTACGCCGCCTACCTGGACTCCTTCGAGCAGGAGGCGGCGCGATGACCACGCTGACCCTGTCCAAGGCGCTCAACGCCGGCCTGCGCAAGGCGCTGGAGAACGACCCCAAGGTCTTGATCATGGGCGAGGACGTCGGCAAGCTCGGCGGGGTCTTCCGCGTCACCGACGGGCTGTGGAAGGACTTCGGCGAGGCCAGGGTGATCGACACCCCGCTGGCCGAGTCCGGCATCGTCGGCACCGCCATCGGCCTGGCGCTGCGCGGCTACCGGCCGGTCTGCGAGATCCAGTTCGACGGCTTCGTCTACCCGGCCGCCAACCAGATCATCAGCCAGCTGGCCAAGATGCGCTACCGGTCCCGCGGTAACGTCAGCCTGCCGGTGGTGATCCGCATCCCGTGCGGCGGCGGCATCGGCGCGGTCGAGCACCACAGCGAGTCGCCCGAGGCGATCTTCGCGCACACCGCGGGCCTGCGGGTCGTCGCCTGCGGGGACGCGGCCGACGCGTTCGCCATGATCCAGCAGTCGATCAGCTCCGACGACCCGGTGATCTTCTTCGAGCCGAAGCGGCGCTACTGGGACAAGGGCGAGGTCGACACCGCGAACGGGGTGGCGGCCGCGCTGCCGCTGGACCGGGCCAAGGTCGCCCTCGAGGGCACCGATGTGACCTTGCTCACCTACGGCCCGCTGGTACGCACCTGCCTGGAGTCCGCGCTCGCCGCCCGCGGCGACGGCCGCAGCATCGAGGTCGTCGACCTGCGCTCGCTGTCCCCGCTCGACATGGACACGATCGGCGCCTCCGTGCGCAAGACCGGCCGCTGCGTCGTGGCGCACGAGGCGCCGGTGTACGCCGGACTCGGAGCCGAGATCGCCGCCCGGATCACCGAGCAGTGCTTCTACCAGCTCGAGGCGCCGGTGCTACGGGTCGGCGGCTTCGCCACCCCCTACCCGCCGTCCCGGCTCGAGGAGTACTACCTGCCCGACCTGGACCGGATCCTGGACGCCGTCGACCGCACGTTCGGCTACTGAGGGGGCGCGACCGATGGCCGAACTCAAGGAGTTCAAGCTTCCCGACGTGGGCGAGGGCCTGACCGAGGCCGACATCGTGACCTGGCGCGTCAAGCCGGGTGACACGGTGGAGGACGGCCAGATCATCGTGGAGATCGAGACGGCCAAGGCGGTGGTCGAGCTGCCGTCCCCGTGGGACGGGACCGTCGCCCGGCTGCTGGCCGAGGAGGGCCAGACCGTGGACGTCGGCGTCCCGATCATCGCGATCGAGGTGGCCGGCCAGCAGCCACCAGATGATGCCGAACGGGCCGAGGTTCCCGCTTCCGCCCCGGCCGAGAGCCCAGCAGCCGAAAGCCCGGCAGCCGAAAGCCCGGTAGCCGAAAGCCCGGCCGCCGAGGCGCCCGAACGGCAGGCGGTGCTGGTCGGCTACGGCGTCAAGGCCTCCTCGACCACCCGCCGCGCGCGCAAGACGGCACAGCCGGTCGCGGAAACGCCGGTCCCCGCGGGCCGGGCGCTGGCCAAGCCGCCGGTGCGCAAGCTGGCCAAGGACCTCGGCATCAGCCTGGCCAGCCTGGCGGGCAGCGGCCCGGACGGCTCCATCACCCGCGACGACGTGCAGCGGGCGGCGGCTGCGGATAGCCCGGCCCGTTCGGCCGTCGTGGAGAACGGCGCACGGACGGCCACTCCGGTCGCGGTCCCCAGCCCGGGCGGGGAGGAGCGTATTCCGGTCCGCGGCGTGCGCAGGCACATGGCCGCGGCCATGGTGTCGAGCGCATTCACCGCGCCGCACGTCACCGAGTTCCTGCAGGTCGACGTCACCGAGACGATGGCGGCGGTGCGACGGGTCCGCGACCTGCCCGAGTTCGCCGGCCTGCGGGTGTCGCCGCTGCTGTTCGTGGCGCGGGCGCTGCTCGTCGCGGCGGCCCGGCATCCGCTCGTCAACTCCTCCTGGGACGCCGCCGCCGGGGAGATCGTGGTCAAGCACTACGTGAACCTCGGCATCGCGGTGGCCGCCGAGCGCGGTCTGATCGTGCCGAACGTCAAGAACGCGGGCGCCCTGCCGCTCCCCGAACTGGCCCGCGGCCTGCAGGCGCTGACCGAGACCGCCCGGGCGGGCAAGGCCACCCCGGCCGACCTGGCGGGCGGCACGATCACGATCACCAACGTCGGGG